>Ga0307408_100000742_pt1 | contig 26362 bp, 15 predicted proteins | sample 322Cmetagenome_FD_202116 | JGI IMG/M metagenome (GOLD analysis project Ga0307408, IMG submission 202116) | Maize rhizosphere microbial communities from greenhouse at UC Davis, California, United States - 322HYB-C-3 | ecosystem: Host-associated > Plants > Roots > Rhizosphere > Soil | place...
TCCTGTAAGCCGCCTCCGGAGGGCCAACCTCCATCTTTTGTATAGCATTGAAAAGCATTATTTTTTTTTTTTATGTGCTGCTTTTCATTCTCGGCACACCTACGGACAGAAACAGAAACCATTGTCTCCAATCCTGCCGAACAGGAGTTTGCCAAAAAGCTAGCCGAAAAGTACCTGAAGCCTGTTGATAAACAATTATGCCAACCTTTTACTGTACTGTGGTGGCTCATTCTGATTGGCAGATTAGGAGGCCATCAAGGAATTAAACAAAAAGGATTGCCCGGATGGCAAACACTATGGAAAGGTTATTCTTATTTCCAATCTTTAGCAATCGGATATGGTTATGCCAAAATATGACCATTTTTATGGGTAAACTTAAACTTCCGAGTCTATTGAAAAGGACTCGGCGCCCTTCTTAAAAAAATGGAGCTTCAGCAAATTCGCTGAAACTCCACCTAAAAAATTATGACGATAAGGCTAAATATTAAATTGCTGTGAAGCCACGTAACTTGCAGAAATCACACTCCAGAAGTCGTTTGCCAGGCCCTTAAGGATAAAATCATAGGGCATCCATAAATATCCACCCATAGTGCCCCATGTACCCCATGAATTTCTTATTAAAAGTGCACCTGTGGTTGTTGAAGAACCCGGAATAGAATTGGTTATTTTGATGCTATCATTGTAACCAATGGCTATCACGGCATGGCCACCTACCCATGGATCACCAGAACTTTCAGGGAAAGGTACTTTTCCGGTTGTTTGCGCCTGGTAAAATGAATTGTACACCGAAAAGCCAAACATACTTGGCAAGCCGGCAGCTAAATTCGACTTCACTCTGTTTAATAAATTTGCAGGCGTGGTTCCCAGTGGATCCAGGCGATAGTATTTAATCGCTTTGAAATTGCTTGCAAAACTATAGCAAAATGCTGGTGGCTCCACGTCAAACTTGGCAATGTTGTAAGGCCAATACTTTTCTGGTGCCAGGCCAAATAAAACCATCGCTCCCATTGTGCTTCTCAAATAAGCGCCGGTATCACCAGTTACTTGCATGTAATTTCGAGTGGCTTTATAAAGAAACAAACGAGATACATCGAGATGATTGCCGAAGGCTCTTCTTTCAAAATACTCAATTAGGCCTGCTCCGGCATTAGCAGTACAGGAACCCAACGGCCCTTGATTTTCAATTGGCGAGCACCAGGGGCGCAGATCGACCGACGCAGGCAAAGAAAGTGTTCCCTTGGCTAACTTCGAATCCTTTATCAAACTTCTCACTTCATCGTGCTCGAAGTCGAAATCTCTAAAATCAGGATAGTCATGCAACCATCCAAGGCCGGCATTAGGCAGAGGCTCAATTAAGGTAACGAAATGGCCGTTTTCTGCAACAGTTTCCTTCTTCAGCAGAGTCTTTTCTTTTTCAATTGTTTCCATGGTAATATGTATTTTTAGTTAAAAAATCAAAATTTTAAGAAACCTTACATATTGATTGAACTCAATTTCAAAAGTGATTGGCAGAGGTTAGCTTGATCAAATGTTTCCAGATGAAACTAAATGAGGGTTTTAGATTTTAAGCAAGAAGAATTTAGAGTAGAACTTAAATTAAAACAATTTATATAAAGTTAAAAATATTTTCGACATTAATCCATATTTATTGTAAAATTAAAGCAAATCACTTTAAAGAAATAAAGCCATTAACTAAGCCTTAATAATGGCATTTTTCAGTCATCAGCCTATTCCCATCGTTAGAACACAGAAAAAGCCTTGCAGAAGAAAATTGGGAAAGATTAATGTTAAACACCCCTTGTTTGCTATTATTGCGAAAAATAACACACCAATGCGTAAATCACTGCTAATTATGATGTTTGCTGCTTTTATCACCAAAAGCAACTCGCAAACTGTAATTCCTCTTTATCCCGGAGAGATTCCGAATGCTATCGGGGGGATTGATGAAGAAATCAAAAATATTAACAACACTGGCCAGATTCGCTACGAAAAGGTTTCGAAGCCGACTTTAGAAATTTATCTCCCATCCAAAAAAAAAGCAACCGGGGCAGCTGTTGTTATTGTGCCGGGCGGGGGGTATCGCCTTGTATCATACACTAATGAGGGGACAGACATAGCTGCCAAATTTACCAAGATGGGAGTAGCGGCTTTCATTTTAAAATATCGTTTGCCTTCTGATAAAACAATGAAGGATAAAACTATTGGACCCTTGCAAGATGCACAACAAGCTATCAAAACGGTTCGTAGCCGAGCAAAAGAATGGGGTATTGACTCGTCTAGAGTGGGAATAATAGGATTTTCTGCAGGTGGGCATTTAGCGTCAACAGCGGGTACGCACTTCAACAAATCTGTGATTGAAAATCCTGAGCAAATAAGCCTTCGCCCTAATTTTATGATTTTGGTGTATCCGGTTATCAGCCTTTCGGAAAATCTCATGCATAAAGGTTCTCGCGATAATCTTATTGGCAGCAGCCCCACTCCAGAATTAACAAACTTTTATTCTAATGAAACACAGGTAACAGCCCAAACCCCTCCTACTATGTTGATACATGCGGGCGACGATAATACTGTTAAAGTAGAAAACAGCCTTCGGTTCTACGAGGCTCTTATAAAAAACAAGGTACCCGCAGAAATGCATATCTACCCTAAAGGCGGGCACGGGTTTGGGATCGGCCCAAATCGCGCACCAGACCATTGGACAGACAGGGTACAACATTGGCTACAATCCCAATCAATTATCAAAAAATAACATCAGATGGAAACCATAAATTGGGGAATTATCGGTTGCGGCGATGTAACTGAAGTGAAAAGCGGGCCGGGTTTTAGCAAGGCGCCTAACTCAAAAATAATTGCTGTTATGCGTCGGGATGCCGCCAAAGCCGAAGATTATGCTAAAAGGCATAATGTTGCTAAATGGTATACCGATGCTAACGACTTAATTAACGACCCCGAAATTAATGCCATTTATGTGGCTACACCTCCTCTAAATCATGAGGAATATACTATTGCTGCGCTGAAGGCTGGCAAACCGGTATATGTCGAAAAACCAATGACTTTAAATACAGCCTCTGCTATCCGCATGGCTGAAGCTGAAAAAAAATATCAAACCAAACTTACCGTTGCCCATTATCGCCGCGGTTTACCTTTGTTCATTAAAATCAAAGAGCTGCTCGATTTAAATACAATTGGCGATATACGTTTCATCAATTTGGAAATGCTGCAGCCACATCAATCTGATTTAATTACCAAAACCGATGATAACTGGAGGGTAAATCCTGAAGTATCTGGTGGTGGCTTATTTCATGATTTAGCTCCGCACCAGCTCGATTTAATGCTGTTCTTTTTTGGCAGGGTAAAAACCTCCCGCGGTTTTGCCTGCAATCAGGCTGGCCATTATCCTGCCGATGATATTGTTAGTGGCGAAATGCTTTTCGAGAACGGCATTATTTTCAAAGGAATCTGGTGCTTTACCGTGCCCAAAGAAGAAACCAAGGATCTGGTTGAGATTATTGGCTCAGAAGGAAAAATCAGTTTTTCAGTTTTCGGGCAATATTATACAGTAACCAAAAAAGGACATCAGGAACGTGTTGAGATAAAAGCACCGCCTCATATCCAGCAGCCGATGATCGAGCTGGTAAATAAATACTTTTCATCTCAAGGAGAAAACCCTTGTCCAGCCTCAGAAGGTATTGAGGTTATGAAAATTATCGATAGCTTCTGCAAAAAGGTTTAACAAATTAAGGCGCAGGCTTCTGCGCCTTAATTTTTCATACTTCACACACTGCTGCCACATAAGGCTATCTACAGCTCCTATCCCTGGCCCGAATTAAACTATCAAACACAGGCTTAAAAAGCATGGCGTTTTAACGAGTCAGAGACTCATTTTTATAAATAAATCCGTAGAGCCCTGCGGCACACCTACGGACAGTCATGTGATAGTGCGTCGATGGCTAGTGCTTATGGGAACGGAATTTTAGCGCTCCTAGCTTAAGGGCTCGAAGCCTCAGCCTGACAAAAATTTTATCATTCTTTCTTGGCAAGGGGGTTCCTGAATGGCCAAGCGACTTAATCTATTGATGTCATTCTTCTTTTGAACGCACCAGGGCAAAGCCACTTAAAACAACGCCATTTGTCAAAAGTTTGAGTGCAAAATCAAACTGATCAAAAAAAGTTTAAAAGACTACAATATGTTTGTGTAAGCGATGTTTTTCTAAAAATTTTCGTTCTTCCTATTGATTTCTAACAAAATATTTTCATAAATTACAATCATAATTAAACGTCTATGAAAGAATTCTTAGTGTTTCGACAGCGCCTTTCAGCCTAAATTCGCCTACGCTCTTTCCGTTCTATTTCTTAAATATTGTATACAGCAACGCTACGTGTTGGCTTTGCATGGATTCCTATTTACTAAAATTACCCCAGTCAATAATTTCTATGAAGTATCCTGTTATCCAGAATTTCATTAATGGCAAGTTTACATCGGCAGACAATTCGGGCGTCCTTGAAGTAATATCACCAGTAGATGGCACTTTATTATCTCAGGTGCCCCTCTCCCTACCGTCAGAATTAGATAAAGCAGTACACGCAGCACAAAACGCTTTCCTTTCATGGAGCAAAATTCCTATCAAGGAGCGCGTACAGGTTTTCTTTAAATACAAAACCCTGCTCGAAAAAAACGCCAGAGAGCTTGCCAGTTTAATTGTTGAGGAGAACGGAAAAATCTTTAGCGAAGCCCTTGCTGAAATCGACAAAGCTATCGAATTAACGGAATTTGCCTGCTCCTTGCCTCAACTTGTTACCGGCGAATTGCTCGAAGTGAGCAAAGGCATTGAATGTAGAACAGAATATATTCCATTAGGAGTAGTCGCTTCAATAGTTCCGTTTAACTTTCCAAGCATGGTGCCTAACTGGACCATCCCAAATGCCATCGCTTTGGGCAATTGCATGATCATAAAGCCTTCTGAAAAAGTTCCTTTGAGTTTAGGCAAAATTGCAGAATTGCTAACGGAAGCGGGTTTGCCAAATGGGGTGTTTAACATCGTGCATGGAGACAGCGCCATTGTAGAAGCAATATGCAGCCACCCCCATATTGAGGCCGTTTCGTTTGTTGGCTCAACCAAAGTGGCTAAACTTGTTTATCAAAAAGCCACTTCCAATTTAAAGCGCTGCCTGGCATTGGGTGGTGCAAAAAACCACTTGCTGGTTCTTCCTGATGCCATTCCGGCTATGACAGCGCAAAACATTACCGCATCTATGACTGGCTGCGCCGGGCAGCGCTGCATGGCTGCCTCTGCCATGGTTGCCGTTGGGCCGGTGGGGCACATTATTGAGCAGCTCTGTGAGGAGGCCAGAAAGATAATCCCGGGAGAAAACTTAGGAGCGGTTATCAGTAAAGAATCAAAAGATCGCATTGAATCTTATATCACAGAAGCTGAAAAATCAGGCGCCAAAATCCTTCTCGACGGACGTAATGCAAAAGTTGCCGGCAAAGAAAATGGCACCTACGTTGGCCCAACTATAATCGACTATGTAACACCTGATATGGCTGTAGCCCGGGAAGAAATCTTTGGGCCAGTTATCAGCATTATGCACACTAATACTTTAGATGAAGCTATCGCGATTGAAAACGCCAACCCTTATGGAAACGCTGCTGCAGTATTTACACAAAATGGCGGAGCAGCCCGATACGTGATCGAGCGGGCCAGTGCAGGCATGGTAGGGGTAAATGTCGGTGTCCCAGTTCCTCGTGAGCCTTTTTCCTTCGGGGGCTGGAATGAAAGCAAGTTCGGTTCCGGAGATATCACTGGAAAAAGCTCCATCCATTTTTGGACAAAACTCAAGAAATCAACAGTTAAATGGAATCCGGAAGCAGGAGTGAATTGGATGAGTTAAGGGAGATTAATGATCAGAGATTAGGTATCTATTGCCGTTCGGCTTTAGCCAACGGACCACAAATTAGGTATCTATTTCCGTTCGGCTTCAGCCAACGGTTAACCATATATAAAACATCAATAAGCAATAAAGTATGCTACGAATTATTAAGGAAGCAGAAGATATTATCCAGGACAACTTAGATTATACACTTTTCTCCTGGAGTAAGCAAAAAGGTATAAACCCAATTGCGGTTAAGTATGCAGAAGGGGTTTATTTATATGATTATGATGGCAACCGCTATATCGACTTCTCTTCCGGGCTGATTAATGTCAATATTGGGCATGGCAACCAACGAGTTACCCGAGCTGTAGTAGAACAAATGCAGCAGGTAAGTTATGTCACCCCTAGCTGCATAACCAAAGCGAGAGGTGAGTTAGGCAAAAAACTGGCAGAGATTGCTCCAGGCAACCTTACCAAAACTTTATTTACGGTTTGCGGGGCAACAGCCATTGAAAATGCTATGAAGCTTGCCCGCTTATATACCGGAAAACATAAAATAATTGCCCGATATAGAGCATTTCATGGAGCTTCATACGGAGCCATGACTGCAGGTGGCGATCCAAGAAAACTGGCATCCGATTCCCAACAAGTCCCTAATATCATTCATGCTGAAGATCCTTATTGTTATCGCTGTCCCTGGGGCAAAGAGCCTGATTGGTGCAAAAGAGAATGTGTAAGCCATATTGAGCGCCTTATCGAGTTTGAAGGGCCCGAAAATATTGCTGCAATTTTAATGGAAGGCGAAAGTGGCTCGTCTGGCTGCATTAAATACCCCCCTGATTATCTGCAAAAAATCCGTGCGCTTTGCGACAAGTATGACATTCTGCTTATTGCCGACGAGGTAATGAGTGGCTTTGGGCGCACCGGTGAATGGTTTGCGGTTGACGTACACGGTGTTGTGCCCGATATGATTGCTACAGCAAAAGGAATCACCGCAGGATACCTTCCTTTGGGAGCTTTAATTGTTAGTGATAAAATTGCTGCTGCTTTTGATGATAAGCCGTTAATGCTAGGCCTAACATATTCTGCACACCCAGTGTCCTGCGCCGCAGCCTTAGAGGTGCTTAATATTTATGAAGATGAAAACCTCATTGAAAATGCCCGGGAAATGGGAAAATACATAGAGGAGAAGGTTGAAGTGATGAAAACCGTACACCCTTGCATCGGCGACTTTAGAAATACCGGTTTGTTAGGCTGCCTCGAACTGGTAAAAAACCGCGAAACCAAAGAGCCTATGGCACCATTTAATGCCAAACCGCATGAAATGGAGGTAATGAATAAAGTTGCCACGAAAATAAAGGAGCTGGGGATGTACGCCTTTGTGCGTTGGAATTATGTGTTTATTGCGCCTCCCCTAACTATTACTAAAGAAGAGATTGATGAAGGATTGAGCATTATTTCACAGGCTTTAAGAATTGCCGACGAATACACAATTGAAGATGGACAGAGGTTATGAGAAATTATAAACCCAATAGTACAGTATGGATAACAACGCATTACAAAGTGAAGATTTAGCACCCGTTCCACCAGAGAAGCGAAGCTGGAACACCTGGAATTATGCAGCGCTATGGATAAGCATGAGCCTGTGTATTCCAACCTACATGCTGGCAAGTTCACTAATCGAAGGCGGCATGAACTGGTGGCAGGCAATCCTTACCATCGCCCTTGGTAATACGGTAGTACTTATCCCCATGATTTTAAATGGCCATGCAGGCACCAAATACGGCATACCTTTTCCGGTATTAGCAAGAGCAAGTTTTGGGATAAAAGGTGCTAATATTCCGGCAATGTTACGTGCTATAGTAGCCTGCGGCTGGTTTGGTATTCAAACCTGGATTGGCGGGTATGCCTTATTTCTGTTATTCAAACTTTGGATCCCGGGGCTAGGCACACTTCCATCGGTATTTCCGGCATCCTGGGGCTTACAAACCGGACCAGCAATATCCTTTCTGCTGTTCTGGTTGCTCAATATGTATGTGGTTTATCTTGGGGTAGAAAGCATCAAAAAGTTATTGGTATTTAAAGCTTTTTTTCTTCCAATCGCCGCACTTGCCTTACTATTTTGGGCCTTATCTGCTGGCAATGGCATCGGGCCGATCCTTAGCCAGCCATCTAAATTCACCACTACTGCAAGCTTTTTTCGCTTCTTTATTCCAGCCCTAACTGGTATGGTTGGCTTTTGGGCAACCTTATCGCTGAATATTCCAGATTTCACCAGATACGCCAAAAGCCAGAGGGCGCAGATAACCGGACAGGCAATCGGGCTCCCTCCTTCCATGACCTTGTTTTCATTCATCGGCGTGGTGGTAACATCTGCCACAGTAATAATTTATGGCGAAATGATCTGGGATCCGCTGGTTTTAGCCGGAAAGTTTGAAAGCAAATTTTTGGTAAGCGTTGCCATGATAGCTGTAGCAATTTCAACCCTTGCAACGAATATCGCAGCCAATATTGTTAGTCCAGCTAACGATTTTGCTAATCTTGCCCCATCCAAAATCAGCTTCAAAACGGGTGGGTATATTACCGGTATACTCGGCATTTTAATTTTCCCCTGGAAATTAATTGCCGACCCAAATGGCTACATTTTTACCTGGCTGGTTGCCTACTCAAGCCTGCTTGGCCCGATTGGGGGTATTATGATAGCCGACTATTATTTTATCCGCAGAAAAAACCTTCACTTAGATGATTTATACAGATTTGAGGGGATATATACTTACAGCAGGGGTTATAATTTCAGGGCAATTACCGCCATTCTTTTGGGTATTCTGCCAAATGTACCAGGCTTTTTAACACAGATTAAAATTCTCAGCACGCAAAGTGTGCCAAGCTGGATCAATGACATTTATAGTTATGCCTGGTTTGCAGGTTTCTTGATTTCGGGCTCTGTTTATTACCTGCTGATGAAAGGCTCAGCTGTTACCTCAATTAATCAACCAGATATTTTGCAGAAAGGAGCTTTTAATGTCGATACTTATTAAAAACGGCCGTATCATAACCGTAGGAGAAGATTATGTAGCCGATATTTATATCGAAGGCGAATCTATTATAGCTATTGGAAAAAATCTTCCTTTTGAGGCCGAGCAAATCATCGAGGCTTCGGGCATGCTCATTTTTCCAGGAGGAATAGATCCGCATGTACACCTCTCCATGCCATTTATGGGCACATTTTCGAGTGACACTTACGAAACTGGCACCAGGGCAGCACTCTTCGGCGGCACCACTATGGTTATCGACTTTATTTTGCAAACGCAAGGCGATACATTGCATAATGCCTTGGCTGCCTGGCGTTCGCGGGCAGATGGCACCGCAGTTGGCGATTACAGTTTCCATATGGCTGTAACAGATTTCAATGAAAATGTACGCAAAGAAATCAGTCAGATAGTTAATGAAGGGATCACTTCTTTCAAAACCTTTATGGCCTACAAAGGGGCTTTAATGGTAGACGACCGCCAAATGGTAGGGCTAATGGAAGAAGTGAAACGCCAGGGCGGAATGGTTACTACCCACGCCACAAACGGCGATATGATTGATTACCTGGTAGCCCGTCATCGCGCAGATGGCAACCTTTCTCCCCTTTACCATTACCTCTCTCAACCCGAAATAACCGAAGCCGAAGCCTCTGGCCGTTTTTCGGATATGATTTCTTACACGGGCTGCCCCGGCTATATTGTACACATGACCTGCGAGGGAGCTTTAAACGAGATCAGAAAAGCCACCTACCGCAATCAGAAAGTATTTGCCGAAACCTGTATTCAGTATTTACTATTGGATGCGTCCTTATATGAAAAAGATTTTGAAGCCGCCAAGTGGGTAATGAGCCCTCCCCTACGGGAAAAAAAAGACCAGAAAGCACTTTGGGCCGGCATTAATCAGGGCTTAATCCAAATTGTGGCTACAGACCATTGTCCATTTAGATGGGAACAAAAACTAATGGGAAAGGAAGATTTTTCAAAAATCCCCAACGGACATCCGGCGATTGAACACCGAATGGAACTTCTGTATTCTGAGGGAGTTCATACTGGTAAAATTACCCTGAATAAATTTGTAGAAATCGCATGTACCAATGCTGCCAAAATATTCGGAATGTTTCCGCAAAAAGGTACTATCGGTATTGCATCCGACGCCGACCTTGTAATTTTCGATCCGCACGAAAAACATACTATCTCGGCCCTTAACCATCACATGAATGTAGATTATTCTGCTTACGAAGGCTGGGAACTAACTGGTAAAATTAAAACTGTACTTCTTAGAGGAAAGGTTGCAATTGACAACAACGAATGCCTTGTTGAAAAAGGCTACGGAAAATTTATCAAAAGGAACCAGGTTGAAGGTAAAATTTAAAACGCAACACATGCCAAGAATCATTAAATCAGGACTAATTCAGATGAGCCTGCCCAAAACCGAGGGCGAAGGCACTATCGAGGAAATTAAAGATGCTATGCTGCAAAAGCATATCCCTTATATTGAAAAAGCCGGACAACAGGGTGTTCAAATTTTATGCTTACAGGAAATTTTCAATACGCCATACTTCTGTCCGGGGCAGGATAAAAAGTGGTATGCCTCCGCGGAAACTGTTCCGGGCCCAACCACCAGCTTAATGGCCGAGTATGCGAAAAAATACAATATGGTAATGATTGTACCGCTTTATGAGCGCGAACAGGCTGGCATACTTTACAATACAGCTGCAGTAATAGACGCTGATGGAACTCTGCTCGGCAAATACCGCAAAAACCATATTCCGCATACTTCAGGCTTCTGGGAAAAGTTCTTCTTTAAACCCGGCAATCTAGGCTACCCGGTTTTTCAAACAGCTTACGCTAAAGTGGGGGTTTACATTTGTTACGACAGGCATTTCCCTGACGGTGCAAGAATTTTAGGCTTAAATGGAGCTGAAATTGTCTACAACCCTTCGGCAACAGTAGCCGGTTTGTCTCAGTACTTATGGAAACTGGAACAGCCAGCCCACTCGGCAGCAAATGGCTACTTCATGGGCTGCATCAACCGTGTGGGTGAAGAAAAGCCCTGGAACCTGGGCAAATTTTATGGTTCGTCCTATTTCGTTGATCCGCGAGGACAAATCTTCGCCCAGGCATCCGAGGACAATGATGAACTCCTGGTATCCGAATTCGATCTGGATATGATTGATGAAGTAAGAAACACCTGGCAGTTTTTCCGCGATCGACGCCCTGAAACCTATGGGCCTTTAGTTCAACTTTAATTTCATGCTATGGCTATTTATAATAACAGGCTTAGTGATGATGAATATGCCCGCAATTTCAGCGACATACATCCTCCTTTTGAAAATTATACGGCGGCTGTTACCGAAGCCAACCGGTGTCTATTTTGCTATGATGCCCCTTGCACAAAATCATGCCCTACAAGTATTGATGTGCCCAAATTCATCAAACAAATAACAACCGAAAATATCAAGGGCTCGGCGCATACAATTTTCTCCTCTAACATTATGGGTGGTGGCTGTTCAAAGGTTTGCCCTGTGGAAAAGCTCTGCGAAGGAGCTTGCGTTTATAACTTGCTTGAAGAAAAACCAATACAAATTGCAAGGCTGCAACGTTATTCAACAGACAAGGCGTTACAAAAACAATGGCAGCTCTTTAAACGGAAGCCTTCTAACGGTAGAAAAGTGGCAGTAGTTGGTGCCGGGCCAGCAGGCCTATCTTGCGCCCATGTACTTTCCCGCGAGGGAATTGATGTTACTGTATATGAAAAAGAGCCTAAAGGTGGCGGATTAATGACTTACGGAATTGCCGCCTACAAAGTGACCCCGGAATTTTGCGAAGAAGAGGTTAACTATATAACTTCCTTGGGGGGAATCGAAATTATCTACGGAAAGGAACTAGGTAAAGATATCTCCCTGGTTGAACTGCAAAACTCTTACGATGCCGTTTTTCTGGCAATTGGTGTTGGCTTAACCAGAAAACTAAACATTTCGGGTGAAGAACTTGAAGGGGTTGAAGATGCAATAAGCTTCATTTACAACATTCGCAGTGGCGAATACAAGAATGTCCCTGTAGGAGAAAAAGTTGCTGTAATAGGTATGGGCATGACGGCCATTGATGCTGCAACTCAAGCCAAACGCCTGGGTGCTAAAGAAGTTACCATTGCCTACCGCCGCACTCAGGAAGAGATGCCTTGCACCGAAGCCGAACTCAATCTGGCGAAACTTGATGGCTGTAAAATCCTCTGGCTGGCAGCTCCGCAGGAAATTACCGGGGAAAACGGAAAAGTAAACGGACTTGTTTGCAAGCTGATGGAATTAGGCTTACCTGATGCCAGTGGCCGAAGGTCTCCTGTTGCAACCGGAGAAACCATTAAACTGGATGTCGATATGGTTATTAAGGCGACAGGGCAACTGCCTTTCGAGAACCTGGTAAATTTTTATGAACTGCTTAATACTAATGGCAAACTTATCATTGATGATAATGGAGTTTCCAATTGGCAAGGGGTTTTCGCCGGAGGCGACTGCGTGAACGGGGGAAAAGAAGTGGTAGATGCCGTGCAAGCTGGAAAGGACGCCGCCCGGGGGATATTGGATTATCTGGAGACATTCACACATAAGATTAATTTACATCGGGCTTAAGATTTCGCGCAGAGACGCAAAGATTTCGCAGAGATGCTAAGGCTGTTGTTGATGTATTCTGACATTGTTATTTTTAATTAATTTACTTCAACGGAATAGATAATAATAGACTTTCAAACCTAAACATGACGAAAAACGAACTCTCCTTTTTAATTGTTGACTTATGCTTTAAAATACACAAACAATACGGACCCGGATTATTCGAAACAGATGAAGAGATTTTTTGCCATGAGTGGAATAAAATGCAAATACCCTTCAATAGACAAAAAGCGATCCCATTAGTACACGATGGATTGAAGATGGATGCTGGATTTCGAGCCGATGTAATAATCGACAATAAAGTAATTATTGATTTTAAATCAGTTGAAATACTAGCACCGGTCCATCATAAACAGGTAATAACCTATCTCAAATTAACAAATTGTAAGTTGGGCCTTTTGATCAATTTCAATGTAGCATTGATGAAGGATGGTATACACCGTTTAGTTAATAAACTATAAAAATAGACACTGAGATTTTGCAGAGGCTCTAAGATTTCAAAATAGCAACAGCGTCTTCGCGAGCCCTTAGCGTCTTTGCGCGAAATTCGCACCAAAACACTTCAACGCCTCTGCGCGAAACAAAAAAGAACAGACTATGGCAAACATTTCAACAAACTTTCTCGGCATAAAATCCCCTAACCCTTTTTGGTTGGCAAGCGCCCCTCCTACTGATAAGAAAATAAATGTGCTTAGAGCATTTGAAGCCGGGTGGGGCGGCGTGGTTTGGAAGACCTTGGGAACCCAGATAAAGAATGTTTCTTCGAGATACTCCTCGGTTGATTACCATGGAAGCCGCGTAATGGGCTTTAATAATATCGAGTTAATCTCCGACCGCCCCTTGGAACTCAACCTGCGCGAAATAAGAGAAGTTCTAAAAGAATTTCCGGACCGTGCTATGGTTGTATCATTAATGGCAGATAACGACCGCAACAGCTGGCACGAACTCATCAAAAAAGTGGAAGATACCGGAGCCCACGGCCTGGAGCTCAATTTTGGTTGTCCTCACGGGATGAATGAAAGAGGCATGGGATCTGCAGTAGGCCAGGATCCGGAGATTGCCCGCATGGTAGTTGAATGGGTGATGGAAGCTGCAACAATTCCGGTGATAACCAAACTTACGCCGAATGTGCATTCGGTGGTCCCTACCGGAAAAGCCTGTGTTGAGGCAGGCACCAATGCCTTGTCTCTCATTAATACCATACAATCTGTTACAGGAATCGACTTGGATACCTTAGTTCCCAATCCGAATGTGGCCGGAAAATCTGCCTTTGGAGGATATTGCGGCCCAGCTGTAAAACCTATCGCTTTAAAGTTCTTAACTACAATCAGGCAAGACCCGACCACTAGCAGAGTTCCGGTTTCGGGTATTGGGGGTATAAGTACCTGGAAGGATGCTGTAGAATTTATGCTTTTAGGCGCTTCCACGGTGCAGGTATGTACCGCAGTTATGAAACATGGTTTTAGAATCATTGAAGATCTATGTGAAGGGCTAAATAACTGGATGGATGAAAAAGGCTTTCCAACAATTTACGACTTTGTAGGAAAATCCGTTCCAACATTAACCAAATGGGAAGAACTGGATATTAACCATCATGTAGTTGCCCAAATTAATCAGGATAAATGCATCCATTGTGGCCTATGCTATATAGCCTGCGAAGATGCGGCACATCAATCCATCAAACTGGATTATGGAAAACCTTACAATACATATAGCATTAAGCAGGATGAATGCGTTGGATGCAATTTATGCAAGCTAGTTTGCCCTGTAGATGGCTGCATTTCGATGATTGAACAACGAAAAGGTAAAAATTATTTAAATTGGCAAGAATTTCAGCGACAAAACCTTCCACTAAACGATCATTAGTAGTAAATTAGCATAAAAATCAGCTGATTTATGGAAATTTACTTACGATCTGCTAAAATAGCCTCAAAAAAATCAACAATAAAACGCGCAATCATTATAAGTTTACTGGTTGGGTCAATTTTAAACTTAATAAATCAGGGAGATTCTATCTTAAATCAGCAATGGAGCCATGTAAATTTCTTCAAACTGATTCTAACTTACATTACGCCATTTATGGTTTCTGTTTATAGCACAACAACAGCCTTATTAAAAGGATAATTAATAAAAATCATAACAGCGTTTACCGAAGCTATACCGGCCATCACGGTTACTGTTTGGCAGGGTTGTCTCCCAGGTTATTGCGGTTTCTGTACTGCCTGCGGTTTTGCCATAGTTTAATTTTGAAGTACTGGCATCGTGGCTTACTCCCAGCCTAACCTTGTCATACGAATCTCTTCTATCAAATATATCCAGGCTTAAGGAAAGTACAATTGCATCGCTTTGCTTATTGTCTCCTCGGTACCACAATCCAATATTAACCCGCTTATTTTTAAACTGCATGCCGGCACTTATAGATGTTAAATTCGTCTGGTTATACACCAGAACAGATGGAATCAATAGAGGGCTGGCTTCATCATCGTAGTAATCCAGCTGAATACGATAGCTGGCGTGCCCGTTAATACGCATGGGCAGCAATGATTTTGAGCCAGTAAAAGACTCGTCAGGTTTATTAATGTGCTGAACAGAACCGCCAATCATTGCGTTATAAAAAACGAGGTTAACACCCGCACCTGAATCAAAATAAAAACGGCTGTTTAAAGATGGGTCTGAGGCACCGGTTCCTCCGCCATATATAATTCCATCTTTGTCAATCTGATCTGCAAACACCAATTTATTATAATCAATTTTCCGATGTACAAAACCGCCTTGTACTCCGAATGAAAGAGTTACATAATCCCAATCAATACTATAAGAATAAATGCCAGACAGGCTTGTTTTTTTGAGATAAGCAGTACCCTCACTGCTACGGCTAGCTAATAAGCCGAAACCTCCCCCAAACTTGGGCACGCTATAATCGAGCGAAAAAGAGTAATAATTTAATGGCCCGGGAATATTAGTCCAATGGCTACGGTAAATCATATTCATTCTCAAGTCGCCCTCAAATTGTCCATTTAAAGCAGGGTTTAAATAGTTAGGCGCATTGTAAAATTGAGAATAAATATGATCCTGGCTAAATGACCTGTGTAACCAAGCAAGCAGGAAAATTACTACTGAAAGCGTTCTCTTCTTTATCATTTAATTAGGTGCACAGGGCCGCTCTTCCTTTTGTTCTTTCCATTTTTGTCATAACTCATCCCTTGCCATTCGGTACCATCCTGAAATACCGCGGCAATATCCCAAACATACACTCCCTGCAGAGCAGGCAAGCCCTTCATTTTGCCATCCCAGCCTTCTAAAGGCCTTCCTTCTCCATCTAATTTATCTGTTTGGAAGATCAATTCTCCCCAACGATTAAATATCTTCATTGAATACTTAGCCAGCCTAAAACCCTTTGGCTTAAACTCTTGCAATTCCGGACTAACGTTTCCAGGCTCAAACGCGTTTGGAACATATAAATAGCCCGGGATTATTTCAATATTAACAGTTTTTACTATAGTATCTCTACATAATGCATCATTAATTGCTATTAGTTTAACATCGTAGGTGCCGGCTTTCTCATAGGTATGAGGTGATGGTTCTTCCCCTTCATAAGATTTCCCATCGCCAAATAGCCATTTGTATCTCAAATTTCCGCCTTGCGTTCTATTCTTAAACGTGAAGGTAAAATCAGGTGCATAAATCTTTTCACCTGGAAGAACATCAAATTTAGGCACTGGCAAAGGCGTTACAGTTATATAATCCTGATAAACCACAGCGCTATCGCAACCAAATTCGCCTTTTGCGATAAGGGTTACTGTATAAGCTGAATCACGGTGGATAAAAGTATGCGTAGGTTCAGCTTCCTGGGAACCGGTATGATCCCCAAAATCCCAAATGTACTCGGTTGCATTTTGGGTAAAGTTTTTGAATGTAACATCAATCTTATCACAACCTGATGTTTTGTCTGCCATAAAGCCAGGAATAACAGGCTTGGAAACACTAATTGTATCGTAAGCTGTATCAGCACATGCATATTCATTTTTTGCAATTAAACGCAAAATATACTTGCCTGGACCATATGTATGTTGAGGTTCTGCCTGTGTTGAGCCTGGGCGGTTGTCCCCAAAATCCCACTCATATCCTGCTGTAGCGCCAACGCTTTTATTGTCAATTTGGAGACTTAGAATGCCTTTACATCCTTTGTTATTTTGCAGAGTAAACTTTGCATCAGGCTTTGGAAAGGTAGTCTCGTCTTTCTCGACCGAATCAATCTTACAGCCATATATATTGCTTACTCTTAGTTTAATTTTGTATCGTTTTCCTGCCTCTGTAAGAGCAATGTTAGTTGGATTAGCTTCTTTTGAGACTAATTTTCCATTTACAAACCATTCATAGAAATCGGTATACTTAGATTCTTGCGTTACACTCAAGAGATAAGGCACACATTTGTCAGCTCTGGAATTGATCGAAAATTTCGGCACTGGCAATGGGTTAAACTGAATATACCTTACAATGGATGAAGGACAGCCTATTGTGCTTGTAGCCTTTAATTCTATTTTAGCTTTATAAGGCATTGTTGCATTGGCCGGCACCTGAATTGTTTGTGGAGCAATATTTTTTTGATTGAAAACTGCCCCGTTATCAATTATCCAGGTATAGTTTACCTGGTCCTGTCCGGAATAAGTACTAGCATTAGTAAAAGAAACGGTAGCCTCTGTACCACAAACACTTTCCACAGAAGATGTAAAGCTAGCAACCGGGGAATCTGTAATAGTTATTGTCTTCGTTAAAGATTTAAAACAACCTGAGGCATTATAAAACTTAGCCTCAATGGTGTATACACCTGGCGTGGTATAAACGTGGCTGGAGTTTGTGCCAGCTGTATTGTTTGTTAAACTGGTTGGATCGCCAAAATCCCAGGCTACACTGGTTGCGCTGGACGATGTTGACTGTACCTCCAATTTAAATGGCACACAATTGATAGGCATTTCGTTAACCTTGCTAAAAGATGGCACAGGTAAGGGCAAAATCTCGACAGTCTGTTTAATAGCCTCGGTACTACAGCTTGAGCCGTTAGGGAAAACCTGCTCAACAATCAATTGCACCTCATAAGTTCCGGCTGCCGTATATATGTGCTTAGGTTCTCTCTGATGGCTCTCCAATCCATCACCAAACTTCCATGTATAGGTTACGTCTGTGGAAGTATTGTAATTGATAAAAGACACTGGATCGCCTAAACAATACTTCGGGCGGTTTATTGAGAATTTAGCCAGAGGCCTTTCAAAAACTTCGATTTCCTGGGTAGCTGTTGCATTTGAGCAATCATTTGATGCCTGTAAAGTAATAGTGTATGTTCCTGCCTTTTCAAACAAATGGGTTTTAGTTTCTGGAGAAAGCGAGCTGTATTCAATATTACCATCACCGAAATCCCACTTGAAACGAGTTGCTCCTGTAGTGTTATTATCAAAAGTTACCGGGAATGGGGCGCAGCCATATTTAGAAAGGCCAACAAGTGTAAGGCCCGCCTGAATTGTAGTTGGATAAACTATAATTTCATACTCTTTTGAATCTGAGCCGCACTCATTTTCAACGGTAAGTTTTACCTTATATTTTTTAGTTACCGCAGTGGTATATTCATGAGCTAGAGGTTTTAAGTCGTAAGTTGTAATTGTTGGAGATCCATCTCCAAAATCCCAGATAAATTTATTCTTTGGCCCATATTTAGCATCGACCCCTCTTGAAGTATTGCTAATCTCCAAATTAAAAGGCGAACATCCACTGGTTTCCTTGGGCGAGAAAATAGCCAACGGTGTGGGCCTTACTAAAACGGAGTCAACAAAAGTCCTTTCGATACACCCGTTAGACGCTGTAAGTTTAAACACATAAGTAGTATCCATATGAGATGAAGCAGGCTGCAATGTCCGCTTCCCAAGCTCTTTGTCGTTAGATATTACTTTGTTGTTTCTGTCGTACCAGGTAAATATCAAATCATCAATGGAGCCCCCATTAATCATACTTGATTTATTTTGGAACATGACTTCCAGTGGGCCACATGGCTGATCGATAGTTTTGCTATACAATGGAGTAAAATCGCTTACTGTTTTAAAGGTATGTATCTGCGATTCATAGCCGCAACCATGTTTACTGCCTACTACCAATTTGATATTTACCTCCTGGCCATTGTTTGTAATTGTATAACCTGGAAAATTGGTATCATCTCCATCATTATCAACAAGCTTCACCAGATTATTGCCATTATTATCAACTGTATACCATTCGTAAGTAGTATTCCTATCTGGATAAGGAGTTACCGTAATAACCTGTTTTAAATCAAAAGGGGCACAACTTATGTATTTAGAGGCTTTAAAATCAGGCTTAGCTTTGAAGTCAACGGTAATGGTGATTGGATCACTAGGGCTGCCGGAAGCTCCATTACACTGCCCAGATTCGACTACGCGCCTAAACTTAGTTGTTTTCGTCAAAATATCTGACTGATAATCCGGGCCATATCCACCATTTCCAATATTAAGCCATTCGTTGCTTAATTCATCAAATATTTGCCATCTGTAATCGTATTGGCCAGTTCCACCTGCTGGAATTGTTCCGGTAAACTTCTCGGGTTTCGTCCCTTCACAAATGGTTTGGCTTTTAGAAATAATATTATTGGTTATTAACGGCAAAATTTTAATCGGTATAGCGGTACTTGCAGAAGAGCAGGCACCGGAAGTAACATACCTTCTCACATACACTTCGCCAGATCCGGGTATCGGCCCATAAAAATCCTGATCTTTTTGTCCTGGCAATACCAACCAGGAAACCTGGTCAGCGCTTACTTGCCAGATGTATTGATATCCGCCGGTTCCGCCGTTAGGCTTGGTACCCTCAATAAATAGGTCTCCATTTGTACAAACCTCTCTTTGGCTTACCGATAAAATTATTCCATTGTTAGTAAGCGGCTTTAATGTGCGAATAACTTTCTTTGCAGATTTAGCAGGACAGCTATGGGTATCGGAAATTGTCCAAACCAGGGTGTACGAATTTCCTGGGACTAAACCAGAAACCACAGCTTTGGGATCGTTTGCATTAGGGCTGAATATAAGGGTGTTGGGCGGATTTTCAACTGACCAGGCCCCGGTAAAATTAGCTCCGGGATCATTTGCATTTAAAGCGAATGATGTTGCATCGCATAATTCTTCATCATTACCAGGTTTGGGCTCTGGTATGGCTGGCCGGGAATCGATCCAAATGGGAAGACTAGTAACCTCGCACATATCATGGCTTTTGACCTTTAAGCGGTAATAAGTAGCTTCTAATGGGCCAACCTTAAGTTGCTCTGAATCGCTACTAGCTCCGGTATTCAGCCAGTTATTTCCATCGTAAGAAAATTCCCAGCGATATGTGTATTTTGAAGCAAGAGCTCCCCCCCCCACATCTCCACCAGCAATATTTGGGGTTAGAGTAACAGGTGATCCTGGGCAGATCACTAGTGAACTTGCAGACAACGAAACCGAAATATCACTAAGAACATCTACAATTACATTATCTGTGCTTGGCTCACACTCACCATTACTAATTGCCCACTGAAACTCATACCGATTATTTTTTTGCAGGCCAGATACTTTCGCAGTCCGGGAGCTTACATCATCAAAAGTAACAATGGGGCCTTTAATCTGTACCCATTTTCCCTTTCCAATAGTCGGGTTATTGCCATTTAATGTATAAGTGTCAGTTCCGCAAATAATTGCGTCTCTACCAGCATCAGATACAGTAGGCTTGGGCTTAACTGTAATATTGTAAGTATCAGGAATTCCGGTACAAGGGCCAGCTACGTATTTAAAGCTTGGCGTTACTTTTACAGAAGCAACCAGGTCGGCGCCAGTGGTACTCTTTGCAATAAAGGATGGAAGCTGAGGGCCTGAACCACTTTGCAAGCCTACATCCTGGCCGCTTACTTCCCAGGTATAGGTAACAGAATCCTTATGGGCATCGCCAGTTGTTTCCGGGCGAAAGCCCGCGATATAAGCAATACCATCTTCGCATACTTCAAAATCCGCAATGGGTTTAGCTTTGATAGTAGGCAGCACTGTTACCAGGATTTCTGCAGCTTCGCCCTCACATTCGATGCCGTTATACAAATATTTTCCCGTAACAGTGATTTTTGCAACAGCAGGCAAATCGTCGCCAGTATTTATAGCTTTAAAAGTTAATTTTTTGGTATTGGAATTATAAACCGCATTTGTAATGATTGTTGGATTATCTATAGTACACGTATAAGAGGTAGATCCAAGCGGCTCATTTGTAGTTGAACTGGTAAACGTAATACTCGCCTCAGTATCATTGCAATAATAGTATTTCTTAACATCAATCACTGGTTTTGGGTAAACCGTTACCGTTGCCTGTTGCGATTCCACAGAACAAGCAATGCCATTTACAGTCTTAGAAGTTACCCTCCTAAAATAAGTCGTTTTCTCCAAGGCACCAGGCTGATAATCCTCATCTGTTGCACCAATGATATTGGCCCAGCTGCCATCAGAATTACTCATCCATTGGTAACTAAGGCCCTGCGCATTTCCCTGCATGGTTGAAGCTTGCCCATTTAATAAGGCAGGTGAAGTATTATAGCATATAATCTGCTCACGATTGCTGATGTCGTAGTTTTCAATAGCCGGGATAATCGTTATCTTAATTTCGTTCGACTCTTTGACACAACCTCCACTTCTTACAATACGTTTGAAAAATGTATTAGTGGTCAGTTTACCCGGCTTATATGTTTCTTCGGTGGCGCCATTGATGGAATTCCAGGTATTAGTCCCCTCCACTTTGTATTGCCATTCATAGGTTTTATCGGTGATTCCTCCGGATAATTTTTTGCTTACAAGAACCTCTGGGGCAGAATCGTAACAAATAGTCTGGCTGTTCCCAATTTCATTTTCAGAAATTTTTGGGTTTACATAGACTACAATCTCTGCAGGTAAGCTTTCGCAATTGCTGTTTGGGGAAACCTGTGTTACATAATACTTATATCCGTCTCCACCGTCCTTGGGATTATCCATGTTTGTTGCCGGCGTTGGTGCAATAAGAGTCCAGGGATTCGAAAGCCTTCCTGTATACCATCTCAAGGTGCTAACCCCATCTCCCTGAGCAGTTAGCTGAGAAGCAATATCTCCGTGGCAATAATTGATCTCCGGCGTAACAGTTGGTGCTGGAGGCGTCTGCTTAATCTCCACTTTTGCTTCCTGCGAAAAGGCTTCACTTGTACATGTTCCATTTTTTACAACCGCACGAAACTCAGTGGTTTTTCCGAGATTAGTGTAGGTATATGGATTAACTGAAGTATTTATATCCTGCCAGTTGCTTTCGCCATCTGGCTTCATTTGCCAACGTTTTATCTCGCCAAGGTGCCCTGTTAGTTTAATCTCAACTTCATTAGTTCCCCCGCAAATAGGTTCAGTAACACTGGTAGCTGTACCGCCCTCAGGCAAAGGGTCAAATGTAATTTGCTGAGAAGCAGACTTAGGCTGGCCACAATCATTTTCATAAGTCACTGTTACCGTATAGGTTTTTGCCTCGAGGAATTTAATTTTAGGATACTCGTTGGCTGCAGTTGTTCCATCTACAAACTCAAAATTACCACCAATAACCTCCCATGTATATTTTGGAGTAGTTGAGGTTCCCGTATAAGTGGGTTTATGGTATGTATCTGAACCAAAATCAATGATTGAATTAGATATACACCAGGTTTGGGCGCCTAGCATTGCAACATTTATCGGGCCTGAGATAGAAAATTCTTTGTCGCGATAAACTCCATCCGGCTCAGAACAAGCATTGTATACATATAGCCTTAACTTATACTTTCCGGCCTCCTTAATTCTAAGGCTTATATTTTTAAAAGCTCCTTTTGAATTGATTGTTCCCGATAAAACGGAATACTTAGCAGCAGGAACAGGTGAAGAAGCATCATCTAATAGCACCCATTTGTAGCTTGACTCACAAATATTAGTTTCAACTGTTGTGCTGCTGGCAGTTACATCAACTGGTGATGATAAACACAGGCTGGACTGGCTCATTTGAATCTGAGGCACAGGCATCTCAGAAATGCATATAGTTTGAACCATGCTATGCTTACAATCCGGGCTATTAGCATTCCTAGCACTAAGCCTAATATGATATGTTCCAGGTTCGGTAAAGGTATATTTAAGGTCTTTTAGCTCAGAAACTTTTTTATAGTTTTCATCCCCCTTGTTGTCAATTTCCCAGATAAAGGCTGATTCCGCATTACACTCAATTCCTCCACGAACGTCCGTTCCCGATAAAGATGTATTCGAAAATGACACTTCCGAATTAACACAAGCCTTACTAGTTCCTTCAAATGCGGCTGTAGGTAACTTACTGATTCTTGCAAAAATAGAGTTAGGCTCTACACTACAATACGCTCCTTTAACCTCTAAACTTACCTGGTATGCGTTATATACCCAGGTTCCATTAACGTTATGGTCTTTATCGCAGGATGACTTTTCGTACTTGTGTTTCAATTTCCCGCTCTGGGCCATCACCTGCTGGTGCGTAAATTCGCTTTCATTATCATCGCCCCATTTGATTTTATATATAAGCCGGGGATAATTATTAGGATCTGCTGTTATGGCCGCGGTATAGTCCAGATCACAAGAATTATTGTTAACACCATCGCTCAAACCTTTTTTAAACGATGTGTTTAAAATCGTATAGCACCGAGTAGACACTATTCCATTTGATACAGCCTTAAACGTTGCAGTGAAATAAGCCACAGAAAACTTAGATGTTTGCTTATTGGTAGCGTCGAAAACAAAGGTTTTAGAAGTTTCAGTAATTAAATCATTATCTAGTTGGGCAGACACAACTGCCCCAGAGGTAGAATTGTTGGTAAACTCGATATCTCGCTGGGTAGTTGTTTCGTTATCGCAAAATCCAAAGACGTTTCCTGCCTCTAGTGTATAATTAGCTTTAATATCGATATTAGGCCCAGCCTGATTTACAATGGCAATTGGATTAGCAGCAATAGCCTCTACAACTGGCAATGTTGATACTACTTTGATTTTATAGCCGGTGCCAATAGGGATATTATTTAATGGCTTACTAACAACGAATGTGGTAAAAAAGCTATTATACTCGCCAATTACCGGACTTGCTGCAGTAAAATTCCCACTTGGGTCTGAAAGGATTAATTGGAACTTGTTATCAGGCTTGAAGTATCCGTTAATTTTTATTCTCGCCGCTATTGTACTTCCTTGTCCATAAGGCCCGGGATCCACATCAACAACTGTAATTGTAGGGTTCGTTTGTGAAAAGGTTTTCGGCACCGCGGCCAACAGAAGAATAAAAAAACAGAAAAACGGAAAATATCCCTTGCCCCCGTTTTGCAAACTCCGAAATAGTGAGTAAAAAAGTTTCAATATAAACTAATTATACGTTGCCGCTTCAATCTAAACTGGTTGATAAAGTATGGGCATACAAATCTCAATGGCACTATTTCCTGCACACTGCTCTACTTAACAACAATAAGTGTAATGCCTTACAGCACTGTTATCGCCAAACTCATCATCTCCATTAGGCCAAAAGCAAAATGGAAAAAATCAGAGGGAAAAATAATAAAATCCCCTGTGGTTATCAGCGTTTAATAAATAATCGCTTAAAATGTTCTGTATACGAACTTTTACAAAAAATGGCCGTATAAAATCACAATTTATTTTTTACCAAAAATTTAACAGCTGCCACCAATTATTTAAACTTTCACAAAGGACGCAAAGTACCTAACTATCATTTTTTGATTTTATACAGTTTAGCCATTGAAATGAATTGTATTTTTAATATGATATACAAATTTTGAGGAACTAATACTTCCTATTTGCATTAGCTTGAATCTCTACCAGCTTTTTTAAATTAACGGCTTAATCATGTTTAACCTCTCTGACAATAGCATTTACCAAAAGATCTTTAACCTTGGCCCGGCTGCTTACATTTTGGTTAAAGCCGATTCTCCATTTTTTACCATTTGTGATGTTAATGAACCATACCTTAAAATTACTCATACTCAACGAGAGGAAATTATTGGCAGAGGCTTGTTTGAAATTTTTCCGGGGAATATAGAGGAATCAGGAGGTGAAAACTTTGATTTCCTGCGGGAAAGCTTACTTAAAGTACTAGCTACCATGCAAACCGACAAAATGTCTGTACACCGGTACGATCTTGAAGATAAGGTTCATGGAGGCGTAATCCAACGGTATTGGACCGCCATAAACACCCCAATTCTGGACAAAAACGGAGCTGTAGAATATATCATTCATTCGCCGCTGGATGTTACTTATACTTATGGGCTTTTTCAGCGAGATAAAGAAGCCGGCCGTGCCCTCGAAGAACAAAAAAGCAATTTGTATTCCGTTTTTATGCAAGCTCCGGTGGGAATTGGAATTTTTAAAGGGCCACGATACCACGTAGAGTTAATCAACGACGAGCTTTGTAGCATGCTGGGAAAACCGCAGAAAGCATTCCGAGGAAAACCTTTCCTGAACTGTTTAACTGAAGTTTCTGGCAAAAATTTCAAGCAGATTCTTGATAAGGTTATGGAAACTGGCGAAACCTTTATTGGTATGGAAATTTATATGCCTCTTGTAAAAAAAGTTGGGCAGGATGATCTTTATGCAAATTTAGCCTTCGAGCCTCTTAAAGAAATTGATGGCAGTATCTCCGGCGTTATAGCCGTGGCTACCAACGTGAGCACACAGGTAAACTTCCGCAGAAAGCTGGAAGAAAGTGAACAAAGGTTAAACCTGGCAATTAAAGCTTCCAATCTGGGCATTTGGGATACCAATCTTATTACCCGAAAATCGGTAAGGTCATTAAGGCATGCGCAAATTTTTGGATATGAAGACACAAGCAAGGAATGGGGGCTGGAGCTAATGTTCAGCCACGTTCACCCCGGAGACCTTGAACGAGTAAAACAAGCGCACCTGGACGCTTTTGATTCAGGAATTTTTAACATCCAGTTCAGGATCGTTAGACTGGACAACATAATCCGCTGGATTCATGTAATTGGAGAAATACAAAGAGATGCTAAAGGACATGCAATCAGAATGTTAGGAACCGCGAATGACATTACTGAGATTAAAGAGTTTGAGCGGCTTAAAGATGAGTTTATAAGCACGGTAAGCCATGAAATCAAAACTCCGGTAACTTCGGTGAAAGCTTATGGCCAATTACTGCAACAACGAATGAAAAATGAAGGCAATGCCGAAAATGTTCATTTCCTTCAAAAAATGGACCTGCAAATTAATCGGTTAACAAGCCTGGTTCATCATTTACTGGACGTAACCCGTATTGAAAGTAATAAACTTTTGTTTAAACCTGAACGATTCGATTTGAATGCACTTGCCAAAGAGATCGTTGAAGAAATACAGCAATTAAGCAACAGGCATTCGATTATATTTAAGCATTCTGGACCTGCAATGGTTTTTGCCGACATCGAGCGCCTGAGCCAGGTAATAACTAATATGCTTACCAACGCCGTAAAATACTCTCCCCATTCAAATACTATAAATGTTAATATAGAGCAAAAAGAAAGCTTCGCCATTCTTTGCGTAGAGGACTATGGAATCGGCATAGCACCACAACATCAGCAACGCATTTTCGACCGCTTTTATCAGGCTGATGAGCAAGCAAACTCTATTCCTGGGCTAGGGCTGGGATTGTACATATCTTCAGAAATAATTAAAAGGCAGGGAGGAAAAATGTGGGTTGAAAGCAGCTTTAATCACGGGTCCAGGTTCTATTTTA
>Ga0307408_100000743_pt1 | contig 26347 bp, 20 predicted proteins | sample 322Cmetagenome_FD_202116 | JGI IMG/M metagenome (GOLD analysis project Ga0307408, IMG submission 202116) | Maize rhizosphere microbial communities from greenhouse at UC Davis, California, United States - 322HYB-C-3 | ecosystem: Host-associated > Plants > Roots > Rhizosphere > Soil | place...
ACATAGAAAGACAGGTTGTATTATTTGATGCCATTGAAGATTCTGCGTTTAACAAAACAAACAGCACTGAAGAAAATGCACTTGCATTTTTGCTGCAGCAGGCTTCAGCAAATCCCGATATAAAGGCAGAGATCAAGAAAAAGCTGGAAGAGTTTTCGTTAAGACTTGTTTTGACAGCTCACCCAACTCAATTTTATCCGGGCAGAGTTTTGGCAATCATTACCGATCTTACAGAAGCTTTAAAAACAAATGATATTAATACTATCAACTTGTTGCTACAGCAGTTAGGAAAGACCCCGTTCTTCAATAAAAGTAAGCCATCTCCTGTAGATGAAGCAGCTAGTTTGGTTTGGTTCCTTGAAAACGTTTTTTACAAGGTTATTTCAGCTCTTCAAAAAGAAGTAGAAGACGAAATTGATGGAGTTTCATTTAGTCAGCATCAACTTATTGAATTAGGTTTCTGGCCAGGAGGCGACAGGGATGGTAATCCTAACGTTACCTGCCAGATCACAAAAGAGGTGTCAGAATTATTAAGAGAGATCATTTTCCGTTGCTATTATCGCGATTTCAGAGATCTAAAACGTCGGATCACTTTCCGTGGGGTTGAGGACTACATGAGTCGTTTGCAGGAACTGTTTTATCAAAACAGTTTTACACGTGTTGAGAATCCGGTTGATCTTCAGGAAGAAATAATTAATAATCTTGAAGCTATAAAGGGAGTTCTTCAGCGTGCACACGATAGTTTATTTGCAGAGAATGTTGACGATCTTATCCGCAAGGTAAGAATCTTCGGATGCTACTTTGCTTCGCTGGATATTCGGCAGGACAGCAGGGTACTAAGAAAGGCTCATCAGGCAATTCGTCCGTTACTTAAATCGACAGTAGCTAATGGCTATGATGATCTGGATGAAGCTGCAAAAGTTAAAGCAATTACTTTTCAAGAAGATGATGCAGCTTCCAGTGGTTTCGACGATCTGACAGAAGATACTCTTCAAACTATTCGCCTGATGAAGCGTATGCAATACGCGGGTGGAGAAAAAGCATCACACAGATTTATTATAAGTAACTGTCAGAGAGCTTCTGATATTCTTCAACTTATCAATTTGTTCTTGTGGAGCGGTTGGAAAAAGGATGATCTTAGTGTTGACTTTGTTCCTTTATTTGAAACCGTTCAGGACTTGTCTGCTGCATCTGACGTAATGGAAACTCTTTACACTAATGAGTTTTATAAAGAACATTTACTGAAGAGAGGTAACAAGCAGATCATTATGCTTGGATTCTCAGATAGCACTAAAGATGGCGGTTATCTAATGGCTAACTGGTCTATTTACAAAGCAAAGGCTGAACTGACATCACTTGCAAGAAGGTACGGAATCCAATTAGCATTTTTCGACGGACGTGGCGGACCTCCGGCTCGTGGCGGTGGTAAAACGCATCGTTTCTACGCTACCATGGGTAAAGAAATTGCAAATGACAATATCCAGTTAACAATTCAGGGACAGACCATTAGTAGCCAATATGGATCATTCGACACGGCTCACCATAATATAGAGCAGATGATAAATGCTGGCTTGGTTAATGCACTGGATAAGAGTGATAAAAATACCTTTACTCAATTACAAAAGGATATTATCGAAGATATGGCTTCTGCCAGTCACAATGCGTTTGTGACCTTAAGAGAGAATCCATTGTTCTTAAAGTATCTTGAAAAGCTAAGTCCGCTTAAATATCTTTCCAACATTAATATCAGTAGCCGTCCGGTAAAGAGAAATTCTGGAGGTGAGTTGAAATTGGAAGATCTTCGTGCAATTAGCTTTGTTACAGCGTGGAGTCAGCTTAAACAGAATATTCCGGGCTTTTACGGAGTTGGAACTGCATTGAAAGTTGCGAAAGAAAAAGGTGTTTGGAATGACGTTAAAGAACTTTATAACTCTTCAGGACAGTTCAGAACAATGATGGACAACTGTATGATGTCTATGTGTAAAGCTGATTTCAGAATTACGACCTATCTTGAAAAAGATAAGGAGTTTGGTCAGTTCTGGATAGTGCTGAAAAATGAGTACGAACTTACAAAATCGTTGCTTCTCGAATTGACTGGGACAACCGAGCTGATGGAACAGTACCCGGTGGAACGTCGTTCTATTGCCTTACGTGAAAAAATCGTATTACCATTGGTACTGATACAGCACTATGCGTTACAGCAGTTGAACGGAGAGGATTCTTTATCTGAAGAGCAGCGTTCGGTTCTAAGTAAGCTAGTAATTCGTACAGTTTATGGGATTGTAAATGCAGGTAGAAACCTTGCTTAGTACATAATTGAAATCAACAAACAGGATTAACTTATAATCGTTATCAGTCAAAGGGATGCTCAACGGGTATCCCTTTACTGTTCAAAAACAAATCAATGGAAAGACCAATCGTTACCGGAATATTGTCTTATGGAATGTCGGGAAGGGTATTTCATGCGCCTTTTGTAGATACGCATTCTTCGTTTCAATTCTATGCAGTAACCGAACGAAGTAAAAAGAATGCGGCAAAAAGGTATCCGGGAATCATAAGCTATAATTCGATAGAGGAATTGGTTGAGGATCCTAAAATTGAACTGGTAATAGTAAACACACCCAACCATCTGCATTACGAGCATACTAAACTAGCATTATCGGCCGGGAAACATGTTTTGGTTGAAAAGCCATTTACTGCGACGGTTGCTCAGGCAAAAGAATTGTTTGAGTTGGGAAAAGCTAACGAATGCAAGGTAATGGTATACCAGAACAGAAGGTGGGATTCAGATTTTCAATCAATCAAAAACGTAGTAGAACACGGTAAACTTGGTGATTTGGTTGAAGTGCATTTCAGGTTTGACAGATATCGGAAAGAGATTTCACAGAAATATTTTAAAGAGGAACCTTTGCCCGCAAGCGGTCTAAGCTACGATCTTGGCCCGCATTTGCTGGATCAAATAATTGCTTTGTTTGGAAAACCTGATTCTTACGTTAAAACTACAGGAACGTATCGCCCAGAATCAAAGGTAGATGATTTCTTCAATGTCCATTTGAAGTATCCAAAAGGTCTTAATGTGTTTGTCACAGGAAATCTTCAGGTAGTTAATCCATTGCCCTCCTTTGTATTGCATGGTACAAAAGGCTCTTTCGTGAAGAAAAGAACAGACGTGCAGGAAGCTCAGTTAGAAAAAGCCATGTCGCCTCTTGATCCTAAATACGGGTTTGAACCTCATGGCTCCGAAGGAATACTTACCACGCTTAAGGCGGATGGAAGTCATCTTACACATTACAATACTGCATTAAAAGGAAACTATACCAGACTATTTGATGCCGTGTTTGAGTGTATCAGGTTGGACGTTCCTTATCCAATTAAAGAGGACGAGATATTATGCCAGCTGGAAATTTTAGAATCATAGGACGAAATTATTGTTGATATATGGCATGCGTTGAGTCAATTAATTGATCAATGTATGCCATTTTCTTTATGAGCTAAAAGCGTGATTCTCTAAATCATGCTTAAATCACAATCATTATCCATTTTTTATACCTGCCTTTCAAATACGATATTCCGACATAGCTGTCTGCTTAGCCAATTCCTGTCAAACAAGCCTCAACCCTTCTTGTTGATATTTTATAACCAATAAGGCTATGAATGTCAAAAACTTAAATCTAATCTGTTTAAGTATTTGTATGCTTTTTCAGATTGGTGATGCTGCCAGTGAGATGCGTTTTGAAACGAGGAGCAGGGGAACTGAAAAGACTCGGGCTATGATAGACTCTGTCGTTTCTCAATTTTTGCGGGAAGCATTTATATTAAACCGGATGGAGATTCAGCTGGCGATGCTGGCAACAAAAAAAGCTGAAAGGGAAGAAGTAAAACTTTTTGCTGATAAGGCTTTGGCGTATCACAACCGGATGGGGGCAGATTTGAAGAAGCTGGCTGATAATAATAAAATTTCTTATAAGGACGAGCTTGATGGCGACTGCAAAGATGGTATCGATAAATTAAGTCGTATAAGTGGCCCGCTATTCGAGAAAAGGTATCTGACTTTATCTGAAGATAATCACCAAAAAATGCTTCAAATTTACAGAAAGACTTTGCCTGGGCTGGAAGATGTCCGGTTGAAATCTTTTATAAGCTCATCAATTCCGTTTCTTGAAACACACAATGCTTCATTAAGGTTGTTAATCAAATCAGCGAAAGCTACATCTAAGCTATGATTATGGATACAAAAGAAAAGTACGGATTTCACCGGATTAAAGCTGCAGGATTGGATTATTTCAAGGTTGCGCCAGGAGTGTGGGGAATGAAAGTTGGATTCGTAAACATTTACATCATTTGCGAAGAGGTGGATGGGCAAGCCGTTTGGGTACTGTTAGATGCTGGCCTGAAAGGAAGTGCTCGCAAAATAAAGCGTATGGCAGAGCACATTTTTGGTGAAGGCGCCTTGCCTTCTGCAATTATACTCACTCATGGACATTTTGACCATGTAGGCGGGCTTGATGAGCTTTTGGACACCTGGGATGTTCCTGTTTACGCTCATTATCTGGAATTACCTTATCTGAAAGGTATTTCATCGTATCCCCCGCCAGATCCAATGGTGGGAGGTGGTTTGATGAGTCTTGTTGCATGGTTGTATCCCCGGAAACCAAAGGATCTGGGGAAAAGGATACATCGCCTAAATGTAACAGGAGAGGTTCCGGTGTTAAGTGAATGGAAGTATATTCATGTACCCGGGCATTCGCCCGGGCAGATAGCCTTATTCAGGGACAATGATCACGTTCTGTTGGCCGGCGATGCTTTTGTTACCACACGACAGGAGTCGGTATTTTCGGTGGTAACTCAAAAACAACATGTTTCCGGGCCGCCTAAGTATTTTACTATCGACTGGGATGCTGCTGAACATTCCATCAATACACTGCTTGCCCTTAATCCCCAGGTTGCTGCAACCGGGCACGGGTATCCAATGTATGGAGACGAATTGCTATCAGGACTGAAGTCATTATCTGTAAACTTCAGAAGCGAGGCGGTTCCTCACTACGGCCGTTACGTAAAAGAAGCTGCAAGAACTAATAAAAATGGCGTCCAATATATCCCCAGAAGGGTAAATAATCCATTTGTATTGACAGGGGCTGTACTTGCGGGCTCAATTACCGTATTGGGTTTATTTTTTAAATATCATAACCGAAGTGCCTCAGGTGGTTGATTCAGCAAAGGAACAAATTGTTTTATATTTTTTTAAAAACAACAAAACAATTGCCTCTATTTAAGCATTTATTATATATCTATCTACTTGTGTCACTATTAATACGTCATACTATGAAAACATCTACTTTTGTTACCGGTGTAGCCGGCTTCGTGGTATTCTTAGAATGCTGCGCAATTCTGTTAGCCTTATTTCTAGGCTTGGAACTTCTGCTTAATTAAAAAAGAAAAGACATGGCCAGGTATTGACTGGCTGTACATCTACCTGTGAAAAACGTTGCTCTCTTAGCGGCGTTTTTGTTTTTTATAGCCTTTGGGTGAAAATTGTCTCGCAAAGACCCTAAGCCGCAATTATAATGGGAAAATGAAAACGTTGAAGAATTCTCTGTAGTCTTGAATGAGTAGCCTCGAACGATTTTATCATCAATCGGAGATTGCATGCTCTCTGCGATCTTAAAATAAGCATCTTACATGAACTGCGCCTTTGCGACTCTGCGTGAGATATTTGAAATTGTCTCGCAAAGACCCTAAGCCGCAATTACAATAACGAAAAATGAAAAACGAGGAGAATCTCTATAGACTTGAATGAGTAGCCTCGAACGTTTAATCATCAACCCAAGATTTTATGCTCTCTGCGATCTTAAAATAAGCATCTTACATGAACTGCGCCTTTGCGACTCTGCGTGAGATATTTGAAATTGTCTCGCAAAGACGCTAAGCCGCAATAACAATAACGAAAAATGAAAAACGAGGAGAATCTCTATAGACTTGAATGATTCGCTTCGAACGTTTTATCATCAATCCAAGATTTTATGCTCTCTGCGATCTTAAAATAAGCATCTTACATGAACTGCGCCTTTGCGATTCTGCGTGAGATTAATAAGGCGACTTTACTTCAAAAACGAATTCTCATAAGGTACTCTCGTGGCAATCGACCTTCCAAGCGTTATCTCGTCCACATATTCAATTTCTCCCCCAAAAGCAATGCCTCTTGCTATGGTTGTAATTTTGATGTTGAAATCTTTCAGTTTTTTATAAATGTAGAAAATTGTGGTATCTCCCTCCATGGTGGCGCTTAACGCAAGAATAACTTCAGAAATATCCCCTGCTTTAATTCGTTGAATCAGGGACTCAATATTAAGTTCAGATGGACCGATTCCTTCCATGGGAGATATCAGGCCCCCCAATACATGATACGTTCCATTATATTGATTGGTATTCTCAACAGCCATAACATCACGGGTATCCTCTACAACACATACCAGGCTTTTTTCGCGTTTAACATTTGCACATATTTCGCAAGTTGCCGTGTCTGAAATGTTCTTGCAGGTGTCACAAAAACGAATCTCGTGTTTCATCCTGGTGAGGGCATTGCCAAACCGTTCAACATCCGCAGTTGGCTGACTCAATAAATGCAAAACCAATCTCAATGCTGTTTTCTGACCAACTCCCGGAAGTTTCGAAAATTCGTTGACAGCGTTTTCCAGTAAACGCGAAGAAAAATTCATCCTGCAAAAGTATTTAAAATCAAGTTAAAAGAAGGAATTGCCTGATAGATTTTAGCTGCAGTAAAGTCAATCTATTCATTTGATTTAGAGCCTGAATAGTAGATTTTTCTGATACCAATATTAAATTAATAGTGCAATTTCAGTATCCTTGCAGATAAATCGTTTCTATGTTTTTTGTTCTCTCAAAGCTTCTGCTGATACTGATATTTCCAACCATGTGGATTTGCGTAGCATTCGCTTTCGCTCTATTTAGTAAACGGAAAAATGTAAAGCGTCTTAGTTTAATCTGTGGATGTGTTCTTTTCCTTATTTTCAGTAATCCCTTGCTATTAAATTGCTTTGCCAGAGTATGGGATATTAATACGAAAACCGAAAATAAGCATTACAGCGCCGCGATAGTACTCGGAGGGTTTTCCAGTGAAGACGAAAATGGGAATGGTTTCTTTAACAATGCGGCCGACCGGTTTATTCAGGCAGCGCTGTTAAAATCTACAGGAAAGGTGGATTATATTTTACTCACCGGTGGAAACTCCGAAATTATTCCAGGAAAGTTTCGTGAAAGTGCATGGGCTGCCAACCAGTTAAAAAGTTTGAATGTGGATGCAGGCCATATCTTAATCGAAAATAATGCCCGTAATACCTACGAGAATGCAAGGCTTTCCAAAGATCTTTTAGCCTCTAAGCAATTGCAGCCTCCTTATCTGCTTGTTACATCAGCTTTTCACATGCGCAGGTCATTATATACTTTTGAAAAAGCAGGCATTTCAGTTCTGCCATATTCCTGTAATTACATAGCTGGACATGCTACGTTTTCCTCAGACAGTTTGATTCCTGACGCTGGTACGTTAGCCACCTGGAATGTATATATTAAGGAGCTGATCGGCCTCTTGGTTTATAAGCTAAAAGCTTGAGATATTTAGCAAAACCTGTATTGTGTGACGATCCGTAAAAAATGTCTTTTTAAGCTCCTGGGGTGGTTTGCTTTTGTGATATTTTTTTCTAGTTTTGGTGTGCCTGATTAAAACTATCTAACGCTCATTTCGCTCTCAAATCAGGAATTTTTAAGGTTTTATTTTTCCGATAGACATCTGTATCCTTGATAGGATAAGATTTAATACTATTGGATTAAGGGCTGTATTATAACCATTTATAAATCATATTTGAATGAAAAAACTTGAACAGATTCGTGCGAAATTCCAACAACTTCATAATGCTACCCCGCTGATAGTTCGGGCACCAGGCAGAGTTAACTTGATTGGCGAACATACAGACTATAATCTTGGCCCGGTTCTTCCTGCAGCAATAGATAAGAATATCTTCTTTGCGGTTAGCCTCCGTGATGATAATATCATTGACATTTATGCGGCAGATTATAGCGATCAGGTGGCCGCTACTTTAGACAATTTGGAGCCGGCATGGAAATTATGGCCGAATTATACGTTAGGTGTAATAAAAGAATTTCTTAAAGCTGGGCACCAATTAAAAGGAATGAATATTGTTTTCGGTGGTGATATTCCCCTGGCAGCAGGACTCTCGTCATCTGCAGCGATCACATGTGCAAGCGCGAATGCTATTAATACTTTGTTTAAACTTAATAAAACGCCAATTGAGCTGGTGAAGATAGCCCAGGCCGCTGAACATAACTTTGTGGGTGTGCATTGCGGAATAATGGATCAGTTTGCAAGCCTGTTTGGAAAAGAAGGATACTTTATTAAGCTGGATTGCGATACACTTGAACATTCTTATATTCCATTTAATGCCACTGATGTTAAGATCGTGTTGTTTGATTCTGGCGTAAAGCATTTTTTGGTTAATTCAGCATATAACGATCGTAGAAAGCAGTGTTCTGAAGGATTAAAGCTGGTGAAAGAACAGCTTCCTGCTGTTAATAGTCTGGCGGATGTGACGGAGGGAATGCTTTTCAAGTTTGTTAAACCTGTAAACGAAGAGATTTTCAAGCGTTGTTTATATGTGGTAGAAGAGATTGCGCGCTTGAAAGCGGTTTGTAATGATCTTGAACACAATGATTTTGAAGCACTGGGCAGGCATTTGTTTGAAACTCATCTGGGGCTGAAGGATTTATACGAAGTTAGCTGTACGGAATGCGACTTTTTGGTAGATTTTGTACGGCATAAAACACACGGAGTATTAGGTGCTCGTATGATGGGTGCTGGTTTTGGTGGTTGTACCATTAATTTAATCAAAGAGGAAGCTGTTGATAGAGTAGTTGAGGAAGTTAAAGCAGCTTATAAAAAAGAATTCGGTAAAGAGCCTAAAGTGTATTTCACGTCTATCAGTAATGGATCTGAAGTTATTCAGGGGCTTGAGGGGGAAAAGAAGGCCGATACTCTTTCTCAGTAAAACCGATCCTCCTGAGATAAATCATATATGAATCTCTTTTGATCAAATCCATAAAATTTATTAAAAATAGACTTTTAACAAAAAAAGTCTATTTTAGCGCCACAATTATAACTGTCAAACAAACACTTATTTATTAAACCAATTGTCGATGAAGAAGGCATTTCTTTTATTAATCAGTTGCTGTGTATCAGGTAGCATGTTTGCTCAGGCAACGGGCGAACTTAATACTGCATCCAGCGGACGAACCATCAGTAAACACATTTACGGGCATTTTGCGGAACATCTTGGACGCTGCGTTTATGGTGGCTTTTATGTGGGGGAGAACAATACCAAAATTCCCAATAAGGCAGGTATTCGTACAGATGTAGTAGACGCGTTGAAAAAATTGAAGATTCCCAATCTGCGCTGGCCAGGTGGTTGCTTTGCAGATACCTATCATTGGAAAGATGGAATCGGTCCAAAAGAAAAACGTCCGTCAATTGTGAATACATGGTGGGGCGGTACCACTGAAAATAACAGTTTCGGTACGCACGACTTTTTAAATATGTGTGAAATGCTTGGCGCTGAGCCTTACCTGGCAGGAAATCTTGCCACCGGAACGGTGCAGGAATTGGCGGATTGGGTACAGTACGTAAATTTTGCCGGCGAAAGCCCAATGTCTAAACTTCGTCGGGAAAACGGAAGAAACGAACCCTGGAAAGTAAAATTCTGGGGTGTTGGAAATGAAGCATGGGGCTGTGGTGGAAATATGAAGCCAGAGTACTACTCCAACGAGTTTCGCAAGTATTCGACTTTTATGTCCGATTGGGGTAATGGTTCAAAAATTTTCCGAGTAGCTTCAGGTGCCAATTCAGCTGATTATAACTGGACAGAAACATTAATGAAGAACATTCCTGATAACCTCGTGGAGGGCATTGCGCTTCATCATTATTCGGTGATTAACTGGGGTAAGAAAGGCCCGGCTACTAATTTTACTGAAGAGCAGTACTTTAAAACTATGAAGAGCGCCTATCTTATGGAGGAGCTGGTAAACAAGCATATCGCTATCATGGATAAATACGATCCAAATAAAAAGATAGCCCTTGTTGTTGATGAGTGGGGTGGATGGTACGATGTTGAACCTGGTACCAATCCTGGATTTCTTTATCAGCAAAATACAATCCGCGATGCAATGATTGCCGGTTTAACCTTGAACATCTTTAATAATCATACAGATAGGATTAAGATGGCTAATCTTGCTCAAGCGATCAATGTGCTACAGGCTGTGATTTTGACAAACGAAGAGAAGATGATCCTTACGCCCACCTACCATGTAATGGAAATGTATAATGTACACCAGGATGCCGAATGGTTGCCATTAACTATAAAAACTAATGATTATTCGTTTGATTCAGAAAAGCTGCCTGCGGTAAGCGGTTCTGCCTCTAAAGATAAAAATGGGTTAACACATATAACACTCACGAACATTGACGCAAAAGCAAGTCAGGAACTTACGATCAACGTTAAAGGAACCAAATTTAAGACAGTTTCTGGCCGTGTATTAACTTCAGAAAAGCTCCAGGATTACAATTCGTTTGAGAATCCAAATAAAATTACGCCTGCTGCATTTAAAGGAGCTGATGTTAAGGGCGATGTGCTTAAAGTGAAGCTACCTGCACACGCAGTAGTTGTTTTGGAACTTAAATAGTAATTCAGTCAACCATTTATACTATAATCCCGGCAGATCAATTTCTACCGGGATTTTTTTTGAGCAGATACTCCTCTAAGCTATACTTAGCAATGCAAAGGCTAAAGTTTAATAATTCCAGTAAGAAGATGTTTTTCGGAAATAGCTTTTATACTCATCTCCTTCAACGAAGTGCTTAAAGCTTTTAATGTCTTCACGAACAACGTTTTCAAAAAAGATGTTCATTAATTTCGCAATTCCATGGCCAATTACACCAGCAGGAGGGAAGTAATTTATTTCTACCGTAAGCTCTGTCCCAATGCCGTTTAATGCATCGGTAAATTCAACTTTGCCCGCATTGTCGATTTTCGAACTTTCAATGGATTGCCATCCGATATATCTATTTTCTTCTTCTTTAGTGATTTGAGCCGTCCAGTCGATAGTCGTGAATTCGCCCGGTACTTTTACTTTCCAATGCGAATAGGTTTGATCTATTTCAGAAACTGTTTTCAGGTGCTTCATGAATCTTGGCATGTTCTCGAGATTTCGCCAAAAACGGTAAACCTCTTCACGCGGACTGTTAACAATAATGGTTTCTGTGATCCGGATTGCTGGCAGATCTGTTGTATCTTTTCCAATTTTCGCATATAAAGGACAGTAGCCGGTAATTCCCCGGTATAATAAAAAGCCACCGATGGCGGCCTGTTGCAGACCAATAAATGGGTGGCCTATCAGGTTCGTTATTCCTTTAAACAGTACAAAGCTTCCCGCTGCCGCAGAAATAGCTCTTTCCGTTGCATTCACATTTTCAGTTTCTCCCGTTTCCAATAACGTTCCCTTGAACGAATTAGAAACCTTGTTTGTTAGCTGTTCGAACATGTCTTCTTTGTTTAGATGATTATTCACCAGTGAAGTCTATTGCCGCACTGGCTTTGCTGATGTGCTCATTTTGACCCACCAACTAAGAAGAGCGGCAAATCACATAAGCCGCCTGGCTCTTATTTTGACTTAACAAGGAAACAATAAAAATGTTATTGGATGTCTAAAAGCAAGAAACGGAATGCAGCCTTTCTTCGTATCATATCGCATTGGCATTTCAATTGATATATAGGCACTGATCTAACTATAAAAATTAAATGAAGCAATTATTTTTTATATCACATGAGACAAAAACGGCCGTTAAAGCGGGTAGGTGTACTAATGGAATTCCTCGGGTGGAACCAGGGCTTATTCCGGCGATAAACGCGTTCCTTACACTTAATCACCTTAAAAACATCTTATCTGTGTGGGACGATGATGACGATTTTGAGGAGATTTTAGATACCTATACTTTTATTACACTACAAGATGCCGAAAATAGCATTTACAGTAAAGATAAACTGGTATAGTAAACAAGCTTATAATAAAAGAGAAAGCCTGTCTTTTTAATAGGACAGGCTTTCTCTTTAAACCATAAAAGCTGGATATTAAAACACTTTATTAGCGGTTATTATATCTTTCTCCACTTCTGTTGTTGTTTCTTGGACCACGGTTAAAGCCGCCGCCACCACCGCCACCGCGAGGACCTGCGCTCTGAGTGCCATCTTCTTTCGCTTCCATTACCAAAATACGGTGTCCGTAATAGTCGCCGCCATTCATGCTTTTTATAGCATCTTTTGCTTCAACTTCATTTGGCATTTCCACAAAGCCGAAGCCTCTGCTTTGACCAGTTTCCCTGTCTTTAATGATTCTTAGGGAAGTCACCTTTCCAAAATCACCAAAAACTTCCCTTAGTTCTGACTCCTCAACTTGTAAAGGCAGCCCTTTAATAAAAATTTTCATTAATTAAATTAAATTGTTTTTTGTAAAAACGAAGCTATCATAAGCAGGTGATATTTTATCGATTTGTGTGCAACCACTATGACAGTTCATTCAGTAAATTATTTTGTGGCAAAGACGTTATCATGAATAAGCATTTTTTACTAATCATACGCATTTGCGTCTATGAGAGATCGCGTTTAAACTAAGTGTTAAGCAAGTTGCAAGTTTAATCCTGTTATTGCCTAACTATGCTCATACGAACTATGCCAGTACTAAATTATGCCGAAACGATGATTTAATCTCTTAAACCCAAAGAACGTTAACAGATAAAAGGCTTCCATTAAATTTCTTTTGTTTAAATAAAGATTAAAGAGGCCGGAAGGTAATCTATGGCCTGTTAAAGATTGATTAAAAAAAAAGAACTTAATTATCAAACCGATGCTGTTGCTTGCAAAGGTAAGCATAACAATTTATATAATAGCACGAATTTCGTATATCAATAAATTAAATTCCAGCAGAAGCTGAAAACGGCGTTATTGATTTAAATTTTCCGTCAATATAAATTACATTGATTGGGTTTACGCGGTAATAACGGTCATTATCCATTCCAACGTAAAATTCTCCAAACCTAACTTTATCCCTTTTAATTTCTGCTATCTCTATATCAGATAATTGTTCAATCACACTTTGAGCCTCTGCCTCTGATAAAATCTGTTCCATAACTCTTTCTTTATTCAACCTGTTCAAAATCGTATTCGTAGTAGCAATTTTTTTGCCAGAAACTAAAACTTAAAACAACGAAATGTTAAATTATTCATTAAGGTATTGATAACGAATTGTTTAAACTGCTGGTCGCTGACAAGTGGTATACGTATCCAGGTACTAAGATTGTTACTAAGATTTTCATTATTGTAACATTTTCAATTAACTTCACTCTCACATCAAAAATTATCAATATGATTAACAACCATGAAATAGATTTCCGGATTTTGGGCGAAGAAATGCAATATGTGGAAATTGAACTCGACCCTCAGGAAACAGCGATTGCAGAAGCCGGCGCATTTATGATGATGGAAGACGGCATACAAATGAATACAATATTCGGAGATGGAAGCAAACAGCAGGACAGTATTTTAGGTAAGCTTTTTAGTGCAGGAAAACGACTTTTAACAGGTGAAAGTTTGTTTATGACAGCGTATACTAATGCTGGTTATGGGAAAAAAAGTGTAAGTTTTGCCTCACCTTACCCTGGTAAAATTATTCCACTCGATCTTTTAAGGCTCGGCGGTAAAGTTGTATGCCAGAAGGATGCTTTCCTTTGTGCGGCTAAAGGTGTGAGTGTAAGTATTGAATTTCAACGCAAGCTTGGTACTGGTTTATTTGGAGGCGAAGGCTTTATTATGCAGAAGCTGGAAGGGGACGGAATGGCCTTTGTTCATGCAGGTGGTCATGTGGTTGAGAAGGAACTTAAACCAGGAGAATTGCTAAAAGTAGATACTGGCTGTTTAGTGGGCTTTACGCAAGGCGTGGATTATGATATTCAGTTTGTTGGAGGAATTAAGAACACTTTATTTGGCGGCGAAGGAGTTTTCTTTGCTACATTAAGGGGGCCGGGAAAGGTCTGGATTCAAACCTTGCCAATTAGTCGTTTAGCCAGTCGTGTGCTTTCTTATGCCACAACGAGTCGTAAAGAAGAAGGAGGGATTTTAGGCGGATTTGGAAATCTTATAGATGGGGATGGTTACTAAATAATTTAAGAGATCATGTGGGTGATCTGGAATTGCTAATTAATGACAAGGTTAAGGGAGATGAGTTTCACTTAGTTTCTTCTAATGTTATCTTTGAAGGAAATTAAAACAATTTATCATGAAACTTAATTGCCTAACATCGCTGTTTTTAATTATTAGCGCGTCATTTTCCTCGGTTGCTCAATCTTACAACTATTATTATGGTAACATTCATGCTCATTCATCTTTTTCTGATGGATGCAAAGATGCGGCCGACACTCATGTAAGCACTCCTGCAGATTGCTACAAGTTTGCTAAGCAATCTGAACACTGCGACTTTTTCGGACTGTCTGAACATAATCATTCCCAAGCTGGAATGAGATTGGCAAATTATGCAAAGGGTATTACTGATGCCGCTAATGAGAATGAGGATGGAAAGTTCGTTTGTTTGTATGGGATGGAATATGGTGTGATAAAAAACGGTGGTCATGTGCTGGTGTATGGTCAGGATAAACTACTGGGCTGGGAGCAGGGAAATTATGATGTGTTCGTAGGGAAAAATGATTACAATTCTCTCTTCTCTATTGTAGCAGGAGGCTCAAATTCCTTTATTACGCTTGCTCATCCGGAAAATAGCGATTACGGAAATTTGCTGTCTTTACCTTATAATTTAAAAGCCGATCAGGCTATTACCGGAGTGGCATTAAGCAGTGGTCCTGCCTTTTCAAAAAATTTATCTTATACTGATAAAAGCAAGATCAAGTACTATTCATATTATAAAAAGCTGTTGTCTATGGGATATATTGTGGGGCCAACTATGGATCACGATAATCACTACACCACCTTTGGCAGAATGTCTCCTACCAGGACGGTGCTTTTAGCGGGAAAGCTGACCCGCGATAGCATTATTGAGGCTTACCGCTCCAATCGTTTTTACGCTAGTGAAGACTGGAACGTAAAAGTAAACTTTACAGCCAATGGTAAACCCTTAGGTTCTTACCTGAAGAACACTGCAGATGTTCAATTAAGCGTAGTTGTGAAAGATGATGATGTAAACGATGAAGTAAAGAGAATACGCGTCTTTTATGTAAAACCGGGAACAGGCGTACTTGGTCAGTTGTTGATAGGTGGAGAAGGTGCACAACTGGAGAAATCGTTTACTATCGGTGCTGGAGAAGCATATTATTACTATGTAGATATTGAGCAGAAGGATGGCGACAGGATCGTGACCTCTCCAATTTGGGTAAGTAATATTTTGTAAAGCAGAAATTACTAAATGAACGTCCACAAAGTATTCATATTAAATGCCTTGCGAGAGGATCGCTTGTGTAAAAGATTGGTTAAAAATTTGTCTTTTTAAATAACAATTGCAATATTTGAAGTACACATAAAGCAAATGGCTTTTTGTGAAGGTTTAGGTTTAGCCCGCGCTCTCAAAGTACGGGCTATTTTGTTTGCGCTTCTGATACAATGTCTTTCATTCTTTCGTCAGGTTTACTATTGGTCCATTTTGAAAATGAGCAGTCTTCATAAAAGTTTTTGCGAATGTATGAGGCTAAACGCAAGTGCATTTGAGCCACTTGCTAGTGACATCTTAACCCATCTTTCAATAGTTTTTTCAAATATATTTTTGTGTAATGAGTATAATGTATACTTTTAGGTGTCAATTATACAATTAAAAACCACGCTAACCTTTTTTATTATTTAAAACCATTAGAGATTGCTGCAGAAGAGCTATCAATGAATGATGATCTGCTTTGAGAAACAGGCAGAGAATCATCACTTTTCTGAAAATCGAAAAAGATAAAATGACAACACTTCGAAACACACACGCAATGAGAAAGGCATGTTTAAGCCTTGGCATTTGTTTAAGCTTTGCGGCTGCAAACGGTCAAACTGTAAAAGCAGGTAAAGCTATGCCAAAAATTCAAAAGACCAGTCCAAGTCAGCAGTTTAATGCTTACCTGTTTACTTACTTTACCGGAAACGACAAAACGGAGGAACAGCTAAGGTATGCGATAAGTACTGATGGGTATAACTTTAAGGCACTTAACGGAAACAATCCCATTTTAAACAGTGCCGAAATTAGTTCGACAGGAGGTATTCGCGATCCGCATATCTTACGTGGACAGGATGGCAGAACTTTTTATATGGTTGCTACCGATATGGTTTCAGCAAAAGGCTGGGATTCTAACCGGGCTATGGTGTTAATGAAATCTACAGATCTTATTAACTGGAAAACCAGTGTAATAAATATTCAAACCAAATATGCTGGTAATGACGAGCTGAAACGTGTGTGGGCCCCACAAACTATCTGGGATGCAAAGGCGGGTAAATACATGATTTATTTTTCGTTGAAGCACGGTTCTGATCCTGATAAGATCTATTACGCTTATGCGAATGCCGATTTTACCGATCTGGAAACGGAGCCTAAGCAGCTTTATTTCAGTCCCAATAATTCTGGTTGTATCGACGCCGATATTATACTGAAGGACGGCAAGTATCACCTTTTTTATAAAGGGGAAACAGGTTCTCCTGGCATCAAATTAGCGCTGTCTGACAAGCTTACGGAGGGCTATAAGCTGGTAAACGAACATGTGCAGCAAACCGAAGATCCGGTTGAAGGGGCTGGAGTGTTTAAGCTGAATAATGGCGGCGGATATATTCTTATGTATGACCTTTACACTAAAGGCAAATATCAGTTCACTAAATCCAAAGATCTTAGGACGTTTTCCGTGGTTGATAAGGATGTTACAATGGATTTTCATCCCCGTCATGGAACTGTTATTGCAATCACTAATAACGAGGCGGAAAAATTGGTTAACAAATGGTTGCCTGCCAGCGATGTTATTCTTTCTGTAAAAGCGAAAGGCTTGAAGGAAATGAATGTTTCTTTAGATAGTGCGACCAATACGTTGTATCTGCCTGTAAGGCCGGGAACTAATCTCAAAGAGTTTAAACCACAATTTAGCAGCTACCCTGGAGTGAAAGTTGAAGCTCCGGCAATTATTAATTTCGCCACGGGGCCGCTAAAATACAGAGTTACGGTTAGTGGTCATTCGCCGGTTACTTATACACTTATTGCTAAGGAGTATCATAATGCAGCGCTCGAAGGTTATTATGCCGATCCGGATGTGTTGTTTTCAGAGAAAACGGGCAAGTTTTACATCTATCCAACTAGCGATGGATTTACGGGTTGGAGCGGTACATATTTTAAAGCTTTTTCATCTCCCGATTTGGTTAATTGGAAAGACGAAGGTGTTATTCTTGATTTACCGAAGGATGTTAGCTGGGGGAAAACAAACGCCTGGGCTCCTTGCATCATTGAAAAAAAGATTAATGGCCAATATAAATACTTCTATTATTTTACCGCTAACAAGAAAATCGGGGTAGCTGTGGCTGATAATCCAGCGGGCCCGTTTGTGGATTCGGGAAAGCCGGTAATAGATAAATATCCTGAAGGTGTTAACCGAGGTCAGCAGATCGATCCGGATGTTTTCTCAGATCCTCAAAGCGGCAAAACCTACCTTTATTGGGGAAATGGATACATGGCAGGTGCTGAGCTGTCGGATGATATGCTATCAATAAAAACTGAAACGCTTAAGATTTTAACTCCCGATCGCTCTTTCAATGAAGGTACATATGTGTTTTACAGAAACGGAAAATATTATTTCTCATGGTCTGAAAACGATACTCGCAGTGAAGATTACCGGGTGAGATATGGTATTGCAGATTCTCCTCTCGGGAAAATCTCCATCCCGCAAGGAGACAATTTAATAATTGCAAAAAATAAGGAAGCCGGTATTTACGGTACCGGTCACCACTCCATTTTGCAGATTCCTGGAAAAGATGAATGGTATATCGTTTATCACCGATTTAACTATCCAAAAGGCATAAAAATGGGTCGCTCGGCAGGTTATAACCGCGAAGTGGCTATTGATAAAATGGAGTTCAATGCAGACGGAAGCATAAAAAAGGTTATTCCAACGCATGAGGGTGTGAGTGCTGTTAAGGTGCTTAATAAGCAGCAATAGTTGTTGATATGAAGGTGACTACATTGTACCCCGGCTTGGTAAAACGTTTAGGTTTGTCGCTGTTTCTTCTTGCCGGCTCATCTCTGTATGCGCAGAAGGCCCCGAAAGAGAAAGATATGAAAGCCTATCTGATGGTGTATTTTAAAGACGATACGCACGGTTTGTACATGGCTTTAAGTAAAGATGGCTATAGCTTTACGGATGTTAATGCGGCAAAACCAGTTATTGCCGGCGATACTATTGCGCTGCAAAAAGGTGTCCGGGATCCGCACATTATGCGAGGACCTGATGGGGCATTTTATCTGGCCATGACAGATCTGCACATCTTTGCTCAGAAGGCTGGCTTGAGATCAAGTGAATGGGAGCGCGATGGTAAAGATTTTGGATGGGGAAATAACCGCTCGATGGTGCTTATGAAATCGAGGGATTTGATTAACTGGAAAAGGACAATTGTAAGGGTAGATCAGGCTTTTGCCGGATTGGAGAATATAGGATGTGCCTGGGCGCCAGAAACGGTTTATGATGAAGAGAAGAAAAAAATGATGATTTATTTTACCATGCGCTTTGGTAATGGTAAAAATCAGGTATACTACTCTTATGTAAATAATGATTTTGATAAACTGGAGACTGCTCCGAAATTGTTGTTTAATTATCCGAAAGATCTTACTTATATCGATGCCGACATCACCAAAGTAGGCAATAAATATCATATGTTTTATGTACCTCATGATGGTGTACCTGGAATAAAACAAGCTATATCCGATTCTGTGAACACTGGCTATCTGTATGATGATAAATGGTACGATCCTGAGCCTAAAGCTTGTGAAGCTCCTAATGTTTGGAAACGCATCGGGACTGATAAGTATGTGCTGATGTACGATATTTATGGCATTAATCCACACAACTTCGGTTTCAGCGAAACTACTGATTTCGTAAACTTTACAAACCTTGGGCATTTCAATGAAGGGGTAATGAAAGCAGTCAATTTTTCATCGCCCAAGCATGCGGCAGTAATTCATCTTACTAAAAAGGAAGCAAGCCGACTTTCAAAGAAATGGGGTTTAAAGGAGTTTTAAACCATTTTGAGTTAAAAAATAATTATCAATATTCTATTAGTTAACCTTTAGCGATTAGCTTTCAGGCTTATGAAATCTAATCGCTAAGGTTCATGACTAATATCTTAATCAAAAAACATGAATAAGTTATATCTGGCGCTTTGCTCTGTTGCTGTTTTGTTTGGCAGAGAAGCTAGCGCGACCACCACTGCAAGGAAATTCAATGAACCAGATTCGGTTTATTTATTCTCTTACGCAACTACAAAAAGTAACAACCACAACGGCTTGCATTTTGCCTGGAGTACGGATAATAAGAAATGGACAGAAGTTGGTAATGAGTTTAGCTTTGTGCGTTCAGATTATGGACGTTGGGGAAGTGAAAAGAGGATGATTAGTCCGTATTTGATACCAGCAGAAAATGGCACCTGGAAATGCGTTTGGAGTTTGAACGAAAAAGATAAAACCTTCGCAGCGGTGTCGTCAACTGATTTGATCGATTGGGGACGACAGGCTTATCCAGAGGTCAATGCTGGTTCGAATGTACTTAGGCCAGTTATTAGTTTTGATAAGCAACAAAAAGACTATGTAATTACTTACGTAGATGCAGGGGGTAAATACTTTCAGCTCAGAACGAAGGATTTTAAAACTTTTGGAGCAGTAAAAGAAGTAGGAGCCGAGCAATATAAGAATCAAAATGTAAGTATTGATCTGGCGGGAGGAAAGGCTAGCGGACAGGTATATAAAGTGGCCTGGCCGGTAGTAGACAAGCTCTTGAAAAAAGTGGAGCTGAGCAAATATAAAAATCTTCTTCATGGCGAAACCACAAAGCAGGATGAAGAGCGATTTAAAGGCATGCAAGCCCTGAATGCTACAATTACGGTTGATGCTGCTAAGCCAAAAGCCATAAGTGATATGCTATTGGGGATCTTTTTTGAGGACATAAATTATGCTGCCGATGGCGGACTTTATGCAGAACTGGTTCAAAACCGCGACTTTGAATATGCCTTAAGCGATAGGGAAGGACATGATAAAAACTGGAACAGCATGCACTCATGGTCAGTGAAGGGGGAGAATCTTGGCATTACAATCGCCACCGACAAACCGGTTCACGTTAATAATTCGCATTACGCGCAGCTTGATGTAAAAGTACCGGGAGCTTCTTTGCAAAACGCAGGCTTTGATGGTATTGCTGTAAAAAAAGGAGAGAGGTATAATTTTTCCTTGTTTGCGAGAGCGGAGGTAGCCACTAAGCTTCTGGTTCGTTTGCTGGCAAGAGACGGAAAAGTTCTTTCTCAGGCTACTGTAAGCGTTGGTACCGGAACCTGGAAGAATTACAAAACAGTGTTAAATGCAGCAGAAAGTGCAACAGATGCGGTGCTCGATATTCAGCCTCAAACTGCTGGGAAATTGTCTCTGGATATGATTTCTCTGTTTCCGCAAAAAACATTTAAGGGCAGAAACAACGGTTTAAGAGCCGACCTTGCACAAGTTGTTGCAGATATTCATCCGCGTTTTATTCGTTTTCCGGGCGGCTGTGTAGCTCATGGAGACGGGATTGATAATATCTATCGCTGGAAAAACTCGATCGGTCCATTGGAAGCACGTATGCCGCAAAGAAATCTATGGGGCTATCACCAAACAACAGGCTTGGGTTATTACGAGTATTTTCAATATTGTGAAGACATCGGAGCGGCTCCTTTACCGGTTATTGCAGCCGGGGTTCCTTGTCAAAATTCAGGTACAGGTGGCGCTGGTCAGCAAGGCGGGGTTAAGATGGAGGACATGGACGAGTATATCCAGGATGTTTTGGATTTGATTGAATGGGCGAATGGCGATGTTAAAACCACTTGGGGAAAGAAGAGGGCTGAAGCGGGACATCCCAAACCATTTAATTTGAAATATATTGGTATTGGAAACGAGGATTTGATTAGTGATGTTTTCGAGGAACGATTTACGATGATTTTTAATGCTGTTAAAAAGAAGCATCCTGAAATTGTCGTTATCGGTACAGTGGGACCTAATTTTGAAGGTACAGATTATGAAGAAGGCTGGGAGCTTGCCAGTAAACTGAACGTTCCGATGGTGGATGAGCATTATTACCAAAGTCCGGGATGGTTTATAAATAACCAGGATTATTACGATCGTTACGATCGTAATAAATCAAAAGTATACCTTGGTGAGTATGCTGCACATTTGCCCGGCCGTCCAAACAATCTGGAAACAGCTTTGGCAGAAGCACTTTACCTTACTACCTTAGAACGAAATGGTGATGTGGTTACCATGAGCTCGTATGCTCCCTTATTGGCCAAGGAAGGACATACGCAATGGAGCCCTGATCTGATTTATTTTAACAATTTAGAGGTGAAGCCAACTACAGGTTATGAGGTGCAACGCTTATTCGGTGCGCATGCTGGTAACGAGTATCTTCCTGCTTCAATCAATATATCCAATAATCAGGATGCCGTTAAGAAGCGGGTTGCCTTCTCAATTGTTCGCGACTCTAAGTCAAAAGACGTAATAGTTAAGCTGGTGAATCTGCTTCCTGTAGCTGTAAACACATCTGTTGATTTAAGTAGCTTAGGTGTTGTAGCGGGCAAAGCATTTAAAGCAACTTTATCCGGTGGGCCTGCCGATAAGAATTTAAAAGCTGTTGAAACGGAGGTTGCGGCAAGTGCAACATTGAATGAGTCATTAGCCCCTTATTCATTTACCGTGTTGAGGTTTAAGGGCAAGTAGGGAATCTTATAAGTAATTGAAGCCCGGCGTTTTTTGCAAAATGCCGGGCTTTTTGTTTGGCGTACAGACAGGGGATGTGTGCATTATTATTTGCTGCGGTTTAGCTGATCGGATGTAAATATTTGTTAAGCCCCTATGTGGGTGACTTAGATCGCCGTAAGCCTCTGATATGTGGTTAAATATTTAGCTATCAATACACTTGAAAGATGAAATTGAATTTATAAATTATTGATATTCAATAGTTTTTTTGCCTTTATGCAACAAAACGCCGGATATAGCGTATATTTGTAAACACTGGTGTAGCAGAAAGTGAAATCTTCTATCCTAATGAAAGCCTATATTAGGCGAAAAAATTAACCTGCAGGCGTACACATCCTGCTGGTACATAAACATTTTAATACGAACAAATTTGTCATTTGAGAATTTAAAGCTTAGCGCTTCTATTTTAAAGGCGCTAAATACGCAGGGATACGAACATCCCACCCCAATCCAGGAACAATCCATACCCTCAATTTTAGATAGAAAAGATTTATTAGGCTGTGCTCAAACAGGAACCGGTAAAACGGCTGCTTTTGCGCTTCCTGTATTGCATTTGCTAGAAGGACGTGAAAGAAAGGATCCGCGAAAGCGTAATATTTCGGCATTGATTCTAAGCCCAACCCGTGAACTGGCTATACAAATCAGCGAAAGTTTTACCGATTACGGAAAGCATACGGGACTTAAACATCTGGCTATTTTTGGCGGCGTTTCAATCAATGCACAGATCTCTGCACTAAAAGGAGGAGTTGACGTTTTAATTGCAACACCTGGCAGGTTAGTTGATCTGATGTCGCAAAGGGTGATAAGTCTTAAACATGTGGAAATTCTGATTCTTGATGAAGCAGACAGGATGTTAGACATGGGCTTTATCAATGATGTGAAAAAAGTTATTGCTGCGGTTCCATCGCATAGACAAACGTTGTTGTTTTCGGCTACTATGCCTAAGGAAATAACTGGTTTAGCTGATTCTATCCTAAGAAATCCTGTAAAAGTGGAAGTGACTCCGGTATCTTCTACTGCAGAAAAAATAAATCAATCTGTTTACGCAGTTGAGAAGAAAGATAAAGCAGCTTTGTTAGTCCATGTTCTTAAAAATAGGGAAATGAAAAGCGTCTTGGTATTTACCCGTACCAAATTTGGTGCTGATAAATTAGTTAAGGTTCTGGCAAAAGCTGATATTAAAGCAGATGCTATTCACGGAAATAAGACGCAAAACGCCAGGCAAAAAGCTTTAGGGAATTTTAAAGATGGCAAAATTCGGGTCTTAGTAGCTACTGATATTGCAGCCCGCGGAATTGATGTGGATGAACTTAAATATGTAATCAACTTTGAGCTTCCTAATCAGCCGGAAACCTACGTTCACCGTATTGGCAGAACAGGTAGAGCTGGGAATGAGGGAACTGCATTTTCTTTTTGCGAGCCAGAAGAAGTGGAATATTTAAGAGACATCAACAAGATTACTTCACAGAATATTCCGTTTGCCGATCATCCCTATCAAATTTCGGTTAAAGTATTGGAAGCCCCTGTCGCTTTAGCGAAAGTTAACGCTCCTGCGAAAGCGAAAAAAGGGAACTTTAGAAAACCATTTAATAAGAATAAAAGTAAAAAGAAGGCATATTCTGCGGCGTAGTGTTATGTTTTTAATTAATTAACGCTTGCTAAGGGGCCTCAAAGATAATTTATGTATATCCTTCTTTTCTTCGTAGGACATTGGTTCTTATCATTGTTCTGTCAAACGTTCTTTCTCCATCGTTACGCCTCACATAAGGTGTTTTCGATGAATAAATTTTGGGAGAGATACTTTTATGTGATGACCTACATTTGCCAGGGATCTTCATTTTTGCATCCTTTCGCTTATGCCACTATGCATAGGGATCATCATTCTTTTAGTGATACTGAGAAAGATCCGCATTCTCCGCATTTTTTTACGGATGTGTTTAAGATGACCTGGGCAACGGTTTTAACATTCCGAGATCACGTACAGCGTGCGCAATGCGCTGAATTTAGAGCCGCTGGTAAATTCCCGCATTGGGTTATATTAGATCGTGTAGGTTCCAGTATTCTATCTCGTGTGTTGTTTGGTGCTGCATACTTGTGTTTTTATCTGCAGTTTGCCAGTTCGTGGTGGATGTTTTTATTGCTGCCTATCCATTTTTTAATGGGACCTTTACATGGTGCAATTGTAAACTGGTGTGGTCATAAATATGGATATGCTAACTACGACAACGACGATCATTCAAAAAATACGAGTCCCTTGGGCTTTTTAATGCTGGGGGAATTGTTTCAAAACAATCACCATCGCTATCCAAACAGTGCCAATTTTGCCCAGCGCTGGTTTGAGTTTGATCCGGTTTATCCTGTTTTGAAAGCGATGCACTGGTCAAGAATTATCAGGCTGCGGAAGGTTTAATCAGGCAATAAGCTTACAATAAAATAGTTTAAATAAGATATGTGAGATCAATTATCTGCTTTTTAGATATTTGTCTTATCTTTATAATAATTAATAACAATAAAAATGCAAAAAGGAACAGTAAAATTTTTTAATGAATCAAAGGGTTTCGGATTTATTACTCCAGAAAATGGTGGAAAAGAGATCTTTGTTCATTTGTCAGGGTTGATCGACAAAATTCGTGAGAATGATGTTGTTAGCTTTGAAGTAGAGCAAGGTCGTAAGGGCCCTAACGCGGTAAATGTAAAAATAGCTTAATTAACTATAAAATATTGATCGTAAAGCATTTCCCATTTTGGGAAATGCTTTTTTATTTCTGATCGGCCTTTCTTATAGGAATAAGATTTGAAGGCAGCATTGTAAGAAAGTCGGGACTCTCTCTGCGGTAGATGTAGATTCTTACAAACGCATAGCGACAAATGGAATAACATTTGAAATTAGAAACGTGACGATGCCTTTGCAAGGCTATCAGAGGCGTTCAAATTTCTTTCCGGATCCACAGTGTTTTGCTCGATCAATTTATCATAGAATGAAAATCAGGAAGTGTAATTGGCTTTTTTGTTTTCAATAAAAACGTTGCCCAAAACAATAGCAGCGTTTTATTATTTAACTTTTATACTATTAGAATAATATGGCGAAATCACAAGCTACCTTCATGAAGAAAGAATTGGAGAAAAAACGACTTAAGAAACGCGAAGAGAAGCAGCATAAAAAAGAGGAAAGGAAGAAGAATGCCGGTGGAGGAGATTTAGAAAGTATGCTTGCGTATGTTAACGAGTTTGGAGAGATTACTTCTACGCCTCCTGAAAAGAAGTAATAGGATTCAATTATCTGCCTTAATGAACCTCAATTTAATTTTGCCCGGCGAGCTCTTGCAGGCCATCTAAGCCAGCGAACTGAGTTTGCCGATTGTGTTGCGTTGGAGCTGCGCCCAGCATCTCTAATTTGTCAAGCCCGTTTATTGATTTGCTTTTTTGCCTGCCTGGCTAAATTTTTATCTTTAACAGAATTTTAAACCAGCTTAACTTCTGATGAAAAGAAATACCCGTCGCGATTTTGTGAAACTTGTGGCCATGACCGGTGCCGTATTCTTGCTGAAACCTGAATCTGTTTTTTCTTTTGCAAACCCGGATAAAACGAAGCAAAACAATCTGATCTTCTTATTTCAGGGAGATTCGATAACTGACGGTAACCGTGGGCGGAACTTAGATCCCAACCATATTATGGGGCACGGTTATGCATTTGCAGTTTCGAGCAGGTTGGCGGCCGATTTTCCGGATCGAAATTTTACCTTTTACAACCGCGGAATTAGTGGAAACAGGGTGGCCGATCTTAGGCAGAGATGGACCACCGATACCCTTGCGCTTAAACCAGATGTATTAACGGTTTTGGTGGGGATAAATGATGTTGGGGTGATATTGAATAAACCGGAACTGGCGAGCAGCGTGGCTGAGTTTGAAAGTACCTATCGTGATATTTTGCAGCAAAGTAAAACTTCCAACCCCGATCTTTTGTTGGTGTTGGGTTTACCTTTTGTGTATCCGTTAGGCAAAATAAAAGACAACTGGAACACTTGGCAAACCGAGGTTGACAAACGAAAGGCTGTTGTTGAAAAACTTGCAAAGGAATTTAATGCTGTACTACTCGATTTTCCGGGTGTTTTTGACAAGGCGATACAAAAAAGATCAGCTGAATACTGGATATGGGACGGAGTACACCCAACAATTGCGGGGCACGAATTAATGGCTAGAGAATGGATTAAGC
>Ga0307408_100000744_pt1 | contig 26321 bp, 22 predicted proteins | sample 322Cmetagenome_FD_202116 | JGI IMG/M metagenome (GOLD analysis project Ga0307408, IMG submission 202116) | Maize rhizosphere microbial communities from greenhouse at UC Davis, California, United States - 322HYB-C-3 | ecosystem: Host-associated > Plants > Roots > Rhizosphere > Soil | place...
AAATGGCCCGGCTCTTCGTCGATGGCAAAGCCGATGTCAGTGGTGGCCGCCTCGAACATCACGCCGCCCGGCATCTTGAAGTACATCGAACGGAAATAGTTGCGGTTGACCGATTCGGAGGTGTCGATGTGTCCCATCGACATCAGCTTCTCCTTGATCTGCATCTGCTGCTCGACGTTGTCCACCGCGAAGGCCACGTGATGGATCGTGCCCTCGCCATAGATCGACGAACCCTGCAGGCGGTCCGGCTCGTGCACGAACTCGACGATGGTGCCGGGCTTGCGGTCGGCGGTTTCGAAGCGGTGGTGCGGGCCGGATTGGCCGGCGTAGTGGAAGTCCAGCGCCTCCTTCATGAAGATGATGGATTCATCGACCTCGCGCAGCGACAGCGTGATGCTGTGCACGCCCCGGATCGCGACCTCGGCCGGGATGTCGTCCGCGACGCAGGGCGGGCGTGTGTCGCGATCGGAAGCCACCAGGTCGAACTCGATGCCGCAGGGGTGCTGGAAACGCTGGCGCTGCTCGCCGAAGCGCTCGACGATGGCCTTGTCGAAGATCACGCCGCGGGCGCCGAAGCGTTCGCGCCAGAAATCCAGCGAGCCCGCCGGCACCGAGTAGTTGATGACCTTGATCTGGCCCGAGCCGCGGCGTCCCTTGACACCTTTCTGCTTGAAGGGAAACGACGTGACCAGCGTGCCGGCGTCGCCCTGTGCGTTGCCGTAGTAGAGGTGGTAGACCGGCTCCTCGCCGTCCAGCAGCACCGTTTTCTTGACCAGGCTCTGGCCGAGCAGCTTCACGTAGAAATCCACGTCTTCCTGTGCGCCGCTGACGCAGGCGGTGAGGTGGTGAAAGCCCTTGATGATCGACATGGGAGTACCCTCGTATGGACGCAGTTGCCTGCTAGTGAGTGAATGAAGTGAACTGTTCGAGCGGCAGTTTCTGCAAGGTCATGCAGTTCTCCGGCATGCTGTTGTTGGCCCACCCCATCGACATGCCGGCAATCACCATCTCTTCCTGGGGAATGCCCAGCTCAGCGCGCAGCACATGGTGTTGCAGCGACCAGATCTGCTGGGGACAGGTGTCCAGTCCCCGGCCCTTGGCGGCCAGCATGACGTTCTGCAGGAAGCAGCCGTAGCAGAGAAAGCTGGCCCATTCGAGGCGGCGGTCCATCGTGAAGATGATCCCGACCGGGGCATCGAAGAACAGGAACTGGCGCTCCACGTCGCGCAGGCGTCCGCTCTTGTCGCTGCGGTGCACGCCTTGCGCGTCGCCAAGCTGGCCGCGGAAGGTGTTGAAGCGGCTGGAATACGGGTCGTGCAGCGGCTGGGGAAAGAAGGGGTACTCCGGCGCCAGCGTCGCATGATTGGCACGGAATTCCGCTACCGCTGCCTTGGTGACGCGGTCGCGGGCTTCGCCGGTCACCACATAGCAGCGCCAGGGCTGTGTGTTGCTCGAGCTGGGGGCATAGCTCGCGGTCGACAGGATGTCTTTCACCGTGTCGAGCGGAACGGGCCTGTCGAGAAAGCCGCGCTTGCTGCGTCGCTCCCGGATCAGGTTATCGATGAAAGGTGTCGCGTTCATTTCCAGAATCTCCATCAGTAGGTTGGCTGACATGGTTGTCTCTTGAAGCTTTGTCATCGAGCTCACGGAATCTCGTGAACGCCGGGGAAATCGTAGGGAGACGGCCGGCGCCTGAGAAGACGTCGCTTCTTGCACGCACGGTCCAGGAAGCGCGAACGATCGGCACGCTCATTTCCCCTGCCGGGCCAGGTGCGGGCACACCGGCGGCGGGTCTCCGATGAAGGTGCGCGCCGACCAGAGTTCAGGGAAGGGAATCTCGTCCATCGTAGGCGCGAGCCACGCAACGCCTTCGGTGCCGAAGTACGCCGGCCGTGCACCGAAGGTTCGCCGCGTGGCCATCAGGTGCCGGAATTTCCAGCTGCAGAATCCCTGGGCAATGTCGGCCAGGGTCTCGCCGAGTTGCTGGAGTTCGATGTTCGCGTGGGGCGCGGCATACACCTGGCGCCAGACCTGCTCGACGTCGTGGCTGGGCTTGTAAGGTGCGCTCAGGTCGCGCGCGAGCACCTCGGCCGGCACGTTCATTCCCCGGCGCCGGAGGAAGGCGAGCACGTCGTCATAGAGGCTGGGCTCGGCCAGGGCCTTCCCGAGCTGTTCCCGGCGATGGGGTTGCGGCTCGAAATGCTGCAGGTGCTCGGCCTGCTTGATGCCCAGCAGATAGACCATCTGCCGGTATGTCCACCCCTGCAGCGCCGTGTCCTTGCCGTGCGTGGCGACAGCACGCGAGAGGATGGCGAGCAGGTCGTTCGGCGTCATCCAGTCGATCGAACGCCAGATCGCGTCCAGCGGCGCGTGGTGCGCAACGACCCGCTGCAGCGTGCGCCAGGCCTGCGGGAGGTCGTCGGCCCGCAGGAACGCCTGGGCGGACTGGATCTCCTTGATGATGAGCATCCAGTAGAGCTCCGACACCTGCACATGGACGATCCAGGCATGCTCGCCGGGATGGTCGCTGACCGTGCGTTGCAGCGAGTGCAGCGCGTCGGTCTGCATCCATGCGCTGTACGGCGTTTGGCCGGACGGCGCAGGACGTTCGGAGTTCTGAAGGGTGGGGGTGTCGTTCACTTTGTGCTCCTGGTTGTGGGGGGTCTTTCAGCGTGCCGGGACGGCGGCCGGGCGCAGCATCCGTTCCATCTGCTGCGCGATCTGCAACAGGGCTCCGTCGTTGCCCGGTTTCGCCACGATCTGCAGCGCCGCGGGGAGCCGGCCGTCGAGGGCGGCAAGGGGGATCGAGACCGCGGGGAATCCCGCGAGGTTGAATGGCGCGGTGTAGGTCATCAGCGCCTCGCGCACCGTGCCGGACCAGTTGCCGATCTCGATCGATGCCTGGCCCACCCGCGGCGCGGTGCAGGGGCAGGTCGGCAGCACGAGGAAGTCGACCGCCGACATGGCGCGATGCAGGCGGGCTGTGAAGTCGCGCCGCATCTGCTGCGCGCGCGCGTAGTCGCCCAGCGTCATCGTTTTGGCGCGTTCGAGCCTGTCGATGGTCTCGCGGCCGTAGCGGGCGGCGATGCGATCGGCGTCGTTGCGCCTGAAATGCTCGACTCCGCCTTCGGTCAGGACGATGTGCGCAAAGGCCTCGAAGACGCCGTCGAAAAGCCCTGGCCCGTCGAGCACCGCGCACGCAAAGACCTCTGCGAGTCGTGTGCAGGCGGCGTCGAACGCGACCGCAACTTCGGCGCTCAACGGCACGGGCGCGATCTCGCGGATGATGCCGAAGCGCGCGTCCATGCGCGCGGAGTTCGATGGCGCCTCGATGCGGAAGGCGCCCGCGAGAATGGCGATGTCGTCGACTGTCCCGCCCAGAAAACCGGGATGGTCCAGCGTCGGGGCCAGCGGAAAGATGCCGCGCGTGGGCAGCGCGCCGAAAGTCGGCTTGAAGCCCGCGACCCCGCACAGCGCGGCCGGAATCCGCACAGACCCCCCGGTGTCCGTGCCGAGGCCCGCTGCCACGGCGCCGCAGGCAATGGCCGCGGCCGCACCGCCGCTGGAACCGCCGGGAATGCGCGTGCAGTCCAGCGGGTTCAACGCGTCCCCGAAGGTGGCGCTGGCCGTGGTCACACCCCATGCGAATTCGTGCGTGGTGGTCTTGCCGATGGGAATGGCACCGCGCGCGACCAGCAAGCTCACGATGTCGGCGTCGAGGCCTGGGCGGTGGCCCAGGTAGGCAGCCGAGCCGTAGCTGGTCTCGATGCACCGGGTGTCGATCAGGTCCTTGACGCCGATGGCCAGTCCCTCCAGCGGCCGCGGCCTGCCTTCTGCATAGCGCCGCTCGCTTTCCAACGCGGCTTTCAAGGCACCGTCCCGGTCGATGGCGGCGAACGCGCGCAGGTCGCGCTTGCCGGCCTCCGCGGCATCGAGCGCCTGCTCGATCAGGCCGGAGACCGTGATGCGCCGGGCGGAAAGGGCTTCGAGCGCCCGGCGAAGACCCGGTGCACGAGGGGTCACGCTGTATGGCTGGCGAACGGCGTTCAAGGCTTGCCTCCGTGTTCAGGAAAGGTCATGGGACGAAATCGCCCGCCATCACGAAGTGACGGGTGGCTGGGTCGATGGCGAAAAGCGCAGCGAGCGGTGGGTGCGTGCTGCCCGGCTACGCCACGGGAGGCATCAGGCTGCGGCTTCGGCGTTGCAGTCCGCCACCGCATCCATGTAGCGGGAGTGCGGCAGGGAATCGAGCGAAGCCTGGATCGATTCCCTGCACAAGGAGGGCCGCCTGGCCAACATGTCGAAATAGCGGGCGACATGGGGCAGCCCGTCCCAGATCGACGCCAGTCCGAGGTAGTTGAGGCGCACGAGGTTGACGCCCCAGAACACATCCGCGAGCGAGAAGGCGTGGCCGTTCGAGCAGGCGAACGAGCCTGCGGCCAGGTCGCGCTCCAGGTCGGCCAGCAATTGCCCCGCCCGCTGGCGCGTCGCCCGTTGAAACTCCGGGTCGCGGCACACCTTCTTGCCGCCGCTTTCCTTCGCGATCTTGGCGCGGTAGGCCGCCACCAGCTCGGGCTCGCCCGCGTGGTCGATCAGCAGGCGCTCGAGCGCCATGATTTTGTAGTCATAGACCGTCTGCATCGACGCCTTGAGCGCTTCGGGCCGCAGATCCGCATCCGGATGAAAACCGTAGAGCAGGGCGCCGTTCGGAATCCTGTCGACGATGCCGACCTGGCGCATCACCTCGGCGCGTGCATCGGGCGCATCGGGAACGAGCTGGACCGGTGCACGCGACACGGCATCGAGGTAGATGCAGATGCGCTGCGAATCGGCAATCACGCGGCCGGCCTCGTGGTCGACCAGCAGGGGCACGACGCAGGGGTCGAAACCCTCCGTTTCGACCGATGTCCGTCCGCTGTAGCTGCTGACGTATTCGCTGTTCAACTCGCGCGCGGCGACCAGGCGCAGGCGGACGTAGGCGGGGCCGTAGTGTTCGGCCGGAACCAATCCACCGCTTTCCATGGTGCCCAGGATGCGCATGTCGTTGGAGCGGTACGGCAGCGCCTTCTCGTGCAGCACCGTGCGCACCTTCTGCGAGCACAGCGAGCTTGCCGCATGGAAGAGCTCGAACCGGGGTTCCGAGCCGCCCACGGTGGTGATGCGGGCAGGGTCCGCAACGGTGGCGCGCGCGGCGGCGGCCATTTCGATCAGGGAGGCACGACTCGTCATCACATTCCTCGTCTGCCTGCGCGGCAGGCACACCAACCAACAATCCATCAGCGTTTTTGCATCCGTTCCGGTTCCGGCTGAACGCAGGCAAATCGTAGGGAGGCCGCGGATGGTTGAGAAGGCGTCGGACCTTGTACGCACGGTCCCGGAATGCCGAACGATCGAAGGCCCGGCTCAGCGGCGGGCTGCTGCCTGGCCGTCTTCGGGAATCAGTGGCACCCAGCCGCGCTGGCCGTGTACGCGCGCCAGCCAGTCGCGGATGCCGGCAAAGGGCGTCATGTCGTAGCCGCCCTGGCCGGCCAGCGACACGTAGGCGGAGAGTGCGAGGTCGGCGATGGTGTAGTGCCCGCCCACGAGCCACGTGCGCCCGAGCAGCCACTGGTCGAGCTTCTCGAGTCCCGCGTACCCGTCGACGTGGAGCCGGTCGATGTCCTGCCGCCTCTCCTGCGCAAGGCCGTGCAGATGAAGCACGCGCGGGATGGCGATGGCCTTCTGGAGGTCCGCCTGTTCGAAAAAGAGCCAGCCCATGACTTCCGTGCGCAGGTACGGGTCGTCGGGCAGGTAGAGCGTGCCCCCGGCGAGATGCAGCAGGATCGCGCCCGATTCCACGATCGGGCGGCCGTCCTCCAGCACAAGAACCGGCACGCGGGAGAACCGGCTGATCTGGCGAAACGCCGGTTCGCGCGCCTCGCCTTTCTGCAGATCGAGTGTGACGCGGTCGTATGCCAGGCCCAGCTGGCTCAGGAGGATGCGGATCTTCCAGGAGTTGCCCGACAGACGGCTGTCATAGAGACGCAGCATGGTTGACTCCATCAAGTGATGGCCCTCGAGGGCCGTCCGCGGATTCTCGCTGGAGAAAGCCGTTGCTGCCGGCCCGGCCGCGGCTTCAGTGTTGCTGCAGATGAAGGGCCAGGAAGTCCGCGGTCCTGCCGTTGGCCAGGGCCGCCGCCTGGGCATCGTAGGCAATGCCGCGGTGCCGAGCAAAGGCATGGCCACGGTCCGGGTAGCTGTAGACCTGCACCTGCGGACGTTCCTTCAAGGCCCACGAGATTTGCCGCTGTGCCTCGGCCGGGATGTACTCGTCTTTCTCCGCGAGGTGAACGATCAGCGGGCTGGCGATTCGATCCGCTTCCCGGACGTACTTGTCCGCGTTGCCGGGGTAGTAGGCCACCGCGGCATCGGGGCCCACGCGTGCGGCCGCGAGGAAGGCCAGCAGGCCGCCCAGGCAGTAGCCGACCACGCCGACCTTTCTCGTGACGTCCGGCATCGCGCGGGCGGCCTGCAGGGTGGCGGCGATGTCGCCCACGCCGGCATCGAGGTCGAAGGCGTTGTACAACGCCAGGCCCCGAGCGCGTTCCGCTTCCGTGCGGTCAGTGAGTTCGACGCCCGGCGCGATCCGCCAGAACAGGTCGGGACAGATGGCCAGGTAGCCCTGCGCCGCGAGTTCGTCACAGGACTGGCGCATGTCGGCGTTCACGCCGAAGACTTCGTGAACAACGACGATGGCCGGCGCGGGAAGCTTCTGCGGGCGGGCGACGTAAGCGGCGAAATTGCCGCTGGAGGTGGTGATCTGAAGCGTGTCGTGCATGGTCTTTCCTCAGGGAGTCTGCGCTGCGCTGAGCCAGAAGGCGATGTTGCGGACGTACTGCTTCGTCGAGCGAAGCGCCTCGGGGAAACGGGCCATCCCTTCGCCGGCGGGCTCGGTCACGAAGGAGGGGCAGCCGGCCGAAGGATCCCAGTTGTAGTCGGCGAAATGATGAAAGGTCGACTGCGCGATGGCCCTGCCACCGTGCTCGGAGCGCTCGAACGCAACCGCGATGTTGTAGCGCCTGCCCGACACCGAGCTCTGTCCTTCCACGATGACGCGCCCGCTCGAATCGCCAGGCGGCGCGCTGACGGTGCCTTCGTGCGGGTGCGCGGGCAGGTACTGGATCACACCGGTCGCCGAGCGCCTGTCCCGCATGACCGGGTGGATGCTGCCGACCGAGCGGATGCGCTGGTAGTCGCCGTTGGCACCCGAGTGGTAGTTGGGCCAGGAGATGCGGCCCGAGAACGGGTTGTCGACGCACTGGCGGCCCGCATCGGGCTCGCAGTTGCGGCTGTGGAAGTGATGCGCGGCGCCGACCCCGCCCAGGTTGCAGATCGAACTGCCCAGGTCCATGTGGTCGCGCGTGACCATGAGGCCGCCGCCACGGCGGCGGAACCGGCTGATGCTCGCGCAATCCTCCGGCGTCAGGCCGTCGCCGGTATCGACGGCAAAGAGCCAGAGCTGGTCGAAGTCCGATTCATCCAGCGTCGACAGCACGGGATCGGGGGCCGCGCGCGAAGAGCGATCGCGCGCGGTCACCCGGAAGGCGGGCCGACCGTTGTCGTCCTGCAGCTGCGAGAGAAACGAACCCAGGCGACTGAAGCGCGCGATGTTCCAGTCGTCCGGATCTCCTTCGATCGTGGTTTGCAGCAATAGATTGAGCATGGTGCAAGGTCGGGGTCGGTCGGTCCTGGTCGCGGCTCAGCTCTTCAGGAAGGCAAGCAGGTCTGCATTGACCTTGTCTTGCATCGTGGCGGTGAGCCCGTGCGGCGCGCCGGGGTAGTAGATCGCCTTGGCGCCCTTGACGAGCTGCGCGGACTTCTTCGCCGAGTCGTGGATGGGCACGATCTGGTCGTCCTCGCCGTGCATGATCAGCGTGGGCACATCGATCTTCTTCAGGTCTTCGGTGAAGTCGGTTTCGGAAAAGGCCTTGATGCACTCGTAGGCGTTCTTCTGGCCGCATTGCATGCTCAAGAGCCAGAAGTGGTCGAGGATGCCCTGCGATACCTTTGCGCCCGGACGGTTGGCGCCGTAGAACGGGATCGCAAAGTCCTTGTAGAACTGCGACCGGTCGCTGGCCACACCGGCGCGAATGCCGTCGAACACCTCGATCGGCAGGCCTTCGGGGTTCGCCGCGGACTTCAGCATGACCGGCGGCACCGCGCCGATGAGCACGGCCTTGGCCACGCGCTTGCTGCCATGGCGACTGATGTAGCGTGCCACTTCGCCACCGCCGGTGGAGTGGCCGACCATCGTGGCCTTCTTCAGGTCGAGGGCCTCGAAGAGCACCGCGAGGTCGTCGGCGTAGCCGTTCATGTCGTTGCCCGACGACGATTGGCTCGACCGGCCGTGGCCGCGGCGATCGTGCGCAATGACCCGGAAGCCGTTGCGCGCCAGGAAGTGCATCTGCCCGTCCCATGCGTCGGCGTTGAGCGGCCAGCCATGGGAGAAGGTGACGACGGGGCCGTCGCCCCAGTCCTTGTAGTAGATCTGCGTGCCGTCGGGGGTGGTGATGGTGTTGCTTGTCATGGAAGGGCTCCGGGTTTGGGTCGAACGGTTGCGGGGTGCTGCGCCGGCTGCGTCTTGCATGCCGAACGCGAGGGTTCCGGTGGCGACGGCAGCGCCGGTCGCAATCAGGTGTCGGCGCGAAGGATTCTGTGTGGTCTTCATGGTTTCCTGCGGTTGAGATTGGAACGTCGGGCCACGGCGCGCAATCGCTGCGAAAGATGCCGTGGAACGGTTCAAATGCTAGGTCCGCGATGGGCGCGGGAGTAGGCCTGCGCAGGGACTCACGCTGTTGTCGCGTCGGCACCAATATCGGTGTCGGCCCGCTGCTTCGGGCTGAGGTCGGTGAGGCAGTCCAGGTCCGCGGCCCGGATCTTCAGGGTCATGAAGTCGATGAACACGCGCATGCGCGAGGGCAGGTGCTGCCGGCTCAGGTAGCAGATGTAGTGGCCGCTGTCGTCGGGTGCGTACTGGGTCAGGCACGGAACCAGCGCCCCCGTTCTCAGCGACTCGCAGGCCAGGTAGCCCGGCAGCTGGGCGATGCCATGGCCGTCGAGCACGGCCTGCAGCACCAGGTCCGCGTCGTTGTAGGTGAGCTTGGCCGCAGCCGCGAACTTGCGCGGCTGGCCGCCGACCTTGAACTCCCACTCGAAGATGCGGCCGGATGGCAAACGGAAGTTGATGCACTCGTGGTCGCCGAGCGCTTCCAGGGTGGCGGGCAGTCCGTGGGCCTCCTGGTAGGCGGGCGAGGCGCACAACAGCAGCTGCATGGGGATGATCTGCTTGGCGATGATCTGGGCGTCTTCCATGCGGCCGTTGCGGAACGCGATGTCGACGCGGTCCGAGGTGAAGTCGGTCGGCTTGTCGTTCAGGAGCAGATCGATGGTGACGTCCGGGTAGGCGGCGCGGAATTCGCCCAGCAGGGGCGCGACGACGCGGCGACCGAACCCGACCGCGGCGCTGATGCGCAGGTGCCCGCGCGGCGGGCCTTGCCGCAGATCGCGCATCTCTTCCACGGCCTGGACGATCCGGTCGACCCCGGTGTGGCAGTTGGCGTAGAAGAGGTCGCCCTCGCGCGTGAGCGTCGTGCTTCGCGTGGTGCGCAGGAAGAGCCGCACGTTCAGCTGGTCTTCCAGCTTCTGGACGCTGCGGCTCACGGCGGAGCGGCCGATGCCCAGCCGGTCGGCGGCACGCGCGAAGCTGCCTTCCGTGACGACGGCGATGAAGGCGACCACCCCCGCATAACTTGTGGCGAAGCTGGAGGCCAGCGGGTCCGCGCGTGGCGTGAGGGGAAGCGACGAGGGCGAGGTCAAGGGAAATTCAGAAGTACTCATGAGACGGCTTTCCGGTTGAGGGACACGGTCGTCCTGGGTCCCCCTGAGAGCGAAGCAGCCACTCTGCGCGCAAAGCCCTGCCTGGGCCAGTTAAGCCCTGTCAAGGTTTGTTATGGCCGGCCGGCCAGCGCCTCGCGCCGTCCTCAGGCCCGGAAGAATCCGTTGCGCAGCGCGCGGGCCTGCGACAGTCCGGTGCTGTCGCCACGGGCGGCGGCCCGCCCGCAGATCTCGTCGAGCAATTCGGCGGCCTCTGCCGTCCTGCCCCGGCGCACCCACAGCCGTGCGGTGCTGATCGCCGCACGGAACTCCCATCCCAGCGCGTCCTGCTGCCTGGCGGTGTCGATGGCGCGCTGGTAGAACGCCAGCGCCTCGTCGTCCAGGCCGCGCTGTTCGCAGCGCCAGCCGGCGGCGCGCCAGGTCTCGGCCGCGCTCCATTGGCCATGTCCGGCGCCGGCCCGCGCGATCGTCTCGTCGTCGATCCAGTCGGGGCAGAAGGTCACGAGCATTTCCTTGCGCGGTGCGTCGAAGGCGGCGAGTTGCCGCGCGACCTGGTGAACATGGCGGTCCCGGTCGTCCGCGGTGCTCGCCTCCAGGCCCAGCGCATAACAGTGCGCCCACTGGTACCAGTAGGCCAGGCCTCGGCGCTGCGCCTCGTCCAGCATCATGCGAACCCATTTGCGCGCCAGTTCCAGCTCGCCCGACCACAGGGCGACGGGGCACGCACCGAACAAGGCGAAGCACAGCGAGAGCGCATTGCCGCCCGCTTCGGCGAGTGCCACCGCCCGGCTGGCGGTCGCCATGGCCTTCGCCGCGTCGCCCTGGAGCCACAGTGTCCGCGCCAGGAAGGCGTTCGACGCGACAGCGGCGTCGACCTGGAACAGGTTGACGCGCGTCTGGCGCACGCCACCGCCGACCAGAAGCGCCGTGCGGGCGCTGTCGCCCGCGGCAGGCAAGTTGCCACAGAAATGGTTTGCCAGCGCGGCCATCCGGTGGGCCAGGTTGAGCGCGGCGGGGTCCGAGGACGATCCGGCGGATTCGAGCAGCGCGCGCGAGTGGCGCAGCGCGGTCGCGTACTCGCCGCGAATCACATGCAGCACGCAGATGCCCCAGCGGGCCTGGAGTTCCAGCACGCGCAGCCCGGCCGACATGGCGCCCGCGAGCGCGCGCTCGTAGGCCGCGCCCATTTCGGGGACGGGCCCCCGGGTGTGCCACAGCGCGTTGCCCAGGGCAATCTGCAGCCAGGCCTCCGTCTCGGTGTCTGCCTCGATGTCCGGCCCTGGCCGTTGCGCGAGGCACGCGAGCGCCGCGATGACCCGGTCGCGGTACTCCTCGACCTGCGAAACGTGAAACCACAAGGGCGCCGACGCGATCGTGAGCGCGGCGCCGGTCTCCCAGCCGTCCTCCTGCGCCAGGCAGGTGTCCAGCGCGCTGCGCACATCGTCCAGCCGGTGCGCGTAGCGCGCGGTCCAGGCCTGCGCCGAGAGCTCGCCCGAGTCCGATGTCGCCGTGCTCATCAGCTCGCGCATGAAGAGCGCATGGCGCCGCTTCAGCGCCGGGCCTTCGTCGGTCTGCGCCAGGCGTGCGGCAGCGTAGCTCCTTGTCGTATCGAGCAGCCGGTAGGGGGCGACGGCGTCGCTGTTGTCGAACGACACCAGCGATTTGTTGGCGAGCGAGATCAACGCGTCGAACGCCACTTCGGCGTCCATGTCTGCCTGGGTGACGCTCAGCGCCGACTCGACATCGAAGCGGCCCCGGAAGACCGAAAGCCGGCGAAAGAGCCGCAACTCCGGGTCGTCCAGCAGCGCGATGCTCCAGTCCAGCGCTGCGGCGAGTGTCCGGTGCCGGGGCAGCACGGGCCTGTTGCCGGCGGAGTAAAGCCGCATGTGGTCGTTCAGCCGGAGTGCGAGATCGTCGATCGACTGCACCCCCAGCCGCGCCGCCACCAGCTCGATGGCCAGAGGAATTCCGTCCACCTGCCGCGCGATCGCGGCGAGCCGCGGGCCATCCGAATCTTCGAATGCGCGCGCCCCCACGGCCTTCGCACGCTCCACCAGGAGTTCGACGGCGGGCGACGCCATGGCCTGTGCCAGGTTGGCGCATTCGGCGCCTGGCACCGCGAGCGGCGACAGCCGCACCACATGCTCTCCCTCGATGCGGATGGCCTCCCGGCTGGTGGCGAGGATGCGCAAGCCGGGCAGGGCGCCCAGAAGTTCGGCGACGAGCAGCGCCAGCGAGTCCAGCACGTGCTCGCAGTTGTCGACCAGCAGCAGCGCATCCCGTCCGTCCAGCTGCTGGAGGATGGCCCGCGTCGTGTCGGTGGTGTCCGCCGGCGCGCCGAGCGACCGCGCCACCGTGCTCGCCACGTGCGCCTGCGAGACCAGCGGCGAGAGGTCGATGAAGGCGAGCGGCACGCCTGTGCGCTGCGCATGGCATTCGGCCGCCCAGATGGCGGCGCGGGTCTTCCCGATGCCGCCGGCGCCGACGATGGTGACGAGCCGGCGCGTGGCAAGCGCCGCCAGCACGCGCTCCATGTCGGCGTCACGGCCGACGAGCCGTGTGAGTCGTTCCGGCAGCTTCGAGAACGACGGCGAAGGCAGGGCCGCCGCGGCTCGGGTGTCGGCCGGGACGCCGGCTTCCTCGCGAAAAACCGCTCCGTTGAAGCGGTAGCCGCGCAGCGGAATGTTGGAGATCCACTCCTTGCAGTTGTCGGCCGCGCCCGGCTCGCCCAGGGCCTTGCGCAGCGTGGAGACGTGGACCCGGACGCTGGACTCCTCGACCACCACGCCGGCCCAGACCGTGGAGAGCAGCTCCTCCTTGCCCACGACCTCGCCTGCGCGCTTGAGCAGCTGCAGCAGCAGCTCGAACGCCCGCGAGCCCAGGCGCACCCTTTGCCCGAGCCTTTCGAGCCGGCGCTGGGCCTCCCAGAGGATGAACAGGCCGAAACGCCAGCAGACCTCGTCCGGTCCCCGTCCGCCGTCGGCATGCGCCTGCGGTGGATCGGTGCGGGCAGCGATGCCGTACATGTCACCCACTGTCCGGCTCCCGCGCCGCCTGCGTTCGAAGCGGCCCCGCGCGGCGTCCGATGGCCGCTGCGATGGGAGATGCTCTGAACTCGGAATTCGTCATTCAACGACAGGGTGAAAGTGTGGGAAGGCCGAAGAGGCCTCTGCCAGCAAAACGTGCGGGCACGCCGTCTTGTGACAGCGATCGCGATCGGTCGATTGGATGCGATGCGGGGCTGTGGTGAAACCCGTCCTGCGTGAACGAAAAGTCCGGAAATCACGAACGATGCCTGGCTGGCAGCAGGCGGCGATTGGTGTTCGGCCGGCAACACCGTGCACCGCCGGGACGGTCTTCCGCGAAGCAGAGCGGCTCCCTACGATCGGCCGCAGTCGCAAGAACAACGTCGTTCATCGCCGAGGCCCCCTGCCGCGATGCATACGGGGCGGCCGCATCAAGACACACGGATTCCTCGTGAAGCTTCATCACATGCGGGGCACGCAAGCAGCCCCCGAAACCACGCGCGAGATTCGCGCAGCAGCGGGTTTGCGCTGCGCGGCCCGCGACCGGGCACTGGCCGTCGTGTCGCACGAACTCAGGCAGCCGCTGAATGTCATCCAGATGCATGCCAAGCTGCTCGAACGACTGCCGCCGTCCACGGCCCCGGCGCGGATACAGGGCATTGCCAAGGCGATGCAGCGTGCCATCGCAAGCCAGGCGCGGATCATCGACGACCTGCTCGATGTCTCGCGCCTGCGGACCGGCAAGCTGGCGCTGCGCCGCGCGGAGGTCGACTTCGGCGCACTCGCGCTCGAACTGGTCGCCGCGTTGGGCGCGCACTGGACGTCGGGGCGCATCCGCACGCAGATCCAGGCGGCCGATCCGCTGATCTGCCATGCCGACGCGGTGCGGCTGGAGCAGATCGTCGGCAACCTGCTGGACAACGCGATGAAGTTCTCGCCCGCCGGTGCCGAAGTCCGGGTGCGCCTGAGTTCGGAGGCCGGCTTTGCCAGGCTTGCCGTGGCGGACAGCGGCTGCGGCATTGCGCGCAAGTTCCTGCCGCACGTCTTCGGCCTGTTCAGCCAGGCCGACACCGGCGCCGGCGGATTGCACGGCGGCCTGGGCATCGGCCTCGCGCTGGTCCACGGCCTCGCGGTTGCCCACGGCGGCTTCGTGAAAGCGACCTCCGCAGGGCCGGGGCGTGGCGCCGAGTTCAACGTGTGGCTTCCTTTGCATCGGCGCGCCTGACGGGCACCGTGCATTGATGCCTCGCATGCAACACGGCAGTACCTCCCCCAGGCCTACCGCAACCGGGATGCGAGACCTAGGATTCAAACCGTGCCGCGATGTTCGCGCACCGGAGCCCCAGCCGTCCTGAGGCCAGGGCCGTCGCGCCCTCGAGGAATCACCATGACGCAGCGCATTCATTCCCTGGCGCGATCGGACGCACCACGCCGCACGCTCAAGGCGCGCAACGAGGCCTTGCAAACGGCGGCGGCTGCGCCGCGAGCTGCGATGGACCGCGCATGGCGCATGGGATACATGAGCGTTTCGCTGCTGGCCATCGCAGCGGCCTGCGCGGTGGCAAGCGGTGAAGCTGCGAAGGCGGAGCTGCGGTTCGCCACGGTCGCCCTCCACGCAGAGCCGTTCCCGCAGGACCTCTGCTGCGCAGGCAGCAACCGGTACGTCGGTCCCGCGAAGCAGGCGTATGCGAGCGCCACAGCGCCCGGAAGCGATGCACCGGGCGCGTGTTGATCGCGGGTGCTGCGTCCATCGATTGCCGCAAGAGCGAAGGCCATGTGTCTGCACCTGTCGCTCGAGGTGCACCCCGCAGGGGTGCGAAATTTCCCAAGCCAGGCCATCCATCCAATCAACCAACCAACCAAGGAAATCAGCATGAAGAAGTTCTCCAGCCTCGCGCGCGCCTTCGCCGGCATCGGCCTCGTGGCGATGCATCTCACGACGCCTGCCAGCGCAGCCGCATCGGCCGCGCCGCCGGCAAGGCCCACCGTCGTACTGGTTCACGGCGCATTCGCCGAATCGGCCAGCTGGAACGACGTGGCGCGCGATCTTCGTGCGCGGAGCTTTCCCGTCGTCGCGGCGGCCAACCCGTTGCGCGGCGTGAAGTCCGACGCGGACTATGTGGCGGCGATCGTGGGCTCGATCCAGGGGCCGGTCGTGCTGGTCGGGCATTCGTACGGCGGCTCCGTGATTTCTGCGGCGGCGGCTGGAAAGCCCAACGTCCAGGCGCTGGTCTTCGTGGCGGCGTTCGCCCCCGAGGTGGGCGAGTCGGCTGTGGATCTGTCGGGGAAGTTTCCCGGCAGCACGCTCGGCCCGACGCTGGCGGCACCGGTAGTGTTGCCGGACGGTTCCAAGGACCTCTACATCCTGCAGGACAAGTTCGGCAAGCAGTTCGCTGCCGACGTGAAGCCGGCACTCGCCCAGCTCATGGCCGTGTCGCAGCGCCCCATCACCGAGGGTGCGCTCGGAGAAGCGGCGCCGGCCGCCGCCTGGAAGACCGTGCCTTCGTGGTTCATCTACGGCGACGGCGACAAGAACATTCCGCCTGCCGCACTGGCTTTCATGGCCGAGCGCGCGAAGTCGAGGAAGACGGTCGTGGTCAAGGGGGCTTCGCACGTGGTCATGACGTCGCAGCCGAAGCTGGTGAGCCGGCTGATCGTCGAAGCGGCCCAAGCGGCTGGAACAGCCGAGGCGACGAAGGCGCAGCCCTGAGACGCGAGCCGCGACCATGGGAGCCCCGGCTCTTCGCCGCGACCGACTCGATGGGCTCAAGAACATCGCATGCGCCTTGGTCGTCGCGATCCCACTTGGCGCCAGCGCGGTAATGGCGGCCTCCGAGGCGCTGCAGCCGGCGGCTGGAATCGCCGAGGCCGTGCTTCGCGGCTCGCTTGTGCATGCTCAGGACGCGGTGAGTCCGGCGGTATCCGGGATGCCGTGGACCCACGTCGTCAAGGTGCACGTCCCGAGCATCTGCGAGGAGCCGCGTGCCGGTTCACGGCTGCAAGTGGCCGTGAAGGCAAACTGCCGCGGATTGCTCCGTCGTTGAGGTGGCCGATCGCTCTGCGGCGTATCGCGCCGGTGGCGCCGGTGGCGCCGCCGGCTGGGCAGCGTCGCCGAGTTGCGCGCGCAGCTGGCGCACCTGCGCCAGCGCGGCATTCTTGCCGTCGCGCGGCGCCCGCTCGCTGCTTTCGTCCAGCAGCTTCGCGGCTTGCGCCAGTTGGCCCTGCTTCGCCCACAGGCTCGCCAGGCTCAGCGCAGCGCGCAGTTCCCAGGCAATGGCGCCTTGTTGCCTGGCAGTCTCGACGGCCCGCAGGTAGAAGGCCTGCGCCTCGTCGGTCGCGGCCTGTTGCTCGGCGCGCCAGCCTGCCGCGCGCCAGACCTCCGCTTCGACCCACGGGCTGCCGCCGCGCGAGGCGCGTGCAATCAGGCCGTCGTCGACCCAGTCGATGCAGAAGGTCGCGAGCATTTCCCTGTGCGGTGCGTCATAGGCCGAAAGCCGGCCCGCCACTTCGCGGATGCAAGCGTCGCGATCCTCGGCGCTGCGCAGCTGCAAGGCTTGAGAGAACCACTCGGCATAGCGTTGCCAGCCCACCAGCCCTTTGCGCCGCGCCTCGTCCATCATCAGGCGCACCCACCGGGCGGCAAGCTCGGGCTCGTCCGACCACAGGGCGACGGGGCAGGCGCCATACAGTGCGGAGCACAGCGACACCGACCTGCCGGCGGCCTGCGCACGGGCCACCGCGTCGCTGGCTTCTTCCAGCGCCTTTTCCGTCTCGCCCTGCATCCAGAGGGTTCGGCACAGCACGGCCTTTGCCGCGACGATGGCGTTCACGCCCACCATGTGGGCCCGGGAATGGCCAAGGCCCCCGCCGATGCGCACCGACGCTTCACTGTGCTGCCTCGACACGGCGAAGCGACCGGAAAAATGGTTGGACATGGCCATCACGCGGTGAGCGAGGTTGAGCGCAGCGGGGTCGGACCAGGATTGCGCGGCCGCCATGAGCGTGTGCGCCTGCTCCAATGCCGGCGAGTACTCGCCGCGAAACATGTCGTGCGTGCATCGCCCCCAGCGCGCCTGCAGCTCCAGCACCGGGATCTTGACCGCGAGCGCCCCGGCCAGGGCCTGGTCCGCGGCAGCCCCAAGCTCCGGTGTCGACCCGCCGGTGTGAAGCAGGGCGCTGACCAGGGCGGTGTTCAGCCAGGTCGCCGTTTCGGTGTCCGGTGCGGGTTGCCGGTCGACCAGTTCGAGCGCCGCAGAGACCCGGTCTCGGTACTCCACGACCTGGGCCAGATGGAACCACAGCGGTGCGGATGCCGTCACCAGCGAGGCGGCCAACTTCGCGTCGGGCTGGTGCGTCAGGCAGACCTCGAGCGCAAAGCGCACGTCGTCGAGCCGGTGTGCATGCCGGTCGGCCCAGGCCTGCTCGGTGAGGTCCGACAGCTCCGCGGCCGCCGCTTTCATGAGATCGCGCATGAGCACCGCATGGCGCTCCAGCAGGGGAGCGCGTTCGCCGCTTTGCGCGAGGAGCACGGCGGCATAGCTTCGCGTCGTGTCGAGCAGCCGATAAGGCGCGACGGCATCGTTGCTGTCGAAGAAGACCAGGGACTTGTTGACCAGCGAAATCAGCGCGTCGAAGGCCACATCGGTGCTCATGCCGCCGACGCTCAGGCCGAGCGCGGCTTCGACGTCGAAGCGTCCGCGAAACACGGACAGCCAGCGGAACAACCGCAGTTCCACTTCGCTCAGCAGCGCGATGCTCCAGTCCAGCGCCGCCGCAAGGGTGCGGTGCCGCGCGAGTGCGGCGCGGCTGGAGGCATACAGGCGCATGTGGTCGTCCAGCCTGCGCGCGAGATCGCCGATGGGCTGGACGCCCAGGCGCGCGGCCACCAGTTCGACGGCCAACGGGATGCCATCGACCTGGCGCGCAATCTGTGCCAGCAGCGGCGCGTGGGATTCGTCGAAGGCGCCCGCGCCGGCAGCCTTGGCCCGCTCCACGAGCAATTCGACCGACGGCCAGTGCAGTGCCTGTGCGAGGGAAATCTCGCCGGCCTCCGGAACCGCAAGCGCCGCCAGGCGGAGAACGCATTCGCCGGTTCCGTGAAGCGGCTCGCGGCTGGTCGCGAGGATGCGCAGGCCGGGCAGCACGGATAGCAGGCGGCTGATCGGCGCTGCGAGCGAATCCACCACGTGCTCGCAGTTGTCGACCAGCAAGAGCACCTCGCGCCCCATCAGGCGCCGCGTGACGGCGCCGATGGTGTCGGGCAGGTCGGCCGGCACGCCCACCGCGCGCGCCAAGGTGCCGAGCACATGACCGGCGGAGATCAGCGGCGAGAGGTCGATGAAGGCGACCTCCGTGGCGTGCATGCGTTGCAGGCTCTCCGCGGCATGGATCGCGAGGCGGGTCTTGCCGATGCCGCCCGTGCCGACGATCGTGACCAGCCGGTGGGTCCGCAGCGACTCGAGCACGCGCGCCAGATCGGCGTCGCGACCGACGAGTTCGGTCAGCCGCACCGGCAGCGCTGCGAAGCTGGGGTCGGGCGATGGCGTTGCGATCGGGGCCGAGTTGTCGACCACCTCGTGCCGGACACGTCCGTTGAAGCGATAGCCGCGCAGCGGAATGTTGGAGATCCACTCCTTGCAGTCGTCGCTCTCGCCCGGCTCGCCCAGCGCCTTTCGCAGCGTGGACATATGGACCCGCACACTGGCCTCCTCGACCACGACGCCAGCCCAGACCGCCGAGAGGAGGTCATCCTTGCTCACGAACTCGCCGGCCCGCTTGATCAGTTGCAGCATCAGGTCGAAAGAGCGCGGTCCCACCCGCACGGCTTGGCCGGCCCGCTCGAGCCGGCGCTGCGCTTCCCAGACGACAAACGCACCGAAGTACCAGCGGGTCTCTGCCGGCGCCGATGCCGGGTCTGGCAGCGCTTGCGGGGCAATGTGTTTCACTTCTCTTCTCCGTTTCTCTCCCGCTTGCTCGCCTTGCGTTCGCGCGGGGTGGCGCCGGCCAGGACCTGGTCGACGAGCGCTTCGATATATCGGTCCGTCACTTCGGCATACGGAATCAGCAACCGGTAGTACACGGCACCGAAGAGCGTGTCGATGAAGACCTCTTCGTCGAAATCCTTGCGCAGTTCGCCGCGCGCCCTGGCTTCGGCGATGACTTCTTTCGCCTGCGCACGGCGTGGTCCGATCCACAGTTCGAGGAACGCCTTCTGCAGGTCCGCATCGCTTTGCGCAGCGCCAAGCAGGTGGCGAAGCAGATCGCCACGGGGGCCTCGAAGCGCGTGCACAAGTTCCTTCAACGCGGAAGTGAAGGTGGTGCGGATGTCGAGCTTGCGGCGGTAGCGGATGAGCGGAGCGATGTCTGCCAGGAAGGCGTCCATCACGATGGCGGCCGCGTGGGGCCAGCGGCGGTAGATGGTCGTCTTTGCGACACCGCTGTATTCGGAGATGCGCCCGAGGGTGGCGTGGCCGATGCCGCCTTCACAGGCAAGGGTGAGCGCCGCGGCGCGGACCGCCTCCGTGGCATCCGCGCTGCGCGGCCGGCCAAGCGTCGGTTCGGGGAGGAGTTTGGAATGCTGGTGCTGGGACATGGCGAGGGTGGATCACATCGCTCACCTGGGTGACCGATGGCGAACTATTGTATTTACGAAACGAAGCGGAGCGTAATTTCGCGAAAGACCAGCCTGCGAACATGTGAATTGCCCCGGGCGCGAAAGGCTGCGCCGGCCTGCGCGAGGCGGGCCGATCCACGGGGCATGAAAAAGGAAGGACGCCGATGGCAACGGCCACGCCTGCCACGCCCAGCGCGGGATCGCAGGGCAGGAGGCATCCCGCGGGCCGTGGCGCGGGCAGCGACGAGCCATCGGGATCAACGGCTCATGAATGAACGCGACGGTCCGGCGAGCAGAAGCAGATCAGGGGTGGCCGTAGAGCTTGTCCCGGCGCATCGATCAAAAGGGCTCGTAGCGCGCAGCGCCCACTGTTTCTGTGGGTGTGATCGGTGTGCGGTCCAAAGGCTCTTGTGGGCGCGGATACGAAAGATCGAGCGGGAGGAACAGGCTTCCGATCGAATCGTCGGCCGTTGCTTGAGGAAGAGCGACAGCGCTGGCCGGCTGGAGCGCGTAGATCGCCATCGATGTCGTGCAACTGGCCAGCAGCGCCGCAAGGAAGATTCTTTTCGTCATCAATCACTCCTGAAAATCTGAGGGGCCATCGAGCGGAAAGTCCATTGAAGGCGGATGGACGGTCGAGCGAACCGCCGCAGTGAGCAAACGGAATCAATGGCGGTGCGACGCCGCTTCAGTTCGGCCGATAGCTCGCCCTGAAAAACGCCTGGCGGTGCTTGCTGCGAGGGCTCAGGAGAGGTCCGCCTTGTCCAGGCCGAAGGCCTTGTCGGAAGAGCCGGGCACGGTCTGGAATGCGACGTTCACGCGGTTCCACGCGTTGATGGCCATGACGCTGAAGCTCAGGTCCGAAAGCTCCTTTTCCGACAGCTGCGTGCGTACGCGCTCATAGACGTCGTCGGGCACGCCGTGCTCGGGCAGCCTGGTCAGCACTTCGGTCCAGGCCAGCGCCGCGCGTTCGCGCGGAACGAACAGCGTCGATTCGCGCCATGCGGCCAGGTGGTGAATGCGCAGTTCGCGTTCGCCATGGATCTTGGCCTCCTTGATGTGCATATCGAGACAGAACGCACAGCCATTGATCTGCGACGCGCGGATCGTGACAAGGTCCCGAATCGTTTGCTCGATGGAGCCGCCATCCACGAGCGTGCTGAACTCGATCAGCTTCTTGAAGAGTTCGGGCGATTGCTTGATGTAGTTGAGACGTTGGGTCATGTGTGGCTCCGGCCTCAGTGCGGCTGAGGCACCCGTTCGCGAAGACCGCGAGGGGAAGAAAAATCCTGGGCATCGACGGTGCGGCGCAACAGGCCAGCGGCCTGCTCGCGCGCCGCGGACTGCGTTCAGTAGTCCCAGATGATCGGAACCCAGCGAAAGACCTCACCGTCGATCGCGACCCGGCCGATGGATGGGAAGGGCAGGTGAGCGGCAACCAGCAGTCCGCGGGTCTGCGCCAGTTCGCGGAAAAGGCCGATGCGAACTTCGGCCGCTTTCTCGGGGTCGTGCTCGAAGCCGTTCTGCCAGTCGGGGTGGTCGAACGCGACCGGGAACATGGCGTCGCCGGCGAACATCAGGCGTTCGCCGCCTGACACCAGGTCGACCACGCTATGCCCCGGGGTGTGGCCGCCGGTGAGACGCACCACCACGCCCGGCGCCACCTCGCACCGCTCCTCGAAGATCTGCAGCCGCTCGCGGTATTCGTTGTAGAAGCTCTTGGCGGTCGAGCGGAGCACCTCCGGCACCGGCTTGGGCATCACTGTCTGGGAAAAGTCGGGCGAGATCCAGAAATCGACTTCGGCCTTGGCCACGTGGATGCGAACATCCGGACGCAGCCGTTCCTTGATCCCGGGAACGAGCAGCCCGCCCACGTGGTCCATGTGCATGTGGGTGATGATCACATCGGTGACGGACTCGAGGTCGATGCCGGCCGCAGCCAACCGCTGGGGAAACTGCCCGGCCCTCGGGAAGCCCGGGAACTGGCCGCCCAGGCCCGCGTCGATGAGGATGGTCTGGTCGCCGGTGCGCGCCACCATCACGTTCAGCGGCCAGTCGTACTTGTCGGGCGGCATGAACATCTGGTCGAGCCAGTTCGCCAGGTCCGCCGGGTCGGCGTTGGTGGCCATGGTCGAGGTGGGCAGCGGCAGCACGCCGTCGCTGACCACCATCGCATCGATGTCTCCGATGCGCAGCGCGTAACGGGAGGGCACCGGATCATCGGGTTTCTGGCTCGCGGGATGCAAGGTGTCATCTGTGAGGAACATGGCGAAATCTCCAAGAGTGCGGCCCGGTTGCGCGGGCCAAACCAGCCAGGCGACTGGCAGCAAGTTGCCGTTCAACAGCGAGGGTTGTCGGGCGCGGATCACGGCAGAAAGCCGTATGCCATTCATCGTAGGCAGGCATGGCGAGAGCCGGTAGGCCTGCAAACGGACTCACAGTGGTGCCCGATACGCACCAAACCCTTCGAGGGTCTTGTCCTTGGGCTTCGCGATCGGACCGATCTCCTTGGCGACCCAGTTGCGCAACGCATCGGCGATCTTCTTCGCTTCGTCTCCGGTGGGGCGCGCGCGCTTGAGGACGACGAAGGCGCAGATCGCCTCGCCGGTGGTGTCGTCGGGGCGTCCGACCACCGCGGCTTCGGCCACGAGATCGGTGCACGACACCAGCGCCGATTCGATCTCCATCGTGCCCATGCGGTGGCCCGAGACATTGAGCACATCGTCGATGCGGCCGGTGATTGTGAAATAGCCGGTCTTCGCATCGCGGATCGCGCCGTCTCCCGCGAGGTAGAAGCCCCTGAGTTCCGGCGGGTAGTAGCTCGCCTTGAAGCGTTCCGGGTCGCCCCAGATCGTGCGGATCATGCTCGGCCAGGGCTTCTTCACCACGAGGATGCCGCCCTGGCCGTTGGGCAGGTCGGCGCCGGTTTCGTCGACGATGGCCGCCGCGATGCCCGGGAAGGGCAGGGTGCAGGAGCCCGGCACCAGCGGCGTGGCGCCCGGCAGCGGCGTGATCATGTGGCCGCCGGTCTCCGTCTGCCAGAAAGTGTCGACGATCGGGCAGCGGCCGCCGCCGACATGCCGGTGGAACCACTCCCAGGCCGCCGGATTGATCGGTTCGCCCACCGAGCCCAGGATGCGCAGGCTCGACAGGTCGTAGCGCTTCGGGTGTACCGCCTGGTCCGCCTCGCCCGCCTTGATCAGCGAGCGGATGGCCGTGGGGGCGGTGTAGAACACCGTGACCGCGTGGTCCTGGATCATCTTCCAGAAGCGGCCCGCGTCGGGATAGGTGGGCACGCCCTCGAACACCACCTCGGTGGCGCCCAGCGCCAGCGGACCGTAGGCGATGTAGGTGTGGCCCGTGACCCAGCCGATGTCGGCGGTGCACCAGAACACGTCGCCGGGCTTCAGGTCGAAGGTCCACTTCGTCGTCAGCGCCGCATGCAGCAGGTAGCCGCCGCTTGAATGCTGCACGCCCTTGGGCTTGCCGGTCGAGCCCGACGTGTAGAGCACGAACAGCGGATGCTCGGCGCCCACCCATTCGGGCTCGCAGGTCTCGGCCTGGGTTTTCACTTCCTCGTGCAGCCAGCGGTCGCGCGACGGAACCCAGCCGACCGGCCCGCCGGTGCGGCGGTAGACGATGACGTTCTTCACGCACTCGCAGCCGCCCAGCGCGATGGCGTCGTCGACGATGGCCTTGAGCGGCAGGCGCTTGCCGCCACGCACCTGTTCGTCGGCGGTGACGACCATCACCGCGCCGGCATCCTGGATGCGGTCGCGCAGGCTCTGCGCGGAGAAGCCGCCGAACACCACCGAGTGCGTGGCGCCGATGCGTGCACAGGCCTGCATCGCGGCCACGCCCTCGATGCTCATCGACATGTAGATGACGACGCGGTCGCCCTTTTTCACGCCGCGCGCCTTCAGCGCATTGGCCATGCGGCAGGTGCGCGCGAGCAGCTCGCGGTAGCTCGCGCGTGTGACCTGCCCGTCGTCGGCTTCGAAGATGATTGCGGTCTTGTCGCCCAGGCCGCGCTCCACCTGGCGATCGAGGCAGTTGTAGGAGACGTTGAGCGTGCCATCCTCGAACCACTTGAAGAAGGGCGCCTGGCTCTCGTCGAGCCCCTTGGTGAACGGCGTCTTCCAGCTGAGGAACTCGCGCGCAAGGCGCGACCAGTAGCCGCCGGGGTCGGCCTCCGCCTCGGCGACCAGCTTGTCGTACGCGGCCATGCCGGACACGTGGGCGTCCTTCATGTCCGGGGCTGGAATCAGAGGGCTTGCTGCTTCGTTGCTGCTCACGATGGATCTCCTGATGGTTCGATGTCGGGGCGCCAAGGGGCCGGCCTGGCTTCACGGATGCGCATGGCTGTCCAGCCACGCTGCAATCGCTGCGGCGCTGCGGAAGTCGTCGCAGGCGCGCGCGGGAACGCCGGGATGGCGCTGGTTCCACATGCGCGCGAGCGCCTGGCCCGGCCCCACCTCCAGCACGCAGTGCACCTGCCGCGCCATGATGTTTTCCATGCATTCGTCCCAGCGCACCGTCTGGGCAATCTGGGCAGCCAATGCCACGCGGGCAGACCGTGCATCGTGGATGCGGTCCCCCGCATTGCTGAACAGCACGACGCGAGGCGCGCGAAACGGCACCTGCGCCAGCGCCAGTGAAAAGCTCTCTGCCGCTTCACGCATCCAGGACGTGTGGGATGCGACGCTGACCCGCAGGCGCGTGCACTGCGCACCGGCAGCCATGGCAACGCGCTCGGCATGGTTCAGCGCGGCGATCGGGCCGCCGAGGACCACGCTGGCAGCGCCGTTTCTGATCGCGAGTTCGAGCCCCGCATCGATGCGCAATTGCTCCAGCTTCTGCCGGGGCAGACCGCTCACGGCCAGCAGGCCGCCGGGCGCACGGGCGGCGCAGCGGTCCATGGCCTCGGCCCGCTGCGGCGCGAGTGCTGCGGCCGCGCCCGCATCGATCACGCCGGCCGCGCTGAAGGCCGCCAGTTCGCCGACGCTGTAGCCGGCGACCGCGGCGGGCGGCGGGAGCATGGGCGCGAGCTGTGCCCAGGCCGCCAGGGCAAGGCCCGTCAGCAGCGTCTGGGCGTTGTCGTTGCGTTCGGCCCAGTGCGGATCTGCGAGGGCGCGGCGCCAGTCGTCGACGCCGAGTTGCGCGCACATGCCGCGCACGATTTCGCTGTCCGCCAGCCAAGGCAGCATCGCGGGATGCTGGGTGCCCTGGCCGGAAAAAAGCAGTGCGAAGCTCATGAGCCTGGACACACGCGCTGGAGCCAGCAGGCGGCGGCCAGCGTGTCTGCCGCGCCGCCGGGCGACAGGCGCTGCCGCACGAAATCGTCTGCGATGGCTTGCGCCTCCTGGAGCCCTTCGGGCCGCGCGATGCCTCCCCGATCGATGAAGCCCTGCGCCGCCCGTTGGGCGCCGCGCAGGCCGGCGAGGCCGCCGCGGTGCGCGAGATTGCTGTCGTCCAGCACCGCAATGATGTGGAACAAGGTATCGAGCCGGGCCTGGCGGGGCGCGAGGCCTCGGGCCAATGCCTTCCTCAGCGCAGGAAGCGCCGTCTCGAACAGCACCGGAAACGCCAGCGCCGCCTCTTCGGATGCGCTGCGCAGGCCATGGCGCCGTGCAGCGATGCCGCCGGGCAGCACGGGTGGGCGCCGGCTGCGCCTGGCCAGTGCCTCGCCCCAGTGCCGGCGCAGCGCATCGCGCAGTGCTGCAGGGTGCAATGACCCGTCTTGCTCTCGCAGCGCGGCACCGGCGGCGGCGCACAACAGGCCGAGCATGAAGATCGCGCCGCGGTGCGTGTTGACGCCGCCGGTGGCGGCCAGCATGCGCGCCTCCGCCGCAATGCCGTGCCGCTCGAGCACCGCGAAATCCGCGCCCGCAGCGCCGGCCTCGGCGATCCGGACGAAGTAGCGGCGCAGCGAGAACAGGCTGCGCATGAAGGTGTGGGCGTCCATGTCGCCATGGCTGCCGCTGTCGATCAGCGTGACCAGGCCGGGCTTGGGCGACAGCGACAGTTCGTCGTAGAGCGAGAGCGTGGCCGCGCGTCCGATCGCCGCCGGGGCCAGGCGCGAATCCGGTGCCGGCCAGAGCGCGAAGTTCCTCATGCGGCGATCTCCATCGGCTCGGCATGACCGCACCATGCGGCATCGCGATGCAGGCACACGCCGTCGAGCCGCTTGACCATCACGGCCCGCGCGCGCCCGGCACGCCATTCGCTCCACTCGCGCCACGCCACCGCCGCGCCGTCGCCGAACAGGAGTTCACCGTCCAGCCGCAGCTGCGGCGTATCGAACGAGCCGAGCGCGCGCACCACGGCATCTGCGTGGACCGCTCCTTCGACCGCGACCGACAGGTCGAGATCGGAGCCCGCACGCACATGGTCGAGACCGCTGACCGCCTGCCAGCCGTAGCTTCCGAACACGCGTGCCGCCGCGCGGCATGGGCGGAGCCTGCCGAGCAATTCGCGCACGGCCTCCCGCGCCGGCGGCGGCAGCAGGTGCGGCACATCGGCAAGCCGCGGGAACTCGCCAAGTGCATGCACCCCGCCATGCGGCACCTGCAGCACAAGCCGTCGCCGGCCCCAGCGCCCAGGCGCCGGCAAGCCGAGCGCGATCCATCCATCGGCGCCGGCATCGGCCGGCTGGCGCGTCACGACCAGCGGCAGCTGATGTGTTGCCCAATGCACGAGGCAGTCGCGCGCCTGCCCATCCCACGGCCGGCCCAGCACGGCGGCCCACCCGCCCTGGGTGAGCCAAGCGAGTTGGTGGCGATGCAGCGAATCCACGGCGGTCATTCGAA
>Ga0307408_100000745_pt1 | contig 26314 bp, 24 predicted proteins | sample 322Cmetagenome_FD_202116 | JGI IMG/M metagenome (GOLD analysis project Ga0307408, IMG submission 202116) | Maize rhizosphere microbial communities from greenhouse at UC Davis, California, United States - 322HYB-C-3 | ecosystem: Host-associated > Plants > Roots > Rhizosphere > Soil | place...
GCAGGCGGATATTGCCGCCGGAACTGGTTTCACCACTCACGCTGGCATTAATGATCTGCACCGCGTGTTTTTTCGTTACCTCTTTTTCCAGCAGGTTTACCCAGCCTTTCTGGATATCTATGCCGTAACCTGCGCTCAGGCTGTCGCCCATCACCAGTATTTTTGTTGGTCTCGCTGCTGTGTTTTGTGCACAGGCGAGACTGGTGACAATTGTCAGGAGTAAAAACAGGTAAATCTTCATTTTGTACATGGTTATCAAAATCCTATGCCAATAGAATGGGGTTATTCGTGTTTCATTAAGGTTTTTGCATTTTATTAAAGGTTACTCAATTATGTCTGCTGTTGCTATGGTCCAAGCGAATTCAGTTACCAAACAGGTTAATACGCAAGAGGGCAATTTAACGATCCTCCATCCAATTTCCGTCAGCGTATTGGCCAGTGAGTCGTTAGCTATTACCGGTGCATCAGGCTCAGGAAAATCTACCTTATTGGGTATTCTCGCCGGTTTGGATGTACCCAGTAGCGGCGAGGTAATCCTCAATGGCAATAATCTCTCTTTGTTAGACGAGGAAGGGCGAGCAAAAGTTCGCGCTGGTAATGTGGGATTTATTTTCCAGTCATTCCAGTTATTGCCCGGCCTCAGTGCCCACGAGAATGTGATGTTGCCATTGGAGCTACGTGGCGACAAAGCGGCGAGCAGCAAAGCGCGCGAATTTTTAGAGCGTGTGGGCTTAGCGCAGCGCTTGCATCATTATCCCCAACAATTATCGGGTGGCGAGCAGCAGCGGGTTGCGATTGCGCGCGCGTTTGCCAGTGAACCCCAAGTCTTATTTGCCGATGAACCTACCGGCAACCTCGATAGCACTACCGGTGCGCGCATTATTGAATTGTTGTTTGAATTAAATCGCGCGCAGGGCACCACGCTGATTTTAATTACGCACGAAGAGCGTCTGGCGCAGCTGTGCAAACGCCGGATTGAGTTGGCAGCGGGCGCTATAGTCTCGGGCCGGGAGTAATTGCGATGATGCTGGCGATTAATTTATTAAGGCGCAATTGGCGCAGTGGCGAATTAAAACTATTGGGTTTTTCATTGCTGTTGGCAGTTGCAGTGCTGAGCGGAATTTCCATTTTTACCAATCGTCTTGAATCGACGCTGATCAGTGAGAGCAATAGCGTGCTCGGTGCGGATTACATTGTGCGCGGTTCGCAACCACACAATCCCGATTGGCCTGCTGCTGCGGCAAACGAAAATATCCAGCAAACGCAAGCTGCACTTTTTTCTTCTATGGTTTTTGCTGGCGATGAAATGCATCTTGCGTCAGTAAAGGCAGTGGACAATGGTTACCCTTTGCGCGGGCAATTTGAAATCAGTCGCGTACCTTTTGCGATGAACCTTGCTGATATCGAAATTGCCACATCAATCCCCGCACCCGGCGAAGCCTGGGTTGATTCACGCTTGTTACCGCTGTTGAAAATTCAACTGGGCGATAAAGTGGCTGTGGGTGAATATGAATTAACGGTTACACAAGTATTGATTCGCGAGCCAGATAGCGCCAATCCATTCAGTATGACTGGTGCACGTCTGATTATGAATATTGCGGACTTGGAAAAAACCCAGGTTGTACAACCCGGTAGCCGTGTGGATTACCAATGGTTAATTGCATCGGACAATATCGGACAATTAAAAACGTTTGTTGAGCAACTTAAAACCCAGCTCAATAAACACCAGCGCCTGATTGATATAGATTCTGCGCAGGAGCGGGTAGGGCGTACCTTAAAAACCAGCCGTCAATTTTTATTGTTATCAGCTGTAATTGCCGTGTTGTTGGCCGGTGTAGCGATTGCGATTACCGCACGCCAATTTTCCGCGCGCCATACCGATCAGGTAGCGTTGATGAAAAGTCTTGGTGCAGGTGCAGTACAAATTCGCACGCTGTATTTTTCCCAGTTAATTTTATTGGGAATTATTGCATCGCTGATTGGATTGGTTTTTGGTGAATTATTACAGCGCACTGTAGCCACCAGTTTGCAGCAGGTGTATCAAATCCGCTTGGGCGATGCGAGTTTTTATCCCTATGGGTTAAGTTTTTTTAGCGGTCTGATGTGCCTGGTATTTTTTGCCTTGCCCGCACTCTGGTATTTGCCAACAGTCCCGCCGCTAAAAATCCTGCGTCGTGAATTGGCGGTGAATATGCCGCAGGTGTGGATGCAAGCAGCTTTAGCCTTGTTTGCCGTATTGACCCTGGTGATTTTATTTAGCCGCGATCTGGAATTGGCGTTGAGTATCAGCGGAGCGTTACTAGCCGTTATTGTGGTTACTATGGTTGCGGCCTATGGTTTGTTGGCTGTGAGCAAAAAAATGGTGTTACGGCTTGGGGGTTTTTGGCGGTTGGCATTTGCCAATTTGCAGCGCCAACGCGGCCAAAGTTTGGTACAAATTCTGGTGTTTGCGATTGCGATTATGTTGCTGTTTACCCTGGCCATTGTGCGCACGTCGCTGATTGAAGAGTGGAAGGTGCAAGTGCCGGATGATGCCCCTAACCATTTTTTAGTTAACATTCCGCCTGCTGAATTAGCTCAGGTTCAAACATTATTGGAAAAAAATAACGTCCGCCCTGAACCGCTTTACCCGATGATGCGCGCGCGCTTGACACATATTAATGGTGTTGAAACAACGGAAGAACAGCGCTCGCTTGCCAATGCGTTGCGCCGTGAATTAAATGTGACCTGGGCGGAGACCTTGGCGGCAGATAACAAAATCCTTGAAGGGCTTTGGTGGGATAAATGGCAGCGCAGTGCAGCGAATTTACCGGGCGTGTCAGTGGAAGTGGATACTGCAAAAGAAATCGGGTTAAAAATAGGCGATAAATTACAATTCTCATTTGGTGGTTTATTGTTGGATGCTGAAGTAGCGAGTTTCCGCAGCCTGGATTGGCGCAGTATGCGCCCGAACTTCTTTTTTATTTTTGAACCCGGTTCATTGGACACTTACTCACCCACGTTTATCACCAGCATCTATTTGCCGACGCAGCAAAAATCGTTTATCAACCAGTTGTTGTTAGATCATCCAACTATTCTGGTGATGGAACTTGACCGGATTATCGAGCAGATCCGCAGTATTATTAATCAAGTCAGCGACGGTGTTTTGTTGGTGCTCTGGCTGACGTTGGTTGGCGGTTGTTTGGTGTTGTTGGCGGCGGTAATGGGCAGCATTGCCGCGCGCAAACAGCAGGCGGGTTTGCTGCGTGCATTGGGTAGCCCGCGTCAATTAATTGTGGGGAGCATCTGTGCAGAGTTTGCCATTCTCGGTTTTCTGGCGGGTTTGATTGCGATTGTGGGAACTGAAATTTTATTGATCAGTTTACAAAAATTTGTGTTGGAAACCGCTATACAGCCACACTATATCTTCTGGCTAATATCTCCTCTCAGCGGTGCTGTATTCGTTTCTGCGCTAGGCTATATTTGTTGCCGTCATGTGGTGACAACACCTCCCGCCGTTGTACTACGTGAGGCTGCTTGATCTCCATTCATCTTGTTTGACAGAGGCAGATTATCTGCCTCTGTGTTTTTATTAATACGACCACGTAATAGAAACTCATTATGAAATCTGCACCTAAACCAGTGCCGCAAAGCCGCGTTTTGGATAAAGGCCTATGGGGCATGAGCCGCCCTATGTTCCTCGATCAAGCGGTGACTTACACCATTCCGCTCATCGATATGTATTTTCTCAGCCGAATTTCCGATAGCGCCGCTGCGGCAGTCGGAGCAATCACACCTTTGGTTTTCGTTGCCAACGCATTTTTAATCGTTAGTGCATTTGCCGGTGCCAGTATTGCGAGCCAGCGTATCGGAGCCAACGATTATGCGCGCGGTAATGCGACTATTGCTGCCTACAGTATTTTTGTTGTAGCCCTTGCGCTCATCGCTGCCCTGGCATTGAACCACGGCGGCCCTTGGGTGGCATCGGCGATGTCCTTGAGTGTAGAAGTTGAACAACATGCGCGTACTTATTTATCGATTATTGGTTGGATGGTGGCGCTCTGGGGTTGCCGCGTTATCTACCAAACTATTTTGAATATTTATGGCGAGCCCCAGTGGAATACCTACAGTAATATTATTTTGTTCAGCGTGAATCTGGTTGGTAATGCGATCGCGGTTTATGGATTTATGGGAATACCTCCAACTGGGGTAGTGGGTGTTGCTGTTGCCAGTATTGTTGCGGCGGGCGCGAGTTTATTGTTTGTGATGTTGGTGGTTCACTTTAAATTGCGCATTCATATTCCTTTGCGCGAGGGATGGAAAAGTTTCTCAGTATTAATCGCCCCCGTATTAATGATCGCCGCGCCTTCTATTCTTGAGCCTATGTCATTTCAGGCTTACATGATTGCGTTAAATTGGATCGCGGCGGAAGTGGGGGATCTTGCACTGAAAGTAAAAGTCTACGCGTACAATACGTTTTTATTTTGTTTGATGATTTCCATCGCTATAGGTATGGCGACAGAGGCCATTATTGCCCAGCGTGTCGGCCGACAAGAATTCGATCTGGTTGATAAACAACTCAAACAAAGTTTAAAAATATCCTTGATCGGTACGAGTGCTTTGGCTTTATGCTGGTTGCTGTTTAATCAGCCCATCCTGAAGTTATTCAGCAGTGATCCGGAGGTCATAGCAATAGGCCTTTGGGCATTCGTGCTGAGTTTTTTGGCTGAGCCATGGCGCACCGTCAATATCACCATCGGAAGCGCACTACGCTGCGCTGGTGATGCTACATTCACTTCGGTTTCCAGTATTGGTGTGATCTGGTTATTTTCCGTTCCTCTTGCCTATATCCTCGCGATACCTTTCGGCTTGGGTTTATATGGATTATTAATTGCGGCGGTATTGGATGAGCTTATTCGCGCATTGATTAAAGGTTGGCGTTGGAAGAAGGGGCATTGGAAATATACAGGAGTGGCGGCACGGGAACAGCGATCTGCATGATCACGAAGGTTGCTTTATAACTGCTGATTTTTAATGGGGGGATTTGGGCGATCAGTAATTGCTCGTGATGACAAACCGCTGCGCAAATCCTTTTGCGTGTGATTTGGGGATTAAAATTTTTTACAGCACAATGCCAAGAATGAATAACACACTGGAGATTGAAAATAACACAGAGAGTGATTTACCAATGTTGGCCATCCGTGTTGCTCCAATTCGCTCAAAACTTAAGATGCTCACCGCATAGAGCCCACAGAACGTCACAATAATTGGCACTATGTAGCGGAAATCAATATTGGCGGGGAAGGTCATCCGCATATAAGTCACTCCGGCCCATAAGAAAAAACCGGAGAGCAGTATGGGAGCCATGCGTTTAAAATCTTCCCTCAGCATCTGGTAAAGTCCGCAGAGCATGTAAATAAACATCAGTACAGCGAGGAAGCTGGTTGATACGGCAGTATTGACTGACATGAGGCTCGGATATTTAAACTCACCAAATAAACCGGTTTTGCCCAGATAGTTCCAGAAAAATTGGCGCCCCATACGGTCATCGTAAGGATCGGTGAAAGGTTCAGTAATAAAAATTTTCACATCAAACCAAAAATAGTTGCTCGCTGTGTTGCCCACCAGATTTGCTTGTGACAACCCACTAATATCATCAATGTATAATTTGTCGCGTTTGCCCTGCATTTTTAACATCAAACCGGGGCCGACCGTAATAGCTACTGCAAGCAACATGACCACGCAGGGAACAATGGCCATTTTGAAATAGGTGGCCCACTGTTTGGTGCTGATCATTTTGTACAATCCAATCACACCCAGTACGGCTACCAAGATCTCGCCATTAGCTTTAGTCAGGATTGCTGCCGCTCCCACTATGCTGGCGATCATCAAGTCACGTTTTTGATCGTGTCGGTACCAGCGGACTATGTAATAAAGGCTGGCGGTGAACAGGAAATAGAGCATCGGATCATTGCCGATGCGTACCGAGTGAATAATTGCCGCAGGCCAAAAAGCAAAGAGCGCTCCGATAATCCAGAGCAAACTATCGTCTTTAAATGACTTGCATAAACGCGCAACTATTCCAGGCTGCTTATGTACTTCTTGTACTTCTTGTACTTCTTGTACTTCTTGTACTTCTTGTACTTCTTGTACTTCTTGTACTTCTTCTGGCGTGTGCGTTGGATTTGTTAATTCAGTTTCGATTTTGGGTTTGCGATAAAGGTTAAGTAATTCATTGAGTATCATTAAACCAAATAATACAAACCCCATTGAGTAAACGAGGCTCAGCAGCTGCTGCACGCGGAAGATAGCTACTTTGTTATTTGGCTCAACCAGTTGGGTTGCTTTATAAACGATAGCACCGGTGTAGTAATACAACGGTGGATGGAAGAAAGCGCCGCCTGTTGCGTAATCTACCGGCGGTGGCATCCAGTGTTTGGTGAGGTATTCACTGTAGCCGATATGATCCCCCAAATCGTGGTCGCGAACATCGCCTGGCGTCACCATAAAATAGAGCAGGCGAATTATTAATGCACCGATAAACAATACTTTGAGCGGTGTTGAAAGCTTGCAGGCATTCACGAGCTTTAGTGCAATAAGAACTGCAAAAACGGTTAACAATAAGTAAATAAGTTTGGTAAAGCTCTCATTACCTTCTGCACTGATTACTATGCCCATCATTCCGCCCTGGTCGGAATAAAGAATTTCTATCTGATTTTTTCCATCGTGCAGATATTCGCTAAGATCATAGACAAACCCTTTGTTGTAGTCCTTGCGTTGGTCATAGGGGATGTGGCTGAGGTCTACCGGACGTTGGTTGACGGCGAGCGATATAATTTCGTCATCGGGAATAATGCGCAGTGTTGAGCTGGCATTGCTAGTCATCTCCACGGTGCCGACCAAACGGTACACCCCACTTTCGGGTGATTGTATAAATCCCGGTGTGCCGATTATCTGGGTATTGCCCGATGGCGTAGTTAAGGTGAAATCGGAAAATGTCGGTTGGATTGATTGCAAGTTATAGGCAATCAATCCAAGTGTAATAATAAGTAGATAAAGGGTTTTCGATGTTAACGTCTTATATATCAGGGTTTTCATTTATTCTTTTTCCTTAACGCGAAGCTGAAGTTTTTTGAGTTCTGCCTTGAGTATGCCTACTTCCTGAATAAGATTTTTATTGCCTTCTGCCAACTTGGATATAACTACCGAAAATTGAATCAGGATAAAAAATACGGAGAGTACCAGAATTAATAGCAAGGCCGCAGGTGCGTATAAAATCCCCAACGTATTGGCAACTATTTCCAGTAACGGTTTAAAAATGGACAGTGCAATAAAAATAAATCCGAACCCCAACCAAAGTAGCGAGTATTCTTCTTTCAGTTTCTTGCGCTTAACCAGCTTCAGGATAAATAAAAACAGCAACAGGCTGCCGATAATCGAGAAAACCTGAATACGATTAGTGACCAAAAAATCTATAGTGCTATTAAGCATGACTAAATCCTGCGAATTTTTTGCCGTTGGGCAGTCATCAACATGGCGAGAATAACCTTGATCATATAGTGGGCTGATTTCAGTCCCGATATGGAGGATTCCCCACCTTGGCGCTCGATCATTTCCACCGATACTTCGCGGATGCGAAAATCATTTTTGCCCAATAGGATAACAGTCTCAGGTTCAGGGTAATCGGTTGGGTAATTAGCGGCGAGGAAGGCAATGGCTTGTTTGTTGTAAGCCCTGAACCCGGAGGTACTATCGGTAATTTTTTTGCGGATCAACACACGGCTCATCCATTCAAAAATACGAATGCCAATTCTGCGCATAAATGTCGATTGGAACCCTAAGGTTTTTTCGACAAAGCGCGAGCCTATACAGACATCATACTCACCTGCTTGCAGAGGCTGCAAAATTTTAGGGATTTCGCTTGCCAGGTGTTGACCATCGCCGTCAAATTGAATCGCATAATCAATATCATTATAAAATGCGTACTTGAAGCCGGTCTGCACTGCACCGCCAATTCCCAAATTAGATGGCAATTGAATAACGGTTGCCAAACCGCTGGCCTCAGCTTCTCGTTGCGTATGGTCTTTGGAACCATCATTAACAACCAAACATTCATAGATGGGGTTGGCGTCTGTTAACGATTGAATCACTGTGGCGATATTTTTCTCTTCGTTATACGCCGGGATAATGATTAGAATTCGCTCGTGCATGTGCATGGCCCTGATTCAAAAATTTAGTCAGTTGAACTTGATGCCGCTTCCGGTAAAGCCGCATCTTGAGTCGTGAGTTCTTTTTCTGCAGTAAAGGTAATGACAGTGTTCACCCAATCGGCGTGATCCCATTTGTCCTCTTTGAGCGGGGCAATTTTTAAATTCAGTTTTTGTACGCCGCGCACATCAACTGTATGGACATGTAAATCGCGTTCGTGACCTAAGTAGGGTTCTGATTCCCAGAGCAATTTGCCGTCGCCCCACACGGAAAACTGCACATCGGCCGTACCAACCTCATCATCCAAGCCGGCGAGGAAAGTAAATTCGCTGGCACCTTCCGGCAGTTGATATTGGATGTCTGAGCTAGCATGCGTACCTATTCCTTGGGCATAGCGGCGATTGGCGAGCGACAGATGATTGCCATCAAAGCTGCGATGCAACGCCATAGTACCGTGGTCTTGTTTGGCATATACCAGTGGTAGATCCGTTAAAAATTGCTGGTTTGCATTGAGCTGAACCTGATGGATTTGGTAGCGTTCATTAAAATAGGTGGTCATGCCCGTTGTGGCAATAATAAAAAACCAAAGTGCTAACAAGGGGATTTTGGTTACATTGTGGGCCATGAATTTCAGCCCAGTGAATAATCGGTTGCCTATGATTAGTTCCGCTAGACCCAACACCAGCACGGCAACAACTAACCATGAGAGTCCATGCCAAATGTCAGAGCCGTTAATTTCCAGAATAATTAGCATGTTTAGCCCACATAGCAGGCTAATCATGATGGGGTAAATTAATTTTTGTTGTGCCATGGCAGCGTAGGCCAATGCCATTACTACCGCGGGGAACATGTAGCGTTCGTGCATTGCCGGGAGTAAGGCAAAAAATCCTACTGCGCAAATCATGGCTGCAAATAATGCATGTGCTAATAGGTGCTGGTTATTTTGCTGTGCGTTATTTTTGAGTAGGTAATGTATTCCTTGTAAAAATACACACAGTGCCGTCAGTGAAAACAGAAGCATTCCAAAATATTTTGCGGTGAATACTTTGGCGAGTGTGGAATCGGCAGGCACACCAAATAAGATAACGTTATCAGGTGCAGTATTACCGGTGAGCAAAATCCAAATGTTGGCAGCATTGAAAGTGGTCATCGGATATTGGCCGAGTGTATCGATATACGCTTGACGGAATGCCTGTATAAAGTGCCCGGCGAGAATCGATGGCAGAAATACCAGCGCGCCTACAGCAACGGCAATCGCTATTCCAATGATATGTTTGCCAGTGTTGCGGAAAAATAAAAAACCAAACACGGGTGCGAAGGCAATCATTTGAAATTTTGTCAGTATTGCCAACGCAAATACCGGAATAGATAAGTAACTCCAGCGCTGGTCAACAGCCAGTAAGAGCGCACCAAACACCATTACTGCAGGCACCAAATCTACTTGGCCCCAAATGGGACCGTTAACCAAAATTGCCGGATTTAAAACGGTTAATAACATCATCGCATGTAAAAAAGAGCGCGATGCATTAAAGCGTTTTAGTTGGTTAAACACCAAAATAGTCAATAAACAGTGAAAAACAGTGACAGGAATTTGTGTGAGGAATTTTAAAAAATCATTGTGTTCAAGTGGAATGCCACTCAATGTGTAGAATTCTCCAACCAGATAGAGCCAGTGCACGTAGAGCGGTGGGTAGTTGCCGTTGAAGCCATCATAGCCATTAGAGGATAGCTGGCGCACCCAGTCTTGCCAGTAACCAAGATCCTGACTGTACCCTTTTAGGAACAGTAAACTGAAATTGGCAATGACAACCAGTACAAGATAAGACTGCAGCAAGCGCGCAAGGTCGGGTGAATACTTGCTGGCTGTGATTGGCGCAAGATCCTGTAATGGTGCGATTGCCGGAAATACATGATTTGCAGCATCCGTTTCATTTTCTACTAACGCTTGTTCTGTCGCATCGCTCAGGTTGTGGGTTTCTGGGGTGCTCATGTTATTAATCTTATCCTGCCTGGGATTGATGAATGATTAGTCCTTTTTGCCTACTATCTCGCTGATATGAAATTTAGGCCTTCTTTTAACTTCCTCATAAATTTTTGATAAATACTCACCAATAATGCCGAGGCAAAGTAATTGCACACTGCCGATAAATAGCAAGGGCAAGAGTACCGATGCCCAGCCGGGTGCGGCATTGTCAGTAAATAACCGCACTACCAGAACCCAGGCAATCAAGCTAAAAGAGGCAAAACCTGAAAGCAGGCCTAGTACGGTGATCATACGCAGTGGTGCAGTGGAAAATGCAGTAATACCTTTCCACGCAAAGGACAACATTTTTTTCAGCGGATATTTGCTTTCACCTGCTTCACGCGCTTGACGCTCATACTCAACTACAGAGGATGGATAGCCCACTTCGCGCACTATGCCGCGCAAAAATAAATTGGACTCATCGTATTCTTTTAATGACTCAAGCGCACGACGCGAGAGCAAACGGAAATCGGCGTGGTTGAAGACTAAATCGACGCCCATTTTTTTCATCAAATGGTAATAGCCTTCAGCGGTAAAACGTTTGAAAAATGTGTCGGTGTGGCGCGCTGAGCGCACACCGTAAACGACATCGTTACCTTTTAAATATTCATCCACCATAGCTTCAATATTTTGCGGGTCATCTTGCAGGTCGGCATCGATGCTGACCGTGATATCTTCGGTGGTGGTGCAGAGGCCCGCATAGAGTGCATTTTGGTGGCCTTTGTTGCGCGATAGTTTTACTGCAACAAGTGCAGAATTTTTTGCCGCTTCTTCGGCGAGAATTTTCCAGGTTTTATCCTTACTGCCATCATCAACCAAATAAATTTTTGAGTCCTGGTTGATTTTGCCTTTGGCGATCATTGAATCGCGCAGGTTCAACATGGTTGCCAGGGTTTTAGGCAACATCTCTTCTTCGTTGTAACAGGGAATAACAACAGCAAGTGATGGAATGGACGTTGTCATGTTAATGATTCCTGTAGATCCAGAATTTATGCACCGCAAAATTCAATACCACGGTGATTCCCGTAGCCAGAAATTGGGCAGCCAAATAATGCTCGACCCAGGGTAGGGCGAGATAGTTATTGAACAGCCATAAAAACGCGGCAAACAACAAGGTATTGGTTGATAAGCCGATAGCAACCGCCAGCGCATACTTGGGAAATGTTTGCGCGTGGCTGCTAGAGCTCTTGAACGTGTAGCGGTAGTTCGCCCAGTAGTTAAAGAATGACGAGAGCACATATCCAGCAGCAGAGGCAATAACCTCTGGTAACAAGCGGCTTTCGACAAACAGGATCAGCAATAAAAACTGAATCAGGGTGGACATGCCACCAATACCTACAAACAGGACGAAGCGTTTCATTGTTATTCTATTGAGTTGTTATTGTAATGAGTTGTGATGAATTGTTAGTAAATGCGCATCGTAAAAACGCAGCACATTAGCATACTTTTAGCGCAGAAGTGGTAGGAATTATCAAAGCTGGATGCAGCTTAAAGAGGGAGTGTGACACTGGTATAAAATTTATTATAGGTGTGCAAAAAATAATGCCAGGCAGCTGAGCCTTTTATTATGGTTATGCACGTATTACGCCCAACGCAATGCGACACCGGCGCGCTCTATATACATGTACTCCACTTTATTGGTCAGTGGATGGCAAGCGTGGCGCAAGTGGTGGTGATCCACGGTGGACCCCATATATTCCCAGCAGTGCCCTTCATGAATGCTGAGGGGATCGCCGCCATTTAAGTGATAGCTGGCCAACTCATCCCACATTCTTTGCCATTCAGGATGGTTGATATCGAGATATTCCATAAATCGTCCTTTAAGTAAAACCCGTCGTTGGAATTAGGATAAATCTTGTTCAGTTATTCTGGTTTATTAAATTATTTTGTCAAGAAACATTAGTAAGCTAATGATTTATATAAAAATAATTTGATCAGAAGTGTGTATTGATTCACCTATTATAGAGAAGTTTGCTATAAAAGTGGCGTTTAAATTTGTATTTTTGTGTCGAAAAGTAGCAAGAACTGTGTAATGGGTTACAGGTGGTTATAGCTGGAGTGACAATATTTCATTGACATTACAGTTACGGAAATGTTTAAAGTGATGGGGACAGATAAAAATGGCGAGGAGGCACTGAAATGAATATTGGCCAGGCGGCTCAGGCATGTGGCCTACCCAATAAAACCATCCGCTATTATGAGGAGATTGGTTTGGTGGTACCTATGCGGCAAGAGGGTAACGATTACCGGATTTATACCTTGCAGGATATAGCGCAATTGCGCTTTCTGCAGCGTGCCAGGGCAGTGGGGTTTAGCCTTGATGAGTGCCGTGAACTATTGGCGCTCTACGCGAATCCGCAGCGTCGTTGCGGCCAGGTAAAAGCGCTGGTGGATGAAAAAATAACCCAGGTTGATCAGCAGTTGATTGCGCTCCATGCAATGCGCGATACCCTGGTTGATATGGCGAATGAATGCGCGGGTGATGATACGAGTGATTGTGCAATTATCAACCAATTGGCGGTGGCTGAATCACCGCCGTTAAAGCGGCCTTCCTCTATGGCATTTACCTTGGTGGATGCGCCGGTCTATCGGTTGCCCGGCGATGATTCCTCGCCCTGAGGCCGGTGTTTTTCTACCCTGAAAAAGGCTATGATGCGCGCCGTTTAACTATTTAGCAGTGGAGCAACTATGAGCATCAAATCCGATAAATGGATGCGCCGTATGGCTGAAGAGCACGGCATGATCGAACCTTTTGAGCCGGGTCAGATTCGTTATGATGCCGCCGGTCAGCGCATAGTGTCTTACGGCACATCCAGCTACGGTTACGATGTTCGCTGCGCAGATGAATTTAAAATTTTCACCAATGTTCACTCCACCGTTGTTGATCCTAAAAACTTTGATGAAAAAAGTTTCGTCGATATTAAAAGCGACGTCTGCATTATTCCGCCCAACTCTTTTGCGCTTGCCCGTACTGTTGAATACTTCCGTATTCCGCGCAGTATTTTGACGGTGTGTTTGGGGAAATCCACTTACGCGCGCTGCGGGATTATCGTTAATGTAACGCCGCTGGAGCCGGAGTGGGAAGGCCATGTGACTCTGGAGTTCTCCAACACTACACCACTGCCTGCAAAAATTTATGCCAACGAAGGTGTTGCGCAAATGTTGTTTTTTGAATCTGATGAGATTTGCGAAACCTCGTACAAAGATCGCGGTGGTAAATATCAAGGGCAGCGCGGCGTAACTTTACCGCGTACCTAATGCGGTCTGGTTATAGCGCTCACGTCGTTTTTTGCTGGTGCTGCGCACCAGCCCTGCAGTGTTCACTGTTATGGCTCTCCCTTCCCAAACCCAGGTATTAATTATTGGTGCAGGTGCTGCCGGCTTAATGTGCGCAGCTATGGCTGGTGCACGTGGTCGTGCGGTGGTCGTGATCGACCACGCCAATAAAGTGGGTAAAAAAATTTTGATGTCGGGTGGTGGGCGCTGCAACTTCACCAACATGGAAGTGCTGCCAAAAAACTACCTCTCGGACAACAGCCATTTTTGTAAATCAGCGCTCGCGCGTTACACCCAGTGGGATTTCATCGCGCTGGTGCAAAAACATCGCATTCCCTATCACGAAAAAAAACTCGGTCAATTATTTTGCGATAATAAGGCGCAGGATATTTTGTCGATGCTACTCGATGAGTGCGTGCAAGCCGGCGCGGATATCTACACGCTGTGCGATATTGAACAGGTCTCAGCACTGGCAGCAAATGATTTGCCGATGCGCTATAAAGTCAAAACCTCGCAGGGCACGATTTATTGCGAGTCTTTAGTGGTGGCGACGGGTGGCCTTTCGATTCCTACTATGGGGGCGACAGGTGCGGGTTATGAATTGGCGGAACAATTTGGTTTGCCGTTAAAGCCGCGCACAGCAGGTTTGGTTCCCTTTACGCTTTCACCTGCGCAGCTCGCGGTATTGTCGCCCTGCGTTGGTAATGCGCTTGATATCAGTGTGAGTTGCGAAACCGCAAATGGCCAGATGAGTTTTGCGGAAGCCATGCTCTTTACCCATCGCGGTTTTAGCGGCCCGGCGATGTTGCAGATATCGTCTTACTGGCAGCCGGGTAAAGAACTGGAAATAAATCTGTTGCCGCAATTGAATTTATTCGATTTTTTAAGTGAACAGCAAAAAGTGCGCCCCAAGGTTTTGCTTACCACTATCATCGGTGAATTACTCACCAAAAATATTGCCCAGTGCTTATGTGATTACTGGGGTGCGCAGTGGAATGGCAATCGCCCAATCAATCAATATACACATGCAGAGTTGCAGCTAATTGCAACACAATTCCACGAGTGGAAAATTATGCCTGCCGGAACAGAAGGTTATCGCACTGCTGAGGTTACATTGGGGGGTGTAGATACTCATCATCTCTCCTCCAAAACCATGGAGGCAAAAACGCAGCCGGGTTTATTTTTTATTGGTGAAGTTGTTGATGTGACAGGGCATTTGGGCGGCTTTAATTTTCAATGGGCCTGGGCGTCTGGTGCGGCAGCTGCTGCCTATGTTTAATAAGCGAGCACGCTAGGTTATGGGTGATGTAATTCAATTTAAAAAGCCAAGCCCGTTTGATAAACACAAAGGCAAAACCTTATGCCGCAGCGGTTTTCATAAGTGGGAAGTGGTAAAAGAAAAGCAATTTGATGTGAAGCAGGGCAAGCTGGTGACGATTTATAAATGCAGCCGCTGTGGTGAGCAAAAAGTTGAATTAAAATAATTCGTAACATAAGCGCTATAATAGGCAATAAAAAAAGCTCCCTCTGCAGTAAAAAAACAGGGGGAGCTTTTTTATCGCCAAGCGATTAGTGGTGGTGATGCCCACCAGCGCCGTGGGCGTGACCGTGATTCAATTCTTCTTCGGTCGCGGCGCGCACTTCGGTAATTTCTACATCAAAGTTCAGGTCTACACCTGCCAATGGGTGATTGCCATCGATGGTAACCTGGTCGCCTTCTACTTTGGTGACGGTAACCACTTGTAAACCTTGTTCGGTTTCAGCGTGGAATTCCATGCCGACTTCGATGTTGTCGATACCGGAGAACATATTGGATGGCAGTTCTTGCACCAGGCTGTCATCGCGCAAGCCGTAAGCTTCTGCGGCGTTTACGAATACATTCAGTTTGTCGCCGACCACTTTACCTACCAGTGCGTCTTCAAGGCCGGGGATAATATTGCCGGCGCCATGCAGGTATGACAGTGGCTCGTGGCCGTCGGAAGAATCGAGCACTTTGCCTGAGCCATCAGTTAATGTGTAGTGAAAGCTTGCAACGCAATTTTCAGAAATATTCATAAGGAGCCTTTTGATTTGAGTGAATAGGTTTAGGTGAATAGATTTAAATAAATCAAATTAATACAGTTAGGTGCTACCAAGTTAAAATTTTTCAATGGCTTTGCCATCCAGAGTCGCCTTGTGAATATAGATTGTATAGGCTTCCCCTTTTTCTTCTTGCTGTAAGCGCACCAGCAGATAGTTCCAATCTTTTGCCAGCCAGGCGTAGGTAACGCGCTCGTCATTTTCCCGGCTGCGTTTCACTTTAATGGTGTTCACTTTGCCCAAGGGTGTGTCCAGTATTTCTTCACCGACGGTCATGAATTTATATTCTTTCAGGCGGCCGCCATCGGCGATTTGGTAGGTGAAATTTTTCTGGCCATTGAGCAAGTCTTGCTGCATTTGAATTTGGTAGCTCAGCTTGTCTTGCACTTTTTGTGCGATATCCATTTGCCAACTGGTTTTTTGCACGTTGTTGGTGACGCTTTTGTTTTTCCAATCAAACGATAATTCTGCCGTACGGTCTTTGCTCAAGCCGCGCCGTGCATAACTGTAGTGGAGTGGGCTGATGCTTTGCTGCGCCGGATTCCACTGCATTTGGCTCTTTTCAGTAATGCTGCCGATCATGGATTCGGCTTTGAACAGTAAATCGTATTGGTTGTCTGTAGTTTTGGTTAAGCGGTTGGTAACGGTGATATTAAATCCGTAGAGTTTGGCTTTGTACTGATTATCAAATGTCTTGGGGGCATTTGCTGCGCTTGCCAAAGATGCTAATAAGGCAAGGATAAAAAAAATGCTGACGCGAAGGCTTAACATGGAGATTCCTTTTAGGGCTCATTGGCCTCAATTTGATAACCGCAAGCTGGCAAAAGTTCACCTTTTAACTCAGCTTTGCCGTCCCGCATTTTCAAATCGCCTTGTGCGAACCATTTTACTGCCAATGGATAAATCACATGTTCCTGGCGTTGCACGCGTTTGGCGAGCAGGCCTGCGTCATCACCCGCCAATACTGGCACCACCGCTTGCACAATAGCCGGGCCGCCATCCAATTCTGCAGTGACAAAATGCACGGTCACACCGTGATGGCTTTCACCTGCATCAATAGCACGCTGGTGCGTGTGTAACCCCTGGAACTTGGGCAGCAGCGACGGGTGAATGTTAAGCATTCTGCCCAGGTAATGCTGGGTAAATTCGGCGGTGAGGATGCGCATAAACCCGGCGAGCACAATCAGCTCGGGCGTGTAAGCATCAATGGTCCGCATCAGTTCCTGATCAAAAGCTTCGCGGCTGGCAAAGCCTTTATGGTCCAGTACAAGGGTTGGTATTCCCGCGTTAGTTGCGCGCGTCAACCCCAAAACATCGGGGCGATTGCTAATGACGGCGGCTATTTCGATGGGCAGGTCGCCTGAAGCGACGCCATCGATCAAGGCTTGCAGGTTGCTGCCGCTACCGGAAATCAGTACCACAACCCGCAAGGTTTTTACTTCAGAAGATGACATGCGTATTAGAGGCCTTGCAATTCAACTTGGTGTTCGTCGCCAGTTGCTTTGGCAATTGAGCCGATCACAAAGGCATTTTCACCGGCAGCGCGCAGGATGCCCAAGGCGTTCTCTTTTTCGCTCGCGGGAACCGCAATCACCATACCTACGCCGCAGTTAAAGGTGCGGTACATTTCGCGGATATCCACATTGCCGCCGCGTTGCAACCATTGGAATACCGGTGGGAATACCCAGCTCTTGGTGTCGATGACCGCTTTGCAATCGTCCGGCAATACGCGCGGGATATTTTCGGTGAGGCCGCCACCGGTGATATGTGCCATGGCGTTGACTTGCGATTCCTTGATCAGTTTCAACACCGGTTTAACGTAGATACGGGTTGGCTCCATCAGCGCATTGGCCAATGGTTTACCGCCGCAATCCTGATTCAGATCGGCCTTGGTAACATCAATAATTTTGCGGATTAACGAGTAGCCGTTGGAGTGGGGGCCGCTAGATGTGAGGGCGATCAAGGTGTCGCCAGCTTGTACTTTGCTGCCGTCGATAATTTCTGATTTTTCTACCACGCCAACGCAGAAGCCAGCGAGATCATAGTCTTCGCCTTCATACATGCCGGGCATTTCAGCGGTTTCGCCGCCAACCAAGGAACAGCCGGACAGTTCACAGCCATCGCCGATGCCGGATACGACTGCAGCAGCGACATCCACATTGAGTTTTCCAGTGGCGTAGTAATCGAGGAAAAACAGCGGTTCGGCGCCGGTTACCACTAAATCGTTAACGCACATGGCGACCAAATCGATACCAATGGTGTCGTGTTTTTGCAGGTTCATTGCCAGGCGCAATTTAGTGCCTACACCATCGGTGCCAGATACCAATACCGGTTGGCGATAACCTTCAGGGATTTCACACAGCGCTGCGAAACCGCCCAAACCGGCCATTACCTCGGGGCGACGGGTGCGTTTGGCGACGCTTTTGATACGCTCGACCAGCGCATCGCCAGCTTCAATATCAACGCCTGCATCTTTGTAGCTAAGGGATGGGGTAGGGGTTTGGTTTTGGCTCATAGGAAAGGGCTCACAGCTCTGGCAGTTGGACTGGTTGAAAAAAAGGCCGCCATTCTAACAGCTTATGGCGGCGCTTGCAGGCCAAAGCGCTGCGGCTGCGCAAGTTATTCTAATCTCCCCGGGCGGGTGGCTATAGGAATAGGGTATTTTTGGTGAATGCTTCCTCAATTGGGTCTGCCGCACGCTTGTTTAAGCCTGTTACAATGCCGCCTCCCTGCTCGTTGCTGACTGCATTTAGAGGTAATTCCTGTTGCGTTTCCTGCATCTACGTTTGCTGCTTTCATCCTTGATTGTTGCGTTTGCGAGCGCGGCATCCGCTGGGCAAAAAGTCGATATTTATCGTGCCGATACCCTGGTTAAATCCCAGTCGGAAGGCGAGCGCAATGCGGCCGCCCGCGCCACTTTGGGCGAAGTGATTGTGCGTGTTTCCGGTCAGCGTAGCGCGTTGGATCACCCTGCTATAAAGGCGGCGCAGCCCAGTGCACAAAATTACCTGTTCGGTTTCAGTTACAAATCCTCTGCGGAAAAAATCACTGTCGATGGCAAAACTTTTCCCGCCGTGGGTTTGCAATTGAACTACGAGCCGCAAGCGATTGAAAAATTGCTGCGCGATTCGCAGCTGCCCCTCTGGCCAGCAACTCGTCCGAAAGTGTTGGTGTGGTTGGTTGCGAAAGATCCAACGGGCCTGCGCCTGGTGCCGGAAGGCACTGATTTGCAGGCGATGCAATCGCAGGCGCAGTATCGTGGGTTGCCACTCGTTTTCCCCAAGCTCGATTTGGAAGACAATCTCTCGCTCACGGCCGATGACCTTTGGGCGCTTGATATTGAAAAAATCAAAACGGCTTCGCTTCGCTATAGAGCCGACGCGATTTTGATTGGCCGCTACACCCCTTACAGCCTTGGGCCAATTCCCCCTGCAGTGGTTGTCGATCCCGTGGCGGCTGAAATTCCGGTTGACGCAGCCGCCGTAAGCAGTCTGGTATCTTCATCGGCAGCAAGCTCAGCGGCGTTGGATGGTTTGGTCGATGCAGCTCCCGCTCCTGTAATCCAGGGGCCTTGGCTTGGCGATTGGCAGTTACTCCACGCCACCAACGATCAATCATTTGCCGATGAAACCCCGGAAGTAAAAGGTCTCTTCACCTCTGCGATTGATCATGCGGCCGATTATTTCGCCAACCAATACGCCATCATGCCTACCAACACGGGGCCGCAAACCATTGTGTTGCGCGTTGGCGGTATCACCAGCTTTGGCCAATTCAAGCAGGCGCAAGCCTATTTGGATGAGCTGGCGATGGTGCAACGTATGGAAGTGGTAAAGGTTGATGCAGAAGGAATCTTGGTGCGCCTCACTACCGAAGGTGATGTGAAGCTATTCATAAGTACGCTGGCACTTGGGCGCCAATTGGCTCCGCTGCAATCAGACACCTTGGTGGATACACCGACAGGCGCGGTGGTTGCCGGTCAAGCGCCGGTTGTCGTCAGTGATCAGGATCTGGATGCAGAGGTTCTGGCGGAACTGGATCAGGCATTGGCCAATGAACAAATCCCCGGTGTCACCCCGGCACCAACACTACAGGTACAAGCCCCTGTTTATGGCGGTACCGCAGAGAACCCTTTGATATACGTTTGGCAGAAGTAGTTATGGTTAACTTGCCCCAGCAATTGTCGCTCAGTGTCAACCTGAACGATGATGCAACCTTTGACAATTTTTATGCGCCCGCCCACACCCACAATGCGATGGTGGTGCAGGGGTTGCGCGACCAGTTGGATGGCAGTGGTGAGTCGTTTATCTATTTATGGGGCGCGCCCGGGTGCGGGTTGACGCATTTACTGCAGGCCGCTTGCCACCAAGCGCAGGAGATGGGTTTGTCGGTGCAGTATTTGCCGCTGCGCGACTTGGTGGGTTACGCGCCCGATGACCTGTTTACCGGTTTGGAAATGGTTGATCTGGTGTGTCTGGATTGTTTACCCACCATTGCTGGCCGCACCGATTGGGAACTGGCGATTTTCCATCTCTACAACCGTCTGCGCGACGCGGGAAAATGCCTGTTAGTTGCCGCCGAGCATAGCCCGCGCGAGCTCGCTTTGAGTTTGGAGGATTTGCGTTCGCGCCTGCAGTGGGGGCTGACCTACCAAGTTCACAGCCTGACTGATGAAGACAAACAGCAAGCCCTGCAAATGCGCGCCCGCGCCCGCGGTTTGGAATTGGGCGATGATGTGGCGCAATACATTATCCAGCGCCTGCCGCGCGATACTAACGAACTCTTCTGGCAATTGGCGCGGCTCGATCACGCCTCACTCGCCGAGCAACGTAAACTTACCATTCCTTTTGTAAAGAAAGTTTTAGCGATTTGATCTCCCTCCGCATCACCTCCAGACTCTCTCCAACCTGATCGCCACTTTCGGTTTTCGCGCAAAACGGGGCGTAGATTAGCTACTAATCAACTAGTCTCGCCTCGCGCTCTGGTTCAACAATATAACGATAATCAGATAACAACGATCATATAACCACAACAGGCTCACCCGGGTCTGAATTTGCAATGGAGAATCACGATGGCTGTATTTATCCCGACTCGTTTGGTGTCGGCGCTGGCGCTTATCGGCGTATCCGGTTTAATGCTTGGATGCGGTAGCGGTGGTGGAGGTAGCAGCGGTAATAATGCGGCTAGTTCAGCCAAGGCTGCATCATCTACTGCGGTAACCATCAGCAGCGCCGCTGCCAGTTCAACCGCCGCTGTGGTGGCCGGCAATATCAAGCTCAATCAACTGGGTTTTTTACCCGAGTCTGCTAAATGGGCGGTGGTGCCTGCGGGTAGCGCGGCCAGTTTTAAAGTGATCAATACCGCGACCAAGGCAGAAGTATTTAGTGGCACATTGAGCGCAGCTGCCACCTGGAGCGCATCGGAAGAGAACGTCAAACTGGCCGATTTTTCCAGCGTAAAAACGCCGGGTGATTATCTTGTGCGTGTTGAAGGAGTGAATGACTCCTACTCATTTACGATCGCCAATGATGTCTACAACGCATTAACTGCCGCGAGCATCAAAGCCTTTTATTTCAATCGCAATAGCGCCGAATTGCTGGCCACCCACGCAGGCATTTTTGCACGTCCACTCGGCCATCCCGATACCCAAGTGCTGGTGCATCCGTCGGCCGCCAGTGCGGCGCGTCCGGCAGGCACAGTTATCTCCAGCCCCAAGGGTTGGTATGACGCGGGCGATTACAACAAATACATCGTCAATTCGGGCATCGCGACCTATTCACTGCTCGCGGCTTACGAACATTTCCCGGAAATCTTTAATAGCCAGAATTTAAATATTCCCGAAAGTGGCGATGCAATTCCCGATCTGCTGAATGAAGCCCTGTGGAATCTGGAGTGGATGTTGAGCATGCAAGACCCCAACGATGGCGGTGTCTACCACAAGCTCACCAACAAAAATTTTGATGGCACTGTGATGCCGCACCAAGCAACGAGTGAGCGCTACGTCGTACAAAAAACCACAGCAGCCGCATTGGATTTTGCGGGCGTTATGTCAACCGCCAGCCGCGTGGTTGCGCAGTACGAGACACAATTGCCCGGTATGTCGGCGAAGATGTTGGCCGCAGCAGAATCAGCCTGGAGCTGGGCAGTTGCCAATCCCGCTATCACTTACCAACAACCTGCTGATATAAAAACCGGTGAGTATGGTGATGGCAATTTGGCCGATGAATTCGCATGGGCTGCGGCCGAGTTGTATATCACTAGCAAAAAAGACGCTTACTACATGGCGATGAAGCCAACTGAAACAGTTGCCACAATTCCTTCCTGGGGTGATGTGCGCAGCCTGGGTTGGATTTCACTCGCACATCACCGCGATAATTTAACCGCGATTGCGGACAAACAATTAATCGCCAACCGTATCGATGGCCTCGCTGCCAATTTGCAAACGGTGTGGGCCGCATCGGCATATCGCGTCACCATGCAGAAAAATGATTTTGTGTGGGGCAGCAACTCGGTAGCGCTGGGGCAGGCAATGATGTTGGTGCAAGGCTATCGTTTGAATGGCAAGCGCGAGTACCTGGATGCAGCACAAGCAATGCTCGATTACGTGCTCGGCCGCAACGCAACGGATATGTCGTTCGTCACCGGTTATGGCGATAAAGCCACTATGCATCCGCATCATCGCCCATCGGAAGCCGATGGAATTGCCGAGCCGATTCCCGGGTTTATTGCTGGTGGCCCCCAACCGGGGCAGCAGGATAAATCCGGTTGCACTGTGCCTTATCCTTCCAATATCGCGGCCAAATCCTACCTGGATGATTGGTGCAGCTATGCCAGCAATGAAATTGCGATTAACTGGAACGCGCCTTTGGTTTATGTATCGGCCGCTATTCAGGCGTTAACGCCAAAATAATGTTGCGCATTCTGTTTTTGTTTTTATAAGCCAGCCAGAGTGCTGGCTTTTTTACGCCCTTTTGCAGGTTATTGTCATAAAGAGTAAAGATCCGTATCCGTGCATAGATAAGGTGTTTTTGGCGGGCTAATCTTTACTACCGGCGCTGGAGGGGGCCGGTATAAATACCATCTAACAACAATAGAGTTTGCCACTATGACCCATTCCATAAACCGCCGTGCACTTATGCGTGGCGCCGTCGCCAGCGCGTTAGGTTTGTCCAGTCTATCCGCGCTGGGTGCGGAAACGAATTTAGCATCTGGTACTTCCACCACGGCCTTAAAAGGCAATATCCACCATTCGGTTGCGCGTTGGACGTTTAATTTTCTGTCACTGGAAGAGTTGTGTCTGGTGGTGAAACGTTTGGGCTTTTCAGCCATTGATTTGGTGGGCCCCGGCGAGTGGCATATCCTCAAGCAGCATGGGGTAGATTCCTCCATGTGTAATGGGGCGGAATTAAATCTGGAAGATGGTTGGGGTGATGCAAAATTTCACAAACCGCTGATCGAAAATTATCGCAAGCATATCGATTTGGTCAGCGATGCCGGCTATAAAAACCTGATTTGTTTTAGCGGCAATGCACGCGGCAGGGATCCGGAGGACGGATTAAAACACGCGACAAAAGGCTTGAAAAAAATCCTCGCCCAAGCGGAAAAACGCGGTGTGGTTTTGCAAATGGAATTATTCAATAGCAAGGTCGATCACCCGGATTATTTTGCCGATAACTCTGCCTGGGGAATTGAACTGTGCAAACGTTTGGATTCACCCAATTTTAAATTGTTGTACGACATCTATCACATGCAGATCAGCGAAGGCGACATCATTCGCACCATCCAAAATAATCACCAGTATTTTGGCCATTACCACACGGCTGGTGTTCCGGGGCGTAATGAAATTGATGATTCGCAGGAGCTCTATTACCCCGCTATTGTTCGCGCTATTCACGCAACGGGTTTCAAAGGATATGTCGCGCAGGAATTTATGCCCAAGCGCGCAACGGACAACGAAAAAATTGAATCGCTAAAAGCGGCGATCCGCATCTGCGACGTTTAATTTCCTATAAAAAAGTCGGTTTATCCAGAGGTACATCTATGTCTACTACACAACACTTTGATGCCATTGTGGTTGGTTCCGGTATCAGTGGCGGTTGGGCGGCTAAAGAACTCACCGAAAAAGGTTTGAAGGTATTGTTGCTCGAACGCGGGCGCAACATTGAGCACATCAAAGACTATGTCAATGCGCACAAAGAGCCCTGGGATTATCCGCATCGCGGCCGCCCGACACAGGAAATGCAGCGCAATCACCCGGTGTTGAAGCGCGACTTTGTGCTCAATGAAGAAACTTATGGCATGTGGGCGAATGAGCAGGAAAGCCCCTATGTTGAGAAGAAACCCTTTGATTGGTTCCGGGGTTATCACGTCGGTGGCCGCTCGCTGTTGTGGGGGCGTCAAAGCTATCGCCTCAGCCCGCTGGATTTTGAAGCCAACCTGCGCGAGGGCATCGCCGTTGACTGGCCGATTCGCTATGCCGATATGGCGCCCTGGTACGATTATGTTGAGCGTTTTGCGGGCATTGCTGGCAGCCTTGAAGGTTTGGATCATCTCCCCGATGGCCAGTTCTTACCGCCGATTGAACTCAACATCGTCGAAAAAGACGTGGCGGCCCGAATCAAAAAAGCTTTCGGTGGCAAACGTTTGCTGATCAACAGCCGCACGGCCAACATCACCCAGCCCAAACCGGAGCAAGGCAGGGTCAACTGCCAATATCGCAACAAATGTTGGTTGGGTTGCCCCTTCGGCGCTTATTTCAGCACCCAATCATCGACACTGCCGGCGGCCATGAAAACCGGCAATCTCACTTTGCGCCCCTTTTCTATCGTCAGTCAGGTGTTGTACGACAAAGATAAAAAACGCGCGCGCGGTGTAGAAGTTATCGATGCTGAAACCAACCAGACTTACGAATTCACTGCCAACGTGATTTTCCTCAATGCGTCCAGCTTTAACTCCACCTGGATTTTGATGAATTCCGCCACCGATATTTGGCCGGATGGTTTAGGCAGTAGCAGCGGTGAGTTGGGTCACAATGTGATGGATCATCACTTCCGTGTAGGTGCGGGGGGATTGGTGGAAGGCTACGAGGACAAGTACTACTTTGGCCGTCGCCCGGCGGGTTTTTATATTCCCCGCTTCCGTAACCTGGGCGACGAAAAGCGCAGTTATGTGCGCGGCTTTGGTTATCAGGGCGCTGCCAGCCGCCAGGACTGGAATCGCGATGTAGCCGAAATGGGTGTGGGTGCAGATTTTAAAAATGCCTTGGCCGAACCGGGTGCCTGGAATATTGGGATGACCGCCTTTGGCGAAATGCTGCCGCACCACGACAACCGTATTTATCTCGATAAAAACGTGAAGGATAAATGGGGCCTGCCGGTGTTAGGAATGGATGTTGAGATTCGTGAAAACGAACTGGCGATGCGCAAAGATATGCAACAGGATGCCATTGAGATTCTTGAGGCCGCTGGCGTTAAAAATGTCGGCGGTGCCGATTGGGGTTATTCACCGGGCATGGGCATTCACGAAATGGGTACCGCGCGTATGGGGCGCGACCCCAAAACTTCCGTGCTCAATGGTTTTAACCAGGTGTGGGATGCACCCAATGTCTTTGTCACCGATGGTGCCGCTATGACCTCTGCCTCCTGCGTTAATCCATCGCTGACCTATATGGCAATGACTGCCCGCGCTGTGGACCATGCGGTGAAAGAACTCAAGAGGGGGAATCTGTCATGAATCGCCGCGAATTATTAAAACTGATTGCCGCTGCTACCGGTACTGCCATGATCGGCGGTTCTGCGCTGTTAAGCGGTTGTGCTACCCAGACTCCGACCCGTTTTTCTGCGCAAAATATTGCGCTCCTGGATGAAATAGCGGAAACCATTTTGCCGCGAACCGACACGCCGGGCGCCAAAGACGCGCAAGTCGGCCAGTTTATGAGTGTATTTGTGACGGATTGCTACACGCTCGATGAACAGGCGATTTTTCATAAAGGCCTGATGACGTTCGAAGACAGCTGCAAAAAAACGTACGGCCGGAGCTTTATGAAGCTTCAACAAAAAGAACGGGAAGAGTTTGTCAATCAACTCGACCGTGCAGCAAAAGCGGATATCGCTGCAGGTGGTATCCATTACTTCACGATGATCAAACAATTGACATTGTTTGGGTTCTTTACGTCAGAGGTGGGTGGCACGCAAGTGTTGCGTCATGTTCCTATACCCGGTCGTTTTGATGGCAACATGGCCTATAAAGTAGGTGATAGAGGGTGGGCAACTAAATAAGTGGAGCGGTAATTTTTACGCGCTTGTCGATCAACCCCGCCAGCTTGCTGTGTGGGGTTTTTTATTGCGATAAAAATTGAGCGCGCGTGCAGCTTATGAGCTATTGACCACAGAACACTATGAGCGAGGAGCGCTATAGTGATTTATCAGGCTTTCGTAAAGATACGCCGTATCGGGCAATGTTCTGCGAGGTAATTACCATGGAAAATTGCGTAAAAAAATTATTGTTTATATCCAGTTTTCTATTTCTTTCTGCATGTGGCGGCGGTGGTGGCTCTAGCAATTCTTCATCGGGAAGTTCTGTCGCCACTTCATCAATAGCAAATTCATTCACGGCGAATTCATCAATAGCGAGTTCACTCGCGGGCTCGTCGGCATCGAGCAGTGTCTTATCAGGTTTGTCCGCGCGGCCGCAGAATACTACCTGTGTTGCACCGGCGCCTGTTAACTCCGGCACCCCGACCAGTATTAGCTG
>Ga0307408_100000746_pt1 | contig 26310 bp, 23 predicted proteins | sample 322Cmetagenome_FD_202116 | JGI IMG/M metagenome (GOLD analysis project Ga0307408, IMG submission 202116) | Maize rhizosphere microbial communities from greenhouse at UC Davis, California, United States - 322HYB-C-3 | ecosystem: Host-associated > Plants > Roots > Rhizosphere > Soil | place...
CCATTGCCTTGTCTTCAGTCCATCTTCTTCGTATAATTTTACATGGACTGAAAATGGCTCCCTTCGGGTGGAGAAAATTTGATCGCACTTTCAAAATTTATGTAGTTGGATCGTGAGATCGGGTCGGAAAGCTATGGGTGAGTCAAAATTCGGTCAAGTGAGCAAGTTGGACATCTTTGTTTCGCTGGTGGTGCAATTCGATCAGGGCGGCCGCCTTTCCGAACGGTTTGCAGATAAGCTGTGACCGGGTTAGGCGGGAGTTATTTGTTCGACGCGCGGATCGTTGCAAAGCGCGCCGACAGGTGACCCTTGCCGCTTCCTTCGAGCCTCAGTTGCCGGGTGCGTTGTCGCTGGATGCGACTTCCTCCTGAAGCCACCTGCGGAAGCGAAGCACGCTGGGAGAATTCCAGCGATCTTCCCGCGCAAGGATTGTGTAGGCGCCGAAACGGATCGGACGAAAGCTGCCGTTGGCGGGGACGATTTCCACCAGCCGTCCTGCTTCAATATCGTCGCGCAGCAGCCAGCGGTTCGCCAATGCCACGCCATGGCCCTGGCGTGCTGCCGCCAGCGTAAGATGAGCGTGCCAGAGGCGCGAGCCCGCGATCCGATCCGGCACTCTGACGTCATGACCCAGCAGCCAGTGCCGCCATTCCAAGTCGCTTTCCTCATGCAGGAGTGGCAGGGAAAGGAAATCCTCGGCACTGTCGATCGGTTTCAAGTTTGCGGCGCACGCAGGGCTTGCCACGGGAAAAACCGTGGGACGAACGAATTCGAAACGCCGCACGGACTTGGGCAGTGCCGCTTCTTCCCATTCGCGCAAATAGCGGATGTCCGTATCGACCAGATTTCCCCGGAAATCGGGGCTATGGTCGGAGGGGCGGAAGTCGACGTCTATGTCGCTGTTCTTGCTGATGAAATCGCCCAGGTGATCGCTCAGCCACAGGGACGCGAAGCCCGGAATGCACTCGATGTTGAGCTTAAGGTCGTCGCCCCTGCTCATCAACATGCTCGTCGCGCTGGCGATCGTCCCCAGGGCAGAGGAAATCTGCTCGTGATACGTGCTGCCCAATTCGGTCAGCGAATAGCCCTTCGCATTTCTCGTCAAGAGTTGCGCGCCGACCCACGCCTCCAGCGATCGTATGTGGCGGCTGACGACAGCATGGTCGACCGTCAGTTCTTTCGCGGCGCGGCGGATGCCATGCAGCCGACCAACGGCTTCGAAGGCTCGCAGCGCCGCCAGCGGCGGATAGTCTTTCGGGTTGGCCACCAAACCTCCTTAATCCACCAGAACGCCCTTCTTCGATTTCACGGCCAACCCAGGCTATAAAGGAAAGGTCACCAGTCTGCCCGCGGCGTCTTTGCCCTGACCCTGCCCAAACTCGGCTGGGAGAGGATCAGGGCAAAGCGCTGGTCGATCCGAACATCGTTGATGATCTGGCTACGATGCAGGCAGCCGCTGACGGTCAGCAGGGCTTTATGTTGAACACGGTCTCCGCATTTGTCTGGAAAAACTGGCGCTTTTCCTCAAAACCGATCGGCAAATTGTCCTGGACGCGCACCTCGTCCGCCACATACTGATATGGGTAGTCCATCGCGTACATGACGCGATCCGTACCCATGACCTTCTGGCAGTAGAGGATCGTGTCGGTCCACGGCATGCCGCTGGTCGTCACCCAGAAATTCTCCTTGAGCACCTGGAGCGGGGTGCGATCCAGCTTGATCGTGCCCTTGCGGCCGGCCGGCACCGAAGCCGTGTGCCAGAAGTCCATGCGGCGGATCCAGAAAGGCAGAGCCTCGCCGAGATGCCCCGCCACGACCCGCAGCCGGGGGAACCGGTCGAACACGCCGGCAGTGATCAGCCGCGTCAGGTGCAGTCCGGTTTCGACGCCGAAGCCGAAGATCGCCGCTTCGAGCGCCCGGTCCAGAAACGGCTGGATGATCTGCTTCGACGGCGTATTGGGATGGATGTACAGCGGCACGTCCATCGCCTCGATCGCCTCAAGGATCGGCCAGAAGTCCGCCTCGTCCAGATAGCGGCCCTGAACGTGCGAATTCACGATCACACCCTTGAACCCGTGCTTCGTGACGGCGCGCTCGACCTCCCGCACGGACTCCTGGACAGCTTGCGGCGCGATGGCAGCCAGGCCCACATAGCGGTCCGGATGCGCGGCTACAGCCTCCCCCAACTGGTCATTGGCATCGATCGCCATGGCAGCACCCTCGGCCGGCTCGAAGATCTGGACGCCAGGACAGGTGATGCCGAGGATCTGCATATCGATGCCGGTAGCATCCATGTCGGCGATGCGGCGGTCGCCCAGATCCTGGATACGCTCCCGGAGCAATCGCGCTCGCTCGCTGGGGCCACCATAGAAGCCCCAGAGGCTGTAAAAGCCCGGATCGTCGATCGACCGATCCTCCATGATCTTCATGAAGCGGTCCATCAGCTCCGGCGGACAGAATGCTTCCTCGGTCGCGATGCGGAGGTAGCCGCGATCGCCGCCGGTGCGGAGCGGATAGTCTGTGTTTGTCATGCTGATCCTTCCTTTGATGCCGTTCGATCGGCCAGTGGATTTAGGTTAGACCCGTGATCTGCGGGGCGAATGGCGTGGCTGCCGTTGCTCGGGCGCCGATCGACTGCGTCGAAAGGGGTCCGCCCGGTCCCCTCATCGCAACGCTGCCCCGGGCGCCCCGGTGATTGGCTACGTGCCCATTCTGTATGTATCAGAAGCATGTATATTGATTAATCAACAATCTCAAGCTGAATTGAAATTGCGTTCGAACAGTATTCCGCGTGTGGAACTCAGCGGGCTCGCATCATGCGCTCGACCACCTCCCTGGGCGTGGGGACGCCACGGATGCGCTGCGTCTCCGGATCGCGCGCCGCCCAGACCCGCTTCTCGTAGCCCGCAACGGCCAGCGCGCTACCGTGCAGCAGATCATGACGGATCTCGAAACTCGATCTGCCCCACCCCGCCACGAAGCTCCTGATCGTGACGGTGTCACCGAATGTTGAGGGCAAATGGAAAGAAGCGTTCGTCGCGATCATCGGATAGCCGATCATGTCGAAACGCTCGAGCATTTCATGCTTCGGATAGCCCGCTGCGGCGAAGAGATGGATCGTCGACTCGTTGAACATGTCGAAATAGCGTGGATAATATACGATCCCGGCCGGATCGCACTGTCCCCACTCGATGATGAACGAACGCTCGGCGAAGAATCCGACCTTTTCCGAGTCGAACTCCTTCATCTCCTGTCCAGTCATCGATTCTCTTCCTCTCCACCCCGTCGGCCACGCGGCCGTGGCCCGACTTCCCCGGCAGTCTAACCATTTCCATTGATCCGTCAACAAATTATGATAGTCATGTTTAGAGTCGGCGTACGCTGGGCCCGCAGTCCTCCGGGAGCCGGAATGCCCTTGGCGCTTCACAACGCGCGTGTGAGGATTGACAGCGCCCGACTAGCGAGAATAATGCTGAATCAATGAAATTTTGCAACACACCGGGTTCGCGGACAGCCCCTATACTCCGGCCGATCGCCGCACGGAGGATGGCAGTTCTGGTCCAGGTGCCCGATCAGAGAAAGGTCTCTTGAGCATGTCGTCCGACAGAATCATGCACCGTCGAGCGGGACTGGCGGCCTTGCTGATCGGCGCGCTTGCCGCTCCAGGCGCCGCGGAACAGCCGCATGGTGCGCGGACACAGGCCGCATCGTCACCTCTCGCAGAGCGGTTTCCCCCCGCCAACCAGATGTTCGTCTTCTGGCCCGACGATGTCCGCCCGGCAGGGTTTCGAAACATGGCGAAGCTCTATGTCGCCGCGCCCGTCGCGCGCGGTCCGCGCATCACCCCCCTGCCCGTATCCAAACTGACGCTGAAGGTCGACTATCGCGAAAAGGGGCGGATTCGCACTATCGCAGACTATATGGCGGACAATCACACCGCCGGACTGCTCGTGCTCCATAAAGGCAGGATCGTGCTTGAACGCTACGGCCTGGGCCTCGCGAAGGACAAGGTCTGGGTCTCGAACTCGGCCGCCAAGTCTTTCACCTCGACCCTGGTGGGTGCTGCGATCAAGGACGGCAAGATCGGCAGTGTGGACGATCCGATCACGAAATATGTTCCGGAGCTGCGCGGCAGCGCCTGGGACGACGTGACCATCCGTCACGCTCTGACGATGAGCACGGGCATCGAATACAAGGAGATCTACGGCCAAGGCGGCGATGGTGGGCGGATCACCGGGCTCGCGGTGCCGGACGGCAGGCCCGTGCCGGAAGGTGTCGACCTCCTCACCTTCCTCGCGAAATCGAAGCGCCTCGCCCCGGCGGGCACCACGTTCAACTACGCGTCGAGCGTCTCCCGGCTGCTCGGCGTCATCGTCGCCAACGCCACCGGCAAGCCGCTCAACGAGTATCTGTCGGAAAAAGTCTGGGTGCCGGCCGGCATGGAGCATGACGCAAGCTGGATCGTCGACGGCGCGGGCCGGATCATGAGCAGCGGCTTCCTCAACGCCACGCTGCGCGACTATGCGCGATTCGGGCGGTTCTTCATGCTCGGCGGAAAAGATGAAAACGGCAAATCCGTGCTGCCCGACGGCTGGGTGGGAGAGGCCACATATCCGGCGCAGGTCGCCGACGCGGACGGCACGCGCTACGGTTACCAGTGGTGGGTCTACCCCGATGGCAGCTATCGTGCGATCGGCGTCTACGGGCAAATGATCTACATCGATCCGAAACGCGACCTCATCATTGCGTCCGTGAGCTCCTGGCCTGAGGCGGAATGGGAGGAGGGCTATGATCGGCAGGACCTCATGATCCAGGGGGTCATCAAGGCCATCGGGCATGACCGCCATTCCGCGTCCGCCCCTCTCCGGGCGAAGCGCTGATGGCGCGTATCAGCGTAAACGGACAAATTCGTGAGGTCGCGGCCGATGCCGACACGCCGCTGCTGTGGATTCTGCGGGACCTGCTGCGCCTGACGGGCACCAAGTTCGGCTGTGGCGCGGGCCTGTGCGGAGCGTGCACAGTGCATCTCGACGGAAGCGCCGAGCGCGCCTGCCAGATAAGCCTCGGCGACGTTGGTGAGCGCGCAGTGACCACCATAGAGGGGCTGGGCGCGACCAACCCTGGCCGCGCCGTCCAGCAGGCATGGCTGCGTGAGGATGTCGTCCAGTGCGGCTACTGCCAGCCGGGGCAGATGATGGCCGCGGCCGCGCTGCTCGCCGCCACGCCAAGCCCCGCCGACGCCGACATCGACACCGCGATGTCCGGAAACATCTGCCGCTGCGGCACCTATCCGCGCATACGGGCGGCTATCAAGCGCGCAGCCAAGGAGAGGGCGGCGTGACTGGGAATGGCTTCGCGATCGATCGTCGCCTCGTCCTTCGCGGCGGCGCGCTCCTGGCGAGCAGCCTGGTCATCGGCTGCTATTTGGGGCCTGAGGCGAAGGGGGGCGAGGCAGGTCGGTTCAAGCCCAACGCTTTCCTGGCGATCGGTCCCGACGGTTCCATCGTCCTCTCGCTGCCGAAGACGGAGATGGGACAGAGCGTCTATACGACGATGGCGATGCTCGTAGCCGAGGAACTCGAGGTCGAGCCGTCGCGGATCAAAGTAGAGCTGCCGCCGGGCGACCCGGATCGGTTCAGCCCCGTGAGCCAGGAGACCGGCGGGTCGACCTCCGTGCGCGAGGCCTGGGTACCCCTTCGACAGGCGGCAGCCGACGCGCGGGCAGCGTTGATCGAGGCTGCAGCGCGCCGGTGGCGTGTGCCAGCGCGGGAATGCAAGGCCCAGGAGGCGGCGGTCGTCCACATTCCGGGTGGCCTTAAAATCGGTTTCGGCGATCTCGTCGCCGACGCCGCGGCAGCTCCGGTGCCCTCCCGAACGCCCCTCAAGCCGGCGAGCACGTTCCGGGTGATCGGACGGCCCGTCTCGCGCCTCGACGCCCAGGCAAAGGTCGAGGGCCAAGCGCTGTACGGCATCGACGTGACGGTGCAAGGAATGCTCGTTGGCGCGCTGGCACAGTCGTCCACCATCGGCGGCAGGCTGGCGACGGTGGACGAGGCGTCCGCCCTCAAGGTGCAGGGCGTACGGCAGGTCGTCCGCCTCCCCGATGCGGTCGCCGTCATCGCCGACCATTATTGGGCTGCGCGCAAAGGGCTCGATGCCCTCGCCGCGACCTGGACGCCGGGACAGCATGGCAGTCTCGATCAGGCCGCGATTGTCGCCGATATAGTACAGGCCGGTTCCAAACCCGGTGCGCGGGCCACGGACACCGGGGACGTGGATACCGCCATGCGATCGTCAGGAACCCGGCTGGAGGCCGTATACGATCAGCCATTCCTGGCCCACGCCGCCATGGAGCCGGGCAACTGCGTCGTTCACGTCAGGAAGGATGGTTGCGACATCTGGACCGGAACACAGATTCCGGGATCCGCACGGGCGCAGGCGGCCAAGGTCCTCGCAATGCCGCTGGAGAAGGTGACGCTCCACAACCAGCTCCTCGGCGGCGCCTTCGGACGGCGGCTCGAGGCGGACATGATCCTGCGCACGATCGAAGTGGCGCGGCATGTCCCCGCCCCGGTCAAGCTCATCTGGTCGCGGGAGGAGGACATACAGCACGACCTCTACCGACCCTATTATCAGGATCGCATGGCCGCCGTGCTGGATCGCGACGGGAAGCCCGCAGCCTTGATGCACCGCATCACCGGCGCCTCGATCATGGCACGGCTGTACCCTGAGGATTACAAGGATACCGACGCCGATGCGATCGATGGCGCCGCTGAGATCCTCTACAAGGTACCAAATCACCGCGTCGAATGGGTACGGCAGGACAGCCCTGTGCCAACGAGCTGGTGGCGAGGCGTGGGCGGCCTCCGCAGCGCCTTCGCGGTCGAGAGCTTCGTCGATGAGATGGCCGCCGCAGCCAGGATCGACCCGGTCGAATATCGCCGCTCGCTGGTGCAGGACCCGCGCGCGCTGGCGGTGCTGGATCTCGCGGCGGCGAAAGCGGGATGGGACCGCCCCGTTCCCCAAGGGCATGGTCGCGGAGTCGCGCTCATCAACCTGTGGGACACCTATATCGCGATGGTCGCCGAGGTTGAGGCGAAGGACGACGCCGAGCCGCGCGTGACGCGCGTGGTGGCCGCGGTGGATTGCGGTCAGCCGATCAATCCGGCCGGAATCCGCGCGCAGGTCGAGAGCGGCGTGATTTTCGCGCTCAGCGGCATCTTGTTCGGCGAGATCACGATCGCGGAGGGCGGGGTCCAGCAGAGCAACTACCACGATGTCCGCGTCCTGCGCATGAACGAAGCACCTGCGATCGAGACGTTCATCGTCGAAAATCATGAGAAACCCGGAGGAATGGGCGAACCGCCCGCCGCCGCGGTGGGACCCGCCGTCGTCAACGCCATCTATGCCGCCACGGGAAGGCGCATCCGTTCCCTTCCCGTCGTCAAGTCCTCCGGCGCCTGAACGGCGGGCGCACGCCCTCATCAGTCGTCGGGACCGGTGATCATGAGACACCGGTCCCGTCTTCTTCTCAACGCCAACGCGCGCTGGATTCTTGTACCCTCACCAGGCCTATGCGGAGACCAACATGTCGATCATCCACTTTTCCATCAACGACTTCATCACGCAGCTGCCGGCGTTCGCGCCCGTCCCGGCGCCGATCGGCGAGCCGGTGTCGCAAGTTCGCGTGCGTTCGGAGTCGCCGGCCAGCGCGCCGACCAGCCGCACCGGCGTCTGGGAGTGCACCCAGGGCCGCTGGCAGCGCCAGATCCGCCAGGCCGAGTTCTGCGTCTTCCTGGAGGGACGCGCCAGGTTCACGCCCGCCGACGGCGGCGCCACGTTGGAGATCGGCGCTGGTGAAGCCGTCTACTTTCCGGCGAACAGCCTGGGCGAGTGGGAGATATTGGAGGACAGCCGCAAGGTGTACCTGATCTTCGAGGAAGGCGCCGCCGCGTGACCCGATCGGGCGACAAGTCCGGCGTGGACAAGCTGAGCTTCTGGCTGGAGACCTGCGACGACGATCTGACGCCCCGACCACCGCTGGACGGCGACCTCACCGTCGACGTCGCGATCCTCGGCGGTGGCTTCTCGGGCCTGTGGACCGCCTATCATCTGCTGAAGCAGCAGCCGGACCTCGAGATCGCGATTATCGAGGCGGAGGTCTGTGGTTATGGAGCGTCCGGGCGCAACGGCGCCTGGTGCTCACCACGTTTCCCCGTCGATGCCCATGCGCTTATCGGCCGCTTCGGGACGGCGGTCGCCCGCGACACGCTGACCGCGCTGCAACGCACCGTCGTCGAGATCGGCGAGATCTGCGAGGCCGAGGGGATCGACGCGCATTACCGCAACACGGGCCTGCTCGGCTTGGCGCGGAGCGAGGCGCAGGTCGCCGGACTCGCATCCACCCTGGCCATCTACGAGCAGCTCGGCCTTGCGTCCGACATGCGGATGCTGAGCGCTGACGAGGCCTATGAGCGGGTGCACGCCACGAAGATCCATGCGGGTCTGCTGAGCGGCACCGGCGCCACGATTCATCCCGGCCGCCTGGTGCGCAAGCTCGCCCGGACCGTCGAACGGCAGGGCGCGACGATTTTCGAGGGGACGCCGGCGACCGATGTCACGACCGGGGCCGACGCGGCGATCGTGACCGAGCGGGGAAGGGTACGCGCGCGCAGGGTCGCGGTTGCGGCAGGCGAGGCCTATCTGACGCGGCTTCCCAAGTATCGCCGCGCGCTCCTGCCCATGTCCTCCATGATCATTCTCAGCGAACCCCTGAGCGAAGCGCAGTGGCAAGAGATCGGGTGGCAGAATGGCGAGAGCCTGAGTTCGCTGGTCCACACCAAGAATTACCTGACGCGCACCGCCGACGGCCGCATCCTCTATGGAAGCCGAGGGGCGCCCTATGCGTTCGGGTCCCGCATGTCCGAGCAGGCCGTCCGCGACGAGGCAAGCTTCGCCTGGATGCGCGGGTGCGTTCGCGAATGGTGGCCTGTCCTGGAGGATGTGAAGTTCACCCATGCATGGGGCGGCTATCTGGGCGTGCCGCGCGACTGGATGCCAACGGTCTCCTTCGACCCCGCGAGCAAGAGCGCACAGCTCGGCGGCTATACCGGTCGCGGCGTCTCCACCAGCGCGCTGTCCGCGAAACTGCTCGCTGGTCTGATCCTGGATCGACCAACGGGGCAGGAGGGTCTTCCGCTTCATCGCAGTCACCCCCCCTCCTGGGAACCGGAACCGTTCCGCTGGATGGGCGTCCGGTACGTGCAGAATGCCTTCACGCGCATTGATGAGGCGGAGCGCGCCGGCAGGCGGCGTCCGATCGACGCGGGCCTGGCGGAGTCCCTTGGCGACCAGTGACCCGCACCGGGCGGGCTGGCCCTTTTGCCAGCCCCTTACCTGAGCGAGGCGAGCACCGCCCGCGCGGTTTCGACCCCGGAATCAAAGCTTGTGTGGACATTGTGGGTCTGCGCCCCCGCCCAGAAAAGCGCAGCGCCGGTCGGCTCCACCAGGCCCTCTATCTCGTGATAGCCGTAGGCGCCATGAGCGAAGGGATCGTTCGCCCAGTCATGGATCACCGCCTTCTTGTGGCGCAGCCCCTGGTCGCCGGCGGCGGTGCGGACCTGATGCAGCGAAGCCTCGAACCTTTGGGCTTCGGGTAGCGCCCAAAGCCTCCGGGCGGCATCGCCGGTCGACCAGTTGACCCAAATCTCGCCGGTATAGCCCGGATTGCCGAGCGACGAGTTCCACATGCTCTTCGGGTCGAGCGTGTAGATTGCGCACTGGTCGGTCGGGCGGCTGCCGAATGAAAGCACTTGATGGTCGAACTCGAGGATCGATTTGAAGACAGGCAGATATTTGAAGCTGCGGATTTTCGAGAGCTTCGCTTCCGGTAGTGCTGGACTAAATGCGATCCCTCCTTTCTGGAGCACGCCGACGGGCACCGCCATGACGCAGCGCCGGGCGCGGTAAATGCCGCCGGCGGTCACGATCTCCACCCCCGCATCGCTGTGCACGACCGTCGTGACTGGGGTGTCCAGCTTGATCGCAAGTCCCGCCGAGATCGGCGCAAGGATCTGGTCGTACCCGCCGATTACGCGGTAATCGCCCTTGTTGGTGGCGGGATTGTCCGGATCAGGCAGCGGCACCGGCTCGAACAGCGACGGATCCGCGGAGATCCTCAGGCACTTTTCCAGCGTGGCGAGGACGTTCGCGGCGGGCTGGTTATAGAGCGGCTCGGAATCGATCGCGAGCCGATGGACGTTGATCGGCCAGTTGGACGGCGGCAGCCCCAGCGACACAAGATAGTCCTGGGCGGTCTGACCCGGAACCGGCTGCGGCAGGGGCAGACTGAGGCGCGCTGGCACGCCTTGGGGAAAGAAGAAATGCCCTATCGCGTCCCGGGCCTGCCACGCATCGGCGGGGTTCACCTTCCGGAAGTAGCGCGTGAACATGTGCGTCCGGAGGCCAAGTTGCTGGACGAATTGCCAGGTCGAGGCGCTCGGCCCCCCATGGACGAGCTCGCAGCCGCGCTCGATGGGCACCGACATGCTCTTGCGATCGGTCCACATGCGGCCGCCGATCCGATCGCGCGCCTCCAGTACCAGGACCGTGCGACCCGCGCGCTGGAGCTCGCGCGCGGCGCTCAGCCCGCTGACGCCCGCGCCCACGACGATAACGTCCCACGACTTGCGGTCCTCGGGTCTGGCGCTCTTGCCCCGCGCCAATGCCGCCGATTGCCAGAGGGTGGCGCCAGTCGCGAGCGAGGCGGTGAGGAAGTTCCTGCGGTTCAGATGTGTCATGGTGCCCATATTCGTTCGATTGATCCCACCGCGGCCCCGAAGCCGCTCGCATTCATTATCGTGCCGGTCGATTAGCCCACGGCCGTCGAAGGGCTTTCCGCACGTTCGGGCCGACCCGCGAACATGAGTAGAAACGCGGCCGCGAACAGCCCCCCCAGCATGGCGAGAAGCGCCGTCCGATAGTCGCCGCTCCTGTCGAACATCCGTCCAGCAGCGATCGGCGCCAGAAAGAGCGTCGCGAGGTAGAAGAAGTACCAAATTCCGAAGAGATGGTTGAACTGAGACCGTCCGAAGGCCCGGCGCAGATGGGCGACGATGCAGGTGTCGAACCCGCCGATCGCGAGCCCGAACGCGGCAGCCGCCACCAGCATCAGGGCGGTGCTCCCGTTCGCGGGAAACCAGAAGAGAAGGCCGACGGCCGTGGCGAAGAGGCCGATCTCCAGCGCCAACACGGGACGGAAGCCCACCCGGTCGCTGAGATGGCCGACAGTCAGCGCACCTGCGAGCGCCATTGCGGCCGTGACGCTCAGGCCGATGGCGGCCATCGCCGGCGAGATTCCCGCATCTTCGATGAGCGCCACCTCGTGCGTCAGCAAGCCGCCGTAGGTGAAGCTGCAAAGAACCGTCATGGCAACGACGAGCCAGAACGCGCCGGAGCGGAACGCTGAAGGCGACGCGACGTCGGGGTCGAAGGCTTCAGGAGTGGGTATCGCCTCCTCGGGAGGCAAGGCGCCCGCCGGCCGGCGCGATCCGAACAGGAGCATGGGCGGGAGGGCGACGATGACGATGAGACCGGCCAGAATGAGGCAAGCGTGCCGCCAGCCTGCCGAGTCGATCAGATACTGCGCCAAGGGCGCGAGCGTCAGGCCGCCGAAATGCCATCCTGCGTAGCAGACGGCGATCGCCAACCCAAATCTGCGCCCGAACCAGACGGAAGCCTGCGCAGTGACGCCGGCCATCATCATGATCTTGCCCAGCCCCATCAGCGCCCGGAGAACGTACATCACGGTCAGCGAGTCTGCGATCCCGACCGCCGCCAGGCAGACCGCTTCCAGCAGAATGCCGGCGCATACCAGTTTCGCCGCTCCAAAGCGCGCGACGGCCGCGCCGCCAAGCGGCGTCAGCGGAGCCGCCAGCCAGAACACTGACACCAGGCCCCCTGTCGCCGCGCGGCTCCATCCGAACTCGGCGCTAAGCGGTGGAACCATCAGCGTGAACCCATACAGGCCGGCGCCATACACCATCATCCCGGCCAGGAACAAAGCCACGATGACCATCCAGCCGGGATAAAAGGAGGTTCTTGGTCGCATGAAATCTCGCCCTTCGCTGTCGTTCTTCAGCCGTCGATCAGCTTCCGAGATGGATCCAGGTCGTCTTGATGTCGCTATACTTGTCGATCGCATGCAGCGACTTGTCCCGACCGAAGCCGGACTGCTTGAAGCCGCCGAAGGGCGAGGAGATGTCGCCATGATCGAAGCAGTTGACCCAGATCACGCCTGCGCGGAGCGCGTTCGAGGCCTTGAACGCGGTGCCGATGTCCCGCGTCCAGACAGCCGCCGCGAGCCCGTAGATGCTGTCGTTTGCGATCTCCAGGGCATGGTCGAGGTCGCGGGCCGTCAGCACCGAAAGCACGGGACCGAAAATCTCTTCCTGGGCGATCGTCATGCTGCTGGCGACGTCGTCGAACAGTGTCGGCGCGATGAAATAGCCGGGCTGGCCGTCGAGAGCCTGACCGCCCATGCGGAGCTTGGCGCCCTCGTCGACTCCCTTGGAGACGTAATCGAGCACGCGATCCATCTGCCCCTTGTCGACCACGGGCCCCATCTGCGTTTGCGGATCCAGGGGATCACCGACACGGATCGAGGAGGCGACGGCCATCACCTTCTCGACGAACTCCTGCTTGATGCTTTCCTCGACGATCAGCCGGGATCCGGCGTTGCAGACCTCGCCCTGATTGTAGAATATCCCCCAGGCCGCCGCGGTGGCGGCTGCGTCCAGGTCCGGCGCGTCCGCCATGACGATGTTGGGCGACTTTCCTCCGCACTCGAGGCTCACCCGCTTCAGGTTCGACTGCCCGGAATATTGCATGAAGAGCTTGCCGACCTGGGTCGATCCGGTGAACGTGACCGCATCGACGTCCATGTGGAGGCCGAGCGCCCTGCCCGCTGTTTCACCCAAGCCCGGGACGACGTTGAAGACCCCGTCAGGGATCCCCGCCTCAGCCGCGAGTTCGGCGAGCCGCAGCAGCGACAGCGGCGACTGTTCGGCCGGCTTGACGATGATCGAGTTGCCCGCTGCAAGCACGGGACCGATCTTCCAGGCAGCCATGAGCAGCGGGAAATTCCAGGGGACGACGGCCGCGATGACGCCGATCGGCTCACGCCGCATCAGCGATATGGCGCTCGGCGCAGTCGGCGCGATCTCGTCATAGATCTTGTCGATCGCTTCGCCATACCAGCGGATGCAGGTGGAGGTGAGCGGGATATCGACGGCCAGGCAGTCGCTGATCGGTTTACCCACGTCGAGCGACTCGAGACAGGCGAGCTCGTCCTTGTGCGCGTCGATCAGGTCCGCCAGGCGGATCAGGTGCCGCTTGCGAGCGGCAGGCGCCAGTCGCGACCAGACGCCGCTCTCGAACGCCCGGCGGGCGGCCTCAACCGCGCGGTCAACATCAGCGGCATCACAAGATGCGACCCGTGCGAGGACCGCCCCGGTCGCCGGGTTGATGGTCTCGAAAGTTCGGCCGTCAGCGGCATCCACCTGGCGACCGCCGATGAACGCTTGCGTGCGCAACGCGAGCTGGCTCGCGATTTGGGTCCAGGATTGGGCGGCGGCATCAAGCATGGTCTATTCTCTTCTTCCAGAAATCATCGGGCGGTGCCCGCACGGTCACCGGGCGGGGAGTGAAGCTGCCTGAGGACGGCGGGAGCCCCGCAAGTCCTGATGAGATTGGCCACCAGTTGGCGCCGCAGCGCCTGCAGCGAGGCGCCGGGATGCAGCGGTCGCTGCCGCAGCATCTCTACCTCCGAGGCAGTGAACCGAGGCGTCGCGGATGGCACGCTGGAGCTGCCAAGCGTGAACACCACGAAGTTCATGAGCTCGGCGAGCTCCTCGGCGCTTGAGACCGGCGCGTGCGCCACGTTCGGGAGCCGAATGAGATATTCGCGCCCCTCCGGCGTGCACATGAAAAACCCGACCCTGTCGCGCAGTTCGGGGACCGGGGCGGGGGCCGAGCTCCCCTTGATGCCGTGACAGCCGGCACAATATTCGACGTAGTTCGACTGCGCTCCGCTCAACCTCTGCGGCGATGCGTCAGCACCTGGCTGTGCCGCGACAGCGGCGCCGAATATGGCGGATGCCCCAAGCAAGGCCAGAGCCCGCCACATTCACTCAGCCTGGCCGACCAGGACCGCGGTGGAGCAGTGATATTCCATGCTCGAAACGCCGAAGCACCAGACAATGTCGTTGTTGCCTTGGGGGCGGTAGGTCTGCGTCTCGCGATCTGTCGAGTCGCATGAGCACTGGCCGCAATCCGCGGTGCCGCAGCAGTCGCGGTAGGCGATCAGATAGGCCTTGCCGTCTTCCGGGTTGATGCAGGTTCCGATCCACGAGGTGGGCGACGGCTCGGTACCGGGAGGACAGGTGTGCAGTCCCCCTCCACAGCAGGTGCAGAGGGAACCGTCGATAGCGCAGTAGCGCCAATAGTCGCACTTCAGCGGATCGACCGTCTGCGCATGCCGCGCGAAATTCGTCCGCGCCTGCGCCGACCGGTCCTTTGCATGCGCGCGGTCGACCGGCAGCAGCGGGAAGACGGGAGCCGCGACCATGACCATCCCGATCCGGGAGAGCACGCTTCGCCTGGAGGTCCGACGCGCAACCCTTCGAAGAAGGCCCTCGGCCCAGTTATCGATTTTCATCTTGCTATCCTTCGCCCTGCTCGGCGCGTCGGCGACGCTCGCCCAGGAATTGCTGTACCGACACCAGTCCGTTCTCCTGCGAGACGACCAAGCTCTCCAGATGCTCGCGACTGTTCACCAGTCCGCGCGCGGCGAGCCTGCCATCCTCGTCGATCAGGGCGGCGTGCGGCAGCTTGTCCACGCCCAGGGCCCGTCCGAGCTCTGCGCTGTTGATGAATGGGAAGTCGCCCAGCCCCTGTTCGTCGATCAGGCGACGCTGCTCCTCATCGGGCGCGTCGCCGGCGAAGATCACGTCCAGACGTTCGTCGCGGGCGAAATCGAGCGCGGTCGGGATCAGCACCTTGCAGATGGGACATTGCGAGGAGACGAACATCAACAGGCGGCGGCGTCCCGTGGTCGACCGGCCGCCGGTCTGCACCACCTCGCCCCCAAGCGTGCGCAGCCGCAGGTTCGGCGCCTCCTCACCCACGATCGGCCCGTGGCTTGGCGTAAGCGCGCCGACCGGTGCGACCCGCTCGAACAGCACACCGACCTGACGCGAGAGGGCGAGCAAGCCGACGACCACCAGCGCCAACATGATCCACAGCAAAATCTGGGAAACGATCAGGGCGGTCATTGTCCTTCCCTCCACGCGACGCGGCCGCGCGTGATGGCAGGCAGCGCAAGAACCACCTCCGACATCAGGTAGAGGACGTACAGGAGAATACCCGCCAGCACCGCATTGGCCAGCACGAGCGCAGAAAGCGGTTCGGCCGGCGTGAGCGCGAGCGCCGCCATGGCAGCGAGAACCACGTTGCGCACGATGAGCCTGGCCGAGAGCGGCCGTCCGCGGACGAGGCTGCAACCGCAATCGATATGGCTCCGTCCCCCCGCCAAGTTTACTCCCATCGCCATGGCATAGCCAAGGAGCAACGCAATGGCAGCGATAATGGCAGCGCTTACCCCCGCGAGCAGTCCGGCGCCGAGAGCAAATTCGAGCAGCGGAATGCCGATTGCCGCGACGCCAAGTGCGGGCGCCGGAACGATCCGGTAGCCGGCGAGCGCATCCCGGAACGCCCCCTGCAACCTCAGCTTCTCGATCGATGCCACGATGAGCAGGATACCGACTGCCACCCGGCTCGTCAGTGCCAGCATCGTCACGAACAGAGCGAAGACGGCGCTCATGGCAGCACCGCCATCAGGCGGCTTGGAAGATCTTTCATCTCGGCCTTTGTCTCGAACGTCGCGGCGTCGATGATCTGCAGGGCCTCGGAGCCGCCGGTGCTCAGGAAGAGTATCGGCTTGTCATCCTGACTGACAGCGACGCTGTCGGCATGGTCTTCCAGCTTGTGACGGCGCAGCACCTTGTGCTGGTCGGCGTCGACTTCCCACAACTCGGTGCCGCTTTCCTTGTGCGACCAGAACTCACCCATGTGCATGAGCACGTATAGCCTGCCGGTTTTTGCGCTGAAGGCGATCAGCTGTCGCCCGCCCGGCAGCCAGCTTGGCTGGAGCGGCTTGGTGCTCCCGCGTGCCATCCCCGCTGCCTCCTGCAACGACCAGGCGGGTGCGACCTGGGGTTCGGTGCCGGCCCCCACTTCGTAGATCAGTCCCGAATAGCTGAGCAGGAAGGCACGGCCGGACCGGGACTCGACTGCGCTATTGTCGAAGATCGGATCTTCGTCCGCGTTGAAGAATGACGACGACTGGACCACGGCCGCCTTGCTTTTGCTCACATCTACCGTGGCGACGGTCCCGTCGCCGCAGATCGAGAGGAAGCGGGTGACGCCGAAGGCGTAGGCGCCAGAACAGCCTGCGATCTCGATCGTCCGGGCCAGTTTGCGGCGCTGCAGGTCGATCATCATCACGACCGACGCTGGCGACATGTCGTATATGTAGGCGAACCTGCCGTCGGGAGAGACATCGAGCGTGGAGCGACGGTTGCCGGTGAGAAGGCGTCCGGGGAGCGGAATTTCATGGTCGAGCTTCAGCGTGCGGCCATCATAGACGGAAAGCATGTCCTGGCGCGTGCCGCGATTGCCTTTGGTCCAGATCGACTCCGCGACCACGATCCGATCGCCTCCAGGTACGAATGTGACGTTCGATAGCTGGGCGATGTGGATGGCTCCGAGCATCTTGCCAGCGTCGCCGTCGATCAGCCGCGCCGCATCGAAGCTGGTATAAGCCAGCAACCAATGCGGATTGGCCGGAGGAAGTTGCGCGGTATCGCTCTCTTCGACCTCGGGAACCGATACGGCGGCCACCTCCGGCTCCGTCGTCGCGCCTGCCGACGGCGGAGGGGTCGTCTGGTCGGTTTGGCCCATGGCCGGCGACCACCCGAAGGAAAGCAGCAGAAGGCCCGCCGCTCCAACACCACGCAGACGACCGGCAATGACGTGCGGCATCCTAGGACTCCGATCGAAAGGGAAACGACATCCGAGTTGGGGGGGCTTACGCCCTCATCATTTGAGCGAGAGCAGGTAAGCGACCAGGCTGGCGCGCTGCTCCGGGTGCGGGGTCGCGACCACCATCCTGGTTCCGGGCACCACCTTTGCCGGCGCAGTCAGGAACTGGTCGAGATTGGCCTTGGTCCAGGCCATGCCCGACTTTTTGAGGGCGGCGGAGTAGACAAAGCCCTGCCCCGTCCCAGCCTTTCGCTTCGACAGCCCCGAAAGGTTCGGCCCCATGCCGGCGGGCGCGCCGGGCCTGGAAGTATGGCACATCGCGCAACGCTGCTTGAAGAGGGTCTCGCCCCCTGCAGCGCTCTGCGCCCCAGCCTGGACTGGCAGCAGCGCGACCGACAGCAGCCCCAGCACGGCAAACAGCGCCGACGAGGCCGCGACATCGTTGGTCTTCTTCATCGAGAACGCTCCTTCCGATTTCTTTTTCTGCTTGGCGACCGATCCGCCGCCGAGGCAATCCAGTCCAGTTCCGTCCACGTCGCCTTCTCGTCGGCGTTCGGCTCCCCCCCCCCCACCGCCCTTCCACGACCCCCGTGGAGGGGCCTTTCAGGCAAATGCGGCGACCGGACTGTCATCGCCCTACGCCTCTTCAATGATTTATCATGGTTATAAATGTCAAGGGGGAAACATGATTTTTCACGTTCCTGCCATGAATCTCTCTTGAACTGAATAACCTGCGGGCGCGGGCAAATATCATTGACTAGTCAATGTTAATCGGTCATCGCTGTTGAAGCCATTGCTCAGGTGGACAAAGCTTGTCGAATCCGACACCTGCTGCGGTGCGCGGGGACGCCCCTTTCTGGAGTAGCGATCAAATGTCCACTCGGGATAGCGCGGCTCTTGATGGCCTGCTTCGGCGGACAACCGAGGCATATGCCTCCCGTAATCCACTGAGCCACGACCACGCCCTGAAGGCGCGGAAGTTCTTTCCGGGCGGCAGCACGCGCTCCGCGCTCGATTACGCGCCTTTCCCGATAGTGATGCAGAGGGGCTGCGGAGGACGTCTGTGGGATGTCGACGGTCACGAGTATATCGATTTCCTGGGCGATTTCACCGCTGGCATCTTCGGTCACTCGAATCCCGTTATTCGCAAGGCGGTCGACGCCGCGCTGGACGATGGCATCAGCCTCTCCGCGCACAATATACTCGAAACCCAATTGGCTGAACTGATCATAGGGCGCTTTCCGTCAATCGAGCGCGTCCGCTTCACCAACTCGGGAACCGAGGCGAGCCTGATGGCGCTGACCCTCGCGCAGGTGGCGACGGGCAAGTCGAAGTTCCTGGTCTTCAGAGGCGGCTATCATGGCAGCGTACTGAGCTTCGCGCAGGGAAGCTCCATTTCGAATGTGCCCTATGACTTCATCGTTGCGGAATATAACGATTGCGAAGCTGCCGCCGCGCTGATCGCCAGGCATGGCGCCGAACTCGCGGCTGTCATGGTCGAACCGATGCTGGGTGCAGGCGGCTGTCTGCCGGGAACAGCCGAGTTCCTCGCGGCGCTTCGCCGGGCAGCATCCGATCATGAAACGATCCTGATCTTCGACGAGGTGCAGACCTCTCGACTGTCGGGCGGTGGCCGGCAGGAAATGCTGGGCATTCGTCCCGACTTGACCGTGCTGGGCAAGTATCTCGGCGGCGGCAGCTCGTTCGGTGCGTTCGGAGGAAGAAGAGATCTGATGGAGTTCTTCAATCCGGACCATCCTCGGTCGATCCGGCACTCCGGCACCTTCAACAACAACATCATCTCGATGGCCGCCGGAATCGCCGGACTGCGTGACGTCTTCACGCCCGATCGCGCCACATTGCTGACGCGGATGGGCGACAGGCTGCGCGAACGGTTGAACGAGATCTGCCGACGTCACGGTGTTCCGCTTCAATTCCTGGGTTTGGGCTCGATCATGGCCGCGCACGCGACCGCCGCGCCGTTGCACCGGCCCGCCGATCTGGGCGGCGCGGACCAACGCATTCGCGACCTGCTGTTCTTTCACCTGATCGAGGACGGAATCTACATCGCCAAGCGTGGCCTTCTCGCCCTCAATCTCGAACTGACAGAGGCGGATATGCAGCGGCTGGCGGACAGCGTGGAGCGCGTCGCCCTCATCCTGCGAAACGCGTTCTAGGCGGTCACATGCGCGGACAAGTATTTCACGATCTCAAGGGTTTAGTAATGTGGATCGGCCAGGAATTCCCGCCAGGCCACACCTCAACTTCGCCCTCACAGATCACTTGCGATCCCCTGCGGTCGCATGATAAGCGTTGATTATTCAATGATAAAAGTGTCGCGCAAAGTTGAATTCGTTGTCGGTCTGCCGCGCTCGGCAGACCCGCAACCGCCGCATCGGTGAGAATTTCGTTTTCTGGAGAGTTGTTATGCGCTGTCGGATCCTATTGGCCCAAATTGTCGAGCTTGCCGTGATTGTCGCGGCGACCGCGAACGGGACCGTCGCAGGCGCATCGACCGTCGAGATCCGTCGCGACCAAATGGGCGTACCGCACGTCTCCGGCGCTTCGGACACGGACATAATGTACGGCGCCGGCTACGCCCTGGCGCAGGATCGGCTCGCGCAGATGGAGCTGAGCCGCTGGGAACGCGCGGGGCGGCTGGCCGAGATTACCGGCGAGGATGCGGTGGAAGCCGACGTGCAGACGCGGATGTTCGGCTTCACCGAGGCTGAGCTTATGGGGATGTTCAACGCGCTCTCACCCGATCACCAGGCGATGATGCGGGCGTTCGTAGCGGGGGTGAACCGTCGGGTCGCGGAGGTCAATGCCGATCCGGGCCGGCTCATGCCCTATGAGATCAAACAATTGGGCATCGAGCTGCGTCCCTGGACGCTCCTCGATTATATCAGGGTCCAGACCGATTTCACCGCCGGACGTGGTCACGAGATCACCAACCTGAATTTCTACGAATATCTGGTGGGGCGCTACGGCGCCGCAAAGGCGCGGACGATCTTCGATGATGTGCTGCCACTAAAGGATGGTGACGCCGCCGCCGTGTTCCCCGCCGAGGAGAATCGCGGCACGCTGACGACGCTCTGGCCGGCGGCGAAAGGGCGCGCATCCGCCATCCCCCGTCAATTCAGCGCCCTTGAGGCGGTGACCATCAAGGAGGAACGCATCCGCCACGCCAGCCGGTGCCTGGTCGTCGGTCCGCAGCGAAGTGCGACGGGGAACGTTCTGATGATGCAATCGACGTCGGACGGGCCGGAAATCCACTTCGACGGCGGCGGCTTCGACACCGCCGGTCTCACCGGCTTTGGATCCTATGTGATCGGGGTGCCGGCGATGGGCCGCGCGCACGACCATGGATGGCTGCTGACGAATGCCGAGATCGACAACGCCGATACCTTCGTCGAAAAGCTCAACCCGGCCAACAAATATCAATATTGGTTCCAGAACCGCTGGCACAACATGCAGCGGCGGGTCGAAACGATCCGGGTGAAGGGCGGCAACGCCACCAAGCTGGAGATCGCCTACACCGTCCACGGTGTCGTGACCGACTGGGATCTGAAGAACGGGCGCGCCTTCAGCCGCAAGATCGCAGGCGACGCGTCCCGCCGACTGAGCACCTGGGCGGCAATGATCGACATGGGCCGGGCGCACGACATGAAGCAATTCGAGGCGGCGGTCTCTACGCTAACCTCGACCTTCGGGGTCTGCTACGGCGACGAGAAGGGGCAGATCGCCTTCTGGTCGGCAGGGCTCTACCCGCTGCGCGCGCCTGGCGTCGATCCTCGGCTACCCACTCCGGGAACCGGTGAGTTCGAGTGGACAGGATATGCCAAGCTCCAGCAGATGCCGCATGTGGTGAACCCCAAAAGCGGGGTCATCTACAGCTGGAATTCACTCCCCATGAGGACCTGGACAGCGGGCGAGAACGCCCGTTACGGCAAGACCGACCGCCAGCAGGTGGACCTCGACTTGCTGGCGCAGAAGGGTGGACGCGTCACCCAGGCCGATATGCTGGCGCTCAATCGCGAGATCGCCTCTACCTTTGCCTCCACGCGGACCGGAGCAACGAAACCCGCCTACTTCATCCCCTATCTGAGGGCGGCGGCGCAGGGCGACGCGCGCCTCACCGAACTGGTGGAGCTGATGGCCGGCTGGAACGGTCTCTTCACGGATGCCGACGGGGATGGCCGTTACGACGATCCCGGTCTGGTGGCGTTCGAGGCTTGGCTGCCGATCGCGCAACAAGCATTGGTGGGCTCCGTCATCGGCGACTGGTGGCACCGGATCGACGACTACAAGCACATAAAGTACCGCACGAGCCTCCTTCTGCGGGTGATAGAGGGCAAGGATGCCGCCACGCCCGCGAAGTTCGACTTCCTGCAGGGACGGGATCGTGACGCGGTGTTGCGCTCGACGCTGACGACCACCTTGGCCAAGCTCCGCGCGGACTTCGGTCCAGGGCCACTGCGCGGGCTTCGCCAGCCCGTCTACTACCGCTATTTCGACCCCTCGAAGAAGGAGTCAAGCCGGCCCACCGCGCCAGTTGACAGCTTTTTCGATCATGGTGACGTCGAGCTGCCCGCCGCGATGAGCGGACTCGCCCCGGCTTTCGTGCGGGACAATGGCGGCGACGAGTGGGTAGCCTTCATGGAGCTGGCCAAGGATCGGCGCGAGATGCTGAGCGTCGTGGACGCTGGCGGCCAAAACCTCTTCATCGATCCGCAAGGACGCGGCAATCCTCACCTCACCGATCAGATCCAGCGGCACGTCGATCTCGACCTGAAGGTAATCCCGCTCGATCAAGACAGCGTGCGCGCCGCGACCGAGGCCACGCAAACGCTCGACGTGCCCTCCCTCCCGGCTGAGGCCGTGTCCCGGCCGCGCTCTCCCGCACCGACCGGTGGACGCTGAGGCGGCCGCAGCTCCTGCCGGTGGCGCGGCAGGCGATCGCGGTCGAACGCGATTACTGCCTTGTGATGCACACGGATTTGCTGCGCACGCCGCGCGTGCGCGCCGTCGTCGACTTTCTTGGGCGCCCTGATTGGCGGGATGCGCGACCGTCTCTGATCGTCTGCCTGTTGTCGAGAGGCGTCCGCGTCGCCGCCGCCTACTCTACTTGATCGCGTAGTAGCGGAATAGCGAGTGGTCGGGCTCGTCGTCCGGAGCGGTCCGCGGCCGGCGCTGTCCCACGCCCACGATCACGGTGCGGTTCAGCCACTCGTGCGGACCATCGGGCGCACGGAAATAAGGCGTGCAGCGGAAATAGCGTGGGAGGGGCGGCCGTCCAGGCCGCTCCAACGGACCGTGTACGTAGCCAAGATTGCGTATGTAGATGCGCGCGCCGTCATCCGCCTCAATCATGTAGTGGGCGTTGAGCTCCACGACGCCATCGCTGCGGATCATCGGCCAGTCGGCGCCGCTATAGTCGACCAGACGCCCGTTCAGTAGGGGACCAAACACGATCCCGCCCTCGCCCACCGACGTGTAGCCGCAGTCGGGACCGTCAGGATGGATGGGACCCGTCGTCCATCGTCGATCGAAGTTGACGCGGATGTCGAATGCATGCTCGTACTGCAGCGCCAGATCGGGACCATCTAACATTCTCGTCTCCTCAGCATCCTGGCGCAACTTCTGTCGTCTCAGGGCCGGATCTGCGACCGAGCGACGCATCCGCAGGTCGTTCCAGGCTCAAGCGATACCGATGCAAAGATATTTGATCTCCAAATAATCGTCGATGCCGTGACGGGATCCCTCCCGTCCGAGGCCAGAGGCCTTCACGCCGCCGAACGGCGCCACTTCGGTGGATATGAGGCCCGTGTTGATGCCGACTATGCCGCTCTCCAGCGCCTCCGCCACGCGCCACGCACGGCTCATGTCGCGCGCATAGAAGTAGGCGGCAAGGCCGAACTCGGTCGCATTGGCTTTGGCGATGGCGTCGGACTCGTCCTCGAACCGGATAATAGGTGCGACGGGGCCGAAAGTCTCCTCGTTCAGGACGAGCATGCCGGCCTTGACGCCCTCGATTATGGTCGGCTGGAAATAGCGACCGCCCAAGGGATGAGCCTTGCCGCCGGTGACGATGCGAGCGCCCTTGGCGACGGCGTCATCGACATGCTGCTGGGCCTTGGCGACAGCAGCCTCGTCGATCAGCGGGCCAATCGTGGTCGCCTGATCCAGTCCATTTCCAACGACCAGTCCGTTCACCGCCTTCGCAAGCGCCTCTACGAAGCGGTCATGGATGCCCGCTTGCACATAGAGGCGGTTGGCGCATACGCATGTCTGTCCGGCGTTGCGGTACTTCGACGCGATCGCTCCCGCGACGGCGGCGTCCAGATCGGCATCGTCGAACACGATGAACGGCGCGTTCCCGCCGAGTTCCAGCGACAATTTCTTGATCGTCGGCGCGCTCTGTTCGTAGAGCTTGGCGCCGATCTCGGTAGATCCCGTGAACGTCAGCTTCCGAACCACCGGGCTCGCGGTCAGCGCTCCGCCAATCGCGGCCGCACCGCCGGTGACCACGTTGATCACGCCGGCGGGCACGCCTGCCTCCTCGGCCAGGACGGCGAGCGCGAGCGCGGTGAAGGGCGTCTGGCTCGCCGGCTTCAGCACCGTCGTGCAACCCGCCGCCAGTGCCGGCGCCAACTTGCGGGTGATCATCGCGGCCGGGAAGTTCCACGGCGTGATCGCCGCGACGACGCCGATCGGCTGCTTTAGCACGACGATGCGCTTGTCAGGCATATGTCCAGGCACGACTTCGCCATAGATCCGCTTCGCCTCCTCGGCGAACCACTCGATGAAGCTGGCGGCATAGGCAATCTCGCCCTTCGCCTCCGCGAGCGGTTTGCCCTGTTCGCGCGTGAGGATGCGCGCGAGCACGTCCTGATGCGCCATGATGAGGTCGAACCATGCACGCTGAACCTGCGCCCGATCCTTGGCGGTGCGCGCTGCCCACGCCGGCATGGCCCGCTCGGCCGCGGCGATCGCCGCCTCGGTCTCCGCCGTGCCGAGCTTCGGCACACGGCCGACGATCTCGCCCGTCGCAGGGTCATCGACGGCGATCCCGTCGTCTCCAACCTCAATCCAGGTCCCGTCGATCAGGCAGGCCTCGCGGAGCAGATCATTTTCGCTGAAGCTTCTCATCAAATCCTCGGTTCAACGGTTGTTCGGTACGATCAGGCTGCGCCTGGGGTCTGACCCGGCACCCAGTTGCCGTGCAGACCCTGACGCATGCGGAACGGCAGGGCGATGGAGGCGACCGGACCTTGCGACAGGTTGAGCGCATCGAGCAGCAGCAGCCGCGATCCGTTCTCCGCCATACGGTTCTCGATGCAGACGAGATAACCGTCCCCCTCCTCGGTCGATCCCGGACGCGGGACGAAGGCGGGCTCCTGGAGGGACGAGGTCGGGCCGACCCAGAATGTGTCCGTCTCGCCCGTCTCCAGGTCGATCCGGCCAAGCGTGTTCATCATGAAGCCGGCCGCGCTCCGACCGCCCGGCAGATCGATCGGCTTCGACAAATCCTGCGCGAGTTGCCAGCCGTAGCGGTTCTTCAATCCCGCGAAGCGATCGTCGATGCGGGGGAACTCCCCCGTCAGCTCCGCCAGGGGAGTCATCTGGATGTCTTCGCTGTTGGAACGCAGGTCAACGGTCCAGCGGGTCATCCGCGCCGCCGCGGCGACCGGGTCGAACGGCTCGCCGTCGGTGTCCGGAAAGAACGGGAACATATTGCCGCTCGCCATCGGCACGTCGAAATGCACCGTGGTGCCTTCATTGTGCGCGTTCATGACGTGGCTGGCGAAGCAGGTTGGCGCCGAGAACCAGCGGATGTCCTCGGCGCCACCGTTCCGTGGCAGGACGCCGAGGTGAACGGGGCGGCCGCGATCGAAGCCGAAATGCGGCAGGCCCGCCTCAAGCCGTTCCCAGGAGCCAACGATCGGCACGACGTGGAAAACAACATAATCCTCGGTGATGCCGAAGTCGTGCATCATGCAGTAATAGGGTATCTCGAACCAAACTTCGCGCATGATCTCCCCTTCCGGGCTGATCACGTAGAATACCATGTCGCGTGTGCACAGCCCCTTCGCGGCGTAACCAAAGGCAAGCATCTCGCCGGTGCGCGCATCGATCTTCGGATGCGCGGTGAAGGTCTCCGACGTCATACTGCCCCCGAAGGTGTATTTGGGGTCGATCGTCTCCAGCGTCTCCGGGTCCATCCACACCGGCGGACTGTCCTCCTTGAGCGCGAGCAGCTTGCCGGCATGGACGACCACATTGGTGTTCGCCGTTCCGCGCACTTGGCCCTTCACGCTCCCGTCGTCGGTCAGCGGATTGCGATAGGCGCCGAAAAGCGCGTGCCCGGCCTCCCGTTCCAGTCGGAACTTGTCGGTGCGCGCCCAGCGTTGCTGCAAAGAGACCTCGCCATCCTTGAAGCGGAACCGCGTGACCATGCCGTCGCCGTTGAACCAGATGTCGTTTCCGGCGAGTGGCGGGTACTGCGGATCGGGCGCGACGCGGTAGAAGCTGCCGTCGAGGTCCGCCGGAATGACACCCGCGACCACCGGGAGGTTGCGCACTTCGGCCTCGACGCCGGAAGGGGCGAAGAAGCCGGTGAAATTGGGCGTGTCCGGGAATTTCATACCGTGCCTCGTCGAGATGATGATGATATATTCGGCGGCACCGCAGGGCCGCCAAATGTGGCGACGCGATTCAGCGCGACATCATTGTTTAGTCAACGACATTACACTTCGAGGATCGCGGGTCAAGCGCTCTCGGATCGGCAGGCGACTTGCCGATCCGCCGCGCCAGGTCAGAGCCCGAAACCAGCCACCGCTCTCAGCGCGCGCTCGATGATATCGAGCCCTTCCCCAATTATCGCGTCCGAAGCGGTGAGCGGCACCAGGATCCGGATCGTCTCCCCCTTCGCTCCGCAAGACAGGATGATCAAGCCCTCCTCAAGCGCCGCCGCGCAGACCGCCTTGGCAGCGGTGCCGTCGGGCACGCCGTCTGTTCCCAGCACGTCGAAACCGATCATCGCTCCAAGGCCACGGAGGTTCGCGACCGGCAGCCCGGCATCGCGATATCCCTCGATGCGCTTCCGCAGTGCCGCTCCGATGATCTCCGCACGGGCGTTGAGCCCTTCCTCCTCGATTACGTCAAGCACGGCGAGCGCCGCCGCGCAGCTCACCGGCGACCCGCCAT
>Ga0307408_100000748_pt1 | contig 26281 bp, 18 predicted proteins | sample 322Cmetagenome_FD_202116 | JGI IMG/M metagenome (GOLD analysis project Ga0307408, IMG submission 202116) | Maize rhizosphere microbial communities from greenhouse at UC Davis, California, United States - 322HYB-C-3 | ecosystem: Host-associated > Plants > Roots > Rhizosphere > Soil | place...
AAGGGGTCAGAGCCCTTGAAAGCCGAGTTTCAAGGGCTCTGACCCCTTGATCCCCTGCGTTCTTGCGTCCTGTGCGACCCCGGGATCGTCGGACTGGTAGCCGCTGTTGAGGTTCGGTACGGCAATATGAAGGTTTGCGACTAATCCGAGGGTGCCATGTGGTATCCGGGCCGTCTCGTTCTCGAACAGATCGTCGTCCGATCCGCGATCGTCTATGGGTTCCTGCTCATCGTGCTTCGCCTCATGGGCAAGCGGCAGATCGGGCAGCTGGCTCCGTTCGACCTCGTGCTCATTCTCGTGCTCTCGAACGCCGTACAGAACGCGATGAACGGAGGCGACAATTCGCTCATCGGAGGGCTCGTGTCGGCGAGCACGCTCTTCGCGCTCAACTCCGCGGTCGGGGTGGTCACGTCGCGAAGCAAGAAGGCCGAGGCGCTGATCGAAGGGCACCCGCTCGTGTTGATCCACAACGGGAAGCTCTACGACGCAATGCTGAAGCGGTCCAACATCACGCGCCACGAGCTGAACTCCGCGCTGCGCCAGGCCGGCTGCGGGTGCGTCGATGACGTACAGTACGCCGTGCTCGAGAACAACGGCGCGATCAGCGTCGTGCCGAGAGAGAGGGAATCGGGAATAGGGAATAGGGAATAGAAACCCTCGGGATGCCTCACGCGACGTGAGAGACATCCCGAGGGTTCTACGATTCCCGATTCCCTATTCCCGATTCCCTGCCGTTAGGCCGTCTTCGGCGGCTTATTGACCGGATGCTCTGGCCCGTAATGGGCCCGCGTGATGACCGGGGCGTCGCGGCCGGTCCCGCGCGTACCACGATGCGGGTCGACGTCAGCCTTCGCGGCTTCCTCGTGGTATTCCTCTTCCACGTTCACGCTCCACACGTCGTGCGTCGTGCCGCGCGCGATGTTCTCGGCCGTCAGCATCGCGGTGTACATCGAGTGATCCTGGTTGTTGTAGCGGTGCATTCCGTTCCGCCCGACCGGATAAACGTTCGACGCTTCACGATTCATCCACTCCACGATCTTCGCGACGTTCGCCTTGTAGTGCTCATCGTAGAACGGATAGGCCTTCGGCATCCGAACCACGTACCCCGCTTCCACCTTCGATGGGTCGACGAGGCCCAGGATCCCAAGCTCCCGCTTGCCCTGGTCCACCAGCTCGGCGTCGGGCTTGTTCCACGTCGCGTCGCCCTCGAACACGAAGAATTCGAGGCCAAGGCAGGTTCGCCCCTCCTTCACCATGTAGGGTGACCAGGAGCCGAAGTTCTGGATCCGGCCGACCTGTACGTCCTTCGAGTGGACGTAGATCCAGTTGTCGGGGAAGCTGTACCGCTCGGGTACGACCAACGCGACCGTGAGGAAGTCGCGGTAGCGAAGGTCGGCCGCCGCTTTGGCCGCGGTCTCCGATGCGGGTCGCTCCATCGCCGCCACGAGCTGCGACAGCGGCATCGACGAGATCACGTGGCTGCACGGGTACTCCGTGCGCGTGCCGTCTCTCGACTGCCCGACCACCGCGACCGCCTTGCCGCGCTCGCGCCTAACGCCGACCACGCGCGTGTTCATCACGACCCTGCAGCCCCGTGCCTCCACGAGGTCGCGGGCGCGTTCCCACATCATGCCCGGCCCGTGCTTCGGGTACTGGAACTCCTCGATGAGCGACGTGATGGACTTCTGATTGCGCTTTGGCATGAGCGCGTTCATCACGGCGCTCGATAGCGAGAGGTTCTTGATGCGCTGGGCCGCAAAGTCGGCGGGCAGCTTGTTCACCGGCACGCCCCACAGCTTCTCGTTGTACGTCTTGAAGAAGTGCTTGTAGAGGCGCCAGCCGAAGCGCGACACGATCCAGCCTTCGAGCGTGCTCTGGTCCTTCGGCGGGTTCACGCGCGCCCAGCCGTACGACATCACGCATAACGCGGCTTCCAGGAGCCCGAGATTCCGGAGCGCGTTCGACGCCTTGAGCGGGTAGTCGTAGTACTTGCCGTCGTAGTAGATCCGGCTCATGCGGGGCCGCAGCATGAAATCCTCGTCAGGCAGGATCTCGTGCCATAGCGCTTCGACCTCCTTCACCTTCGTGAAGAACCGGTGGCCGCCGATGTCGAAACGCCAGCCATCGCGCTCCACCGTGCGGCTGATGCCGCCGACGACGCCGTCCGACTCGAGGATCGTCGACCGGATGCCGTACCGTTCCGCGAGCACGTACGCTGCCGTCAACCCCGCGGGCCCGGCGCCAATGATCACGACATGCGGCGCCTTCGCCACGTGGCCCTTCTGGAAGGCGTGGTTCATCAACTCCGGCCCATCTGTCGCAGGTATTCGCGGTCCCACGCCGCGGGGATCGATTCACGCGGCGAATACGGCCCGGGCGTATACCGCCGTGACGTGATGCCGAGGTGACTCTGCTCCACAATGTGCCAATCCTGGCGGTTGGTCACATCCCAGAAGCGGATCGCGTCGTCCGGATTGAACGTCGCGTCCGTCGCGCTGTCAGGGTTGAACATCCACTCCGACTCCACGCGCGTCCGGTCCGCCGCGAGCGGCGTCACGACGTAGTAGTTGGCGTAATCCGGGTGGATGCTGAGCAGCATGTTCGGCATGAGCGAGTAGTAGTACGCGCGCCGTCGGTCATCCACCGGCATGTCGGGGGTGAGGAACCGCGCACACGCGCGCCCGCTCATCGTCGCGCTGTCCGCATGGTCCACGAGCTCCATGTACCCGCCGAGGAACGGGCCCTCGATGAGATCGTTCGCTCCGCTCTGGTACGGCAGCACCGCCGTCAGCTCGGGATGGATCATCGGGCAGTGCAGGCACTCCGAGTAGTTCTGGAAGACCAGCTTCCAGTTCGCCGCGACCTCGTACGTGACCGAGTGGCCGACCGTCAATCGCTCGAGACCGAACCGCGTTAGGCGGCCGAGCATCGAGGCGAAGACCTCCGCAAACGGTTCGGGCTCGGTGGCGACGTTCACGAACACGAACCCTTCCCACTCCGCCAGGGCAGCCGAGTGGAGGGGAAACTCACGCTTGTCGAACCCGGGCACGTCCTGCATCTGCGGCGCCCCGATGAGACGCCCGTCGATCGTGTACGTCCAGGCGTGATACGGGCACTGGATGGTCTCGGAGAACTGCCCTTTCGCCACCTCGCAGAGTCGCGTGCCGCGGTGGCGGCAGACATTGAAGAACGCCCGCAGCTCGCCGCCTCGGTCACGCAGGATGATGAGCGACTCGCCAGCCACGGTGCGAACCACGTAGTCGCCAGCGTTCGCGAGCGCGCTGCTTCGACCCACGCAGTGCCACGATCGGGGGAATAGACGCTCGTTCTCCTCGGCGAAGATTGACGGCGAGGTGTAGTACTCGGCCGGCATCGTGTGCGCGCCATGCTTGTAGGTGCTGACGGTGCGATGGAACGTGGTCATGCTATTAGCCCCTCAATGCGCGCTTCGCCGCCAGCCACCCCGCGCCGCCGAGGATACCAGGCCCCGGATGCGCGCCGGCGCCACCGAGATACAGGCCATCGATGGGCATCGCGTGACGCCCCCAGCCGGCGACGGGACGCATGAACAGGATCTGGTCCAGTGTTATCTCGCCCTGCGTTACGGCACCCTCGGTCAACCCGAACTTCCGCTCGAGATCGACGGGTGTCACCGCCGTACAGCCGAGGATGTGATTGGCGAACCGCGGAATCGCCCGAGCGAGGACGGACGTTACGCAGTCGGTAAATGAAGACGAGCGAGGGCCGTCCCAGGTTGCTCCGTCGGCCAGGGCGTACGGGGCGTACTGGGCTCTCGCGACGAGCACGTGCTTGCCTTCCGGCGCAAGCCGCGGCCAGCGCAGCGACGGGATGGTGAACTCGACATGCAGATGCTCCGAGACGCGCCCGTATTTCGCGGCGTCGTAGCTCCGCTCGAGCGCTTCGGTTGTCGGTGTCAGCGTCACCATGCTCGCCAGCGCAGCCTTGGGATCGGGCAGCCCGGCGACCTCCGGCACACCGTCGAGGGCGTACATCACGAACGCCGTGCAGCCACGCATCTTGATCTGGCGGACCGCGTGCAGGAACTCCGGGTCGAGCCACACCGGGTCGACCATCCCGAGCATGGTGCGTGCCGGGTCCACGGTCGAAATTACGGCCGGCGCGTTGATCTCATCGCCGTTCGCGAGCACGACGCCGGTCACGGCCTCATCGCGCACGGTGATCCCCGTGACATAGGCACCGGTCCGGATCGCCACGCCGGCTTTTCGCGCCAGCGCCTCCGCGGTCACGGTGAACGCGTCGGGCCCGTCGCGCCACCAGCCGCGCGCGCCCACCGAGCCGGCCGGCGCGCCAACCAGATGGTGAAGGAGCACGAACGACGTTCCGCCGGATCGCGGCCCCTGCCGGATGTCGCGAACGCCCGCGGCGGCGATCGCCGCCTTGAGCGTCTCGAGCTCGAACCACTCATCCACGAGGTCCTGGACGGACATCGGGAGCACGCGCAGGAGCTCCGTCATGTCGTCGCGACCTAACGAGCGGAACTTGCGGCCAAGCCCGAGGAGTGGAGCGATCTCTCCGAAGGACAGTCCGGCATCGAGGTCCGGTGGCGGCAGCTGGTAGAGCGCCTCGAGAAATCCGGCGAGGGCACGGAGGCGGGCGACGAATTCGGGCCACCGTTCGGCGTCCTTCGTCGAGCGATGCCGGATCCTGTCCGCGGCGTCGCGAGGATTGCAGGGCAGCGCGAGGGGGTCGCTCGCCCCACTTGCGATCGTGACGCCGACCGCGGGCTCGGTGTCCACGAGGTCGCCGATGCCCATGCCCATGGCGCGCGCCACGGCGGGCGGCAGCCATCCGGCATCGAGGCCGAGCGGGGCGGCTCGAAACCCGGGGTGGAACTCGAGGGGTCGCCCGATGCCGCCGATCGACTCCGCGGCCTCGAGCACGAGCACGCGGCGTCCCGCCCTGCCTAACGTGATGGCCGCCGCCAGGCCATTCGAGCCGCCGCCGATGACGATCGCGTCCAGTGTTTTCGCCATGGTCAGGCTCCTCCCGCGAGGATCTCGAGCGCGGCCAGCCGTCCCGACGCGCCCATGATACCACCGCCCGGGTGCGTGCCCGCACCGCATTGCCAGTAGCCCTTGACCGGCGTGCGGTACTTGGCCCACGCCGGGGCCGGACGGAGGAAAAAGAGCTGGTGCAGCGCGAGCTCGCCCTGGAAGATGTTCCCCTCGGAGAGCCCGGTAATGCGCTCGATGTCGGCCGGCGTCAGCACCTGACGATGGCGAATGACCGAGCGGATGTTCGGCGCGTACCGCTCGAGCGTGCCGATCACCGCGTCGCCGAATGCCTCGCGCTTCTCGTCGGTCCAGCCGCCGTTCAGGTTGTATGGCGCGTACTGGACGAAGATGCTCATCACGTGCTTGCCCGGCGGCGCCATCCCCGGATCGATCATCGACGGGATGACGATGTCCATGTACGGATTGCGGGAGAATTCGCCGTACTTCGCGTCGTCGTACGCGCGCTCGAGGTACTGGAGACTCGGACTGATCGAGACGGCGCCACGCAGCGCGTTCGCCATGAGCGGCGACCGATAGCCGCCGTTGTCCTTCAGGAAGGAGAAATTCGGCAACGCGTCGAGCGCGAGGTTGACTTTGCCTGACGAGCCGCGGAAGCGGAAGTTCGCGATGCTCGAGACGAGGTCGTCAGGCAGCTCCTTCGACTCGACGAGATCGATGAACGTGCGCCGGGGGTCGAGGCCGGACACGACGGTGGGCGCGGAGAGCTCATCGCCGTTCGCGAGCGCCACGCCAGTCGCGCGGCCATCGCGCACGAGCACCCGCGCGACGGCGGCGTCGGTTCTGACGTCCGCCCCGAACGACTTCGCGGCACGGGCGATCGACTCGCTGATCGCGCCGGTACCGCCCTTCTGAAAGCCCCAGGCACGGAAGGCGCCGTCGATCTCCCCCATGTAATGGTGGAGCAGCACGTACGCGCTCCCCGGGGAGCGTGGCCCGAGGAACGTGCCGATGATGCCGCTCGCCGACTTCGTCGCCTTGAGCGGATCGAACTCGTACCACTCGTCGAGGTAGTCGGCGCTGCTCATCGTCATGAGCTTGAACAGGGCGTGGAACCGCTCCGCGCCTAACGACCGGAAGTGGCCGCCCAGCTTCAAGAGCCCACGCAGGTCCGACGGCGCGAGCGACGTCGGGTCCGGCGGCACCATGCCGAGGATGGGCTTCACGGCCATCGCCATGTGGTGCATGAGCCGGCCGAACTGTGACGCCGCCTCGGCATCGCGCGGCGAATGGCGTGCGATCTCGCGGCGCGTCTCATCCGCATCGGCCCAGCCGGCGAGGTAATCGCCGTTGTCGAGCGGCGTGACCGTGCTCTCGAGCGGGAGGATCTGGAGTCCGTGCGCGGGCAGATCGAGGTCGCGGATGATCTCGGGTCGCAGCAGGCTCACGACGTACGAGAACACCGAGAACTTGAACCCCGGAACGATCTCCTCGGTAACAGCCGCGCCGCCGACGAGGGGCCGTCGTTCGAGCACGACGACCTTCTTGCCCGCGCGGGCGAGGTACGCCGCGGCAACGAGGCCGTTATGTCCGCCGCCGATGACGATCGCGTCGTAGCGGCCGTTGCTCTTGGAAGTAGTCGTCGGGCTCATGCGCGCTTCCGGTCGGGGTCGTAGAACGGAAGCTTGCGAACGACCGCGTCCGCCTGCTCGCGATGGTGCTCTACCGTCACCTCGATCTCGACCCGCGTGCCCGGCTCGTAGTGCGGTGCCTGAATGTGGGCAAGCGCCAGTGATCGCTTGAGCAGCGGCGACCAGCAGCCGCTCGTCGCGTAGCCGATCTGCTCGCCGTCGCGGTACACCGGCGCGCTCGCCCGCCAGGCGACGTTAGGCAGGTGCGGCGGCAAGCCGCGCGCCGCGTACAGCCGCTCCAGCGACTCCCAGTTCACCTCGATCCCGACGAACGCCCAGGCCTGCTTCCCCGCCCGCGCTTGCCGCAGCGCGCGGCGACCATTGTACGGACCTTTGGCCAGGTTCACCGTCCACGCGAGGTTGATCTCGTCGGGGAACGACTTCTGGTCTTCGATGAGCGCGTGGTGGGCGGAGAAGTAGTCGACGTCGAGCATGACGAGTCCGGCCTCGATGCGCGCGAGGTCGAGCGCCCAGATCCCGGCCGGCGTGATCCCGAACGATTCCCCGCACGCCACCAACGCGTCCCACAACGGAACCGCCCGCTCGGCGTCCACCCAAAGCTCGTATCCGAGGTCTCCGGTGTAGCCCGTGCGAGAGATGGTCACTGGAATGTCCCGCACCGTGGTCTGCACGAGTCGGAAATACTTGAGTTTTCCGAGGTCGGCCGGGGTGAGGTGCTGAAGGATCGTGCGGGACAGCGGGCCCTGTAGAGCGAGGGCGGCGGTGCGAGCGGAGACCTCCTCGATCGTCACGTCCATCCCAACGGCGTTCATCGCCAGCCATCGCACATTCGGCTCGGCGCTCGTGAGGCGGTACGTGGTGTCGTCCAGGCGGCTGACCGTGCCGTCGTCGATCACTTTGCCGTGGGCGTCACACCACGGCGTGTACAGGACCTGGCCGACGGCGCACTTGGTGACGTCCCGCGTGACCATGCGATCGAGCAGACGCACGGCGTCGCGCCCACGGATCAGGTACTTGTGGAGCGGGGACACGTCGAACAGCGCCGCCGCGTTGCGGACGGCGGCGTACTCGCGGTCCGGGTGTGGGTCGTAGGCGCTCGCCACCTGGTGGCCGGCCCATCGGCGCCAGGTCTGGGCGCGGACGAGCGGGGCCGTGCGGGCGTGGAACGGCGTGGTTTTTAGCATGCAGCAAAGGTACGAACTGAAGCGGAGACTGGGGACTGGGCGGCTGGCGACTGGCGACTGGCGACTGGCGACGGTACGCGCCGATACGGTGCTGGTGGGTCCCCTGGCTGCTTCCTACCTTCCCCCTTTCCAGCAGCCTTGGGCCTTCGGTTCGTCCCGCGAGGTATTCACATGCGGAAGCCTCTCCAGTCGGTCTTCGCCGTCCTCCTCCCGATCTCAGCGCTCCGAGCGCAGCAGACCGCAGACGAGATAATCGCCAAGTATGCGCAACGCGTTGGCGGCCTTCAACGAATCGCCGCGGTCCAGAGCGTTCGTAGAACGGGGAAGATTTTCGGTGGTGGTGGATTCGAGGCACAGATCAGGTACGAGTCGAAGCGCCCGCACAAGGTGCGCGAAGAGTTCTCGTTCGGCGGGATGACGGGCGTGACCGCGTACGACGGCAAGAACGGGTGGAAGATCGAACCGTGGCAAGGGAAGAAAGACCCCGAGCCACTCGGGGAGGACGAGACGAAGGGCATCGTCGAGGAGGCGGAGTTTGACGATCCGCTCCTCAACTCCCGCGATCGAGGCAACAAGGTCGAGCTCCTCGGCACCGATCAGATCGAGGGCACCGAGGTCTACAAGCTGAAGGTCACGCTCGCCAGCAACGGCGACGTGCGCACGTACTACCTCGACGCGGACTCCGGCGTGCCGATCAAGTACGAGGTAACGCGCACGGTCCGCGGCGCCGAGCGCGAGTTCGAAGTGGATTTGGGCGACTATAAGGAAGTGAACGGCGTGTTCTTCCCGTTCGCCATCGCCGTCGGACCGAAGGGCAGCTCGAGTGCCAACAAGCAGCAGTTGGCCTGGGAGCGGATCGAGACGAACGTGCCACTCGACGACAGTCGTTTCTCGATGCCGGGCGCCGCGGCAGAAGCACAGCAGCCTGCGCAGCCGCCGAAGCCCGTTCCGCCTACCCTCACGTCGTCGAGCGCCAGCGCGGGCGACGTCGCGTTTGTTCGCACGTCGTCTCCACGCGCAATCGCACCGGCGCGCGTCGACTCCGAGACAACCTCCGGCCTCGGCGCCCGCAACATCGGGTCAGCGGCCATGAGCGGGCGCGTGGCGGCCATCGCTGCCGTTCACGAGAACAACCGCCTAACGATCTACGTGGGTGCGGCGAGCGGCGGCGTGTGGAAGTCGATGAACGGCGGGACGACGTACAAGCCCGTGTTCGACAAGCAGCCGGTGCAGTCGATCGGCGCCATCGCGATCGACCCAACGAACTCCAAGGTCGTGTGGGTAGGTACCGGAGAATCGTGGACGCGCAACAGCGTCTCGATCGGCAACGGGATCTACAAGTCGACCGACGGCGGTGAGAACTGGACACACCTGGGACTCGACGAGTCCGAGCGGATCGCGAAGATCCTCATCGACCCGCGCGAGCCCAACACGGTCTACGCGTGCGTGCCCGGAAAGCTGTGGAGCGACAGCAACGATCGCGGCGTCTACAAGACGACGGACGGTGGCAAGACCTGGTCGAAGGTGCTCGCCGGCAGCAACGCCTCGACCGGGTGCTCCATGATGTCGATGGATCCGTCGTCGCCCAAGACGCTGTACGCAGGCATGTGGGATTTCCGGCGCAAAGGCTGGACGTTTCGCTCCGGCGGCGACGGTTCCGACGCACCGAGTGGCAGCGGTCTGTTCAAGAGCACCGACGGCGGCACGATGTGGAAGCAGCTCGACTCCTCGACCGCGAGGGGGCTGCCGCCCAAGCCGTGGGGCCGAGTGGCCGTCACGGTCGCGCCGTCGAAGCCTAACGTCGTGTATGCGTTCATCGAGGCCGTACCGCCGCGCAACGCGCTGTACCGGTCCGACGATGGCGGCGCCACGTGGACGATGCGCGACCGCAGCCAGAACATGATCTGGCGCCCGTTCTACTTCGCAAACCTCATCGTCGACCCGAAGAACGAGAACCGCATCGTCAAGCCCGACGGTCCGCTCATCATGAGCACCGACGGCGGGCGAACCTTCAGTAACATCAGCGGCGGCACGCACGGCGATCATCACGACGTGTGGATCGACCCCGAGAACACGGAGCGGATGATCACCGGCGACGACGGGGGGATCTGGTACTCGTACGACGGCGGCGACCGCTGGTGGAAGGGAGAGAACCTGCCGATCTCCCAGTTCTACCACGTCAGCCTCGACATGGACCGGCCGTACAAGGTCTACGGTGGACTGCAGGACAACAGCTCTTGGGTCGGGGCATCGCAGTATCCGGGCGGCATCGCGAAGAGCCAGTGGGAGAACATGTACGGCGGCGACGGGTTCTGGATGTTCGTCGATCCCACCGACCCCACCTACATCTACGCCGAGTCGCAGGGCGGATACATCGGCCGCGTCAATCGCGTCACGCACGAGACGCGGGATATCAAGCCACTGCCGCCGTACAAGGAAGGCAAGCTGCGCTTCAACTGGAACACGCCCATACATGTGAGTCCCACGCGGAACGGGACGATCTACATTGGCTCGCAGTTCCTGCATCGGTCGCGCGACTTCGGGCAGACGTGGGAGCGCATCTCGCCGGACCTAACGACCAACGACCCCGAGAAGCAGAAGCAGGAGCAGTCGGGCGGCGTGACGGTCGACAACTCGTCGGCCGAGATGCACACGACGATCTTCACGATCGGTGAGTCTCCGAAGAACCCGCTGGTCATCTGGGCCGGAACCGACGACGGCAACCTGCAGGTCACGCGCGACGGCGGGAAGTCGTGGACCAACGTCGTCGGCAACATCCGGGGACTGCCGAAGAACGCCTGGGTGACGACGGTCGAGCCGGGTCACTTCGACGCCGGTACGATCTACGCGACGTTCGACGCGCACACGTTCGGCGACATGCGGGCGTACGCGTACAAGTCGACGGATTATGGCAAGACGTGGACGTCGCTCATTACCGCCGAATCCCCCGCGCGCGGCTACGCGCACGTGATCAAGGAAGATCTCGTCAACCCGCGCCTGCTCTTCATGGGAACCGAGCTCGGTCTCTGGATCTCCGTCGATGGTGGGGCGAGCTGGTCTCGGTACAAGGGTGGCGACATGCCGAGCGTAGCCGTGCGTGACCTGGCGATCCATCCGCGCGACCACGACCTCGTCATCGCGACGCACGGCCGCGGCATCTGGATCATTGACGACATGACGCCGCTCCGCGCGCTGACGCCCGAGACACTGACGCGCGGTGGTGCGTTCGTGCAGACCACGCCAGCCGTCCAGCGGATTGGCGCGTTCGGAGGATGGGCAAACGGCGACGCTGAGTTCATCGGGCCGAACCCGCCCGGCGACGCGGTGATCACCTACTACCTGCAGAAGCGCCATATCTTCGGTGACATGAAGCTCGAGGTGCTCGATTCGGCCGGCAAGGTGCTGACCACGCTGCCGACGAGCAAGCGACGCGGCCTGAGTCGCGTCGCGTGGTCGATGCGAATGCCGCCGGCGCGGATCCCGCCCGCAGCGACAGCCGCGTTCGGACCTGGTCCGCGATATATGCCAGGGACCTACAGGGTGCGACTCGTCGAAGGCGACTCGACCTATGCGACCACACTCCGTGTGACGCGTGACGCGCGCATGAAGCACACACTCGCCGATCGTCAGGCGCAGTTCGGGCTGTCGGTGAAGCTCTACAACCTGCTGAGCGAGATGACGAGCGTGGTCGAGCGAATGAACGCACTGCGTGCGGCGTTGGAGAGCCGCGCGGCGGGCCTCGCGACGAGCGACTCGTTAGGCTCGAAGCTTCGCGGCGCGTCGGGCGACCTGGACACACTCAGAAAGAAGATCGTAGCCACGAAGGAAGGCGGAATGATCACGGGCGAGGAGCGCCTTCGGGAAAACCTCACGGAGCTTTACGGCAACGTCGTGAGTTACGAGGGCCGGCCTTCTGCGACGCACGTGGAGCGAGCGGCGGCGATTGCGCGCGAGCTCGGTGATGTGTCGAAGGAATTCGACCGCTGGATTGCGCGCGAGCTCGACCCCCTCAACACATTGCTCACTAGCCGAAATCTTCCGCGGATCGAGCGGGCCGTGCCGTAGTCCGCGATGGCGTCGTACGCCATGTTATTTCAGGCGAGCCCGTCACTCCTTGTCATCGAGCGTCAGCATCCAGAGATGGGACGACTGCACGCAGGGAAACGGGACACGGTCGCCGTCGAGCTTCACGCCGGGGGGTGTGCGTGCGAATCGACTTCGATGAAGACCGCGTATCGTCCGTCGCGTGACCAGTCCTCCGGAACGCCAGGCGCCGAGTCGACCACGATTCGCTCGGTGCCGCGCTCGACATCCTTCACGATAAGTCGCCCGCCAGCCGGGACGAGTTACTGTGGCGTTATCGCGAAGTCGATCAGGACTTCGTTCACAAAGCTCGCGGAAATTTTCTGGCCGTCCTTGCGATACGTCCGCTTGAGAACGGTAAGTGTCCCCTCTTTTGTTTCCGACGCCGTCGCCGCCGGCCCGAGCAGCGTCTCGACCTCGTCCAGCAGCAGACCCTTTCTGAGCGATCCGTACGCCTTCCCCGATCCGCCGCCTGACGAGGCCACGCCGGACGCCGGCCCGAAGTCGATGTACTGCGCCAACGCACGCATCAGGCCGTCTGGCGTCAACGCATCGCCCGGTATGCCGTTCCGATAGCGTACGTTGAACCGGCTCCCGCTCTCGGCGCGCTTCGCCCGCAGGTTCGCCTCCATCACCGACTGCGCCTGCTTCGCCTCCGCTTCCGCACGCGCGTTCTCGCGTTCGCGTTCCTCCCGGAGGCTGGCGAGCTCCTTCTCGAACTGTTTCCGCTTGGTGGGGCCGGGCGCGTGCTTGATCGAGTCGCGGAGCGCTTTCTCGGCCTTGGTCTCGCTCTGGCTCACCGCGCTCACGTCCGTCGACGTGTTGTCGCCGAATGTCCCGTAGCCACCACCGCCGAGCTGAAATTCGATGTGCGAGTTCTTCTTGACGACGACCTTGGTGACCATCACCTGCTGGCCCATCCTGAGCGCCGTCGAGTTGTCCTTGAGCCGCTGCGCGACCTCACGGAAGTCGACGGGGATCTGGTCGAGCGGAAAAACGTCAACGCCTTGCTGCGTCGCGGGCATGTCGATTTTGACAGCGACGACCTTCCCCTCGAACGCCTGTCGAAGGACTGCCTCGTTCTGTGCCTGAAGCGGTGCCGCGAGCGCCATCAATGCACCGGCCGACATCGAGGCCAATATCGAGATACGCATCGGAGCTCTCCAAACGCGCCGTTTTTTTGTGTGAGGTGAAGCGAACAGCGAGGTTCAAGGGGTCAGAGCCCTTGAACGCGGAGGTTCAAGGGCTCTGACCCCTTGATCCGACATCCCGACGGAGAATGTGTGCGCGGTGTTTCCGCACCGCATGGGTCGTTCGACTCAGCCCAGCGCTACCGGCGCTCTGGCGGCTGTCCGCTCCGCGCCCGAACTTCAGCCGCCTTCGGAGTTGAGACCCGCGCGTGACCGCTTCGCTTCGCGACACACTCCAACAGGCCCTTGGTGACGCGTACCAGCTCGAACGCGAGCTCGGCGGCGGCGGCATGGCGCGTGTCTTCCTCGCAACGGACGCCGCGCTGAACCGGCACGTCGTCGTCAAGGTGATCGCTCCGGAGCTTGCCGCTGGAGTGAACGTGGAGCGATTCAAGCGCGAGATCCGGCTCGCCGCGCGGCTGCAGCACCCACACATCGTCCCTGTGCTCAGTGCCGGCGAGGTGCGCACGAGTGGCAACACCGTACTTCCGTACTACGTGATGCCGTTCGTTGCAGGCGAGTCGCTGCGCGCTCGCCTCGCCGACCGTGGTCCGCTGTCGCCGTCCGAGGTCGTGAGCGTGCTTCGCGATCTCGCCAGGGCCCTGGAGTATGCGCACACGAATGGTGTGGTGCACCGGGACATCAAACCCGACAACGTACTCATCGCCGGAAGTGCCGCGGCGGTTCTCGACTTCGGCATCGCGAAGGCGCTGGCCGCCGCGACCGCGGCGGGCACGCGCTCCGAGCGAGCCGATCACGATGCAGCTGCGCCTTCGACTCACGCATTGACCCAGCTTGGCAGCTCGATAGGCACACCGGCATACATGGCGCCGGAGCAGGCGGCGGGTGATCCCGCGATCGACCACCGCGCGGACCTCTATGCGTTTGGGTGCACCGCGTACGAGCTGCTGACCGGCCAACCTCCATTCGCCAATCGGTCGGTGGCGGCGCTCGTCGCTGCCCATCTGACGGAGGTACCGATGCCCGTTGCGTCGCGCAGAGCGGATGTGCCGCCGGCGCTGGCAGCGCTGGTCGAACGATGCCTCGCCAAGGATCCGGACGCTCGCCCTGCGGGCGCGGCAGACCTCATCCGTGCGCTCGATCTTGCCGCGGTGGAGGCGCTGGCATCGCGCCCGGCTCCGCCGGGGAGCGCGACGTCGACACGCTCCGACTCGCAGGCCGCCATCGCCGTTCTCCCGTTCGCGAACCTCAGCCCCGACGCGAACGACGAGTACTTCGCCGATGGCCTTACCGACGAGCTCATCACCGATCTCTCGGCGATTCGTACACTGCGGGTGACCGCCCGCGGAGCCGTGATTCGTCTCAAGGGAAGTGCGAAAGACCAAGGTGCGATCGCCCGCGAGCTCGGTGTCCGCTACGTCGTGACCGGCAGCGTACGGCGCGCCGGCGACGGCATCCGCGTCACCGCGGCGCTCCATGACGCCAGAGCGGACGCCGTGCTCTGGACCGACAAGATCAACGGCCCGCTCGGCGACGTGTTCGCCATTCAGGAACGGATTGCCGGGCGGATCGCGGCCGGGCTGCGCCTAACGCTAAGCGCCGACGAGCAACGGCGACTGCGCGAGCACCCGGTCACCGATCTGCGGGCCTACGAGTACCTGCTGCAGGCACGGCACGCGCTGTGGACGTTCGCGACACCGGCGCTCGACCGCGCCCGTCTGCTGCTCGAGAATGCGCTCGCCATCGTGGGCGACAACGCGCAACTCTACGCGGCGTTAGGGCAGGTACACATGAACTACATCGAGACCGGCCAGCCGGGCGCCGCAGAGCATCTCGCGCGCGTCGAGGAGTACGCCGCCAAGGCATCCGATCTCGAGCCCGAGTCGGCTTCGGTGCTCTGGCTGCGCGGCGCGATCCGGTGGAAACACGGCGAAATTCGCGAATCGATCCAGTTGCTCGAACGCGCCCGCGCGCTCGATCCGAGCAACGCAGAGCTCATCACCTTTCTCAGTTATGTCTATCTCCTCGCGGGGCAGGACGACCGAGCCTGGGAGGCCGCCGAGGACAGTACTCGACTCGACCCACTGACACCGCTGCTGCAATGCATGCCGGGGTTCTGCCATTGGCTGGCCGGTCGCCCCGCTGCTGCACTCCCCTATTACCAAAAGTTTCTGGCGATGGACCCGACGAATCCGGCGGCGCATCTCTTCCTGGTCGTGATCCTCCGTGTCACAGGGAACACCGACGAAGCAGCGAAGCGAGGCGAGTCGCTCCAGCGGGAATTCCCCGGGACCATCTTCGGCTCGCTCGGGGCCGCGTATGCGGCCGCCATCCGCGGCCGCCGCGATGACGCGCGTGCGGCGGTGACGCCCGAGCTGCTCGCCGCGGCGCAGCGAGTCGAGTTCATCGCGCGTTTCGTTGCACAGCTCATGGTGCTCATCGGCGACGCCGATGGCGCCGTCGACGCGTTGGAGCACTCGGTCCGGCTTGGGATGTCGCACTATCCCTTTCTATCGCGGCACGATCCGCTGCTGCGTACGTTGCACGGCCATCCGCGCTTCGAGCATCTGCTCGGGGTCGTGCGCATGAGGTGGGAGCGCGGCGGCGCCTCGGCGGCGGACCGTGCGCCTGGCTGAGGTGATGGCCGGATGTTACCGGCGAACGTCCAACCCGCGGCCTTCGCTGGGTGGCCGAATGTGGCACCTTCAGGGGCACCATCCACCCTGAGGTTACCAATGCTGACCATAGATGAAGTGCCGCTCTCCCAGTCCGCGCTGCTCGTCATCGACGCGCAGGACTCGTTCAAGGTCGACCCGAAGTGGGAGCGTCGCAACAACCGCGACTTCGAGCGCAACGTCGCAGCCCTCATCGACGCCCATCGCGCCGCCGGGCTTCCGGTGTTCTTCTTCCTCCACACCGACGGCGACCCGGGCTTCGAGCGCGACGGTCCACACCTCCGGCTCATGGACTTCATCCGGGTGAACCGCGGCGAGCCCGTGCTGCTCAAGGACACTCGGAACGCGTTCACGAGTACCACGCTGCAGCCCCAGCTCCTCGCGTTGGGCGTTAGGCGCCTCGCCATCACCGGGATCCAGATGGAGCAGTGCTGCGAGACGACGGCGCGCGTCGCCGCGGATCTCGGCTACGCGGTGGACTTCGTGATCGACGGGACCATGACGTTTCCGATCCGGAACTGGGACATCCCCGGCAAGGAGCTCGGCGTCGAGGCCGTGGAGGAGCGGACGGTCTATGCGCTCCGCAAGCGGTTCGCGCGCATCGTAAAGACCGCGACGCTGGTGGGCGAGCTGGAACCGCTCGCGACGTCCGTTCCGGAACCCGCCTTCACCACGTGAATACCGTGAACCCGACCCCTCGGCGTATCATCTTCGCCCTGTTTCCGGGATGCGAGATGCTCGACCTCGCGGGGCCGGCGCAGGCGTTTTACGAAGCGAAGGTGCTCGGCGTGCCGTACGCGATCTCGTACTGCGCGCCGACGCCCGAGGTGCCGTCGGCGCAGGGCCTCAGGTTGAGCGGACTCGAGCCGCTGCCTCAGGTTCGACCGGGCGACCTGATCATGCTGCCCGGCTATCCCACACACACCATGCCGGTGCCGGCCAAGCTCGTCGCATGGCTGCGCGAAGTGCACCGGGCCGGCGTGGAGCTGTGCTCCGTGTGCACCGGCGCATTCGCGTTAGGCGAGGCCGGTGCGCTCGACGGCAGGACGTGCACCACCCACTGGAAGCGGGTCTCCGAGCTCAAAGCCCGCTATCCCCGTGCACAGGTGGTCGGCAACCGGCTCTTCGTCATCGATGACGGCATCGTCACGAGCGCCGGCATAGCCGCGGGAATCGACATGGCGCTGGCGCTCATTGAGCGGGACGCGGGGCCGCTTGTCGCCGGGGAAGTCGCGCGCGAGATGGTGGTGTACATCCGGCGTGACGGGGCGCATGACCAGGAAAGCGTCTACCTCGACTACCAGACACACTTGAGCCCGGGGATCCACCAACTCCAGCAGCACCTCGTCAGCAACCCGGGGTCACGCGAGACACTTGGCCAGCTCGCGCGGATTGCCGGGATGAGCGAACGGAATCTGACGCGCGTGTTCAAGCGCGCGACGGGCATTTCGATCCACGACTATCGCGAGCGACTGCGCGTCGAGCGCGCCCGGGATCTGATGAAGAACCCGATGATGACCCTGGACGCGGTCGCGGCCGCGTGCGGGTTCGCCGACGGGCGCCAACTCCGGCGCGTCTGGGCAGCGCGCTTCGGCGCGCCGCCGAGCGCGAGCCGGGTCAATTTCCGATCCGGTCCCTGAGCTGTTGTGCGGCCGACAGGTGCACCACGATGTGCGGGCGAACGTCGTTCTGCAGCGCGGTGCGCAACTCAGCTTTCTGCGCCTTGGCGATGAACGCATCGACCAGAGCCAGCGTGCGCTCGTGCACCGTGACCTGGAGCGCCATGTAGTGGAAGCCGAAGTTGCTGGCGCCGAGCCCGGCGATGCCCTCGATCTCCGAATCCTGCAGCTTTTGCAGCGCGTCGCTCGGCACGGTCGGCGTGATGTTGAGCTGTGCCGCCAGCAATTCGAGCTCGGTGTCGATGGCCGCGTGCTCGGTCAGCATGGTCGTCGCGAACGCTTTCACGTCGGCGTTCGACGAGATCTGGAGAGCGAGCTGGCCCGCCTGGAGCTCGGCACGATTTGCCTCGCGCATGAGCCCGAGAATGTCAGCGTCGGATCGCGCGGAGTTGGCGATCCCCCCGGCGGTTTGCTTGGGGTCGGTGGGACCGTCGCCACCTTCCTTGCAGGCGTACCCGGCAATAGCAAAGACGGCCAAGGCAACGGCGGCGGCGGAACGTCGCAGATCGCGATGCATCGTAACGGCTCCGGAGGTGGTTCACAGCCGATCGCATGCATCGCGACCTAGGACCAAAATAAATGCGGGCCGCGGTTGCGCCACAGCAGACCCAGCTTCCGCTTACGACCGACCGTTCCCTATCCTTCGCGGCGCCCGACCTTCGATGGGCCCACGTCCTCAAGCCATAGCCCACATGCGTCCAGCCGTCTCGCTCACGATCTGCCTGTTCCTGTCTGCGGCGCGCGCCTCCGGCGCTCAGGGGGCGTTGTCCGTTCAGCAGTCGCTCGGCAGGGACATCCTGCGTGAGCTGATCGAAACGAACACCACGTATTCCAGCGGGAGCACGACCAAGGCGGCCGAGCGCATGGCGGCGCGTTTCCGCGCCGCGGGATTCCCGGCTGCCGACGTTCAGATCGTCGGGCCGGACACCGGCCGCGACACCAAGGACAGGAACCTCATCGTACGGTATCGCGGGCGGGGATCCCAAAAGCCGATTCTGCTCATCGGGCACTTGGACGTCGTCGAGGCCCGACGAGCGGACTGGGAGCTCGACCCGTTCAAGCTCACGGAACGCGACGGCGACTTCTACGGCCGCGGTACGCTCGACATGAAGAACGGCGTTGCGGCGTGGGTCGCGGCCCTGCTACGAATGAAGCAGGAGGGCATCGTCCCCGCCCGCGACTACATCCTCGCGCTGACGGCAGGCGAGGAAGGGGGCGGCGGTTACAACGGGATCCAGTGGCTGCTGGCCCACCGGCGCGATCTGGTCGACGTCGCCTATGCGCTGAACCCCGACGCGGGCGGTGGCGAGCTTCGCGACGGGAAACCGGTCTCGTTCGATGTGCAGGCAGCCGAGAAAGTCTTTCAGTCGTATCGGCTTACCGTGCGCAACCCCGGCGGGCACAGCTCGTTGCCGGAGAAGGACAATGCGATCTACCGCCTCGCCGCCGCGTTGGGCCGAGTGGGCGGGTACGAGTTTCCATTCGAGCTGAACGCCATTACGCGCGAGTACTTTGCGCGAACCGCGGCAATCAGCGAGGGCGAGCTGGCTGCCGACTCACGGGCGGTCGGCGCCGGCGGTCGCGTGGATACAGCGGCGGCGCGGCGCCTGGCAAACCGGTCGCCATTCTACAATGCCCTGCTCCGCACGACCTGCGTGCCGACGCTGATCGAAGGCGGCCACGCCGTGAATGCGCTGCCACAGCGCGCGGTGGCAACGATCAACTGTCGCATACTCCCCGGCGTCGACCCGGCGAGCGTCGAGCAGACCATTCGCCGCGTCGTTGCCGATACCGCCGTCAGCGTGGCGCGCGCCGACACGGCGAGACCGAGCCCGCCATCACCACTGCCGGCGCCGCTCGAGCAGACGATTCGTTCAGTGGCAGCGTCGATCTGGGGATCGGTGCCGCTCGTTCCCACGATGGAGACCGGAGCAACCGATGGTCTCTTTCTCCGCAACGCGGGCATCCCGGTCTACGGCGTGACCGGGTATTTCGCCGACCCGAACATCCCCGCGGACACGCGGGCGCACGGACTCAACGAGCGGATCGGCGTCAAGGCGTTCTACGATCAGCTCGAGTTTACGTACCGCCTACTGAAAGCGATTGGCGACGGGGCCGCGGTGTGACCGTCGGCGGCTCTCCTTAGAGTCGCATTAGCGTCTCGATCATGGGCGTCCACGCGGCCACCTGTGTTCGAGCCGTCACGTCCGACAGAACCACGAACGCCGCGTTCACGCCGAGCTTCGGCGCGCGAACGGGGATGATGTGGGCGCTGATCAACCGGCGCGGCTCCCCGAGCGGCGCGATCGCGATCTCGTCTTCGCGTACGTTGTCCTCCGTCAGGAGTGCGCGCGTGATCGCCCACTGCAGCGGCTCCAGACGATCGATTCGAAGGGATCGCGCGGCCGCGTTCGCGAACACGACCGCGCCGTTGCCGTCGACGACCAGCAGCCCCACCAGGATGTGCTCGAGGAGGTCGTCGATGACCGCTGGACTGATCTGATGCACTTCGGCGATGCGCGAGAATGGCTCGGCGTGTGTGGGAGTGAGTGTGGTCGCCATCGGGTCTCCCTGAACGGGTCGTTGCGCAGCCTAGCGCCACCGCCGTCGCGAAGCTGTAGGAGACTCGCCTGGTCCTCCTCAGGAGTTCCCGGACAAACCCAACGCCGACGTCGCGACTTGGATCGCCGTTGGTCCTCCGGTACCGTGGAGAAGCGGGTCATCACGCGCCCGGCTGTTCGACAAGGCCGGACGGGGTATCTTCGCGGCGGCTGTCGTCGATCATCACCTCCGACTCCGGAGCTCGCGATGCGCCGCTCGTGTCCAGTCGTTCTCCTGCTGGTGGCGTCCGCTGCGGCCGTCGGCGCGCAGTCCGCGCCTAACGGGTATCCGGTGAAGCCCGTTCCCCTCGCCGACTCCGTGGAGATCGCGCTCGCGGTCTCGGCGGCTCCTCCGGAGCTGTCGAATCAGGCCACGGTGTACGCCGTGCGAGACGGTCAGGTGCTTACGCTGCGGCGCGGATCGAACGGCTCGGCGTGCGTGGTCGCGCGTGACCTGCACGGCGGGAGCCTTTACCCGATCTGCTACAACCCCGAAGGCGCGCGCACAGTGCTCGCGCGTGAGCTGCTGGAGGTCCGGCTTCGCTCATTGGGTGCGTCGGAAGACTCCGTCGAGCGGGCGGTGGCGGCCGGCTACGCGAGCGGTGAGCTCGAGGCGCCTAATTCGCTCGCGCTGGGCTACATGATGTCGCCGCGCCAGGTGCTGTTCTCGAGCCCGCGGCCCGAAGGCCGTCGCGTGGGCTCGTGGCATCCGCACCTCATGTTCTTCGTGCCGGGCGCAACGCCGTCGATGTTCGGGCTGAGCAGCGAAGATGCCGAGCCGATCTCCGTGAGCGGGTCGGGGACGCCGAGGGCCGAGGTCGTGGTGAAGGTCCAGAAATGGTCGGACGGGACACCCGTGGCGGGACCGACGAAAGCACCCTGAGCTCCTGCGAATTGGGGTCTTCATTTCAAGGGGTCAGAGCCCTTGATCCCCAGGCATCAAGGGCTCTGACCCCTTGAAATGTCGGCATAGTGAGCATCCAGCGGATCCGGCAGTTTCCGCCACATCCGCTTCATGGCAGTTCGCAAAAGAGGCTTGCTCGTGCATTGATGTCTACTTGGCAGTATCAGGAACGAAGCGGAAGTCGTACTCCAGCCGAATCGTATCGGCCACGCTCAGCACCACCGGAACCTTCGGCTGCTCGAGGCCAAAGTCCTTGAACGTGAACGCTGTCGTCGCGGTACCGACGATGCCGTTCCCCTCGCCGCGTGCCGTCACCTGCCACGTTGTTGGATGCGTAGCACCGCGGACGGTCAGGTCTCCTCGAACCGAGAACGTCTGCGACGAACCTGGCGCGATCGGCATCAGCAGACCCTCCAACGCGACCGGCACCAGCTCGGCCTGCGGGTACTTCGACGTCTCCAGCGTGCTGCGGCGGAGGAAGTTATCGCGGCGGGCCTGGTCGCTTTTTAGCGACGCCAGCTCGATGATAACCTTGGACCCTTCCTTCACGACCTTGCCATCCGGCCCGATCACGATCCGCCCCTTGATGTCCTTGGTCGCCCCGATGGCGTCCTTCGGAAGATCGAACCCCGCGAGCTGCTCGCGCACCCGGTATCGAGCTTCGTTGCCGTCGGGCGCAACGATGTAGCTCTGGCCCGAGGGGTTGGTGTTCGAAGCTGGCTTGGCCTGGGCCGAGAGGCCGCCGGCGGCGGCGGCGAACGCAAACAGGGCGAGTAACAACGACTTCACGGGGAGGGATCTCCGGAAAGGGCTATCGGTTGTACGGTTGGCGCAGCACTTTCGCTAGGGTCGCGCGTAAGCACCGTAAACGATCCGGGGAGCTGCCCGCTTTATGGAAAGCGTCGTTGCCGCGCTGCTACGGGATTTCGAGAACGGGAAGCTGACCCGGCGCCAGCTTGTGCAGACTCTGGCTCTCATGGCGGTCGGGTCGCCGGTGGCGTCCGCAGTCGCCCAGAGCGTGGCTGGGACCTCGGCCAGTCCAGCGGGGACGCCTTGGAAGACCGTGTGGCTCGACCATATCTCGTTCCAGGTATCCGACTATAAAAAGAGTGTCGACTTCTACACCGACCTGATGGGCTGGAAGGTGCTGAACGACACCGGCACCCAGGCGGCGATCGACATCCATGGCATCGGCGGCATCATCATCCGTAATCGGCGGCGGCCTGCGGACGCGGGTGCAGCGGGAAACCAGCCCGGAGCACAGCCTTCCCGACCCGACTCGGCGAGTGGCACCTCAGGCGGGGCCATGGCACAACCCTCGCGGCCGCCAGTCACGGCCGTGGTCGACCACATCTCATGGGGCATCGAACCGTGGGATACAGAGACGGTTCGCGCCGAGCTGCTCAAGCGGGGCCTAACGCCGCGCGAGGACACCGGCAATCGCGGGTCCATGGAGACTTCGCCGTTCAAGAGCTTCCACGTGAAGGACCCGGATGGCTGGGACCTGCAGATCAGCAACCAGACGAAGGACAAGCACGAGCTGTGACCCTGGCGTCGTAACCCTACCAGCGCTCGAATGGGTCGGATGAAGAGTTTGATTGCGGCCGCCGCGATCCTGGCGGCAGCGGTTTCGTTCGAAGTCGGCATGCGGATGAGTGAGGCGGCGGCACACGTGCCGCCAGGTGCTCTCGTGTACACAACGAGCGCCGCTCCGACCGCACCGCCATCCGGCTCGCACGTGTGGCCGCGCCCCACCCAGCCCACGCGTGCGCGACGCGTCAGCCCGGCCACGTATACGCGGGCGCAGCTCGACGCGCTCAACGACGTGCTCGACGCGTACTGCATCGATTGCCACAGCAACGATCTCAAGCTCGGCAACCTGTCGCTGGAAGGCTTCGACATCGGCCACGCGGACACCGCGCGCGTGAAGGCCGAGAAGATGATCCGGAAGCTGCGGGCCGAGATGATGCCCCTCGCCGGGCGGCCACGTCCGCCGAGCGACACGCTGCAGATGGTGGCGAACGCAATCGAGCGCGTAATCGACAGGGCATCGCCACCCAACGCCGGGTCGCGCACGTTCCAGCGCCTCAACCGGCCCGAGTACGAGAACGCGGTGCGCGATTTGTTAGGCGTCGACATCAACGCCGCGGACTACCTGCCGCTCGACACCAAGAGCGCGAACTTCGACAACATCGCGGACGCTCAGCTGCTGTCGCCCACCCTTCTCGAGGCGTACCTCAACGCGGCGGCGACGGTCAGCCTCCTGGCGGTCGGCGACAAGAACGCGCCGACGACGCTCACGACGTACCGCGTATCGCCCTACATCTCGCAGCATCCGTGGGACCACGTGGAAGGCGCGCCATACGGCACGCGAGGCGGTGTCGTCGCGCAACACACGTTCGTGGCCGATGGACTGTACGAGCTTCGCTTCAACGTCGCGGGCGGCGTTGGCACGCAGCTCGAGGACATCGACGTCTCGATCGACGGCGAACGCGTGGCCCTCCTCAAGTACGAGCGCGGCGTGAACAAGTCGTTCGCCATGCAGGACCTCCCGTTAGGCGTCGACCTGTACAAGACCGAGCCGCTGAAGGTGACGGCCGGCCCGCATCGCGTGTCGGTCGCGTTCGTGAAGCGCGCTGACGGTCCGTACGAGGACCTCATCAAGCCACACGACTGGTCGCTCGCGTCAGGGGGATCCGCGAGCTCCGGTACCACGATGCCGCCTCACGTCATGGACCTCGGCATCGTCGGCCCGCAGGATGCCGTGGGCGTTTCCGAGACGCCCAGCCGGCGCATCATCTTCTCGTGTCGTCCGTCCGCCACGCTGGCCGACACCGTCTGCGCGCAGCAGATACTCACTCGGCTCGGCACGCGGGCGTATCGGCGTGCGCTCACGTCGCACGACGTGAGCGGGCTCATGACGTTCTACAGGCGCGGCGCGGAAAAGGCCGGCTTCGAGGAAGGCATTCGATCGGCATTGCAGGCGATGCTTGCGAGCCCGTACTTCGTGTTCCGGTTCGAGACGACGCCCGATAACGCGGCGCCAGGCAAGGACTACAGGCTGAGCGACTATGAGCTCGCGTCTCGGCTCTCGTTCTTCCTGTGGAGCAGCATCCCCGACGATCGCCTGCTCAAGCTCGCTGCGACCGGGCGACTCTCCCAACCTGTTACGCTCGACGCCCAGGTGAAGCGGATGCTCGCCGATCCGCGTGCCGGCGCGCTCGCAACGCGCTTCGCCGGGCAGTGGCTCCGCCTGCAGGACATCGACAAGGTTCGTCCCGACGTGTTCTGGTTCCCCGACTACGACGAGCAGCTGGGACAGGCGATGCAGAAGGAGACGGAGCTCTTCTTCGGCGACATCGTCAGGCACGACCGGAGCATCCTGACGTTGCTCACAGCGAACTACACGTTCGTGAACGAGCGGCTCGCACGGCACTATGGGTTCACGAACGTCTCCGGCGAGCAGTTCCGCCGCGTGACGTATCCCGATAGCAACCGTCGCGGCATCCTCGGCCAGGGGAGCATGCTGGTCCAGACGTCGCTCGCGAACCGCACGTCGCCGGTGCTGCGCGGGAAGTGGGTGATGGAGGTGGTCATCGGCATGCCGCCTCCGCCACCGCCGCCTAACGTTCCGTCGCTCGACGAGACGACGGATGGCAAGGATGGCAAGCCTCTGACGACCCGTGAGCGCATGGAGCTGCACCGCAAGAACATCACGTGCCGGACGTGCCACCAGTACATGGATCCGATCGGTCTCGCGCTCGACAACTTCGACGTAACCGGCCGGTGGCGGTATCGCGAGAACGCCATGCCGCTCGACACGCAGGGACAGCTGTATGACGGCACGCCCGTGTCCACGCCGGCAGAGCTCACGCGTGCGCTGCTCAAGCGGCCGACCCCGCTCGTTCGCCATTTCACCGAGAATCTGATGGCGTACGCGTTAGGCCGCCGCGTCGCCGATGAGGACCAGCCTGCCGTCCGTGCGATCGCGCAACGAGGTACGGAGAGCGGCTACAAGTTCTCGTCGTTCGTCATGGGCGTCGTGAACAGCACCGCGTTCCGCATGCGCACGGCCGAGCAGCCGGTCGCGGCGGACGACAATCGCTTGCAGCGTTAGGTAAGGACCAAGAGAGGAGCCGAGTAACCCGATGCAGATCCTGGCCGGAAAGGCAATGGAGCGCCGGACGTTCCTGCGCGGTCTGGGGGCTACCCTCGCCCTCCCCTACCTCGACGCGATGGCGCCGACGGTCCGCTCGCTTCGAAAGTTCGGCGCCGCATCAGCGGCCGCGGACAAGACGCGGCTCGTGTGCATGGAGCTCGTGCACGGTTGTGCCGGCTCGAACACCTGGGGCGCATCCAAGCATCTGTGGGCACCAGCGGAGATCGGTCGTGACTTCGAGCTCAATCCGGATGGTGCGCTCGCCCCACTCGATCCGTGGCGCGACTACCTCACGATCGTGAGCAACACCGACGTGCGCATGGCCGAGGCGTTCGAGGCGCCGGAGATCGGCGGCGACCACTTCAGGTCCAGCGCCGTGTTCCTCACCCAGTCGCACCCGAAGCAGACGCAGGGATCGGACGTCTTCGTCGGCACGTCGCTCGACCAGATCGTCGCACGCAAGATCGCCGAGGACACCGCGATCCCGTCGATGCAGCTGTGCATCGAGAACCAGGACCGCGGCGGTGGCTGCGACTACAACTACGCGTGTGCCTACACCGACACGCTGAGCTGGGCGAGCCCGACGGATCCGCTCCCAATGATCCGCAACCCGCGCATCGCGTTCGACCAGCTCTTCGGCGCGGGCAGCAACAACACGGAGCGAGCCGCTCGACGCAAGGCCAACCAGAGCATCCTCGACTGGATCGTTGGAGACCTCGCGGGCCTGAAGCGCGAGCTCGGGCCGACGGACCGCCAGCGGATCGACAAATACCTGTCGGACATCCGCGAGCTCGAGCGCCGCATCCAGGCGGTCGAGGCACGGAACGGCAGTGGCGAACCGCGAGACCTGCCGGAAGCACCGTTAGGCGTCCCCGACTCGTTTGCCGAACACATGAAGCTCATGTTCGACATCCAGGTGCTCGCGTTCGAGTCCGATATGACGCGCGTGTTCTCGTTCAAGACCGGACGCGATGCGTCGACGCGCGCCTACCCGGAGAGCGGCACCGACAAGGCGTTCCATCCGGCGTCGCATCACGGCGGGCGCGAGTCGGCGATCCTCGACTTCAACAAGATCAACCGCTACCACGTGAGCATGCTGCCGTACTTCCTCGAGAAGCTGAAAAACACGAAGGAAGGCGACAGTAACCTGCTCGACAAGACCGTCATCATTTACGGCTCGCCGATGGCGGACGGCAACAT
>Ga0307408_100000749_pt1 | contig 26232 bp, 28 predicted proteins | sample 322Cmetagenome_FD_202116 | JGI IMG/M metagenome (GOLD analysis project Ga0307408, IMG submission 202116) | Maize rhizosphere microbial communities from greenhouse at UC Davis, California, United States - 322HYB-C-3 | ecosystem: Host-associated > Plants > Roots > Rhizosphere > Soil | place...
TACCGCAACCACTATTAATATGCACTTTCATGGTGCAGAAAATGGTTCCGACCTTGTAAGCTCACCGGTAACTATAGGTATCACCGGGTTTACCAGCAATTACATCGGAAGCCTGAGCGGTACAACCCGGCCATTAACAGCAGATGAAGAACATCAGTTATTGGAGGGTAAATGGTACCTAAACATTCACAGCTCAACCATTCCTGGAGGAGAACTAAGGGGGAATATTAAGTTCTAGGATGTAGGGGGCTGCCCAGAGGCAAGGGCTGCACTATCGCTCTACCGGCATGATGGTGCTTCAGCTTTCGGGCAGCTTTTTTATACAAAACATGGCTTAGATACCAGATATTTTAAACTTCCCTCCTATATTTAACCATGTCTGATTTTAGGTTAGAAGTTTTCCAAACGGTTGCTAAAAGACTCAGTTTCACAAAAGCAGCGCAAGAGCTCTTTATTACGCAGCCTGCAGTTACCAAGCATATTCGTGAGCTGGAGGAACAGTACAAGGCAAAGCTGTTTGAACGTAATGGAAACAAAATAGCACTTACCAGGGCCGGCGATATCTTATTAAAGTACTCAGAACAAATTTTCGCCATCTACCGCCAGGCTGAGTTTGAAATAAATATTATAAGCGAACGAAACACAGGAATACTACGCCTTGGTGCAAGTACTACTATTTCGCAATATGTTATCCCGCCGCTCTTAGCCAGTTTTCACCAAAAGTTTCCTGAAATCAAAGTGAACCTAATAAATGGCAATACCGAGGCAATTGAAAATGCGCTTATTAATAAGGAAATAGACCTGGGTTTAATAGAGGGGCATTCCCGGAAAACACAGATCAGCTATTCCGAATTTGTTAAAGATGAAATTGTATTGGTATGCAGCAAAGAGCATCCCCTTGCAAAGACTGCAGAGCTTAGCCTTGAAGAGTTAAAAAACACTCCTTTAATTTTAAGAGAAAGAGGCTCTGGAACTTTAGAAGTAATTGAACATTTTCTTGAGCCATCAAAGCTTAAACTAACTAATCTTCAAATAGAAATGCAACTCGGCAGCACCGAAGCCATTAAATCTTACCTGCTGCATTCTAATTGTATGGCATTCTTATCTATTCATGCCATTTTAAAAGAGCTCTCCACCGGAGAACTAAGAATTATAGATGTAAAAGGATTAAATATTCAACGCAACTTCTATTTAATTAACCTCCATGGCCAAATACCGGGCTTAGCAGAAGTATTTATCAGGTTCCTGAAACTCAATAGCGGAAAAATTAAAATTTAAAAACTTTGGCATAATATTAGCCCTGGCCTCTGAATGTTGAAATGTGGGAAAAACCCTTCTCATTTTTTAAGATTTCAGGAAACAATCTAAAGAAAGCTCCGTAGACATGAACACCTTTGAACGCATGGTGTTATGAGAAGACTACTATCTTTATTTTGTATTTCATTGTTTACAGTTTCGGCTACCAAGACTAAAGCCGCTTTAGTTACCGGAAACCCGTTTGAGAATAATATTGTGGCTATAAACCTGGACAAGGCAGCTGCATTTGTGGATATGGCCAGCCTGCAAGCCAACTTTTCCATTGAATTCCAAAAGGCAGTTGTGTTAACATGGAACGTGGCCACCATCAACAATAGCTACACCTATACAATTGAGCGTGCCGCAAAAGATAAATTTGTAGCAATAGGATCACTACATTCTGCGAATTCCCTGGATCAAAACATTTTTTGCTTTACTGATTTTCATCCCCTTGACGGGACATCATATTACCGCATTAAAATCACAAACAAGGCAAACCAGTTAATGTATAGCAAAGTGTTGAGTGTAAAAAGCGAGGTTACAGAAGTTGTATCAAAACCCGCAGCTGAGGAAGCATTATAAAAGGAAACCTAGTTATAGAAAGAATGGGCAGGCTAATACCTGCCTTTTTTATTTTTAAGCTTACTTAATATTTTTGCTGGATCAAGCTTAAAAGTTGGGGAGTAATAAAAAACATCCCCAAGCAGCCATTCGAATTTAGGTGCTATGATCATCGTCGCCTTGCCGGCTGGGCTTCGTTCTTTTTCTTGACAAAAAGAACCAAAAGTCAAGTGCTTTGACGAGGAGCCCTTTTCCGCACAGGCAGCCGCACAAATGCACTTGTCAAGCCCACGGTGCCGCACCTGCTTCGCCCCTGTTGTCGCACAACCTATAGCTTCACGAACCAGCTGATGCACCCTGCCATCCCACAAGCCTTATTGACAAGCGCATTTCTTTCCGGACTCTTCGTCAAAGCACAAAAGCACTTAGTTCTGAACAAGTTTTGTTGGAAATAACAGTCTTAGTCCCCGTTTTTTTTACTTAACATTTTTGCTACATTATGTTTAAGTAGTTAAATATTATAACCTTTTGAAAAATACAACGTAAAGAAGAAGGCAGCAATTTTATCCCTATGAGATTGATAACCAAAAAACCAACCAACCTCGCTACCTTGCCGGAAACCTATAACCATTCAGGCAAAACCTTTGACAATCAAACAAGTACAAAGGAAAAATTTACCATTTTAATTATTGAAAGCAACTCTTGTAGCTTCACCAGCTTAAGTGAAATACTCCGGTCGGAGGATCGTGTATTTTTAAAAACGAATGCTGAAAAGGATGCTTTTAAACTCGCACAGCGAAAGCCTGATATTGGATTGATTGTGTTTGATGCCGGCAGGCTCGCCCAAACAGGCTATGAAGTAGTGAAACAGCTGGCAGGTAATCCACTTACAAAACATATTCCACTCCTTTTAATAGCGGGGCCAGCCGAACTTGAAAATATTAACCCGGAAAACTTTGGGAATCAGCCGGTCGATTATCTTCTGTCGCCGGTAAATAATACGGTGGCCAGGGCGAAAGTTTCATTATTCGAAAGGTCTTTTTTTCAGGAAAGAGAACTTAAGGAGATGCAGGCACAGCGGGACGAGGCAAACGCACAACTGCAACGCACTAAAGATATTGCTACCAAGTTGAAAACACCGGTTGCTGGAATTAACGGTTTGGTTTCCCTGATAAGAATGAACAAAGAGGTATTGAGAATTGATGACGTTCAGGATAAAATGAGTCTTTTGGGCTCACTCTCATCCAATTTATCCGAGATGATAACCTCATCATTTGATACTTCAGAAAGCGGCGGCGATGAAGAACCTACTTCCACCGGTAAGCTCATAAGTAAATGCCTAAGCCTGCTAAAAGCCCCCTCCTCTATTTCCTTCAAAATAGAAAGCGACCTGCCAATATTTAAAACTAAAGAACTTAAACTTCAACGGATATTTCAGCACCTGATAGATAACGCCATTAAATATACAGGCAAGCAGCAGGGACTGATTAGCATTGGCGTTGAAGATGCGGGAGACTTCTACAGATTTTACGTAAAAGGAAAAGGCGCAACAAACGAGAATCCAAAGAAAAACCCAGAATCTGCACTAAATTCACTTAAATCATCCGTTGAAGAACAAGGAGGAAAAATATGGGTTGAAGCAGTTCCTGGAGATGGCTGTAAATTCATGTTTCTTTGGAAAAAATAATTTACATAAGAAACTATCTATCAGTCGGTTATTTCTCCTTTCCTACATTGAAGAAATAACCGATTACCACCTTATAGTTCCAGGCACCCTGAAAGCACTTCGTCAATAATCCCGAATTCTTTAGCTTCGGAAGCAATCATCCAATAATCTCTGTCTGATACTTCATGAACCCGCTCATAGCTTTGTCCGCTATGTTTGGCAAGAATTTCATACAGTTCGCGCTTTAACTTTAAAGTTTCGCGGGCTGTAATTTCAATATCTGATGCTTGCCCCTGTACCCCACCTGAAGGCTGATGCAGCATTACACGCGAATGTGTTAAAGCCGCCCTTTTTCCGGCTGCCCCAGAGCATAACAATACCGCCCCCATGGAAAGCGCCATGCCTGTGCAAATGGTTGCCACATCCGGACCGATGTATTGCATGGTATCGTAAATTCCCAAACCTGCGTAAACCGAACCGCCCGGTGAATTGATATACAGCTGAATATCCCTTTTAGCATCAGTGGATTGCAGAAACAGCAGTTGCGCCTGAATAATATTGGCAATATTATCATCCACCGGCGCACCCAAAAATATAACCCTGTCCATCATTAACCGCGAAAACACGTCCATTTGAGCAACATTTAATTGGCGCTCTTCGATAATATACGGTGCAATTGCCAGTGGGGTTTGTTGTACCATTCTTGACATATACTGGTCTACATTCAGGCTGCTGATACGATGGTGTTTTATAGCAAAATTCCTGAACTCATTTTTAAGACTGTTCATATTATAATATTTAATACAATAGCATAGCATCCCCAAATGGCTGCCAGCCATCAATAATTCCCTTAAGTAAATAGTGATTATTTTCGGGTGAAAATGCCGAAAACCTTACGTTTAAAACTTCTGTAGGCGCTTTGGGTAAACAGCATATCCTCTGCTGCAGCAATTTCCTTTTTCAACTGATTTCGGCCGTAATGCTTAATTAACTTATAGGTTTGCTGCTGCCATTGTAGTTTATCGTATAGGCGGGGTTGTAAAATCAGCCTCGCTTCAAACAATAGCCTGTCTTCAGCTGCAGGAAAACCTAAAAGCTGAACCTCAATTTCCTGAGTTTCAATCAATGAAGTCTGCATAGCTTAAAGATTTTAGTTTAACCTGATTGCGAACCTTTTCCAGGCATTTAAACTTCTGCACCGTTGCCGAGCGGCTTCCTGCAAATCCAAATTGCTGTGCAAGCTCTTCGGGCGAAGTTTTATCATAATAAAATGCCCTAAGCAATTCCATGCACTTTTTGCCTGCTGCCTCTAGAAAATGCAGTACTTTGAGTTCGGACGGTTTTGCATTCTCATCCTCCGAGGGATCTAGGTTGATATCGGCGTTTAAACTTACTTCTTTAGCAAGTGCCCTGTAGCGTTTTAACCATAAATGGCGTGCTGTTCCAAGTATGTAAGCTTTTTCTGAATTGGTGATTTGAAGGCCTGAGCAAACCGCTTTTTCATACCAGATGATAATAGCATCCTGAAATACATCCTTTGCTTCATCCAGGGTGCCATTCATTTTATTAACAAAACGGGCAAAATCCGGAAAAGCATATTTATAAAGGCTGATAAACAGTTCCCTGCGCAGCAGGCTCTGGCTTTCTTCTGTAGCTGGTAGTTTCATGTTTGACTTTTTACTATAAGTGCCATTTACTTCCCCAATATCACCGTAAATTTTATTTTTTAGATTCCCCTGTTTGATTAAAACGTGTTGGGTTGCTAATTAATATTCGTTTGTTAGTAGCGAGTCGTTAAATTGATCAAGAAGTTTAAGCATTTTGGTGAAGTACTTAACAAAAGAGGTTGGTGGGGACTTCAAAGTTAAAATATGAAGGCATGCATAGTTTCACACCCTCTCTACCTTACGGCATCTCTCCCAAGGGGAGCTACTGTGTGTACACATCTTCGGCAGATTCAGCTGATTTCCATTTGTACTTTTCTTTTTTTTCTTTTCCATTCGATGAAAAGAAACAAAAATCTTGTGCCTTGCGAGGTGCCTTTTTCGCACATCCTCTGCGCAAATTCCCTTATCAGCCGCACGGTGCTGCGCCGGCCTTTCCCTCTTCGCACAGCCCACCGCTTCAGAAAACCCGACAATGCACCTTCCTCATGCACAGGTCCGCTGATAAGCGAATTTCTACCCAGGCACTTCGCAAGGCACCACCTCCGAATCAAGGTTTCTGCCAACTTCGAACGCCCTCCTCCAAATCGCCTTAATATAAAAACTTGTGTACACACAGTAGCCCAGAGAAAGAGGCTACCCCACCACGACAAAGGCCTTAACAAAAGGTTGGTGGGGACACCAACCTCGGAATCAGAATGTTAAGAGTTCAATTCTCAAAGCTAAAGCCAAAAGCTGAATGCTCGAAGCTGGCACCTGAAAGCTGAGAGCTAAACGCTTTCCGTATACTTCCTAAAGTTGTCCAAAATTGCCTGCCAGCCACTCCTTTGCATTTCCTCGGGATGGATACTTTCAGCATCAAAAGATTCAACGATTTTAGTTTCGCCGTCAACGGGGGTAAATTCAACTCTCACTTTTCGTCCGTCACCCATTTCGTACTCAATAAGTTTATATTCTTCTACATTAGTATAAATACCTTCGAAATCGAAGCTTGCACTGCCGTCTTTTGCAGCCATAGTGGTTTTAAACTTTTTACCTGTCTGTGGGTCATTTTCGGCATAAGGGGCATGCCAATCATCAGATGCCTGGCACCATTTTGTGATGTGCTCTGGCGAAGTCCAGGATTCCCACACCTTAGCAACAGGCGCTTTTACTGTAGTTTCTACTGTGATAACTGTTTTGTTTGCTGTTTCCATCGCTTTTGTTTTTATAGTTGATATTTAGTTCCAATATACATGCTTAAATTTCAGTGTAAGCCATCTAGCTTACGCTTAACGTTTTTCTGATACAAACATAGCCTCGCGTAGCTTGCAATGCGATGTGCAAAACCGACAAATAAGGGGTATTTTACGACAGTGATTCAAACGGATTAGAGCTGAGAACAAAGCTGCCTCATTACCTAATCTCAAAGGCATGTGCTCAATGTCATTTAGTAAAGAATAACAATCCCGAACGTTCGGGATTAAATGTCGGTAGAAGAAAAAACAGGGAGTTATACATTCCGTGCCGTAGGTATCCCGAATATTCGGGAAACATTCGGGATACCTGCGGCACGGAAAACCGTTCGCAATCAAATTTCCTACTCCCGAACATTCCTATCGTGTGGACACATTTTCTAAACCACACGGGGCCAGCCATTCAGGCTTGTTTCGATGGGGCCATAACCACGGGTTTCACCCGTGGTTGCTTAGAGTCAAGCCTTTCAGGCTTGCCTGGTAGCAGAACATGCTATGCTAGTCATTCGAACAAGAGGAGAAGTATAGCGATTTAATTTGTGTCCACACGATAGGAACATTCGGGACACCTTCAATTCCTTAAAGGTTGAAAAACAGTTGAGCCGGTATAGTAAAACTGTGCAGCATTTTATAAATCACTATCCGAAAAAGTGTCTCCCTGGTTAATGTCACCTGTATCGAAGCCTCTTTTGAACCACTTAACACGCTGGGCTGAAGTCCCGTGGGTGAAGGCATCCGGCACAACATATCCCTGAGATTCTTTCTGAAGTTTATCATCGCCGATAGCATTGGCAGCTCCCAGGGCTTCCTCTATATCGCCTTCCTCCAGTATCTTCTTCATTTTTTCGGCATGGTGGGCCCACACTCCAGCAAGGAAATCCGCTTGTAGCTCAAGCCTTACAGAAAGCTGGTTATATTCTTTTTCGCTGACCCTGCCGCGCATCTGGGAAACCTTATCCGAGGTGCCGAGTACATTTTGTATATGGTGGCCTACTTCATGGGCAACTACATAAGCCATTGCGAAATCTCCGGGAGCCCCAAACCTGTTCTTAAGTTCATCGTAAAACGAGAGGTCGATATATACTTTCCGATCTGCTGGGCAATAAAACGGACCGGTAGCAGAGCTTGCAGAACCGCAGGCAGACCTTACCGCATCTTTAAACAGCACTAGGCTCGGCTCAGGATAATCTTCCCCCTGACGGGAAAAAAGTGAATTCCATACGTCTTCAGTATCTGCCAAAACCACCGATACAAAATGGGCAGCCTCGTCGCTTTTTGGATCGGTACTCAAAGGCGCCTCCTTCTGCTCCTGAGGGGAGCCACCGCCTAAGCCACCTACTAGTTCCAGAGGATTTTGCCCCGTTAATAGAGACAAAACAATTGCAATAACCGCTGTCAAACCTCCGCCTATAGCCAGGCCTCCCCCTCCCATTCTTCTGTCTTCGATATTGCCGCTTCCGCGCCTGCCAAACCACTTCATAATCTAAACTTTAAAGGATGAACAGTATGGTGAGGGATTGGTTTGGAAAGGCGAAGCATGTGCAAATGTTTTTCAAGCATCGAAAAGTTGACAGCAATGCAGGTTTCGCGCAAAGGCGCAAAGGGTTCGCAAAGGCGCTGTTGAATTGCGGCTTCGCGAAAAACGTCGCGGCTTTGCGCGATAAAAGCTCTGTAATGGATAATCTCCTTGTGGCGAACAGTTGTACTACTCTTCAAAATGACTATTTATAGCTATTGGCTGGCATTATCAATCCTTTATTTTCGCATGGCTACCTCAATCCAAAAACAAAAACAAAAAACCTAATAAAAACATTATGAGCTTTCATTCAAACACGTATTCCAATTTCGTCTCCTCTTCTGGAGCAACAAATGGCAGGTTATTTCCACAGTATAGCGGCAGCAGGGCTGATTTCGACATCATTATCGTAGGATCGGGCATAGGCGGAGGAGTTTTGGCGGACAGCCTTGCCGACAAACTGGGAACCCAGAAACGAATCCTTGTTATTGAAGCAGGTTCCTATATATACCCCACCCACGTGTACAACATGTGCCGTTTCCCCAATTCGCAGGTTGCTATGCATTTTGAATGCGATACCTTCTGGCAAAATGGGAATGACGAGAGCAGCGAACACTTTATTGGCAGGAAACCACAGCTTAACCTCGGAGGAAGGTCTATATTTTGGTCTGGCCTAATTCCCGAAATCCAGCAATGGGAACTTGATTTTTTTCCTCCTGCGGTGAGCCAGGACTTGAAAGGGGGATTGCTTGTTCAAGCCGGTTCCATGATGAATGAGTCTGTTACCATGGGCACAACAGCGCAGGCAATTGTTAACCGACTTAGGCAAAGCTCCCTGGTTAACGACTTCTCTATAAGAGAAACTCCAAGAGCCCTGCACCAGCCTTATTTAGCGCCCGATGGCGTGCCCAAAGACAAATATTATACAGAACCAACAGGTGTTTTTAATACGGCAGAATTGCTCATAAACCAGGCAGGGCTTATCTCTCATAATAACAATGGGAATGGCAATGGACTAAATCTTCTATTAAATCACTTTGTCGAAGATGTTCAAAAATCAGGAAACCGCTACAATATAGTAGCTCAGGATACGCTCAATAATTCTACACGAACATTTAACGCGGGCACCGTAATCTTTGCTGGCGGATCCATCGAAAGCCCTAAGCTACTACGCCGTTCGTCGAGCTTGTTTAATTCATTGCCGCATAGTGTGCAGGGCTTGGTTGGGTTAGGGCTTACAGACCATCCTACAACTAACGAAATTGCCACATTTGCTACGTCCCTTGGTAACGACATACCTATTCCGAGGGATGCACATGCTAAGATTATATTTTATTCCAGAGGTTTGCGAGATAACAACGGGCAAATAAAGTATCCATTCAATGTAGAAATGAATATCAATCACGAATACTGGCATTTGCGTGAAAATGACCCTTCTGTCCCTGGTGTTCCTATAACAATGAATGGTGCGTCGAGAATTGACATTAAGTTTAGCTTTGGAAACTTTCTGGACAACAGCAATCAGATTATGTCACCCCCTCCTTTCGGTTATATTCCTGAAATTAAGTTTAAAAACCAAAAATGGATGAGCCACCTTGCATCTTCACGTTTTCCTGCGCTGGCAGGCTGGAACAAAAATTATAGCCAGATTTTCGAAATATTAAATAATGTCACCTATCAAATCTTTTCGCAGTTCAGGCTACACGGAAACGAAGCGCGGCCCATTATTGAAAACGGCGAAGAGGGCTGGTTTGGCAGAGCTGGCAAGGGTTTCGGCTATGGCACAGTTCACCACGCCGCCGGTAGTTTGCGCATGCCCTACCGCCCAAGCTATAATTCGCCCTTCCATGCAGATTCTGTAGTGGATGAAAACCTTCAGCTTAAAGGTGCCCAAAATCTGTATGTATGCGATATGTCTGTGATGCCATATAGTTCTTCGGCAAACCCGGTACGAACGCTTGTGGCTCTGGCACTCAGGCTTTCAAATCATTTGAGTTAATAATATTATAAATCAACCCTATCCCCGTGAGACTTCGGCTCTGATATAACCAGGAACTCCAATTCCTGGTTATTTTCATTTGCTATAAAATGCTCCGCACCGCTTGATATGTGGACGCTCTCGTTAGAGTTAACTACGCATACCTGTCCTTCAATTTCGAAAGTCGCCACTCCCGATAATATGAAAAACAATTGCTGAGAGTGATTGTGGAAATGCTTCCGTTCGGAAGTGCCCGGAGACATCCTTTCCTGAATTACACTTAAACTATCTGATTTTAAAAGATGCCAGCCGTCGCAATTGTCGCCCCACTTATAATTTTCAGCATTTTGTATGGACTTTATTGTTGCCATGATTTACATTTTTTTAGAAAGCACATTCTGTAATAAAACACCTCGGAGCGATATTGGGGAGTTGTCAATTAAAGCCTATTTCAGGCACGTTTCGGCTCATAATTCAAAACAACAATACCGCAGTCGAACGCCTTGGCTTTTATTAATTTAAAATCTTGTCTATTATCAAGGCCAGTGAAAATAGGCATTCCATAGCCAATTGCACCCGGATTGATGAATAAATGAAACTCGTCAATCAATCCCTCTTTAATTAAAGCCGATACAAAAGTGGCACCTCCATAAGCGATGATGTCTTTCCCTTCATGATTTTTTAGGCTGCTAATTTCTTCAACAAGATCGCCTTTTGCTAAAACGGTATTCTCGCCCTTGCATTTGTCAAGCGTTTTGGTAAAGACAACTTTACGTGTTTCGGTAAACTTTTTGCCCGCCGTAAACTCCGGATGATTTGGATCTGCAGCTACATTAGCCCAATAGGGAATAAATCCTTCAGCCAGCTTTCGGCCAAGAATAATGCAGTCAACTGGCTCTGTGATTTCATTTACGTAGTTATTTAGTTCTTCATCCCAATTCCAAACCATAAAGTCCATCTCGCCATTTGGGCCAGCGATAAAACCATCCACTGACATTTGTACCTGAAGCTTTAATTTTCTCATTGCTGTTTGTTTATATAGTCGGGATGCAATCGAATTTTGTTAGCACTCGCATTGAATTAAATGACCGAGTCTTTTATAAAATCCACATTGATTTGGTTTCGTTCGCTTGTCCAAATCCACATTTTTAGTAGAAATCAGTAGGATTTTTTTACAGCTTCATATTTAGTTTCTTTACCCACTCGTCTTGCAGAATATTAAACCAAAAATGCTGCTGTCCCTGATATATAAATGTATCCTTAATTTTAAATCCGGCTTTTTCCAGGACTTTTCGGGACCCTAAATTTCGCACATCTGCTATTGCAAATACTTCATGCAAATTAAGATGGGAGAAAGCATAATTTAATGAAGCATTTGCTGCCTCAATTGCATATCCATTGCCCCAATGTTCTTTGATAAACCGATAGCCCAAATCATAATAATTGATATGATTATTTGTTATTTCTGTTATAAGTTTAAAGCCAGACCAACCAATAAACTCGTTATTGTCCTTTTTAATTACAGCCCATCGGCCAATGCCATTGCTGATATATTGTTGCCGTATAAGATCAATTGTATTTCTGGACTCGTCCACGCTGTTAATCGGATTATTGCCAAGGTACTTATGCACTTCCGAGTCAGAATCAAGGAGATATAGCCCATTCTCATCTTGTGGAAGTATTTCCCTTAAAATCAGGCGATCTGTTTCTGCAAAGATTTTCATGAAAGCTTTAATATGGCTTTATTTTGCTTGTAACATACAAAGCTTTATTATCCTTCCGGCAGCCAAACTACCTCCCATAAATGCCCGTCGGGGTCTTGAAAGTAGCCTGCATATCCACCGTAGAAGGTATTTTGCGCTGGCTTGACAATTTTTGCCCCGGCATTTTCAGCCTGTGCCATCGCTAAATCAACTTCCTCTTTACTGTTTACATTGTGCCCGATGGAGAACTCCAGCGATGAAGGTGCTTGCTCAGCGATGTCAGTGTCTTTAGACAGGCTTTTTCTGGGCCAAAGTGCAAGTTTTAATCCGTTTTCAAGATCGAAGAATGCTACTGCCCCATATTCAAATTCTGTCCCGATAATTCCCTCGGTTTTAAACCCTAAGCCGTCTCTATAAAATTCAACTGATTTCTCCAGGTCAGCTACGCTCAATGTCAATATTGAAATTCTTGGTTTCATATTTTTCTGGTAGTTTATATTGAGTACTTAGCACTAATGTAATTAAAAATTAACTTACGGCGAGAGCCGTACGTGTGGCCTCCATTCAGTTTATTCTAAGTTCAGGCGTAATTTCGGACCCTTTTCCTCGAAACCATTTTCTTTATAAAAGTCAATTGTTCTTGGCCATTCTGACTTGTTAGGAGCACCAACTTCTATTTTTGTCCAATTATGATGTTTTGCAAATTCGTAAGCTTTTTCCAAAAGGAGCTTTCCTATCCCGCGGCTTCGTTGTTCCTTAGCAACGTATAGCTCAGTAATTACACCAAAGTCGCCGCCATTATAAATAGCGAAACTGTGAGATATAGTAATAAGCCCTACCGGCATTTGATTCTCAAAAGCAACGTAGCATCCGAAAGTCTCACGGTCAATTAATTTATCCGCTGTGTCTGTTATAAATTTTCTGTCAACGGCAAAGTTGCTCGCACTTCTTTCGTTAAAGTCCTTTAATAAGTCAATTATCAGGCCTGAAATAACAGGTAATTGAGCACGGCCACACTTGGCAATGGAGATGTTGTTCATCTGAGAATATTTTGATGAAAGGAAAAAAATAATCTTATAAAAAATCGAAATCTCTGCAAGGCTTCCGAAGAGGCGCTGCAGAGATGTCGAAATATTGCGGTGGCTATCGAAAAAAATTCGCGCTTCATGATTAAACCAATCGCATCAAAGATTAATGATGAAAAGGGCTACTTAAAGTGCTATTTTTTCAATAAATAGTTTTGCAGATATAAAATTATACGGACTATATGAACCGAGAGGGCTTGAGCTGCTTAAACAGATCAGAGTGTTATCTTTTCTGAAAACTTTGTAAGGATATCCTTTAGTTGAGTACTTTTTTGTTTCAACATATCCAGGGCTTGTATAGCTAATTACCAGTTTATTATTGCTGCATGCTGCATAAATTGTACTTCCAGTACTACTGAAAGCGAAATCAGAATATCTGTAGTTGCCATGAGGAAGCCTCAATTTGTAAGTAAGGTCTTTTGAATAAATGGCGCCTTCATCAGACGTAATGAATTCTAAGCCATTTGGCATAATTTGAAAAGCTATTGCGTCCAAAGGATAGTCGCCATGATACCTATCTTCAAACTGAGTAACTTTATTGCCATTGGCATCAAACTTCAAATAACCGAGGTCTGTTGGGCCGATATACAAGCTAATGTCTATAAACTCAGAAGTGGTGCCAGGTATAAGTTTCATCCGTGTCCGGTCATTGTCGCCGGCAGTAGTAATAACTGCTTTTGTAGCTCTGTCGATAACTTTCAGTGGCCTGTTAGGCCAATAGTCGTCATCTGTTGATACGAATAATTTATTATTATTAAATACCACACAGGAAGCGTCCGAACCGCAATTAACCTGATCTATTTTCTGAAGGGTGGCAGCGTCGTAAACATATACCCAGCCGTCATTTCTAGGTACGTATAATTCTCTTTTGTTATTAAAAGTTCCAAAATCGCTGAACCCAATTTTCGCATTTGTTGATATCGATTTTTCAACCGCTCCGCTTTCAAAATTGTAGATAGAAATTTTGCCGCTATCGCTTTCAATTATGTACAACCTGTTATTACTTAGGTCGGGCAGAACATCATAGGGCTGAGCCTTAAAAACTTTTATACCGGGCCTTTCGTAAGTTTTAGAATTACTATAGATATTCTTAGAAATTGAGTTAGACGTGCCAAGAACAGCAATCACCTGATATTCAAGATAAGGCGTGTAAGGAATGTCGAGGTCGGTGAAACTTGTCGTATTAGGGTCACTAATCCTTTTTATAACCTGGGAAGGGTAATAAAAAGGATGGCTTACATCAATAATGTCATCTTTACTTTCCTTCCGTACAATCAGGTACTCACGAAAGGCGCTGGTATCAAGCTTTGACCATGTCAGCTTTGCCGAATTATCTGCAGAAACAGATAGGTTTTGTAAAACGACCTTGTTGGAATATTCGCGTACAACTGGTTCATCAACGTCAGGCTGAGTCTGATCATCCTTTTGACAGCTGGTGAGGCAAAAAAATGCTAATAAGGCTAGGGTTAAAACTGTAATAAGATTTTTCATAGCCCAAATCTAAAAAATCTCCATAAAGTTCAAAAATTTACCGATTAAGAAACATTGCTGTCGAGATTTGCTTTCAATTCACACACGGCTTGGCTGACAACTGCGCTACTTTCAATTCCTCTTTTTAAAAATAGAAGGTGAAGCCAGGATATATTTTCTGAAAGTTATTGTCAATATTTAATTCCCCTCTAATTATCGAATGTTTGAATGCCGTTGCTGAAGAGAATATTTTAAAAGTATTTCTTTGAAAAAAACCTCCTCTCTCTCTTATCAGGTAACCGATTCCAAAATCTCCCCGAAAAGCTTTCGATATCTCTCCTTCGTTTGACCTTCGATATTTATATTGACCAAAACTTAACTCTATAAAGCCATTAGCATATACATTATTTTTTCCTGATGCATCCTCTCGGAACAGATAGCAATTATTATAGCCTAAACCCACATAATTATAGCCCTTGGAAGCTTTTTCAATCGAAGAACTTTTCAGTGGCTTTTTTAAAATAAAATTTAACGATGGACTTGGATTGTCCTGAATAAGGCCAGCCCCCAACTGAATTCCAATTTCGAGAAAATTCTTTTTATCTAGCTCCATTTGTTTTTTTAATGCATCATCTGATAAAGGCTTTTTGTCTTCAACCACCAGGGAATCTTTCACGGCTGAAAGCGACTTTCTTATTATCGAATCAACTTTTATTCGTTCAAAATTCCGAAGATCATTTCCGATCAGAATAATTTGCTGTCCTTTTTTAACATCTATTTTAAGTGTATCCGGACTAGACGATTGGGCAAAGAGAGCCCAGGGAGCAAGTAATGCTCCGAAAGTTAAGGTTAAAAATTTCATTGCTTAAAGTTTAAAGTTTATTGATCTACGGGAATTTGTGTTTACATAATAGGCAGCCGTGTCGGGCCAAGGTGTGATCTTAACCTTTATAGTAGGCTTCCTACCCTTCGCATAAGAAATCTTGACGTCTGGCTCAGCCAAAGGCCTTCCACGTTTAAAAGTAACCTTAAACTCTGCGGTATCAGGGAAAGGTTGCCCGGTGGTCATGCCCGATGTTGCCAGCAGCGGCGCAGCAGGAGATTCAATACTCTGTGTATCTGCTACGGCTTTTTCGGGCACAGTTGTCTTTATTATCTTAGTGAGCGTTTTTTCAACCTTCGGCTGGGAGCAGTTACTTTTTGATGAAATCTTAGTTGCTGATTTTACGCCCAAATCCAACTTATCGACTGCCCTGACTATAGATTTCGCTACTACTTTGGGCTTTTCTGTTTCGTTTTCATTTAGTAATAAAAAAGCCAGCGCCAAAAAAATCGCAGCACAGGCGGCAACGAAACGATAGGAAATTCCCTTTCTTCTAACGCCAATGCTTTTTTCCCAAACTCTTTCCCTATCGAAATGAGGGACAAAAGTTTCATCAAGCCCCTCAACTATCGCCCTCAATTCATCATCAAATTGTTTTCTTTCCATATACAAGATTCATTTGATTTAACTTCTCTTTCATTTGCCTTCTAGCTTTATTAAGCTGAGACCTCGATGTCCCTTCCGAAATATTAAGCATTTGCGCGATTTCAGCATGGGTATATCCTTCTATTGAAAACAGGTTCAAAATCGTTTGATAACCAGGTGGAAGCTGTTTCAATGTTTCCAAAATAGATGCTGCTTCTATTTGAAACATACCCGGATCGTCATATCCCTGGTCATCATAGTCGTCTATACTTACAAGAGAAAAATTATGCAGCTGCCGCAATCGCATTAAACATCCATTAATCATAATCTTTTTAATCCAGGCACGGAGGCTATTTATATCCCGATATTCAAAATCAGAGATGGCATTAAATACCTTTACAAAACCAAGGGAAACCATGTCTTCAGCCTCCTCCCTATTGTTCATATACCTGAAGCACACATTAAACATGTATGAAGCAAAACAATCGAACACTTTGCGTTGAGCCGCCTGTTTCTTCTTCTTGCAATCTTGTATAATCTCTATCGTGATCAAGTAATAAGTTGTTATTTCTAAACTCTATAATGCGCAAAATACCAGCGGCGTTGCCTGTGAATTAATCTTTTTTAAAATTCTATTGAAATTTTAATTCAGTAACTCATAAAATAGACCTGAATGTACCTCTCATTGGCTATCAATATTAATGTTTAAGCCGATGCTACATAAAAATAAACTTTGTTGGATCCAAGGGGTAATTCCTCTTTACACCATTGCTGCACTTTGCCGCTATTTGCCGCGGAAGGTTGCTGTTTGCCGCAAGATTATGCTTTTCTTCGGGGATTGTTCGGGAAAACAGGTGTACTTGTTCGGAAATCTGGGGATATTTTCCGAAGATGCCCCGAACATGGTTCGAAGATGGTGGCAGACAGCATTGAAGTTTTTGAATGATTCCCATGTGTGCCCCGTCCAAATAAACTACATTCTTTGAGCGCCAGAGATGCACATTTCATTTCAAGAAACTATATCAATCAACACTCAATAATTATTTCTAATGTAGAAAGAAACCTTACCCTGTTTAGAGTGTTACTAAAAAACCGAATTCAGAACCTCGACCAAAATGCCAGATATCGTTTAAACTAAGGTGGCGAAAAAACATACCAAAACTCAATAGCGGATTAACATGATTGCTATCAACATTTTCAATTTTACCATCAAGACAATTGGATATCAGGATAGATTATCACTAGTTATCGCTGTATTATGTTTTCTCATTTTGCGTCCAGATATACTTCTTATCCGTCAGCTGAAGCACAATGTCATTTAGTTAAGAATAACAATCCCGAACGTTCGGGATTAAATGTCGGTAGAAGAAAAACAGGCGGTTATACATTCCGTGCCGTAGGTACGGTACCATGTAGCGTACCTACGGCACGCAAAACCGCTCGCAATCAAATTTTCTACTCCCGAGAATTCGGGACACCTACGGCGCACCTGAAATTCCTTAACTAAATGACATTGAGCTGAAGCAGACGGCAATAGATACCTTGCCACTTCGTAATCTCCTTTCCTTATAATGACACATTTGTGTGTTGCTTAAAGAGTTGCACATTAGGCATTTTGTCATCTCTACGACAACGGCAAATAGAAATTCTGCCAAATCTCCCCCCTATAGTTTGCTCGATTAGTAACAAAAAATTTACAATCAGGATACCTCAGGATGATCGTTCGGAAAATTACTTTTTTCTTTATGCTTTAAATCGCTTTACCCAAGAAGCAATAATTATAACAACCAATTATGTTCAACACAAATGCTTTTAATATAAAAGCACACCCTTCCGTTAGCCAAACCTTACCCTCCTACCCAAACCTGTGCATTCCATTGCTTACTCAAATTAATTAATATGAATAAACAATTATTTAAACCAAACAATCTCAAGGCTTTTAGAAATTGTAAGCTTTTAGTTCTAATTTCCGGATCTTTAATTCTTCAATCGAGCAAACTAGTTGCGCAGGTAACCAATTGGGTTGGAAATGTGAGCACAGACTACTTTAATAAGGAAAATTGGAGCGACAACACCATTGACTTTAATAATCTGGATGCCAGAACATTGGTTATTGGTGCGGGAAGCCCCAATAGCTGTGTACACACCGGCGGAAATTCCACTTACAGGCCTGCAAAATTAAATACTTCCACTGGAGGCAATTTGACTGTGAATGGCATTCTATACCCCTGGGCCAGCGATAATATCAACGGTTCACTCACCGTGAATTCCCCTGCAGACCTTAACATTCGCAGCTATGTTTATATCGCGAAAGGAGGAAATGCTACAGTTACCATCAACGGCGGGACATTCAGCAGCAAGTATTCGATGAACCTGTCAAACGCTTCTGGTAACACCGCCACCGTAACCATTAAAGGAGGGAATATCTACGCTGGTACTGATTTAAATGTGGCTAATGGAACAGGTTATTCAGCAACTTTAACCATTTCCGGAGGCACTGTAAACATTCCGGGCAACCTGAATATTGGCACTGGAGGAAGTATCGCCATGAGCGGCGCCGGACTTATAAAAATGACCGGTGATAAAAGAACTGCGCTGAATAACTATATCAGCAGTGGTAAAATAACTTATCCTTCCGGCAGAACACTTTCGGTTGCTTACGATGGCACTTATACAACCTGCTGTATTTCTTTAATTACCGAATACAGCACATACGTCATGTTATACAACGAGTACGTCGAAGCTAAAATTGACAAAGCAACCAGTAATATCACCTCTTTAAAAGTAAACGGCGTTGAAACCTTAAATACAAACACCAGTACTACCAGAAGAGGTACTTATTACGACTTTACCACGTCGTACGGGTTTGAAACCATTGGTGGATGTACTTTCTCTATTAAAAGGAATGAGGTTGACCTGATCGATGTTTCATTTAAAAGGCCTTACACTCCTGGTACGAATGTTACTCCTTGTGATGCTGATATTCACTATGTATTAAAAAAAGGAGACACCGGCATCTATACCTATTCAATTTTAGAGCATAAAACAACGTATCCTTCCTTTGACCTTGGATCATGGAGACAAGTAATGTGGATTGCTCCTGATGCTAGCAATGCGAATAATTACTTATGCGAACGAATCTATGTAGATTCTTTGCGTAACTGGCAAATGCCTTCCATTTACGATTTCAGCCAGGCATCTTCAACGGGCATAGCCGAAATTGTTAAGCTAAATACCGGCGTTCAGACGGGTGGTTATGATGGCAAATATGAATATTGCAGTTCTTCTTTCTGGGAAGATTTATGTTACGGGCACGCCAGCAACGTAAATGGCATTGGAAGCTGGTTTGTATATGGCAGTCCCGAGTTTTTTAATGAAGGGCCTACCTATCACGATTTAAACGCGGCTGCTGGTATTATACATTCATGCATGAACACCGTGCATTATAACACCCAGGGCTTTACTGTTCCTTCGGGAGAATACTGGACAAAAATTTACGGGCCTTATTTAATTTATACCTCCACAAAATCTACAGGTGCTGCCAACTGGGCTGATGCAAAAGCCCGCGTCGTTAAAGAAAAAGCAGAATGGCCATACGCATGGTTAACCAATACCACGCAGTATCCAGTAGCAAGTGGAAGAGGAACTATCACCGGAAAGTTTATCATCAGCGATCCTCTAAAACCTGCGGTTACGGGTAAGAATGCATGGGTGGGTGTTACTATCCTTAGCAATGCTTTAAACCAATGGCAAATGGAAGAGAAAAATTACCAGTATTGGGTTAAAACGGATGCATCCGGCAATTTTACAATCAAAAACGTAAGACCCGGGACCTACTCTTTCTTTGGCTACAGTGATGGTGCTGTAGGCGAATACACTCAATCGAATGTAACAGTAACTGCAGGAGGAACAACTGCTCTCGGAAACGTAACCTGGAATATAGCACGAACTAACGGCTCGTTAGTTTGGGAAATTGGAGTACCTAACCGTACTACCGATGAGTACAAATTCGGACATAAAGAATACATGCAGGGCTTTGTGTATGAAAATTTTTATCAAACGTTTGCATCCCCAATAGAATACAATGTAGCTAATAACAACTGGTCTACAGCATTGCCTTATGCGCATTGCCCTTATAAGGCAGCGGATGGCACTTTATCTTCATGGAAATGGAGACTTAATTTTACGCTGCCTGCAAATACCTCTTTAACTGGAAATGCAATACTAACTATCGCATACGCCGGGGCTGATGATGCTCAGCAATGGATCTACGTAAATGGTGAAAGCAGTTTGTTTACCAATTATTATCCTGAGTATGGCGGTGGTAATACCATGATTCGTCAGGCCAATTACGGAAAGTATTCTTATAAAAAGATCACCATTCCGATGAGTAAATTAAAAATCGGCACTAATACTATTACTTTATTAATGCCTTCATCGTCTGCTCTTTCAAATCATATCATGTATGATTATATAAGCCTTGAAGCGGTACTGCCTTCGGGTTCACAAATGAGCTCAGCTCCAGAAACTAGTTCGTTTGCTAATCTTACTAATGATCAAAGCAACAATGAAAACATAGTAATTTATCCAAACCCAACTAGCGATAAGTTTAAGCTTAGCCTTAACAATAAGGAGGACGGAAAAATCACTATTTCAATTGTCAATGCAGCTGGCGTAACTGTTAAGACAATTACAGATACCAAAACAGGTTTATTCGAAAAAGAAATTAGTGTGCAAGGTTTCCCGGCAGGAGTTTATTATGTTAAAACTACTGTGAATTCCTTTACCACAACAAAATCTATTTTAATACAATAATATAAGCCCTTAGAAACCGCTTGCCAGGAAATTCCCGGCAAGCGGTTTTTTATGTTAGGTTCTCTCCCTATTAAAGAGAGTTTTAACTGGACTAATACTAATCGGTTGAAGCTTTATATCTTAAATTCCGGTTTGTTAAAACCTAATGTCATTTAGTTAAGAGTTTTGAAGTGCAAGCAGATGCAAAATATCGGTAGAAAATTTAAACGCGAACGGTTTTTCCATTGTAGATACGTTACGCATTGTATCATGACATAAAGTTTATGTAGGCGCTTTGTCAGGCTAAGGCTCTTGCTGGTTTAAGCGTGCCGCTTGGACCTTACTATGGTATAAATTTTTGCTGATCTTTTTGTGGGCTTTAACCTTTGATAACCCAGGGACTACTTCCAACTCTTCTTTCTTTTACTTTTTGTCTTGAAACAAAAAGTAACAAAATACTTAGCGAAGCGATCTCATTTATACCTATTAAAAACAATAAAGTCATAAATAATTCAAGAAAAGAAAGATGCTTCAGCGCTCAAGGCTCAAGCGGGCCCGCCGTTTTTCGTGGTTTGTCTATTTTTAAAGGCACTCAAGAGGCTTCGCGTTCTTTTCAGCCCGGCGCTCGACTCTCCGCAACAATAAACTGCTAACGTTCAATGGGGTTGCTTCGAAATAATGTCATTTCTGCCTTCTGTGTTTGAAAAAAATCCCCCACTACCTACGGCAAGCAATTTATAACACCCTTTTTTCCCTTGCTGGTATAATAAATGCCTTAATTTAGCAGCTTAAAATCACCCTGCTGTATATTTAATGAAGCTTCCTAAAATACTACTTTATATTATCCTTCTTAGTTTCTCCATCTCGGCGTTTGGACAGAGTGCCGAGCTAAAAAAAAGAAAAGCAGCATTAACACGTGAAATTGAAGCCTTAAAAAAAGAACAAAATAAGATTGCGGGCAACAAACGCCTGTCCATCAAACAGATTGATGCTTTGAATACTCAAATACAACTGAGAGAAGAAAAAATAAGCACAATAAACTCAGAGATCCGACTGCTGGAAAGGGAGATCAGGACTAAGTCCGATACAGTTCACTCACTGCAGGGCCAGCTTAACGTGTTGAAAAGAGATTATGTAGCAATGCTGAGATTCGCTTATAAAAATCAAAATGCGCATAACAAGCTTATGTTCATTTTCGCTTCCGAAAGTTTCAATCAGGCTTATAAACGCTTAAAATATCTTCAGCAATTTAGTGAACAGATAAAAAGACAGACTTATAAAATTAGCGGAACGAAGAAATTGCTAAAAGGAAAAATAAGTGAGCTGGATGAAGACAGGCGCTCTAAAAGTTCATTACTGCAAAGCGAAGAAGCCGAAAAAGTGACTCTTAGCAAGGAAAAAAACAATGAAGCAGAGCAGCTTGAAAAATTTAACAAGGATGAAAAACAAATAAAGCAGCAGGTTGATGCTCGTAAGAAAGAACTGGTACGATTGAACCGGGCTATTTCTGACGCTATTGCAAAAGAACTGGAAGCAGAACGCAAACGCCTAAAAGAAGAAGCTGCAAAACTTGCGGCAGTCAAAGCGGAAAAAGCAAGATTAGCAGAGAAAGCGCGGATTGCTGAAGCCAAGAAAAACGTGGATACGAAAAAAACAACCTCATCGAAGACTGCATTGCCGGTAAAAGAAATCAGTCCAAAGGAAAGCCCTGTAATTGTTTCATCGCCGATAAGTACGGCTAATGTTAAACTATCTGCAGATTTTAGTAATAATCATGGCCGACTACCCTGGCCGGCTACTGGTTCCATTGTTTCCAAATTCGGCATGAATAAATATGGAACAGTTTTACTACAAAATAATGGAATTGACATTCGCACCGGAGGAGGTGCCGCGGTAGCCTCTGTTTTTTCCGGTGAAGTTCGTAGGGTACTTTCTGATATAAGTGGTTATATTCTTTTGATAAAGCACGGCAATTATTTTTCCGTTTATTCTAATTTACGATCTGTAAATGTATCTGCAGGACAAAGTGTTTCTGCTGGCCAGGTAGTTGGCGCAGTTAAAACAAACATCGATGACGGAATTTCTCAGTTGCACTTTGAAATTTGGAAAGGCACAAAGCCTACTAATCCGGAGGATTGGTTGAGAAGGTAAAATGACTTAGCCAGAATCCGTAATTACTTTAATTTGGCTAATCGCCTCGCTACTCCCCCCTTCCCTTCTTTAACTTACAAAGAAAATTTGCGTAGCTAAATAACTACGCTTACATTTGTAGCCAAATAGCTACGCAATGAATTTAAGACGAGATGTATTTCAAGCTATAGCAGACCCAACAAGGAGAGCGATACTTCTATTGGTAGCTTCACAATCCATGACAGCAGGTGCAATAGCCTCAAACTTTGACACAGCAAGGCCGACCGTTTCAAAACATTTGCAAATACTCACAGAGTGCGAATTACTTGAGCAGGAGCAAACCGGCAGAGAAATTTACTATCACTTAAATCCCAAAAAAATGAAAGAAATAGCAGACTTTATTGAACCATTTCGCCAAATGTGGGAGGCCAGATTTAATAAGTTGGAATCGATAATGAAAAACTACCAATCCAAAAAATAGAATCTATGGAACAAAAAACCAAAATCAATGCCGAAGATGGCAAACAAGAATTAGTAATAACAAGGGAATTTGATTTACCACTGGAATTACTTTTTAAAGCATATATAGAGCCAGAAATTGTTGAGCAATGGATGGGAACGAAAGTGCTAAAGCTTGAAAATAAAAAGCACGGCAGCTATCAGTTCGAGACAACCGATCCTAAAGGAAACAAGCATGGCTTTAATGGGGTAATCCACGAGTATAGCCCGAACTTAAAAATCACCCGGACATTTGAAATGGAGAATACACCTTTTCCCGTTCAGCTTGAGTTTTTAAAATTTGAAAAACTTACCGATGCTACCAGCAAACTCAATATGCATATAGTATACAGGTCAGTTGCAGATAGAGACCAAATGCTAAAGCTACCCTTTGCCCAGGGCATAAATATGGCACACAACCGCTTGCAAGACATCGTAAACAAATTAAAATAATACCCTATGACTAAGAAAAACAAAATCATCTATTGGATTGCTAGTATCTGGCTTGCGTTAGGAATGCTTTCTACTGGAATAGTACAATTATTAAAAATGAAGGAGGAAGTAGCTATGTTTACACATTTGGGTTATCCCGGCTACTTACTGGTAATACTTGGCATTTGGAAAATTTTGGGAGTTGCAGCCGTGCTTATTCCTGGATTTCCTTTGCTAAAGGAATGGGCTTATGCTGGCTTTCTTTTTGCCATGTCGGGAGCCATCTTTTCGCATTTAGCAGCTGGCGACACAGCGAAAGAATATTTTGGGCCAACACTATTGCTCATCCTGACTATGGCATCCTGGTATTTCAGGCCTGCAGATAGAAAAGCCATTTCAGTGGCTAACCCATAGAATAAAATCCTCAACGATCACAAACGAAATAAATATCTTGAGGCATTCATCTAATCATTAAAAAAACAAACTACTACCATGAACCCTAAGGTTGATTTTTTCTTCAGTAAAGCCAAAAAATGGCAGAAGGAATTTGAGAAATTGAGAATGATCACCCTGGACTGTGGCCTGTCCGAAGAATTGAAGTGGGGTGTTCCCTGTTACACGTTTGAAAAACGAAATATCGTGTTAATACATGGATTTAAGGAATACTGCGCACTTCTGTTTTTCAAAGGAGCCTTGTTAAATGATGCAGAAGGTTTTCTAATCCAGCAAACGGAGAATGTGCAGGCTGCACGACAGATCCGATTTACTAATATTAATGAGATACTTGAGCTGGAATCCATCCTGAAAGCCTATATTTTTGAAGCCATTGAAGTGGAAAGAGCCGGTTTAAAAGTGCCCTTAAAAACGACACCGGAATTCGTAGTTACTGAAGAATTTCAAAAGAAACTAGATGAAATCCCTGTTTTAAAAACCGCCTTTAATGCGCTGACACCAGGACGGCAAAGAGCATACCTTCTTCACTTTTCTACACCCAAACAACCTAAAACCAGAGAGGCTAGGATTGAAAAATGTATGCAGCAAATTCTTGAAGGAAAAGGATTAAACGATTAGTTGTTGAACCTCTTAAGAGAACGAGCTCAGATAATTATATCTTAATACATCTATCCAGAGATAACATAAACATATGACCAAAATCAATAACAATAACTTGTTACCAGAACAAGGTGCAGAACTACTCAAAGTATTGAAAGCCAGATTTGAGAAAAATATGAGCCGCCATAAAGGCATTGAATGGGCAAATGTACAAGCAAAGCTGGACTCCGAAGACTCGGGTTCAAAACTATGGACACTCTATGAAATGGAAAGAACTGGTGGAGAACCGGATGTTATTGGCCATGATGCAGCCACGGGCGAATACATTTTTTGTGATTGTTCGCCGGAAAGCCCCAAAGGCCGCAGAAGTGTTTGCTACGACCGGGAGGCTCTGGAATCAAGAAAAGAATATAAACCGGAAAACAGCGCTGTTGATATGGCTGCTGAAATAGGTATTGAACTTTTAACCGAAGAACAATATCGGGAACTGCAGAAGCTTGGAGAGTTCGATAAGAAAACGTCAAGCTGGGTGCAAACACCTGCTGATATCAGAAAACTAGGTGGAGCCGTCTTTTGTGACCGCCGCTACGGCCATGTCTTCCTGTACCACAACGGCGCCGAATCTTATTATGCTGCCAGGGGTTTCCGTGGTTTGCTAAAGATCTAACCCTGCAGCTAACAAACACCACATCATGCAAAACGAAAGCAATGACCCATCCGGCAGAGATCAAAAAATATCTCTTTTACTAAATGCCCCGGTAGAAAAGGTTTGGAAAGTATGGACCAAACCCGAGCACATTAAACAGTGGTGGGGACCCAAGGGTTTCACCAATTCGATTGAAAAAATGTTAGTAGAACCAGGTGGCGAATGGATTTTCACCATGCAGGGGCCGGATGGAACAAACTACCCTAATAAAACCATTTTCAGGGAAGTTGTTGAATACAGGAAACTTGTGCACGAACACTTTGCTCCAAATTTCATTGCAATTATAGAATTTGAAAGCCAGGGTGATAAAACACTTCTGAATTGGTACAAGCTATATGAAACTAAAGAATTGTTCGAGCTGGTTGAGAAAAATCACAAATCAAGTGAAGGCTTTAAACAAACTGTAGAGAAACTTGAAAATTATCTTTCGCAATTTTGATTTAGCCAAGTGTAGTTGGGTGCGATTTTTTTTTGTCGTGGATGTGTCCCTGTCAATGCTAATAGGTTAAGTGGTTGGTGGGAAACACCAATTATGGAGGTTAACTTATACTGAGCTTGCGATTACAGGGAGTTAAGCCTGTCAGGCTTGTACCCACGGGTTGCGCCCGTGGTTTTCTGGAGTCAAGCCTTTCAGGCTTGTTTCGTAGCAGAACATGCAATGTCGCAAAACAAAAAATCACATTTCCCTCCGTGCTATCTGCTACCTATCTGCTTTGTACCTGCAACGGTTATCTCACGGATATGGCGGATCAGTCACAATAAACGCTGGGATAAGCCGTGGCTGAAGGCGTATCATCCTTGCGTGATCCAGCCTCCCTGAAGACGCCTAATTATTGGACCGTCGCTGACTTTTGTCGTGTTCAGAACTACCACCCTGGAGGAGACAAGAATGCCTACCACATAAATAAAAAGGAGGCTAAGCCAAAGCCTGCCTCCTTTTCCTTCATTTTTTTAACTACTATGGATTAGCTAATCCA
>Ga0307408_100000751_pt1 | contig 26176 bp, 28 predicted proteins | sample 322Cmetagenome_FD_202116 | JGI IMG/M metagenome (GOLD analysis project Ga0307408, IMG submission 202116) | Maize rhizosphere microbial communities from greenhouse at UC Davis, California, United States - 322HYB-C-3 | ecosystem: Host-associated > Plants > Roots > Rhizosphere > Soil | place...
GGTGTATGAATAAATTTCCAGTCTGGCAGGCCGGGTATATCGCCCTCTTCTTCAAGGCTGCTTATCTTATTGCTCAAGTCCTTTGCCTTATTGGGAAACATCCAGGAAATTAGGCTCACCAGCCCTCCTCCTACCGTAGGGTCTGCCGGAGGATAAGAAGACCTGCCACATAAGTAAGGCATCTCAAGATAATGGGCATATACCGGTACGTCCCATATTTTAAGCAATTCATCTAAGGCACCAACATGGTCGAAATGCCCATGAGTGAGTAAAATAGCGGCGGGCTTGGTGCCTTCTCCGAAAAGATGCTCAGCAAATCGCCTGATCTTGCCTGATGAGCCATGCAGGCCGGCATCTACCAGAAACCAGTTCTTCCCATCCTCATCGCCCGAAGCAATGATGTAGACATTTACAAATAAAATCTTCATACCCCATACGCCTGGAGCTACCTTAAAATATTCGAGCCCGTGCGGCCTGCGTATCTTATATTCAATTTCTTTGAGTTCCATAAATAGCTTATATAGATTTTTGCAGAAGTTTAATTGTCTGAAAATGTATACCCAAGGCAGGTAAGCTTCTTGAGGCAAAAGCTTTGACGGACGCATCCAATGCTCTTTCGACACCTTTCTGATAGAAATTTTGAGCCTTTCTATGGCTGGCTTCCATCATGCGTAGGTATTCTTTATCAAAGGCGCCACCTTTTAAGCGAGTTAGCTTGCTTATTTCGGAAAGCTTGTCAACGGGCAAATTATCCGCGAATGCTATTCTTTTCATTGCAGCAAGCTGCTTTAGCTCTATATCAATTTTTTTATGGTGAGATAAAAGAGTTTCGGCGAGATTTAAAATGCCTTTGTTTTGAGAACGCTCTTTTGCTAATAGAGCTTGCTGAATGTGCATGCGGTTGCATACGATGGCATCCCTTACAAACTCTGCACTGGCAGAATCAATTTGTTGAGGAAGGACACTTGCAGAAAGAGAGTTAGAAACAAAGTACAGGCTTATGTATATCGGCCATGCAAATCGTAGCTGCGCCAGTGCAAAGGCAGAAACGCTTGCTTTTATGCAACTAATCGATAAACGATTGGCAATAACAAACATAGCTTAAGCGGCTTATATTCAATTGAACAAGTATCGCTTAAGCTATGTTTTTTATTTTTTAGTGGGGGCACCTAGCTTGCAAGTATCTCAAGCTGAATAATTATTTCATCTTCTTTGATAGGAAACTCCTCATTCAAGCGAATACACTCATAAACAGCATCAAATAATCTAACGTAATTTCCCTTTAGCGCAGTAAAATGCTGGGTTTCGATACCCTCGCCTGTCATCAGGCTTAACACACCTTCCGCCCCATCTGGCTCAATTCCATATTCCCAATCTGTGGGCAAAATTGCTTTTTCAAGTTGCTCTTCCTGTACATCTGTACGTTGCTTTGTAAACGTGCCTTTTGTACCGTGCAAAACGAAAGATGGCAAAGGCTTAACAGTTTGAAGGCTGGCTGTAACAAATACATTTACTTCCTGAGGATACTGTAAATGAACGTGCAAATAGTCATCAACTTTAGAATCCGGCCTGTAAGTACCTGTTGTTTTTGCCCATGCAAGAGGCTTTCCAAAAAGGCTGATTACCTGGTCGAGCAAGTGAGGCCCCAGGTCAAAACTTAAGCCACTAGCTGGAAATGGTTCCTCTTTGAATTTTTTAACACTGATTTCCTTTCTATACCTATCGAATCGAAAATGACATTCTATGAGGTTGCCCAGTACTCCGTCCTGTACTATCTTTTTAACAGTCTGAAAGTCAGAATCCCACCTGCGGTTCTGGTAAACCATTACTTTACAATTATTCTTTTTACCAAGCTCGAATAATTCTTTAGCCTGTTCTGGAGTAGCAGCAAAAGGTTTCTCCACTAACACATGTTTGCCCGCTTCGAGAGCAAGTTTAGTATGCTCATAATGCAGATAATTAGGCGTATTAACAATAATCAGCTCAACCTGGGGATCATCTACTAGTTGCACGACATTGTCATAGCTGATTACATTGGGATAACGCTCAACTGCCTTTTTAACCGACCTCTCCACTACCGCATAAAGCTGGAACTCGGGATGTGTATGTATGAATGGAGCATGAAACACCCGCCCCGACATACCGTATGATAAAATACCGGTTACTATCTGTTTTGTCATTTTCTATTGAATTAAAAAGGGATACCGAAGCATCCCTTAACCTATAATTATAAAAGAATTACAAAATTGTTTGGAGCAATTTCTTATAAACCCATAGCATATTTTATACCTCCTAATAAATGTTTTAAAAACATCTCGTCAGAATAGGCTTCTGCGGTGTGGCCTAAACCAGTATAAAACACCCTTCCACCTTCAAAATCATGATACCAGGCTATTGGATGCGAACTTCCATTTGTCCCGCCGGTATAAGAACCTTCATCCAAGTTAATAAGCACCTTAATTGATGGATTTATTGACTTAAAATTATACCACTCATCTGTATGTATCCATGGATTTGGCAAACCTCGTGTGGCTGCATGGCCGCCATCCAAAATATTCAGGCTAGCTTGTTGGATCTTTGGATGATTGATAAAGTATGCACCCACCAACTTCCCGTACCATTCCCAGTTAAACAAGCAATCAGTAGCCGCGTGTATTCCTACAAAGCCGCCCCCCGTGTGGATATAGTCCTGGAAAGCTTTCTTCTGCGAATCAGTAAAGAAATCGTCGCCAGTTGGGCTTAAGAAAACAATGGCTTTATACCGTTTCAAATTCTTGGCTGTAAAGGCAGCTGGATTTTCAGTAGTATCAGCCAAAAAGCTATTTTTTTCACCTAGCTTTTTAATAGCAGAAATACCATCCCCAATGCTTTTATGGCGATATCCCTTAGTGATAGAGAATATTAAAACTTTAGCAGGCTTTTTTGCAAAACCTGCTAAAGAAATAAATTGTAATGCTAAAACAGCTATTAATATTCTGTATAGCGATTTCATATAAATTATGCTAAGTTTCTACCAGCGTTAACAATACCGTAAACCGTACGAATTACTAATTTGCTTAACACCTCACGTTGCTCATCAGTAACTTTTCCGGAAACAATTTGTTGAAGCGCGTAATGTTGTATCACTACCAACGGCAACACTATCTTTTCCCGTAAAGCAATAGACCTACGCTCTACTGGGTAGTGTTCCATGAACAATTCAGAGTCTGTTAACTCCAGCAACAAGCTTTTAGTCAGTTCAAACTCATCCTTCAACACTTTCCAAAATGCTCCAAACTCTTTGTCCGTTTCAAGGTATGCGGTAATCCTGAAGTCAGCTTTAGACATAGACATCATACAGTTGTCCATCATCGTCTTAAACCAGCCAGATGTTTCGTAAAGACTTTTGGCATTTTGCCAAACACCGTCTTCTTTTGCTTTCTTCAGCGCCGAACCAACTCCATAAAAGCCCGGGATATTCTGTTTCAACTGGCTCCATGCTGTTACAAAACTTATAGCCCTAAGATCCTCTAATTTTAGCTCGCCTCCAGAATTCCTCTTAACCGGACGGCTACTAATATTGATGTGTGCTAAGTGTTTAAGCGGGCTGAATTTTTCAAGATATTTTAAGAAAAGAGGACTCTCACGCAAAGCGACAAAAGACGCATGGCTGGTACTTGCCATATCTTCAATAAAGTCTTTTTGTGTTGAAGTAAAAGTATTTTTATCACTCTTATCCAATGCATTAACCAGCCCCGCATTAATCATTTGTTCAATGTTATGATGAGCGGTATCAAACGATCCATACTGGCTGCTAATGGTTTGTCCCTGGATAGTTAGCTGAATATGTTCGTTTGCTATCTCCTTACCCATTGTTGCATAAAAACGGTGTGTTTTACCTCCACCACGAGCAGGAGGGCCTCCACGGCCATCAAAAAATGCCAACTGAACACCATATTTACGGGCGAGTGAAGTAAGCTCCGCTTTCGCTTTATAAATAGACCAATTAGCCATCAAGTAACCACCATCTTTGGTACTATCAGAGAATCCAAGCATAATAACTTGTTTGTTTCCCCTTAGCTCAAGATGTTTTTTGTAAAACTCATTTGTATATAAGCGCTCCATTACATCAGATGCTGCAGCAAGGTCTTGTACAGTTTCAAATAATGGAACAAAATCAATCTTTAATTCATCTTTCTTCCAGCCACTCCATAAAAACAGGTTAATAAGCTGAAGTATGTCTGAAGCTTGCTGGCAATTGCTAATGATGAAACGATGAGATGCCATTTCGCCACCCGCAAACTGCATGCGTTTCATTAAACGGATGGTTTGTAAAGTGTCATCACTTAAACTATCCAATCCGGAACAAAGAATATCGTCTTCTGCGAATGCTAGTTGTTCAATTTTATCTGCTTCAGATAAATCATCATAGCCTGCTGCTATGGCTGATTTTAGGAATGGGCGACACTGTTGGTGGGTTTTACGCAGTACGCGGCTATCCTGGCGGATATCTAAAGAAGCGAAGTAACATCCAAATAAATTAACTTTTCTTATAAGGTCATCTACATGGTCAGTAAATAAGCCGTCATGATCCCTTGTTAAAACGCCTTTAACCGCGTCTAAGTTCTCCAATATTTCCGACTGAAGGTCTCTGGGCTCTTCTACCCTTGTGAAACTATTTTGATAGAATAAATCCTGAAGTTTGGCCATGTAATCTTCCACCCCTCGGAATGTTATACGGCGTTTTAGCACTCTGAAATCCCTGTAATAGCACCTAAATAAAATCTCACGAAGCAACTCGGCTACTTCTTTAGTGCTTTGGCTGGTTACATTCGGATTTCCGTCACGGTCGCCTCCTGGCCAAAAACCAAGCTCAATTAACTGATGTGCATTAAAATTCAAGCCTTCAAGCTCGTTCTCAACTTCTTTCTGTAAAGATGAAACCACATGATAGAACACATTTTCTAAAAACCAGGCTAAACTCGCAGCCTCGTTAACAGGCGTAGGTTTGCTTTTGTTGAAGAAAGGAGTTTTACCCAACTGCTGTAATAGCAGATGAATTGTATTGATATCATTGGTTTTTAACGCTTCTGTAAGGTCGTTAATAATTGCCAGCACCCTGCCCGGATAGAATTGCGTAGGGTGTGCTGTTAAAACCAGGCGCAAAGAAAACTCCTCAAGCTTTTGTTTGATTTCTTCTTTCATGGCCGGATTAGCGGCAGCCTGCTGCAATAAAAATGTTAGTGCATTTTCATCACTTGTGGTTTTGGTATATGCAGAATCTTCAATGGCATCAAACAACACCACTTGCCTTTCTATATATTGAATAAAGCGAAAAAGTAAATCCGTGCGGTCTGCAGCCTGAACATATTGCTCATACTGGCCAAAAAAGCTCTCGATAATGTCTGAGGGAGCCAGGTTTTGCTTTACGCCTTCTTCGCAGTGAGAAGTGAAAAAAGGTAATAAGGTTCCGGTGTGCTTTACTTTGTAAAATGGAAGGGTGAGAAATAAACTATTGTATAATTCAAATCTGGTTACAACTTCACTAGCAAAAAGTGCTTCTTTCTGGCTTAATTTCATTTAGTAATTACATGAGCTAATAGCTAACAAAAATAATAGCTTTATGCCGATACCAAAATAAAGACGTAAAAAAAGGTGAAATAAATTATCAAACTCTTGCTTTTTGCTTCTTTTTTTAAATTATTTTACAAAATTTCGATTAATAAAATCAGCCATTTACAATTTCGCCTCCATTAGGGTGCAATACCTGCCCTGTCATATAGCTCGAGTCATCAGAGGCTAGAAAAACATAACACGGCGCTACTTCTTCCGGCTGGCCGGGCCGCTTCAATGGCACATCAGACCCAAAACTTTCCACCTTGTCTTCCGGAAAAGTTGCGGGAATCAGCGGTGTCCATATCGGGCCTGGAGCAACGCCATTAACACGTATATACCTGTCTGCCAAGGCTTGAGCTAACGACCGGGTGAAAGCCACTATGGCTCCTTTGGTTGATGAATAATCCAATAAATGATGGCTTCCGCGATAAGCAGTTACCGAGGTTGTATTGATTATCACTCCTCCTTTCTGCAGGTGCTTTAAGGCAGCCTTGGCTGTAAAGAAATAAGAAAAAATATTCGTTTTGAATGTCTTTTCAAGTTGTTCGGCGGTGATATCCTCCAAACGTTGCTGCGGATATTGAACGGCTGCATTATTTACCAGGATATCTAACCGCCCAAACTCTGCAACCGTATCTTCAATTACTTTTATGCAGTGTTGCTCTGTGCTTATATCGCCTGGCAATAGTAAACAATTCTGCCCGGCTTGCTCAACCTGCCATTTGGTTTCCTTGGCGTCTTCGTGCTCGTCCAGGTAAGAAATTGCAACATTTGCACCTTCGCGGGCAAATGCAACAGCTACCGCCCTCCCGATGCCACTATCTCCACCAGTAATTACCGCCACTTTTCCGGCAAGTTTAGAAAAAACATCAGTTTTTTCGCCTTCGTATGCTGGCCTTGGCACCATCTCAGACTCTATTCCAGGTTGCTTCTTTTGGTGTTGCGGAGGGTTTACGCTCTCTGGCTTATTTGATTTTTGCATAACAGATAGATGTATGCAGCTTTTAACAATCGGGAATGATTGCAGTTTAGCAGATTTTTAGATTCACTATAAATTCAGCTTTGTATGCCATTAAAGGTAGATAAGCCTTATCATTGCCTATGCTTTTTAATGATAGGTATAAAACAATAAAAGCTCCTTGCGAAGGAGTATTCAGGGATAAGGGGAGTAAATTTTTAGCCTATGCATATCCTATTAAAACAGAGGCTGAGTCCAAGAAAATCATAGCGGATTTAAAGGCGGAACATCCCAAGGCACGGCACCACTGCTGGGCTCTGCGGTTAAGTCCAGACAGGTCGGTTTTTAGGGTTAATGATGATGGCGAGCCATCCGGCACCGCAGGTAAACCGATTTTAAACACCTTATTGTCCTTTGATGTAACAAATATCATTGTAGTAGTTGTGCGCTACTTCGGCGGCACATTACTTGGGGTTCCCGGCTTAATTAATGCGTATAAAGCGGCGGCCGTAGATGCTTTAAATACTGCTAAAATTGTAGAATTGACCGTTAATGATCTTTACCGGGTATCTTTTGACTATATCAACCTAAATGAAGTGATGCGTGTTATTAAGGATTCTAATCTTTCCCTAGTAAGCCAATCATTCGAAAACACCTGTACAATTGAAGCTGAAATCCCAAAAATGCAGCTCAATGCGGTGCTTGAAAAACTGGAAAAAATCCCTAACTTACATTACAATTACCTTAGCACACGATGAACCAGATCTCCCAAACAGACCTTATTTTAAACCCCGATGGTAGCGTTTACCACTTAAATCTGCTGCCTGAAGATATCGGCGATGCCATAATAACTGTAGGAGATCCGGGGAGGGTTGAAGAAGTTTCAGATTTCTTTGATAAGGTTGAACTAAAAAAAGGAAAACGAGAGTTTTTGACGCATACAGGTTATATAGGAAAGAAACGGATCTCTGTGGTTTCCACCGGTATCGGCACCGATAATATTGACATTGTAATAAATGAGTTAGATGCCCTGGTGAATATTGACCTTACAAGCCGCAGGATAAAGGCAAAAAAGAAAATGCTCGATATTGTAAGGGTTGGCACCTCGGGTACATTACAAGATGATATTCCTGTAAATAGTATAGTTGTGTCAGAATATGCTATCGGTTTCGACTCTCTGATGCACCACTATTTAAGGGACCTGTCTGACAACGAAATCAATCTTCGCGACGCCATTAACAAGGAACTAGTCGATTTTAACAATTTAAGCCCCTATGTTGCCGAAGCAAACGCAGAGCTATTTTCGAGGGCTAACACCAGTTCCTTAAGCGGCATTACCTTAACCGCCCCTGGCTTTTACGCTCCTCAAGGCAGAAACCTAAGGGCAAAAAAGGCATTTCCTTCCTTGTTCGAAAAGCTAGCAGGTTTTAATTTTAATGGAAAAAGAATAACCAACCTGGAAATGGAAACCGCTGGCATTTATGGGCTTGCCAAAGTACTTGGGCACAAAGCCTTATCTGTAAGCGCAATTCTTGCCAACCGCAAAAAGGGAGAATTTAGCAGCGATCCCCGAAAGGTAATCATGTCAGCCATTGTAACGGCAATAAAAAAAATTATCTAAGCAGTAGCGTCGACAGCTGTTTATTCGTACAGGTTAAAAATTATTTGTCACAATTAAAACTAACACCCTATGAAGAAAGCTGGAAAAATTATCGTTTACCTTGTTCTGGCACTGGTTATAGTAACAGGTGCATTGTTAAGTTATGTAAAATTTGCGCTTCCAAACGCAGACGCTGCTCCTAACCTCTCAATAGAACTTACTCCTAAAAGAATAGCAAGGGGCAAATATCTGGCTAACCATGTTGCTGTTTGTATTGACTGCCATTCCACAAGAGATTGGACCAGGTTATCCGGCCCCTTAGATACTAATGGCATCGGAATTGGAGGACAGAAGTTTGACCACAATATTGGCTTCCCTGGCAAAGTACATGTTCCAAACATCACGCCATTTAATTTGAAGGACTGGACTGACGGAGAAATTTACCGGGCAATAACTTCAGGAGTAAAAAAAGATGGCTCAGCTATTTTTCCAATAATGCCCTATAACTCTTACAGCAAAATGGATAAAGAGGACATCTATTCAATAGTTGCCTATTTGCGAACGTTATCTCCAAAGGAATCACCCAAACATGAACGCGTTTTAGATTTCCCTTTAAATTTTTTAGTAAACACGATGCCGGTTAAGGCGGCGCATCAAACTATTCCTTCAGAAACTGATCAGTTGGCTTACGGGGCATACCTTGTTAACTCTGCATCGTGCAAAGATTGCCATACCAAACAAGAAAAAGGGAAACCAATTGAAGGAATGGATTTTGCCGGAGGCTACGAATTCAAACTTCCAATGGGCACAGTTAGCTCTGCCAACATCACCCCGGATAGAGAAACTGGTATTGGCACCTGGACTATGGAAGCATTTGTTAACCGTTTCAAGGCTTTTGAAAATGCGCATAATGTTCAGAAAATTCAGCCTGATGGCTTTCAAACTGTAATGCCCTGGACAATGTACGGTGCAATGGAAACTAAAGACCTTGAGGCAATTTATGCCTATTTAAAAACTATTAAGCCGATTAAAAATTCAGTGGTGAAGTTCTCTCCTGCTTTACCTGCGAAATAATTTTAATCTACTCAATGTAAATGATGAATTTGGGCACACCCGAATTCATCATTTTTATTTAAAACAATTATTTAATTCGAGCCTTCCACTATTTACCGTAGCCTGATTAGCTCTATTTATTTCTAACTCATGACAACTTCCAGCATAAAAGCGCCCGGTAACTACACCTTCTTATCCGCCTTAAAACAATCCCTCAGAGGTGAAGAAATAGACTTTACAAGTGGTAGCATCAGGCGTGCAATTATTCTTTTGGCAATTCCAATGATGCTGGAAATGTCGATGGAATCGGTGTTTGCCCTGGTAGATCTTTACTTTGTGGGCCATCTTCACAATAGTAGTGCAGCTATTCAAACAGTTGGCTTAACCGAATCCATTTTAGCTATCGTATATTCCCTGGCTATAGGAATCAGCATGGCAGCCACTGCCGTAGTAGCCAGGCGTGTAGGCGAAAAAAATCCTGTAGCGGCGGCGAAAGCGGGTATGCAGTGTATTTTAATAGCCGTAATTATTAATGTCCTGATCAGCGTTTTCGAGCTTATCTACGCCAGAGAGCTTCTCATTTTGATGGGAGCAACAAATGACGTAGCTATTCAGGGAACTCCTTTCATTAAAATAATGCTGGGAAGCAGCATTTTCATCATGTTGCTCTTTCTAATAAATGGAATATTCAGAGGCGCAGGAAATGCTGCAATTGCGATGAAAAGTTTATGGCTGGCTAATATTGCTAATATTATCCTCTGCCCAATTTTCATTAACGGATTGGGTCCAATTCCTGCCTTCGGACTAACCGGAGCTGCCATTGCAACAACCATCGGCCGCGGAACAGGCGTATGCTATCAGCTTTATAAATTATTTTTTAGCCAGGGACTGATAAAAATGCACCTCCATTATCTAAAACCCGACATTAAGCAAATCGCCTCATTGATTAAAATTGCTGCTCCAGGTGTTTTTCAGTTCGTTATTGCTTCTTGCAGTTGGATATTTCTGGCCAGGCTTGTAGCTACAACAGGCGGTGATATTGGGTCTGCCGGCTACCAGACAGCACTAAGAGTTATGATGTTCTTTATGCTGCCCGCCTGGGGTTTAAGCAATGCAGTAGCAACATTGGTTGGCCAAAATCTGGGCGCAAGGCAATTAGCGCGAGCCGAGGAATCTGTGTTAAAGACAGCTAAATACAACGCTCTTTTTATGGCATTTGTAATGGCTATTTGCCTCAGCGGAGCCCAACTCATCGTATCATTCTTCAGTAATGATCCAGACGTACAAGGTGTTGCAGTAAAGGCAATCAGGATAATGAGTATGGCATATGTATTCTACGGAATTGGCATGGTGTTAATTAATACATTTAATGGGGCCGGAGATACATGGACCCCAACCTGGATTAATCTTTTTGGATTTTGGTTCTTTCAAATTCCATTGGCATATACCCTGGCCAGTCATTTTAATATGGGGCCAATTGGCGTATTTATAGCAATACCAGTGGCAGAAACGGGCATTACCATAGCTGGTATCATTCTATTTAAAATCGGAAAATGGAAGCGGGTAAAGGTTTAAACGGGATAGAGTTCCCTCTGCATAAACCACATAAATTTAAAAACCGATACTTTCCAGCATTGTTGCTAATAAAAAACAGAAACCATTATGGAAAAGTTCAGATTTGGAGATAAAGTAAAAATCGATGATGGACGTGAAGCTGTAGTTCAGGAAGATCAGGAAGATGGCTCTTCAGATGTTAAATTGATGATTGAAGATGATGATTTTGCACATATATTAAGTGCAGAAAAGCTGGAAAAAATCGAAGATGACTAATTGAACTGGCTTGCGAGTTCAAATAATTTATTCACTGTTTTCCAATTTCGGGTAGTAGCTTTTACCTTGAGTTTACTCTCGAAAAAAGTATTTGAAAGTTTTGTTTTTCCATACCCGTTGGGACAGTATAAGTAAACTACATTGTTTTTTACTATAAACCTATCCGGTTTAAAATCCAGGTTTTGAATGACTTTAATATTTTCAGAATCTGGATTTTTCTCTAAAATGGTAACATGCAACTTCTCCTCATCCATATCCTCTTCCTCTAAAAAGGGATTATCTTTAATGATCTTTCCCATTTCATCTTTGGGCACCACAATCACTTGAATATTCAACTGAAAACGGCCTTCAATAGCCCTCGAAATAAGAGCAGCCAGTTGATCTTTGGCAACCGCCGATTTAAAAATCACATTCCCGCTCTGTATATAAGTTACAGAGCCCTCAAAGCCATTTTCGCTAAAAAGCTGTTTTAGGTGTTCCATCGCCACCGTATTCCTTCCAGCTACATTTATCCCTCTCAATATGGCTATATAAATCTGTTCTGTCATTTCAGCACTCTGTAACAAATTAAATACTTATTTTCGGCTACATGTTTCACATACTATCTAAGCTACTGGTAATCTTTATTCATCCTCTAACCTGGATCTCTGTATTTCTGCTAATTGCGCTATTCTCTAAAAAAACAAAATATAAACGGGCTGCGCTTATTACTTCAATAGTTGTGTTATGGCTTTTTTCAAACAAATTTTTAATGAACCAGTTTGCAAGCACCTGGGACATTACCCAAAAGCCCGACATGACTAAATCCTATAGCTGTGCTATAATTTTAGGCGGTTTTGCGTCCGAAGGGCCTAAAGGAATGGGGCATTTTAACGGCGCCTCCGACAGGTTTATTCAAGCGCTCAAATTAGTTAGCCAACGTAAAGCTTCTACTATTCTTATAAGCGGAGGAAACGGATTACTCAAATTAAAAAAATCTGATTTCATTGAGGCAGATTATGTACACCAGGAATTAAAAAGCTTCAATGTCCCCGATAGCTTAATATTAATCGAAAATAAATCAAAAAACACCTTACAAAACGCTGAGTTTAGCAAAGCGCTCCTTGAGGCAAAAAAATTACCTCCTCCCTATTTGCTTGTAACTTCTGCTTTTCACATGCGGAGGGCTTTAAATACTTTTGAAAAAGCAGGGTTGCAAGTGGTGGCTTATCCATGTGATTACCGGGCAGGATTGAACGAAATAGAGTTCGCTGACTTTCTTCCAAATGCAGATGCATTATCCGCATGGAATATCTATATAAAGGAAATAATTGGAAGTATTGCTTATTATCTTAAATCATAATAAACTATTATTTCCTCCCCTTCTTCACAGAAGAAACTTCTTTTAAGCTTACAAATTTCCCAGTTTGTTTATATCGTTCTATTGCTATTCTAATGGCTAGCTTCTCTTCATCGGTTAAAATTTTGTGTGCACTATGGCCACTTTTATCAGGCATGTCTTGCATACTACATAGGTTAATTAATAAGCGTTTTATAGTGATATCTTGCCATGTTCTCCGTGATGAAGTTCTTCATCGGCTATTGGCGAAGAACCCAAAATTCCCATAAACCGAAGCATCCCGTCTACAGAGTGATTCTCCCAATACTCAGCCTGGTAAGGCCTTACTTTTAACAAGGTAAGTTTAGGGTCATTCAAGCCCTGAGGAAAAAAGATCTTTATTGTTGAGTTAAAAAGCTGTTCCATTTTTGCCCTATCGTGCACTACACTTGCATATCCATTAATAGTGACGTAGGTATGCCGGCCGGGATGCGAATAACTGACATTTACTTTTGGCTCGGTAACCACATCATCTACTTTCCCAGAATATTCATTGGTAAAGAACCAAATGTTTCCCTCATCATCTACTTCGGAAGTTGCCATTGGCCTGCTGATAATCTCTTCGCCATCCAGTGTGGAAAGAATAGCAATCTCAACGTCTCCAATCAAATTTTTCAGCTTAGCTATATTTTTATTAGCAGTAGTTTCCATGATTAAACTGTTTTACTAAAAAACAGTATTTAACCATGATAGTTTGAAAATCAGCCTATATGTGGTATTGATTATTTTTTACTGATGTATTTGTTGCCCTTGATGTAAAACCTCCAGGGGATACTTTTGTATGGCTCGGCAATATTTAACCCCACCCGGGGGCAGCAATTTATTTCACTAAAAGGAGGCAACACACCCCTATCCTCTATCCAGATCGTGTCGCCAATTAAAGGCGCCCCGTTTTCAGCCTTGCTTAAACCAAACGCCTTACCCAGTGCCCCCGGGCCTTTACACAGCCGCAAGTCATTAATTTCAAGTCCACGCCTTATGCGCATAATATCCAGTCCATCTGTAGGTTCAATTGCCCTGATTAAAACAGCGTGAGAGCTATCCTTTGCTCCGGTAACTACATTAAGCATATCATGAATTCCATAACAGATGTACATGTACACAACACCACCAGCCGCATACATCATTTCATTGCGTATAGTACGCTTATTATTATATGCATGCGAGCCCAGATCCTCAGGCCCTTTGTACGCCTCAGTTTCTACTATGATGCCTCCCGTTAAATGCCCATGAATATTGCTGAAAAGGTACTTTCCTAATAATTCCTGCGCTATTAAAACAACATCATCTCTTTGGTAAAATGAAAGTGGGAGCTTCATTGATTGCTTATAACCGAAAAAATATAAGGAAAACCGGCTGACATATACAACCTTTTTTATCATTCACACGTCATATGTGTATACCATAACGATATTTTTTAGCGTTATGCATTTACACAAATACACACACAAAGATGAAACCAATTTTATTGACCATTGCCCTATGCGCAGCTTTGGGAGCTGCCTCGGCACAGAACTACCCTTACAATAATGATAGAAGGTACGATGATCGCGGAAACTGCAACGATAATGGGCAGCAAGACTGGAGAGTTGTTGAGCAACGCGTTTGGGTTCCAGCTCAAAGAGTGAGTAATGGAATCTTTACCAGAACTATTCCTGGCCATTATGAAATTCGCCGTGAAAGAGTGAGGGTGTATCGTAATGATAACGATGATCGATACTACAACAAATCCTATAAACACAAAAAAGGAATGCCTTATGGCCAATGGAAAAAGCAGAGGAGAGATGATGATCGCGATGGCCGTGGCCGTTGGAACGGGCATGATCGAGATTAGGCAAATCCTTTAATTTTATTAAATTTGCACTACAGGCTGTTCTATCGCTGTTCCGATTTATCGGGAAAGAGGAAAGTCCGGGCAACACAGAGCATTCTGCTTCCTAACGGGAAGGGTTGGAATGAAAGTTCTGATACGGAAAGTGCCACAGAAAATAAACCGCCACTACGTGGTAAGGGTGAAAACGCGAGGTAAGAGCTCACGGCTTTGCATGGTAACATGCATCGCGGTAAACCCCAGAAGTTGAAAGGCCAAATAAGCTAACGTTTGAGGGTTGCTCGCCCAAGTTAGTGGGTAGGCCGTTAGATCCTATCAGTGATGGTAGGGCTAGATAAATGATAGAAGTTCGGTTCGCCGAATACAGAATCCGGCTTATAAGCCTGTAATTTTAAAATTCATAAACGTCCATTCATTTTTTTGATTGGGCGTTTTTTTATTTGGCAAGTAATAGCCCTCGCTACAATCCTCCAGAAAGACAAACACACAAAACACTAAACACCAATACATTACACCGTAAAAAACATCCAAAATAAGGGTATAAAAAACTAGCTTTTTAATTAATACTGTATATATTTGTATACAACGCACAAACAATTACCTGCTCCCTGCGTTTCCAAAAACATAACATTATGGCAAAGATTCTTATTGTTGACGACGAACGTGCAATTCGTAATACCCTGAGGGAAATTCTGGAGTATGAAGACTATCAGGTTGAAGATGTAGATAATGGCATCGATGGGCTTGATTTAATTAAAAAGACTGATTTTGACCTCGTTTTATGTGATATTAAAATGAACAAAATGGATGGCATGGAAGTACTTGCAGAAGGGCTTGCCATCAAACCAGACCTTCCTTTTATAATGATTTCTGGCCATGGAACGATTGAAACAGCAGTAGAAGCCAGCAAGAAAGGCGCATATGATTTTATCTCTAAACCGCCTGATTTAAACCGGCTTTTAATTACAGTAAGAAACGCACTTGAACGAGGCAATCTTGTAACAGAAACCAAAGTATTAAAGCGAAAGGTTAGTAAAGTACGTGAGATTTTAGGGAATTCGCCGGCTATAACGAAGATAAAGGATACGATTGAACGGGTTGCGCCTACCGATGCCAGGGTTCTGGTTACAGGGGCAAACGGAAGCGGTAAAGAGCTTGTAGCTCGTTGGCTTCATGAAAAATCACACAGGCGTAATGCACCAATTATAGAGGTAAACTGCGCTGCTATACCATCAGAACTAATTGAAAGCGAGTTGTTTGGACACGAGAAAGGCTCATTTACTTCGGCAGTAAAACAACGCATAGGTAAATTTGAACAAGCTACTGGCGGCACCTTGTTTTTAGATGAGATTGGTGATATGAGCCACTCTGCACAAGCAAAAGTACTTCGGGCGCTTCAGGAAAACCGCATTACGCGTGTTGGGGGTGAAAAGGAAATTGAAGTAGATGTTCGCGTTGTTGCAGCAACCAACAAGGACTTGCTAAAAGAAATTGAAGCTGGAAACTTCCGAATGGACTTATACCATCGCCTGAGTGTTATTTTAATACACGTTCCACCGCTCACAGAACGAAAAGAAGATATTCCTATTATTGCCGAGAGCTTTTGCGAGGAGATATGCAGCGAATATGGAATGCCGTATAAGAAATTCAGTGAAGGTGCAATCGAAGCTCTTAAATCTCTTCCATGGACGGGCAATATCCGGGAACTCAGGAATATGGTGGAAAGGCTTATTATTCTTAGTGATAAGGTAATTACCGAGACCGACGTGCGCACGTTTGCAAATCCAGCCGGCCCGGAGGCTGCAACGCCCTCATTTGCCAATGGAACTACTAGTACGGCCACAGTGTCTCAGACTCCAGCAATTAATTTCGATCAGTTTGCTAGTTTTCAGGAGTACAAAGACAATGCAGAAAAAGATTACATAAAATACAAACTGGAGAAAAATAATTGGAATGTTTCAAAAACTGCCGATGATATTGATATTCAGCGAAGCCATTTATACAGCAAGATTGAGAAGTACGGACTAAAGCGAAATGCTGATTAAGTTATTGACTAAATAAAAAAGGGATGCCGGCGAAACTGTAGGCATCCCTTTTTGGCTATTGCTGCGATAAACTGATTATTTGCACGAATTTTAACTTAATTTAATCCAGCACCCCTTCCTGGCCAGCGTTTACCACAATAAAAACACTCCTAATCATATGGCAACAATCAACCCCTATTTAACCTTTGATGGAAACTGCGAAGAAGCATTTAATTTCTATAAATCTATCTTTGGCGGCGATTTTCCCTACATTGGCAGATACAAAGACATGCCCTCAGAGCACCCAATTCCTGATTCAGAGAAGGAAAAGATCATGCACGTTTCGCTTCCAATCAGCAAAGAAACAATTTTAATGGGTAGCGATTCTTCCGGTTCTTTTGGACATAACACAGTAGCTGGAAATAACTTTTCGCTTTCTGTCAATACTGACAGCGAAGAAGAAGCAAGGTCTGTTTTTGAGAAACTATCTGCTGGAGGAAAAGTAACAATGCCTTTGGAGAAAACGTTTTGGAATGCTCTTTTCGGAATGTTTACTGATAAGTTCGGAATTAATTGGATGGTGAACTACGACTACAACCAAAATAAATAAGAAGGGATGTTCCCTTCTTATTTATAAAAATTTTCATAAAAATGATTTGCCAGGGTTGCCAGAATGACAATGGCAATAATCGTTAAAACTATGGTAAGAATCAGATTAACAGGCCTTTTCTTAATATAGGAGTCCTCGCTGTCTTCAACAGGTAAATTATACATTACATATGGCGGGGGAACGGCCTCATCTGAAACAAACCCTTCTAACTCCGGCAAATCCTGTACAGGCGACCAATGCCTCAGCCCGTTATGCCAAACCTGTATATTTTGATTTAAGCGCTTACCTCTAAGTTCTTCAATTGTAAAAGGCCCCTCCTGATCTATACCATCATGTATATAATACTTAATCATAATTAATTGCCCCTTGTCCTGTTCGAGGACTAAATTCCTCAATGTTCTTTATATTGTGTAGTACACAATATGAGGAAACGTGTTAAATTAAAAAAACCGCTTAAAATATGATTTTAGCGGTTTCTCTGTACACCCATCAGGATTCGAACCTGAGACCCACGGTTTAGAAAACCGTTGCTCTATCCAGCTGAGCTATGGGTGCCCTTTGTGGATGCAAATATAGAAAAGCTAAGCTTATTACACAAAAAAATATCACCTAAGTTTATTACAAAACACACTTTAGATATACCAAAAGGAGTTTTTCCAATTATAGGCTTCTCTATTTCAGCAGTTTCGTAATTATGAATTAACGTAAAATATTTAAAAAAAATATCCGGGTTAAGTATGTTTTGGCCTTTTGAATATACCAAACAATGAATTACGCCTTTATTTTATCTCCATCACAAACTTTTTCCTATTACAGCTACTTAGAAAATGCCTATGTTTACCACCACAGCGTAACAATGCTGCACGTGCGCAATCTATTTGTAAAAACATGCTTAGCGTAAAAAACATCGTAAAACAATATTCAAACCACAAGGCTCTCGATGATGTAAGCCTTGATATAAATACCGGCAGTATTTTTGGATTATTGGGCCCCAACGGAGCGGGAAAAACTTCTCTCATCAGAATTATTAATCAAATTACGGCACCCGATAGCGGCCAAGTGCTATTGAATGGAGAGAAGCTTAATCCTTCGCATATCGGGATGATAGGATACCTACCGGAAGAACGGGGATTGTATAAAAAGATGGAAATTGGCGAGCAGGTTATTTATCTCTCGCAATTAAAAGGCTTGTCAAAAAATGAAGCTATTAAACGAGCTAAATATTGGTTTGAGAAGCTTGAAATGCAATCGTGGTGGAATAAAAAAGTGGAAGACTTGAGCAAGGGTATGCAGCAGAAAGTGCAGTTTGTGGCTACTGTCATTCACGAACCAAGTTTAATCATCCTTGATGAACCATTCTCAGGATTTGATCCGGTTAACGCAGACATTATAAAGAACGAGATTGTTGAACTAAATAAAAAAGGCGCCACAATTATATTTTCAACTCATAGAATGGAGTCTGTTGAAGAACTTTGTGATAGTATTGTGCTACTTCATAAATCGAAGAAAATTTTGGAGGGCAAGGTCAAGGATATTAGAAATTCCTACAGAAATGGAACTTTTATCATTCAATATCTTTCTAATTCCACAATAGCCGAACATAACGAGGTTTTTACAATATTGGATAGCTCTCAAAATGAAGAGCTGAAGGAAGTAAGGATAAAACTCAACGATCAAAAAACAACAAATGATGCATTGAATTACTTACTTCCGCAAGTTCAAATATTGGGGCTGGCAGAAATAGTGCCTACCATTCATGAAATTTTTGTTCACCAGGTAAAACAAAGCAATTAATGCATAAAATCTTTCTGATCATTCAACGGGAATACTTGAGCAGGGTAAAGAAGAAATCATTTATCATTATGACCTTTGTTGTGCCCCTTCTCTTCATTGCAATGTATGCTGCAATATTCTACATGTTTGCAAAGCGGGACGACTTAAGTGATACGAAGAACGTTATTGTGGTAGATGAGAACGGAATTTTCCGGTCCAAACTAAGAAATACCGCTTCATTAAACTTTAGTTATAGCAAGAAAGACATTAGTGATGAACGAATGGCTTTTCTAAGCTCTGAATATGATTACCTGCTATATATCCCGGCTACCCAGCAAGGCATCACCTTATTAAGCCAAAGAAAACCAAGTGTAAGTTCAATATCAGAGATTGAAAGCCAACTAAACGGCATTAACCATGTGCAGCAACTTCTTTCTGCCGGAATTGACACCGGAATTCTCAACTCGAACAAAAGCCGGCTACAGGTAAATGCAAGGCAACTTACCGAAGCTGGCGAAGAAGATGCAAGTTCCTGGCTGGCTTCGGGGATTGGTTTCGTAGCCGCTTTCCTGATTTATATGTCACTTTTTATATATGGCGTTCAGGTAATGAGGGGTGTAATAGAAGAAAAAACCAACCGAATAATAGAAGTGATCATTTCTTCAGTGAAGCCATTTCAATTAATGCTCGGAAAAATAATTGGCGTAGGCCTGGTAGGCTTAACACAGTTTTTGCTATGGATTATCTTGTGCCTTAGCCTTGCTGGTGCAGGAGGTTCTTTACTCTTAAAAAATAAAAGCTTTAATAAACAAGTTAAAATTGAAGCAACAAACCCACAGGGGCAACAAATCCATCAAACTGGCGTAGATAATCAGGGATTAGCAATTCTAAATTCTTTAGAATCTGTACCGTTGTTTTACACTCTAAGCGTATTCCTCTTTTACTTCCTGTTTGGTTTTCTGCTTTACAGCTCTATTTTCGCCGCGGTGGGTTCCGCAGTTGATAGCGAGACGGAAACGCAGCAATTTATGCTACCTATTACTATGCCATTGATCTTCACGTTCATTATATCTATTAACCTGGTGATCAATAATCCTGAAAGCAATTTATCATTCTGGCTTTCGGTTATTCCCTTTACATCGCCCATAGCTATGATGATCAGGGTGCCTTTTGGAGTACCAGTTTGGGAACTTGCCCTGTCTATGTGCCTCCTGGTTGCGGGTTTTCTGGTGATTACCTGGGTTGCTGCGCGAATATACCGAGTTGGAATATTAATGTATGGCAAAAAAGCCAGCTACAGAGAGTTGCTGAAATGGTTTATGTATAAAGAATAATTGTTTCATGGCTAAAAAACGCATTGCAGCCCTTGACCTCGGCACTAACACTTTTCATCTATTAATTGCCGATGTGTTAGATAATAAGTTTGAGGCGGTGAAAGAAGAACAAGCCCATGTTAAGCTTGGAGAAGGTGGTATAAATAGTGGTTTAATAGCCGATGCCCCATTTAAGCGAGGCCTAGATGCCCTTCAGCACTTCAAGTCCGAAATACAGCGGTTTTCTGTTGATGCAATACATGCTACAGGAACCGCAGCTCTTCGAAGCGCAAAAAATGGGTTCGCTTTTATTAACCAGGTAAAAACTTCTACCGGTATAGAAATAGAAATAATTGATGGGGATCTTGAAGCTTCCTTAATTTACCAGGGAGTTAGAGCCTGTGTAAGTCTTGCACCTTCGGCATTAATAATGGATATAGGTGGCGGCAGTGTCGAGTTTATTTTTTGTAACGATCAAACTATATTTTGGAAAAAGAGCTATCCTATTGGGGCAGCAAAACTCATGGCCCAATTTCATGATACAGACCCTATCTCACCGGAAAACATACAAAAAATTAATTTGCACCTTTCCAATACTCTCGATGAATTGAGTAGTAAAATAGCAGAGTTTAGCCCTGGCAAATTTATAGGTTCAGCCGGCGCCTTTGAGACGTTTGCTGAACTGGTGATAGAAAAATTTAAAGCTGGCCCAACCACGGGAAATACATTTGAATTCAATAGGCCGCAATTAGAAGTAATTTTAGCGGATATTATCGCATCCAATCATCAAAGCAGAGAAGCAAATCCATTAATTATTCCGGTGCGCACAGACATGATAGTTGTTGCATCAGTACTGACACAGTATGTATTGAGCTTGCTACCTACCAACAATATTTTACTATCCCGATATGCACTAAAGGAAGGGCTGCTGTTTAAGAAATAAATAATTATTTTAATGCCATCAGTTCCTGATAGACCCTATGTGTAGGCAAGCCAACAACGTTAGTGTACGATCCATTTATTTTTTCAATGCCAACCAAACCAGGCCATTCCTGGATGCCATATGAACCGGCTTTATCAAATGGCTTTGCTGTTTTGATATAATGCCTGATCTGTTCGGCCTCAAGAGGTAAGAAATAGACCTCAGACACATCGTAGAACGAGTGAAGTTTGTGATTTTGTAATAGGGCCACCCCAGTTATTACTTCATGTTTTCTTCCCGATAAAAGTGATAGCATTTCGAAGGCATGTTCCTCCCCTTCCGGCTTGCCCAATATTAGCCCATCAATGCAAACAATTGTATCTGCGGTTAAAACTATTTCATTTTCGGCCAGGGTTTCGTCAAATGCTTTTGCCTTCTTCTCTGCGATATAAACTGCGATCTCAGCTGGACTTAATCCTTCAGGGTACGATTCGTCTACATCTTTAATTGCAATTCTAAAATCAATTCCCATCAGTTGAAGTAACTCTTGTCTGCGTGGAGATTTTGAAGCTAAGATGATTGGAGGAAAGCTATTCATAAGTTTAGCGGTTAGGGCGTTAGTTATTAGCGATTAGCTACCTAATACCTACTTAACATAATAATTTCTATATTGACGGAATATGTTCTTCTTGGCCAGAAGGATTAGCATCAAACCATTGGCCTTGTATTTTTAATACCTTCTCTATTACATCTCTTACACAACCAAAGCCTCCGTTTTTATTGGAGATATATTCTGATACTGCCTTTACCTCTTCAACAGCATCGGCCGGACAAGTTGGTGCCCCTACTTCTTTTAATACAGGAATATCCGGAATGTCATCGCCCATATATAAGGCTTGAGCAGAAGTGATTTTATGCCTCTTGAGGAAATCATTGAAAACGTCCATTTTCTTATCTATTCCTAAATAAACGTCGGTAATGCCTAAACCTCTTAACCTATGCACCACTGTTTGAGATTTTCCACCCGAAATTACGCAGATAAAGTAACCTTTTTTCACCGCCAGCTGCAATGCATATCCATCGCGTACATTAAAGCGCCGCAATTGTTCACCAGATTCTGTGACCAGTATAGTAGCATCCGTCAACACGCCATCAATATCTAATACGAAGGCTTTAATATCTTTTAGCTTAGAAAGAAACATAAAAGGAGTATAATAAAAACGAGAAAACCTGAAATTGATTTAACAATTTCAGGTTTTCAGAATATTTATTTGGTTATTGATTGTCTCTCCACTCGTACACCCATGCCGACTGGATTTGCTCTAAGTGGCCTTCATTGCATTCCTCGCGGGTTCCAGCAAAGTTAGGCAGGCTTAACACCCATTCCATTAAATCTGTAAAGCGTATACGGTAAATTTTTGATTCGTTGAAGTCATCACCAAACTTTTCATACAAGCCCATTGCAATGTCTTCGTAATCGTTCCATTTAAATGGTAAAGCAAATTTATCCTGAGTCATTATAATTTTATTAGTGTCCTAAGAATTGGGTTTGGTTTGGCAAAGTTACTTCGATATCGCCATCTATAACAACACATTGGCAACCTAACCGGGAGTTTATACGCGGATCTACCGCCCTGTCGATAAAATCTTCTTCCTTGTCAGAAATCTCCTGAAGGTTGTCCATTCCATTGTTCACATAGATATGACAGGTACTGCAGCCGCAAACACCGCCACAATTGTGCTGAAGCTCTATGCCGTTATCAAGGCAAACGTCCAACACAGATTCGCCTTCTGCAATTTGAAGCTCGACAGTTTCGTGCCCAGGCTCTTCAAAGTTGATTTTTATATTAAAAACATTCATCGCTGTGCAAAATTAAAAAAATACTTACCTCATTAAGGCTTTTGATAGAAATTGATAATGTTTTGACTAAGATCTTTGTACAAAGCCTGTAACTCTGGCTTACCTTGTAAAAACTCAAGATGCTTATTTACAATAGATAAGTCGTTTCTTACTGCAGGGCCAGTTTGCACTTCGTCGGGATAAAAATTCTGCACCTTTTTTGCTGTTTCCTCTATTAAAGGCCGAATTAATTCAAAATTAAGGTGTGAAGCCTCTAGTATTTCCTTAGATAAGGTGTACAAATGGTTTGTAAAATTACACGCAAATACCGCCGCAACATGCAGTGCCTTCCTTTTCTCTGAATCAAAAACCACCACGTTCTCCGAGATCGATTCTGCGAGCTTTTTCAAGTGGGCTTCTACTTCTGCAGTACAGCCTTCTACTGCAATTGGAATCTTTTGAAAATTAACGGGCCGTTGTTTGGAAAAAGTTTGTAATGGATAAAATACTCCTGTTTGCTGAGATCCTTGCTGAAGAACCTCGATACCGGATGTACCGGAAGTATGCACTATTAATTTATCTGAAAAAGGGAATGCGGCTACAATGGAAGGGATGGCATCATCGCTGACTGAAATGATATAAATATCTCCGGCATCCGACAACAGCTCGAGAGAGCTTAGGGCTTTTGCGTTTAACAACTCTGCAAGCTCATGAGCATTTTGTATATTCCTGCTCCAAACTTGCAGAATTGTATGGCCGGCTAATTTTAAGGCTTTGCCGAGATGAGTGGCAACATTTCCGCTTCCAATCAGAACAACCTTCATTTAAACGGCTTTAATTTCTTTATTTCTTCTAAAAATTGACAATAAAAAGCCTATCACCATAATGATGGTGCCGCCCCAAAATAAATTAATATATGGAAATTTGATTGCTTTCATCACAATCCATTTTTTCTCGGCTAGCGGCTTCTGGTAAACCATTAATTCCAATTTATTTTTTGCAGGGTCAATCTTAGAAAAACGAAGTTTTAAGCCCTCCTGATCCACCGTTTTTGCAAAGTCAAAAACATTACCACTCTTTATCAGATAAAGCGGTGTAACCGTATATTTCTTTGACTTATTTATTACTTCAAGCTCCATACCAACAGCAATATCGCCAGAAGCAAGAGGAATCTTCTCGATTGTTGCATTACGATTAACTCCTTTTACTACAATATAACCGTTCTTATAGCTTACGGTGTCGCCAACAGAAACCTGATGTGTAGCCGGGGCATCGTAACCTTCCTCTTCATGATCGTGATCCCCCTCGTGTTCGTGCTCATGCCCTTTTTGTTCTTCCTGTAAAGGCACACTGCTTACGTGGGTGTAAATATCGTGCAGCAGATAATGGCGAGTATCTGGCGAAGCCACAATAGAACGCATTTTTGCATTCTGCTGGGCATTCGGATATAAATTAAATTCCTCCTTCACTTTATCTCCTTCAAGTAACTTATAATTAACTTTATAAAAGGTATTAGGCCCAACAACTGAATCACCCAAATAAGTTACGCTATACTCGTCCATCTTTACTGGCTCATCAATGTATAGCATGATGTTTTCGCGAGGGTTATTTTCTTTGGCGAACTCTTCGCCGTAGCCAACACCGGTGTTGTTAATAGAAATTACATCGTTTGTAGCGGCTGCAACCAAAGCTCCAACCAGAAGCATGGCAAAGCCAATATGCGCAACAGAAGAGCCTGCTAATTTCCACTTTCCTTTTAGAGAGTCTAATAAAATCCTTCCGTTGCAAATAATTGAAAATACCGCTGCAAAGGTTAGTACGATATACATTAAATTACCGTAGACCTTAGTCAGGTAAACAAATCCAGCGGTAACTAGCGCAGCAACAATTAGTGATGCAATAACGGTGTTGAAGAACTTCTTATAATCAGTATTCTTATATTTTAAGAACTGAGCGAAGCCGGAAACAAATGCAACAACGACTGCAAATGGCACCTGCCACTTGTTATAGTGGGCAATTACATCTGGTGGCGGCGCTATTTTAGTACCAAAAGCTGCATTAAACACAGGCACTGAGGTGAATGCGATAATTTGCAAACATGACAGAGCAAGAACTAAAGCTCCGATAAACAACCAAAACTCGCGTGAATATGTTTCTTCATCTTTTTGGCTTATTGGCATCTCTTTCCATCTGATTACCAGAAAAACAACAGAAAGGAGCAGAAACGCCAGGATGTATGAGATAAGATGCCCAAACATTCCCAAGTCGGTAAATGAGTGAACCGACGTTTCACCTAATACGCCACTACGCGTTAAAAACGAAGCATATAAAACTAAAACGAAACTAATTAGTGTAAGAAATGTGGCTGTAAAGTAAGAATGGCCTGAATGGCGATAGGCAATAATTACGTGCACCGCGGCAATCAGTGTAAGCCATGGAATAATTGAGGCATTTTCAACCGGGTCCCAAGCCCAGAAACCGCCAAAATTTAGTGCTTCATAAGCCCAGAAAGAACCCATAATAATTCCGGTACCCAAAATCATTACAGCAAATAAAGCCCATGGTAAAGCCGCTGAAGTCCACTCTTTATAGCGTTTCTCCCACAAACCGCCTAAAGCATATGCAAATGGCACCACCATTGAAGCGAAACCAAGAAACAAGGTTGGCGGGTGAATAACCATCCAATAATTTTGCAATAATGGATTTAAACCGTTACCATCAGGAATTAATGTAAGGTAATCCGGGCGGGAAAATATTGGGCCTTCGATTGCCTCGCGAAGCAAGATGAAAGGAGAACTACCAATTCGAGTACCTACAATCTCCACACCTAACAGCATGGATGCAAGAAATACCTGAGAAAGCATGATAATAGCTAAAACAGAATTTTCCCAACTTTTGGCTTTCCAAACCAGAATATTTGCCAGTACAGATTGCCAGAACATCCAAAGCCAGAAACTTCCTTCCTGTCCTTCCCAGAAACTAGAAATAATATAATAAGTTGGTAATGACCTTGATGAGTGTGCCCAGGCATAATGATACTCAAAAAGATGATTATAGATAATGTAAAAAAGGCAAGCACCAATACCTATAACAGAAATTCCGTTAAGCCAGGTGGCTATACGGCCAATGTTTCTCCAGGAATTGTCCTGAAGGTCTTTTACTGTTGCGAAATAATAAGAGATTGCAGATAAAAGAGCTGTACCGAAAGATAATATAATAAAGAACTGGCCTAAATTACCAGGCAGAAGGTGTTCGCCTTCAAATTTAATATCCATTAAAACTATTTAATATTGTACTGAAGCTGTTGTAACTTCCTGAACCTCAACTTGATCTTTTTTATACTTTGAAGGACACTTCATTAAAATCTTTGAAGCGTGAAACTCGTCATTAACCATTCTACCGGTTAATACAATTTGCTCTGACCTTTCGAAATCCTGGGGTTTGGTACC
>Ga0307408_100000752_pt1 | contig 26135 bp, 23 predicted proteins | sample 322Cmetagenome_FD_202116 | JGI IMG/M metagenome (GOLD analysis project Ga0307408, IMG submission 202116) | Maize rhizosphere microbial communities from greenhouse at UC Davis, California, United States - 322HYB-C-3 | ecosystem: Host-associated > Plants > Roots > Rhizosphere > Soil | place...
TGCGATTCGTACAAGACGATTCGGCTGTCGATATTTCGGAGGAGATCGACCGCCTGGCCAAGAAGAGCCAGCAACTGACCAAAGACATTTACGCCAAGCTGACGCCTTGGCAAGTTTCCCAGATCGCTCGTCACCCTCAGCGTCCATACACCATGGACTACGTGAACGAGATCTTCACCGACTTCCACGAACTGCACGGCGACCGCACCTATGCGGACGACCAGTCCATCGTTGGCGGTTTCGCCCGTTTCAATGGCCAGCCATGCATGGTGATCGGCCACCAGAAGGGCCGCGACACCAAAGAACGCGCCATGCGCAACTTCGGCATGCCGAAGCCGGAAGGTTACCGCAAGGCCATGCGCCTGATGAAGCTGGCTGAGAAATTCAACCTGCCGATCTTCACCTTCGTTGACACCCCTGGTGCATTCCCTGGCATCGACGCGGAAGAGCGCGGCCAGTCGGAAGCGATCGGCCACAACCTGTACGTGATGGCGGAACTGAAAGTGCCGCTGATCGCCACCATCATCGGCGAAGGCGGCTCCGGCGGCGCGCTGGCGATTGCCGTGGGCGATTCCGTGCTGATGCTGCAGTACGCGACTTACTCGGTGATTTCGCCTGAAGGCTGCGCTTCGATCCTGTGGAAGACTTCCGAGCGCGCATCCGATGCGGCTGAAGCGCTGGGCCTGACTGCCCATCGCCTGAAGGCGATTGGCCTGGTCGACAAGATCATCAACGAGCCGCTGGGTGGCGCACATCGCGATCCTAAGGAAATGGCCAAGATGCTGAAACGCGCGCTGGCGGATTCGCTGCGCCAGTTCCAGGGCGTGAAGACCAAGGACCTGCTGGCTGCTCGTCACGAGAAGTTGATGAGCTACGGTAAGTTCAAAGAGACCACTGCTTCCGAATAAAACCGGCAAAGCGGTGTCTGACCCGCAGGGTCAGACACCTCGGCCAGCGGCCGTCGCGTCATAGGGTGTCTGACCCTGCGGGTCAGACACCGCATTTCCGGTTTCAGTATGCGCGCCCAAGAACTCCTCCAGCATTCCCTCGCCCAGCTCCCGCAAGGCCCGATCGCCATCGCCTACAGCGGAGGCCTGGACAGCAGCGCTTTGCTGCACCTTGCCGCCAAGAGCGGCCGCAAAACCTGCGCCTTCCACATCCACCACGGCCTGAGCCCCAACGCCGACGCGTGGGAAGCCCACGCACGTACGGAGTGCGAACGCCTGAACATCACCTTCGCCGCCCGCCGCGTCACGCTCGACGACCGCAGCGAAGCCTCCGCCCGCAAAGCCCGTTATGCGGCCCTGGGCGCGCTCTGCGTCGAACACAAGGTGCACCTGCTGCTCACGGCGCACCACCTTGACGACCAGGCCGAAACCATCCTGCTGCAGCTGCTGCGCGGCGCCGGCCCCGCCGGCATGTCCGGCATGGACGCCTTCAACCGCGCCCCAGGCCTGCTCGGCACACCTGATGTAGTGCTGGCCCGCCCGCTGCTGCAAGCCAGCCGTGCCCAGCTCGAAGAATACGTGCGCGAAAACGGCATCGCCCACATCGAAGACGAATCCAACGCCGACACCCGCTATGCCCGCAACGCGCTGCGCCACGATGTAATGCCGCGCCTGGCTGAAGCCTTCCCCGGCTACCAGGAGCGCTTCGCCCGCAGCGCGCGCCACGCCCAATCGGCGCAGCGCCTGCTGACCGAGCAAGCCGCCGAGGACCTGCGCGCCTGCCTGTCGGGCGAAGACAGCCTGGAGCTGTCCCGCGTGCGCTCACTCAGTGCCGACCGCGTATCCAACCTGCTGCGCCATTGGTTCACCGAACGCGGCATCCGCCTGCCATCGGCAAGCTGGCTGGCCGAAATGCAGGAACAGGCGCTGACCGCGCGCGATGACGCCAACCTGAAGGTCACCCATCCCGACTGCGAAGTGCGCCGCCACCGCGACCGCCTCTATCTCGTGCCGCGCAAGCCCGAGGCAGACGCCGAACAGCGGGAGACCTTCCGCTGGAACGGGGAGGGCAGTATCGACTTCCCGGCCTTCGGCGGCACGCTGCACTTTGAACTGGCGCCGCTGGGGCTCGATCCGGACTGGCTGCGCCAGCAAATGCTCACGATCGAGCTGCGCAAAGGCGGCGAGAAGCTCAAGCCCGCCCGCAACCGCCCCACGCGCACGCTCAAACAGCACTACCAGACCCTTGGCATCCCCGCCTGGGAGCGCGAGCGCCTGCCGATGGTATCCATCCCCGGCGATATCCTGTATGCCGCCGGTGTCGGCATGGATTGCCGCAAACTGAGCGCCAGTGCAGAGCATCGTTTGGTGTTTCGCTGGGAAACCAAATAATTTTTGTTGCCACCTGTCTAGACATATGAACTTATGCCAAATAGGTATGAGGGTATGTACTTTTTGACTTGAGATTTTGCAACGCAACATGTAGAGTAAAGGGCTCCCTTTATCACATCAATGCGGAAAAATCAGCATGGCTTTAATCGTTCACAAGTACGGCGGCACGTCGATGGGCTCGACGGAACGCATCAAGAACGTCGCGCGTCGCGTCGCCAAATGGCACGACGCGGGACACCAGGTGGTCGTAGTGCCGTCGGCAATGTCCGGCGAAACCAACCGCCTGATTGCCCTGGCCAAGGAAATCCAGAACCCGCCCGACCCACGTGAACTGGACATGATCGCCTCCACCGGCGAACAAGTGTCCGTGGGCCTGCTGTCGATGGCGCTGCAAGCGATCGGCAAGGACGCCATTTCCTACACCGGCTGGCAAGTAGCGATTAAAACCGACTCCGCCTTCACCAAAGCCCGCATCCAATCGATCGAAGACGGCCGCGTGCGCGAAGACCTGGAGAAGGGCCGCATTGTGATCATCACCGGCTTCCAGGGCGTGGACGAGAACGACAACATCGCCACCCTGGGCCGCGGCGGTTCCGACACTTCGGCCGTGGCGATTGCCGCCGCGCTGAAGGCTGACGAATGCCTGATCTATACCGACGTCGACGGCGTCTACACCACCGACCCGCGCGTGGTTTCCGAAGCGCGCCGCCTGAAGGCGATCACGTTTGAAGAGATGCTGGAACTGGCTTCGCTGGGCTCCAAAGTGCTGCAAACCCGCTCGGTGGAATTCGCCGGCAACTACCGCGTACCGACCCGCGTGCTGTCCTCGCTGACCGATCCGCTGATGGATCTGGCAGAAGAGGCCAACTCGGGCACCCTGATTTCGTTTGAGGAAGACCAAAACATGGAACAAGCAGTCATCTCCGGCATCGCCTTCAACCGCGACGAAGCCAAAATCACCGTTCTGGGCGTGCCAGACCGTCCAGGCATCGCTTACCACATCCTGGGCCCGGTGGCCGAAGCCAATGTCGAAGTCGACATGATCATCCAGAACCAGGCAGTGGACGGCAAGACTGACTTCACCTTCACCGTGTCGCGCAACGACTACCAGAAGGCGATGGATGTGCTGCACAACGAAAAAGGCGAAATCGGCCACCACACCCTGGTGGGCGACGCCAAAGTGTCCAAGATTTCCGTGGTTGGCGTGGGCATGCGTTCGCACGTAGGCGTGGCTTCCCAGATGTTCAAGACCCTGGCAGAAGAGGGTATCAACATCATGATGATCTCCACTTCCGAGATCAAGATTTCCGTCCTGATCGACGAGAAATACATGGAGCTGGCCGTGCGTGCACTGCACAAGGCATTCGAACTGGAAAAAGAATAAATATTTCCAAAAAAACTGCGGTATTTACCTTGACCAAAGCGGTCTCGGTCTTTAATATTGCGGTCGCGTTGACGCAGTAACATATCAACGAGGAGGCGTGGCCGAGTGGCCGAAGGCACTTCCCTGCTAAGGAAGCATACGGGCAAAACCTGTATCGTGGGTTCGAATCCCACCGCCTCCGCCAGATTCAAGCGAAAAGCCCCGAGGAAACTCGGGGCTTTTTGTTTTCATACTCATCAAAAGGAATTGATATGAAGTTGATCTCCGCAATCCTGCTTGCTGTTTCGCTCGCCACCAGCGCCCAGGCGGCTAACCCGAACCCGGATGCCAAACAGGTCAAAGCCACGCACGACCTCCTGGTGGCGATGCAGGCCGAGAAGATGATGCGCATGACTGCTGGCATGAGCCGTTATGCCTCGGAAGCCGAGCGCAAGAAGGTGATGGATAAAGTGACGGCAACGCCGTCGGAGACCATCTACTCGGGGCTGGCGACGCCAGTTGCCCGCCTTCTCAGCCCGGAGACCGTGACCGAGATGACGCGCTTCTACGAGTCCAGCTACGGCCAGAAGGTGTTGAACAACATCTACAATAGCGGCGCGCAGCTCTACCCGAGCGTCCCCAAAGCGACGCCCGCCGAACAGGCTGCGTTGAAGAAGCCTGCCTACATCAAGGCCGATCGCGAGTTCAAGGAAAATGAGCGGGCCATCCAGCACGAAGTCTTTGTGCTGCTAAAGCAGATCATCAACCCGAAGAAGTAAGCTATGCTTCAGGCGTTTCACCGCGCCTCTTATTCAAATATTCGTGAGATTTCAATGGCAGTTTCCAAGACTCGTCTCGATGCTTCCCGTTTTTTCCTCCGCCTTGCCATTGGCGGCATGGCGATCCTCATGGGCTTCCAGGCTCTCCGCCATTCCGGTTTCCCGTCGACCCTTAACGGCGCCGGCTATTGGGCTCTGCACCTGACCGAAATGCTGTGCGGCGCGCTGATCATGATCGGCTTGCTGATGCCCTACGCCAGTGCGGTTCTGACTCTGGTTGTGGGTCTGCCAATCGTGCTTGGCTGGATTCACGGTGCGCCTGTCCTTGGCAACCTGCATGCTTTGTTCCTGCTGCTCGTCGTGACGGCAACCGCGCTTGGCGGGGCAGGGCAGTGGGCGCTTGGCAAGGATTAGGAAGGGTATCCCGGCGCCTTCCTGTTTGTGCGTTATGCTTGAACGATGAACTGGAAGGCGTTCCTGTTTTGCTTACTCGCCGCGCCGTGGGCGCGGGCGGAGACCATTACGCTCAGTAATGGGGAGTGGCTGCCTTACCTGTCCGAAACGCTGCCGCACTACGGCGCCGTGTCGCGCATCGTTTCGGAAGCGTTTGCGCTGGAAGGCATCACCGTCAACTATGTGTTTCGTCCCTGGCCGCGTGCTTACGCGGAGGCGCAACGCGGCCTGGTGCAGGGGTCACTGGTCTGGAGCGTCGGCCCGTCCGCGACCGAGCGCGCGCGGGAATTCCTGTCCAGCGATACCGTGCTCGAAGCCCAGTCCGTGTTCTTCCATCGCAAAGGCTATCACTTCACCTGGACCAAAGATGCTGACCTGGCTGGCCTGCGTATAGGCGGTGTGGCCGGCTATGAATACCGCTTCGAAGATGTGCCGGGTCTCCATCTGGACCGCGCGCCGACCGAAGAGCTCAACCTGCGCAAGCTGGTAGCAGGGCGCGTCGACGTGGTGGCGGCCAGCCTTGATGTCGGCCGCTATATCCTGCGTACGAAATTCAAACCTGAGGAGGCTGCCGGCATCACCGTGGCGGCAGTTGGCCGTGGCAGTACCCAATACCGGCTCATCATGCGGCGTGCCGATGCCGCGAATGCCGGCTACATCGAACGTTTCAACCGTGGCTTGCGCAAGCTGAAGGAAAGCGGCAAGTACGACCAGTACCTGGCCGACCTGGAAGCTGGACGGTACTAATACTTTGCTACTTGCCGGAAATAAATAACTGTATATAATCACAGTATTTTCAGCTAGCTAACATTGGAGCCGTGATGATCGATGAATTGATGGAAGAAGAAGTGCTGGTGCAGCAAGACCGCGTCTGGCAGGACAATGGCTGGACGGCGCGCGTCATCAAGAATGAGGACGATGATGGCTGGGCCGTGGCGATGATCAAGGATGGCGAGGCCGAGCCAGCGCTGGTTGGTCCCTGGACCATGGGCCGCGACAAAAAGAATCCCAAGCCGCTGGACGTGAACGCTTTCAATACCCTGGTCAAGACTGCCAGCGAAGTCATTCGCCGCCACGAGCAGCAGCTGCACGCGCAGTTGCACCGCAGCGTGCGCGTTCATACCGAGGGCGCTGCCTATATCACCGTCAACCTCGACATCACGCCGGACGAAGACGATCCATATGCGACCCTGACCGCCTTCGACCCGTTCGGCGAAGAGCAGGCGCAAGTGCGTGTGGCCCCGAATTTCAAGCTGAGTGTCGCGAGTGCGACTGCCTGGATGGAATCGGGATACCGCAAGCCATCCAACTCGCAATAAAATCTGCGCGCACGTGAAAAAAGTTCATGTGCGCTCGCTCCCCGTTCGTGACAATGCGCGAACTTTCCGGGCCAATCCGCTGCTAAGCTAGTTTGCGCAAGCTCAATTGCCGACGATCCTCGCGACGATATAGTCGCTAGACGCCATCGTGGCGTTCCCGCGTTCCTTCCACTCACTGCTTACCAGGAGGTTCAGCATGATCGCAAGCTCCAGCAGCAAAGTCGTCCAACTCGGTTCGTACAAGGCATCAAAGCGCAACAACTCGATCTCCGGCCTGTCGTCCGGAGCCTTCATGACTGTGCAGCTTCACCTGGCGCATTCGGCCAGCTTCGCGGGCGCTGGCATCATTGCCGGCGGGCCGTTCCGCTGCGCTGAAATTTTCCGGCCGGACGACGTGATGACCGCGGAAGATGCTTGCATCGAAAACTCGCTGTATATCTGCATGAACCCTTTGATCCCGCAGGTTTCGCCGGATGCGCAGAAGCTGGCTGCGATGGCGCAGGAGACCGCCAGGGCAGGGCGAATCGACGCGGTGACCAACCTGGCCGATGACCGCCTCTACATCTTCACCGGCAGTGCGGACGATGTGGTGGATTCGGACGTGGTGGCGCGGACGCGCAAGTTCTACGAGCTGTTGGGGGTGAATCCAGCCAACATCCGCTATGTCGACAGCGTGCCCGCAGGGCATAGCATCATTACCGACAACCCTGAAGATTCAGCGCTGCCCACCAACCAGCCGCCGTACATCAACAACGGCGGCTTCATGCAGTCGCATGACATCCTGCGCCACATCTACAGCGATTTGCAGCCTGCGGCGGACCACCTGGCCGGGCAGTTGCTGCGCTTCGACCAGACGGAGTTCTTTGCCGATGCGCGCGACCGGGCCAGCATGAGCCAGTTCGGCTACATCTACATTCCGTCGAACGTCGCTGCGGGACGCGTGAAGGAGCCGCGCGTGCACATCGCGCTGCATGGCTGCAAGCAGGGCTACAACTACACGGATTACGTCAACGGCCGGGCAGACATTGCCAACCAGCCGCCTTACGGCAACCGGTATTTCACCACCACGGGTTACAACCACATCGCCGAGAGCAACGACATCATCGTGCTTTATCCGCAGGCCGAGGGAATGGACAACGACACGGTCCAGAATCCGGATGGTTGCTGGGATTGGTGGGGCTACACCAGCGCGAATCCGCAGGCCCCCGACTACTACTCGCGCGAAGCGGTGCAGATCAAGGCGATCCACGCCATGCTCGACCGCCTCTGTGCTTAAGCGCCACTGGAGAACGATATGAGCAAACTTCCCGTTTCCATCGGAATGAAAGCGATCGACAAGCCGGGCGTTCCTGCCTTGCGCGAGGCACCGGCCGCCAAGGCCCTGGCGCCGCTGGCGAATACCATGAAGGCGAATGCGCTGGTCCAGCGGCAAGCCGCGCGCATGTTGCACAACAGCGTATTGTCGGCCGGGCTGGCGAGCCGCTTCGCCGATCCGCAGGTCTGGAGCGAGTGGCTGCAGTTGCAGGGGGCCGTCATGCAGCGCCTGCACCAGCAGAACCTGGATTGGCGCCAGGGTTGCGCAATTCTGGCGGAGGACTTCGCCTTGATCCGCAACGCCAACACCATGTCCAAGATGGCCGAGAAGCAGGGTAACTTCTTCTCGCAATGGACTTTGCTGTTGACCAATCAGGCCACGAGCCTGTTTGAGCTCATGGAAAACATCCATGTCGATTACGGCTACTGGGCGAGCCAGAAGATGCCAATCGAAGCGAGGTAGATATTATCGTCATGCTACGATCCGGCGATTTTTGAATCCCGGAGATCAGATGCGTTATTTGTTCCTTGCGCTGATGGCAGCAGCCTCAACCCCCGCGCTCGCTGCGGAGCCTTTCCACTTCTGGTTCGAAGGCGATGTTTCGCGAGTCGCGGGTTTCCAGTCCATCGAAGACCATCCTTGCGGTGAGATCGCGGTCGTGAAGGTGGACAAGCTTCCGCCTTTCGGCAAGGGGCGGCTGACGTCTGAAAAGGCCGTTGAACTGGATGCGTCGGGCAAGGCGATCCGGCGCTGGCCGATGCCGGTCAACTTCACGCCAGTGGCCGTGCGCGACAACCAGTTGCTGATCGAATTTGCCGATGATCGTTACTGGGTCGAACCGGATGGAAAATTCCAGCGTGCCGGCAAGCTTGCGCTGCCCACAGCCAAGCCGGCCCAATGCAAGACTGCCGTTGAATTCAAAGACTCCGACTACGTTGAGTGCCAAGCCTTCCCCGACTTGGGGGCGCGCGCGCCGCGAACCATCGCATACGAGGGCATTTGCACCTGACGTTGCGGCGCGCCTCGCTCAGAAGCCCTGCGAGTAGCCCAGCGTTACGCTGCGGCCGCGGCCGGCGAAGTAGCGGGCCGGTTCCACCAGGGCGCTTTGCGAGTAGTAGGTGATGTAGTCCTTGTCGAACAGGTTGGCGATGCCGGCGCGCAGGGCGCCTTTGCCCAGCTTGTAGCTGAGGGAGGCGTCGGCCAGCGTATAGCCGCTGAATTCCTTGGCCGGATCGCCGAAGCCCTGGCTGAAGGCGTGCTGCACCTGGACGTGGGAGGACAGCTTGTCGCTCCAGCTGGCGCTCCAGCTTGCGATCAGGCGGTTCGGGGCGACGTTCAGGCCATCGAGCTTCGCATCCAGACCGCCGTCGCCGTTGCTGTCATAACGGCCTTTGGTGTAGGCGTAGGAGAGGCTGGCGCGGTGCGCCTTGCTGAAGCGGTACGTGGCGCTGGCGTCGTAGCCTTCCAGGCGGGTCTTCTCGCGCGCCATCATGAACACGCCGCCGACCGATACCACGCGCGCACCGAAGTCGGAGTCGGAGCGGAAGTAGGCGGCATCAAGGTCCCAGTCGCCTTTGCGCACGCGGGTGCCCAGCTCGATGCCTTCGGTCAGGATAGGCTTCAGGTCGCGCAGGTTGCTGATCTTCTGGCCCGGCGTGTTGATCGAGCGCAGGGTGCGGCCGATGTCCGGCAGGCCGAAGCCTTCGGAATAGCTGGCGTACACGGTGACGTCCTTGACGGGCGTCAGCACCAGGCCGGCATTGGCCAGCGTTTCATTGAACTTGATCTTGCCGCCTTCGACGAAGGTGTTCTTGTACGCGGCCAGCGTGCGGTAGCTGTCCACCTTCAGGTCGGCGTTCTCGCGGCGCACGCCGGCGTGCACGGTCAGGGTGTCGAACACCTTGAGTTCACCCTGGGTGAACAGCGAGAGGTTGGTGTATTTCGATTCGGGCACAAAGGTGCGTCCGGTCAGGTACATATCCTGTTTGCCTTTATCGGACAGGGTATCGATGCCGGCTGTCAGCTTCAGGCGGCCATCGAGCAGGCCTGCCCTGGTCAGGCCGACTTTGCTGCCGAATTTCGATGCGACGGCGCGCGACTGGTCGGACAGGGTGCCGGCCGGCGCGATCTTCACGTCCTGGAAGGTGGCCGACCTGTCGGCGCCGAACAGGCCGACGAACTCCTGGTTGAAGACCATGGCGGACAATTCCATCCCGGCCAGGTCGTAATGGTTGTAGCTGGCGCTGCTGGTCCACACGTCGTTCCATGCCGGCACACCGGACGGAGTCCCTTCGATGGAAGTGGAGGGGATGCCGAGCTTGCGGTCGCCCGGCACGCCGAGGTAGTCGGCCTTGGATTTGATGCGGTAGCGGTTGACGGAGAACTGCAGCTTTTGCTGGTCGTCCGGACGGTAGCCGATCTTGGCCAGCACGTCGTAGCTGCGCGAGTCCATCAGGTCGCCCTGTGTCACATCGACGCCGATGCTGCGGCCTTTGCCGTCCAGGTACAGGCCCTGGTCTTCATACGAAACGGCGAACAGGTAATCCAGCTTGTCCAGGCGGCCGTCGATGCGGTAGCTGGTCTTGTAGCTCAGGGTGTCGCCTTCGACGTGGGTGGTCGGCGCCGTGACCTGCACGTCAATATGCTGGTTCATCGTTCCTTTTTCCGGACGGCGCGTGATGATGTTGATGGTGCCGCCGGTGGCGCCCAAACCGTTGATCGCATTCGGACCTTGCACGATTTCAATGCGCTCCACCATGGAGTAGTCGATCGTGTGGGCTTCGCGGCCGGTCGGCCGCACCGGATTCGATTGCGGCACGCCATCGACCAGGATCAGTGGCGTGCGGCCGCGCAGCGTCTCGCCGGAGCCGTTCATCTTGCCGCGGCTGGGCGTGTAGGAGGGGAGGATGCTGCTCAATACATCGGACGAATTGCCCGAAATGGCCAGTTGCTGTTCGATTGCTTTCCTGTCGATGATGACCACCGTCTGCGGCGCCCGGTCCGCCTCGATATTGGAACGCGAGGCCTGGATGATGACAGGTTCGATCACAAGCCCCATCTGTTCCTGGGCTTGTGCTTGCGCCGACATGCCGAGCATGAGGGCCGCTAACTGATATGACTGCACGCAGAGCTCCTTGATTGACCTAAGGCTGGCTATCCACGCATCAGATGCACGACTGGCTGGCTAGTTGAGAATGCTTCGCATTATCATTGTCAGGTGTGAAAGTGTCAATCGCAGCTCGGCTGAGCTATTCCAACAAATCATAGCTCAATGGTTATTCCTCATAACTACGGAATAGCCGATTCGTTAATCTACACGGATTAATGATAAGTAAATGTTTCCCTGACATTTGCAAATAGAGACGCACGCCCATGAAAATCACATCGCTCGACTCAATCGTCTTCCTCGTTTATTTCGCCGTGGTCGCGGCCTACGGCATCTGGGTCTATCGCCGCAAGAACAGCAGCTCCGGCTCCGCCTCGCGCGATTACTTCCTGGCGGAAGGCTCGCTGACCTGGTGGGCCATCGGCGCCTCGCTGATCGCCTCCAATATCTCCGCCGAACAGTTCATCGGCATGAGCGGTTCCGGCTTCAAGATCGGCATGGCCATCGCGGTGTATGAGTTGATGGCGGCGGCCACGCTGATCATCGTGGCCGTGTTTTTCATGCCGGTCTACCTGAAGAACCACATCTACACCATGCCGCAGTTCCTCGAACAGCGTTATGGCAAGGGCGTGGCGATGACCATGGCGCTGTTCTGGCTTGGCCTGTACATCGTGGTCAACCTGACCTCCATCCTCTACCTTGGCGCGATTGCGATCAGCAGCATTTCCGGCTTGAGCGTCGGCGCCTGCATGCTGTTCCTGGCGGTATTCGCGACGGTCATCACGCTGGGTGGCATGAAGGTGATCGGCTACACCGACGTGATCCAAGTGGTATGCCTGGTGATCGGCGGCCTGGTGACGACCTGGATTGCGCTGGACCTGGTAGCAAGCCTGGGCGGCGGCAAAGGTGCGCTGCATGGCACGGCCGAACTGTTTGCCCGCGCCCGCGGCCACTTCGACATGGTGCTGACGCGCGACCATCCAAGCTATATGGACCTGCCTGGCCTGAGCATCCTGTTGGGCGGCATCTGGATCGCCAACCTGAATTACTGGGGCTGCAACCAGTACATCACGCAGCGTGCGCTGGGCGCGGACTTGCCGACCGCGCGCAAAGGCCTGCTGTTTGCGGCTTTCCTGAAATTGCTGATGCCTGTGATCGTGGTGCTGCCGGGTATTGCTGCCTTCGCGCTGGACCAGGCGGGCGCGCTGGGCGGCGCCTTGCGCCAGGGCGGCGAGCTGAATCCCGACCGCGCATACCCAACCCTGCTGGCGTTGCTGCCGGACGGCCTGCGCGGCGTGGCGTTCGCGGCCCTTACCGCTGCGGTAGTGGCTTCGCTGGCCGGCAAGGCAAACAGCATCGCCACCATTTTCACGCTGGATATCTATCGCAAGAAATTTGCACCCGCAGCGAGCGAAGAGCGCATGGTGTGGGTTGGCCGCCTTACCGTGGTGGCATCGATGGCAATTGCGGTGCTGATCGCGCCAATGCTGGGCATCGACAAGAAGGGCGGCTTCCAGTACATCCAGGAATACACCGGCTTTGTTTCGCCGGGCATCCTGGCCATGTTCCTGCTTGGTTTCTTCTGGAAGAAAGCGAGCAACGCAGCCGCCATGTTTGCAACGGTGGGCGGGCTGGTGTTCTCGATCATCCTCAAGTTCCTGCCAACGATGATGGACTTGCACTTCCTGGCGCCGATCGGCTTCGCCGCCGACAACGGCAGTGGTGTCTACGAGATCCCGTTCATCGACCGCATGTTCCTGGTGTTCTGGGCCGTGGTGGCCGGCATGGTGCTGATCAGCCTTATGGGAAGGCGTGATGGCGAGGAGAAAGCCATGGTCGTCGACCGCCAACTGTTCCGTGTTGACCGTGGCTTTGCCATCGGATCGGCCGTGGTCTGCGTACTGCTGGCCGTCATCTACGGGGCACTCTGGTAATACAACAAATCACATAAAAACTACGGAGAAAACAAAAGAATCATGAAGCAGAAGAAAATCAGTTTGCTGGTGAAGTCGCTGTTCCTGCTGCCTGCAATTCCTGCTGCGTTCGCGCAGCAGGCAGAAGAGCCGTCGGTCCAGAAGGTGACTGTTTCCGGCATTCGCGCCTCGGTGCGCAGTGCCCTGAGCGTCAAGGAAAATTCGAACAGCATGGTGGAAGTCGTCGCTTCCGAAGATATCGGCAAGCTGCCGGACACCACCATCGCCGAGTCGCTGGCCCGCCTGCCTGGCCTGGCCGCCGGCCTGGATCGCGGCAATGCCAGCCAGATCGTGGCGCGCGGCATGGGCGAGCGCTTCATTGGCGCGACCCTGAATGGCCGCGAGCTGGCTTCGTCCGAGCCGAACCGCGCTGTGCGTTTCGAGCAGTTCCCCTCTGAATCGCTGTCCGGTGCCATCGTCTACAAGACCCAGAATGCCGACCTGGTGGAAGGCGGCGTTGCCTCCAGCATCGACCTGCAAACCGTGTCCCCGCTCAAATACAACGGCCGCCAGGCTTCGCTGAAGGCCGACGCGCTGTACTACGCGGAAGCGCGCGACCTCGATACCAAAGCGGTGCGCCCGCGCCTGGGCGGCATCTACATCGACCAGAACGCCGACCGGAATGTGGGCGTGGCACTGGCCTTCAGCTACCAGAAACAGCCGTCTGTAGAAAAGCGCAAGAACCACTGGGGCTTCAATGAAGACCACTCGGCCGACATCGATGGCGACGGCAAGGTAGACAAGACGCCATGGGGCTTCGAGACGGAACTGAAGCGCGGCACCAGTGAGCGCGGCAGCGTCCTGGGCAAGGTGGAATGGAAGGCCAGCCCGGATGCAATGATCACCGCTGACGTGTACTACGTCAAGAACAAGATTCGCGAACCGGCCATGTCGCACTGGACCGGCGACCTTGGCAACTGGGATGGCTGGCAAAGCGCGAACTATTCGAACCTGGACATGCGCAACGGCTATGTGGTCGGCGCCACTGTCAACAACGTCGGCCTGACCACCAACAGCACGCTGTGGACGCAGGACATGGACAACCTGGCTGCGGGCCTGAACGGCAAGTTCAATGTCGGCGAATGGAAAGTGGATGCCGACATCGCTACTTCTTCGGCGGGCCGGGACAGCGCATGGCGCGACGTGCGCCAGTTCTCCCTGAACAACGGCACCATCAAGTGGGCCTTCACCGGCGACGAAAACCAGGACTTCAGCTTCAGCCACGATTCGGGCAATCCCGCTGCTTTCGGCAACCCGACCCTGTATGTGGACACCGACGGCCACGTCGACGACCGCCTGAGTTCCGCCCAACTGAGCGCCTGGCGTCCGCTGGATGCGGGCGTGGTGAACCGCATCAAGTTCGGTGCGCGCTTTGCCGACCGCGAAAAGAAATACCACCAGACGACCTGGAACCTGGCATCCAGCACCGCCATCCCGGCCGCGGCGTACGAAACGGTGAACGTCTCCGGCTTCGCACCGTTCATCGTGCTGAAGGACTTCATGGGCGCAACCACCGCGCTGTGGGGTGACAGCGCCTTCAGCCCGGATGGCCGCACCCCGACCGCCAACGACCAGCTGGCCGGCTGGAAGGTCAAGGAAAAGAACAGCAGCGTCTATGCCCAGGCCGACCTGGAAGGCGAGTTGTTCGGCAAGACCTTCCGCGGCAATGCCGGTGTGCGCGTGGTGCACACCAGGCAGACCGGCAGCGGCATGGAATCGATCAACGGCGCCGCGCCAACCCCTGCCGAAGGCGGCGCCTCGTACACCCGTGTGCTGCCTAGCGTGAACCTGATCTTCAACCTGGACCAGGCACAGAAACAGCAAGTGCGCTTCAGCGTGGCGCGCGCCATGTCGCGTGCCCCGATGGATGAAATGCGCGCTTCGCGCCAACTGGCAATCGATACCAATCCGGGTTCGCAGCAGCCGATTACCGGCAGCGCCGGCAATCCGGGCCTGCTGCCGATGATGTCGAACCAGGTTGACCTGTCGTGGCAGTATTACTTCGACAAAGGCTCGCTGCTGTCGGCCGGCGTGTTCTACAAGAAGGTGTCGGACTACATCGGCATCACCACCGACAACACCACCGTCAACGGCCGCGCCGCGACCCTGACCCGTTCCGTGAACGGCAAGGGCGGCAATGTGCGGGGTCTGGAGCTGGTTGCACAGCATGCCTTCACCAGCCTGCCGGCACCGTTCGATGGCCTGGGCGTGGCGGCGAACTTCTCGTACAACGACAGCGACATCAAGGAATACACCAACGACTACCCGATGGTGGGCCTGATGAAGCGTAACGGCGGCCTGACCCTGTGGTACGAAAAAGCGGGCTATGAAGCGCGCGTGTCGGCCAATTACCACAGCGCCTTCGTGCGCATGCCGCGCTGGACCGCGGGCTACATGATCGAGAATCCAGCCGAGACCTACGTCTCCGCCAACTTCTCCAAGTGGCTGACCCCGCAGCTGCAACTGCGCCTGGGCCTGGACAACATCACCAACCAGAAAGTGGTGGAGACCCAGTCCAACAATCCGTACATGCAGAACGTGATGGAATATGGCCGCCGCTACAACCTGGGCCTGAGCTACAAGTTCTGACAGAGGCATGCCGATGATTCGTAACACACTTTGCCTGGCCGCGATGGCGTTTGCGAACGCTGCCCAGGCTGGGCAGGTGCTGGCAGTCGATGCCAGCGCTCCCGCACCGGCGCCTTTGTCCGGCCATATCAAGATGGGCACCGCCGTTGCACCCGGCGGCCATGCCCTTGGCATCAACAGCCAGTACCTGACGCGTGATGGCCAGCCCTGGCTGCCGGTCATGGGCGAATTCCATTATTCGCGCAGCCCGGCGGAGAGCTGGGCGGCCGAACTGGCCAAGATGAAGTCGGCCGGCATCAACGTCGTCGCCAGCTACATCATCTGGAACCATCACGAGGAAAAGGAAGGGAAGTTCAACTGGAGCGGCAACCGCGACCTGCGGCGCTTTATCCAGTTGGCCAACAAGGCCGGGCTGGAGGTGTGGATACGCGTCGGCCCATGGTCGCACGCGGAAGTGCGCTACGGCGGCATTCCGGACTGGGTGGTCGACTCCATGCCGACCCGCCAGGACGATCCGCAATACCTGAAATACGTGGACCGCTTCTACCGCGAAATTGCAAAGCAGGTGGACGGCTTGCTGTGGAAGCAGGGCGGTCCCGTGATCGGCGCGCAGATTGAGAACGAGTACAACCTGGCGGGCCCGAACCGCGGCGCGCAGCACATTGCCACGCTGAAGGGCATGGCGGTGATGGCCGGCATCGACGTGCCGTTCTACACCGTCACCGGCTGGGACCAGACCCTGTATCCTTCGGGTGAAGTGGTGCCGGTGTTCGGCGGCTACCAGGACGAGCCGTGGGCTACCAGCACCACCGAACTTCCTCCAAAGGAAACCTACGCCTTCCGCTTCGACACCCGCGTCAGCGGCGACCTCGGTGCGCAGACCCGCGCCACGCAGCAAGGCACGGCGGAAACCGATATGGACCGCACGCCTTTCCTCGGCGCGGAATACGGCGCCGGCCTGCCGGCCATGTACCGCCGCCGCACGCTGGTGTCGCCGGACGATATTGCCTCCACCCTGCCGGTGCAGATGGGCTCCGGCGTGAACCTGATGGGCTATTACATGTTCCATGGCGGCCGCAATCCGGTCGGCATGACCACCATGGAAGAGAGCACCCGCACCGGCGGCTACAACGATACGCCGGCCATCAACTATGACTTCAATGCACCGCTTGGCCCGGACGGGCAGCAGCGCGAAGTACTGGCTTACCTGCGGCCTTTCCACTACTTCATGAACGACTTCGGTGCGCGCCTGGCTCCAATGACGGTGCGCAAGCCAGCCGTGGTGCCGAGCGACCCGGCCGACCTGTCGGCGCCGCGCTGGTCGGTGCGCAGCAAGGGTGAGCAAGCCTTCCTGTTCTATAACGGGCATATCCGGCAGTACGCGCTGCCGGCGCAAAAGCAAGTTCAGTTCGCGGTGAAAGTAGCGGGACAGACGGTCACCCTGCCGCGCCATCCGGTCGATATCGCTGCGGGCAGTTACTTCTTCTGGCCGATCAATTTCGACCTGGATGGCTACCGCCTGCAATACGCTACCGTGCAGCTGGTGGCGCGTCTGGAGCGGGGCAAGGCAGGCAGCGTGTATGTATTCGCGGCGCAGGATGGCATTGCGCCTGAATTTGCGCTGGACGGCGCCGCGCGCGGCTGCGTCAAGGCGCCGCAGGCAAGGGTGGCCGATGCGGCGACAGGTGTGCTGGTGGAAGGCATCCAGCCTGGCCTCGATGCCGCACTCACGCTCGACTGTGCCGGTAAGAAGCCGGTGACCGTGCTGGTGTTGTCGCAGCAGCAGGCGCGCCAGCTGGCGATCGGCCAACTGCAGGGCGAACGCCGCCTGGTCGTCAGCGACAGCCAGGCGCACTTTGCCAACGGCAAGCTGGTACTGCGCTCGGCGGGCAAGCCGGCCTTCCGTGCTGCGGTATTCCCGGCCTTGCCATTGCCGCTGAAAGGCAGCGCAGCGCTGAAGGCAGAAGGCAAAGACGGATTGTTCCAGGTAGTTGAGGCAACGCTGCCGGCGCAGGCGCTCACCGTCGCGGCACGCGAGCTGCGCGCCGCGCAGCCGGTTCCGCCGATTAAAATTGGCGGCAACGCCAAAGCTGCAGTCCAGCCGGACGCGGAAGCCTTCGGCAATTCCGCCGCATGGGAGCTGTCGCTGGGATCGAGCCGCCCGAAAGGTGTAGATGCGGCACTACTGGAGATTGATTTTACCGGCGACGTGGCGCGGCTGTTCGACGGCACGCGCATGGTCGATGACTGGTATTACAACGGCCAGCTCTGGCAGTTCGGCCTGGACAACCTGCCGGCGCGCGAGCATTCCGCCCTGACGCTGACCGTGCTGCCGCTGCGTGCCGACGCACCAATCTACCTGCCGAAAGAACACCGTCCGGCGTTCAGCGGCCAGGCCCAGGTTGCGGAACTGCGCGGCGTGAAAGTGACACCGGTGTATCGTGTCGACATTGGCCGCTGAACGGAGATTGAAATGGCATTAAAAATTGGATTGGTCGGCCTGGGCAAGATCGCAGTCGACCAGCATATTCCTGCGATTCGCGGCAACAAGGGACTGGAGCTCGTGGCTGGTTGTTCGCCCGCCAGCGCGCCCGAAGGCATCGTGCGTTACCCGGACATGGGCAGCATGCTGGCGGCCCATCCCGAAATCGAGGCCGTGGCAATCTGCACGCCGCCGCAAGTGCGCCACCAGATCGCCTGCGAAGCGATTGCGGCCGGCAAGCACGTTTTCCTTGAAAAGCCGCCGGCAGCGACGCTGGGCGAGGCAGCGTCTATCGCAACCATGGCAGCCCGGCATGGCGTGACGGCGCTGGCAGGGTGGCATTCGCGCTTTGCCCCTGGCGTGGAAAGCGCCCGCAATTGGATGCTGGCGCGGCCCATCAAGGCGATCCAGGTGCGCTGGAAGGAAAACGTGCGGCAATGGCACCCGGGCCAGAAATGGATCTTCGAGGCTGGCGGCATGGGCGTGTTCGATCCCGGCATTAACGCCTTGTCGATCCTGACCCAGCTGCTGGACGGGCATGCACTGGTGCGCAAGGCGGCGCTGCACGTGCCGTCGAATTGCAGCGCACCGATCCAGGCCGAGCTGGAAATGGTGAGTGAGCGCGGCGTGCCGATCGACGCCGAGTTCGACTTCCTGCAAACAGGCCAGCAAACCTGGAGCATCTTCGTGGAGTCGGCAGCCGGCGACACCATGGCCCTGCATCTGGGCGGCCGCATCATGGAGGTCAACGGCAAAGTGGTAATGGACGAGCCGGAGCGCGAATACCCGGCCATGTATGAACACTTCCGGCAACTGGTCGCCAACCGCCGTTCCGACGTCGACCTCACTCCGCTGCAAGCCGTGGCGGATGCCTTCCTGGTCGGCAAACTCCATAGCGCTGAGCCTTACCACGAGTAAGGCATACTCCTACAAAGCCTGCTTCCCCAGGCCGATACAGGCCGCGGGGTAGTGGGCGCATCATGGCGGCATCCATCAGCAGGAGGATCTTGTCATGGTCAGCAAGGAGAAAATGAATCCCATCGCGCCCGACAGCTTGAAAGCGCGGGCGCCAGGCGTGGAACCCGGCAATGAGCAGCGCGGTGCGCCGCAGGGCAGCAATGTACAGCGCGGCAGCGAAACGCTGCAGCGCGATACGGCCGGCGTAGGTGAGCGTGGAGGCGTTGCCAGCCAGCAGACTGGCTGGGCAGCGCGCCAGTCCGCGGAACGGATGCGCCAGCGCACCGAAGGCGGCGCCAGCATGCAGCAGGACCAGCATGCCGGCTCGCAGGAGTCGGCCACCGGCCCTGCCGGCAAGCGTCAGACCGACGCGGCGCGGCCCAAGCTTTCGCGGCCGCGGGTGGCGGACAAGTAGACGTTGTCCTTGACCAGCGCGCGGCCAGCGCTTACCGCGTCAGCCCACTCGCGCGTGGTCGTCACTGCCGCGAAGTTCGAGTGGAATACGACGTTGAAGATGCGGTGGATTTCTTCTGCCGTAGCGCGGCCGGCTGCGTTTTCGTAGGGCAGAGAGCCGGTAGCGTCGGACAGGTATTCCACTGCCAGCCCCATATGCGCCGCCTCGTAAATCGTTGAGGCATTGCAGTTGTGGCTCATATAGCCCGTAATCGTCAGCGTATCGATCTGCTTGTCGGCCAGCCACTGCGCCAAGCCCGTTCCGGTAAAGCTGCTGGCGAGCTTCTTGTACACGACCAGGTCGGCGCCCAGCGCGGCGACATCCGGATGCAGTTGCCAGCCATCCGAGCCGACTGCAAATACTGGCGCGCCAGCAGGCGTATCATGCTGCACCACCACCACCGGTATGCCGCTTTCGCGCGCCACCTTCATGGCCTGGACAATATTGGGCAGCGATTGCTCGACAGGCGGGTATTCGATCGGCAGCTTGCCGGTGAAATATTCGTTTTGTACGTCGATCACGATCAGGGCACGGCGTGGCATGGTGTTTCCTCCATTCGGGTTGTTGATGGAAGAGATTTTGCGCCCGGTGCCGCTTTCGCAACAGTGGCCCAAGAGACAACCTGCGATATAATCGGGCCATGCGCAAAAAAGTGGCCATCATCGCCTTCGACGGCATTACCCCATTCCACCTGTCCGTGCCATGCCTGGTCTTCGGCGGACCGCATGCAATCCATTTGTTCGACGTCACGGTATGCGCTGCCGAAAAAGGCCCCCTGCGCACGACCGCCGGTTTCGACATCGCAACCAGCAAGGGCCTGCGCGCCCTGGAGGGGGCCGACATCGTCATCATGCCGACCTGGCACGACGACTGCAGGCCTTCGCCGCCGGGATTGCTGCAGGCGCTGCGCCGGGCGCATGCACGCGGTTCGACCATTGTGGGCTTGTGCCTGGGCGCATTCCCGATCGCGGAAGCGGGCCTGTTGGACGGACGCACGGTCACCACGCATTGGGCGTTTGCCGGCCAGCTGGCGCAACGCTGCCCGCTGGTGAAGGTCGATGAGGAAGTGCTGTATGTGGACGAGGGCGACGTACTGACCTCGGCTGGCGCGGCCGCAAGCCTGGATTGTTCGCTCTACCTGCTGCGCAAGCTGCAGGGCGCCGACTACGCGAACATGGTGGCGCGCCGCCTGCTGGTGGCGCCGCACCGTGAAGGAGGGCAGGCGCAGTTCATCAGCCGCCCGGTGCCGGCCACTGCCAGCGACAGCCGGCTGGCGCAGGTGCTGGACTGGGTGCAGCATCGGCTTGCGGAAGACCACAGCCTGGATGCGCTGGCAGAACGCGCCGCCATGAGCCGCCGCAATTTCACCCGCCACTTCCGGCAGGCGACCGGCACCTCGTTCAAGCAATGGCTCTTGAGCCAGCGCCTGGCCCACGCCCAGCGCATGCTGGAGACCAGTGCCGCCTCGATCGAAGCCGTGGCGCAGGCTGCGGGCTTCGGCAGCGCGCTATCGCTAAGGCAGCACTTCCGCGCTGCCTTCCATAGTTCGCCGTCGGCCTACCGCAAGCTATTTGACGCCTGACATATCCGGCAGGGTATGCGCGATGCCCTTGTGGCAGTCGATGCAGGTCTTTTCGCCGCTGGCCAGCTGGGTCGAGTGGGCATCCACCGCGCGCTTGCTCTGGCGGGTAAAGTCCATCGAATCGAACTGGTGGCAGTTGCGGCATTCGAGCGAGTTGTTGGCTTTCATGCGCCGCCACTCGTTGCCCGCAAGCTGGAGGCGGTGCGCCTCGAACTTCTCGCGGGTGTCGATGGTGCCGAACACCTTGCCCCACACTTCCTTGGAGGCCTGCATCTTGCGGGCGATCTTGCTGGTCCATTCATGCGGTACATGGCAGTCGGAGCACTTGGCGCGCACGCCGGTGCGGTTGGAAAAGTGGATGGTACGCTGCAGCTCCGGATAGACGTTGTCGCGCATCTCATGGCAGCCGGTACAGAATTTCTCCGTATTGGTGGCTTCCATGGCGGTGTTGAAGCCGCCCCAGAACACTACGCCGGCCACGAAGGAACCGATCACCAGGAAGCCCAGGCTAAGGTGCATGCTTGGGCGGCGCAGGACGTTCCAGTAGTTTCGAATCAGCCTGAACATGGCGCCTCCTTATTTGTGCTTGGCCGGCGCGGCAGGCGCGCCCGGGTTCAGCATCGTGTCGACGTCCTTGAACTGGTTCGGCACCAGCGGCTCGAGGTTCGCTTGCGGCACGTGGCATTGCAGGCAGAAGTAGCGCCGCGGCGACAGCTCGGCGAGGAAGTTGCCGTCGCGGTTCTGGAAGTGCGTCACGCTGATCATCGGCGCCTGGCTTTCCTGGGTGCGGGTGCGGGCGTGGCACATCATGCAGCGGTTGGCGCTCTTGTCGGTCTGGTAGCCCTCGATCTTGTGCGGGATGACCGGCGGCTGCATGGAGTAGTTGCGTACGCGCCGGATGTCGCTGTTGTCCGGATTGACCATCGGCGCCGGCTTGGTGGTCTCGGCCAGCGGCGTCGGGCCGCGCATATTGTCGAGGGCACGCGGCGCCGGTGTTTGGGCAAGAACCGACAGCGGCAGCAGGAGAGCGAGAAGGAATGCAAATTTTTTCATGGCCATGGCTCCTAGACCTTGCGGATGCTGACTGCGCACTTCTTGAAGTCAGTCTGCAAGGAAATTGGGCAGGTAGCGTCCAGCGTCACCTTGTTTACAAGCTGGCTGGCATCGAAGAACGGGATGAAGACCAGTCCGCGCGGCGGCCGGTTGCGGCCACGCGTTTCCACACGGGTCTGGATCATGCCGCGCCGCGATTTGACTTCAATCAGGTCGCCGCGCCGCGCGCCAAGGGCTTTGGCGTCCTCGGGGTGCATGAAGCAGACGGCATTCGGCACGGCGCGGTACAGCTCGGGCACGCGGCGCGTCATGGTGCCGGTGTGCCAGTGCTCCAGCATGCGGCCGGTCGACAGCCAGAACGGGTATTCCTTGTCCGGCGACTCGGCCGGTTTTTCGTAAGGCAGGGCGAAGATCACGGCCTTGCCGTCCGGGTGGCCGTAGAAGCGGATGTCTTCGCCTTTCTTGACGTACGGGTCCAGCCCCTCGCGGTAGCGCCAGCGGGTCTCCTTGCCGTCAACCACCGGCCAGCGCAGTCCGCGGGCTTCGTGGTACATGTCGAACGGCGCCAGGTCGTGGCCGTGGCCGCGGCCGAAGCTCGCATATTCCTCGAACAGGCCTTTCTGCGGGTAGAAGCCGAAGGCCTTGGCTTCATCGTTCTGGTAGCCGGCTTCGACCTGCGAAACGGGGAACTTGTCGACCTGGCCGTTGCGGAACAGGACGTCGAACAGCGTCTTGCCCCTGTAGGCCGGCATGGCGGCCAGCAGCGGCGCTGGCCACACTTCTTCCATCTTGAAGCGTTTTGAGAATTCCATGAGCTGCCACAGGTCGGAGCGTGCCTCGCCCGGTGCGCTCACCAGCTGGTGCCAGAACTGGGTGCGGCGTTCCGCATTGCCGTAAGCGCCTTCTTTTTCTACCCACATGGCGGTTGGCAGGATTACGTCGGCCGCGGTGGTGCTGGCGGTCGGGTAGGGGTCGGAGACCACGACGAAGGCATCCGGATTGCGCCAGCCCGGCAGGATCTCGCCCATCACGTTCGGGCCGGCCTGCATATTGTTGTTGCACATGACCCAGTAGGCATTCAGCTTGCCGTCCTTGAGCATGCGGCTTTGCAGGACCGCGTGGAAGCCAGGCTTCTCGGGAATAGTCCCTGGCGGCAGCTTCCAGATCTTTTCCGCGATTTCGCGATGCTTGGGATTGGCCACCAGCATGTCGGCCGGCAAGCGGTGCGAGAAGGTGCCGACTTCGCGCGCGGTGCCGCAGGCGGAAGGCTGGCCGGTCAGCGAGAACGGGCTGTTGCCCGGCGAGGAGATTTTTCCCGTCAACAGGTGGATGTTGTACAGCAGGTTGCTGCACCAGGTGCCGCGCGTGTGCTGGTTGAAGCCCATGGTGAAGAAGGAAGTCACCTTGGTCTTTGGATCCGCATACAGTTCCGCCAGGCGTTCCAGGCGCTCGCGCGGCACGCCGCTCAGCTTCGATACGGATTCCACGTCGTATGCGCTGACGAATTTCGCGTACTCCTCGAAGGTGCTTGGCTTGCCGCCGCCGACGTCGCTGGCGTTGGTGGCGGCTTTCTGCAGCGGGTTGTCGGGGCGCAGGCCGTAGCCGATGTCCTTGTTGCCCATCACGAAGCGAGTGTGCTTGTTGACGAAATCCTTGTTCACGCGGTTGTTCTTGATGATGTAGTTGGCGATGTAGTTGAGGATCGCCAGGTCGGTCTGCGGCGTGAAGACGATAGGCTGGTCCGCCAGTTCGAAGCTGCGGTGCTCGTACGTCGACAGCACGGCTACTTTCACGTTCGGGTTCGACAGGCGGCGGTCGGTAATGCGGGTCCACAGGATCGGGTGCATCTCCGCCATATTGGAACCCCACAGCACGAAGGCGTCGGCCACTTCGATGTCGTCGTAGCAGCCCATCGGCTCGTCCATGCCGAAGGTGCGCATGAAGCCTGCAACGGCGGAGGCCATGCAGTGGCGCGCGTTCGGGTCGAGGTTATTGGTGCGGAAGCCGGCCTTCATCAGCTTGGAGGCGGCGTAGCCTTCCCAGATGGTCCATTGGCCGGAGCCGAACATGCCGACGGCGGTCGGGCCTTTTTCGTTGAGCACTTTCTTGAACTGCCTGGCCATTTCATCAAAGGCGGCGTTCCACGACACGGGCTGGAATTCGCCGTCCTTGGCGTACTTGCCGTTCTTCATGCGCATCAGCGGCTGGGTCAGGCGGTCGGCGCCGTACATGATCTTCGACAGGAAGTAGCCCTTGACGCAATTGACGCCGCGATTGACTTCGGCGTTGATGTCGCCGTGCGTCGCCACGACGCGCCCGTCCTTGACGCCGACGTTGACGCCGCAGCCGACGCCGCAGAAGCGGCAGGGCGCCTTGCTCCATTTGAGCTGGGTCTTGGTGGCGTCGGTGACGACGTTGGAGGCGGCAGCGGGCAGCTGGATGCCGGCGGTGGCGGCTGCCGTCATTGCGGCAGTCTGTGTGATGAAATCACGGCGAGTCGGTTTCATTGTAGTTCCTCGTCCATTGAGTTGGCGGGTTCGGCATGCTGGTAAACCAGGGCGACATTAAGGACGCCGGGCAGGGCGCGGATGGCGTCCATGGCGTCGAGTGTGCGGGGCGCGCTTTCCGCTTCGAGCGTGACGATCAGTCGACCGTCCGCTTCAGCAGCGTGCACGATGCAGCGGGGAAGGATGGCCAGCCGGGCACGCACTTCCGCAACCTGTGCGGGAACGGCGTGGACGATGATGCCGGCGATGTGGATTTCGGCGGCCATGATCATGCACCTGGCAGGCGGCCTGTGAGCATCTGGACCATCCAGACGATGAAGCCATAGCCGCCTACCGTTGCTACCGCGAGGATCGGTGCCAGGACCACCGTCATGAACAGGAAGACCTTCAATTCTTGCGCCTTGCTGGCGACTGGTTCTTTGTTTTCCATTTGTTCACCATTTTACGGAGAAAGGTGTTTCATAAAATTAGCGCAGGTCAAGCGCTTTGCCTGATACGAAAACTATCTGGCCGCCGGGCGCCGGGCTGCCAGTTCGATCACCAGGCCGCTGGCGCCGGCGGCGGCCGGCGTGGCCTGTCCTTCCAGGTCTCCCGCTTGCGGCGTGGCGCTGCCGCTTGCCGAGATGCGTGCGCCGACAATCAACGGGCCGGCGTCGGCCAGATGCGTGCCGGCGGCCAGGGCGTTGCTGTCGTTTAGCTCAAACTCCAGCGGCAAAGCACCGACAGGGCGCTTGATGGCTGCCAGCGGCATCGGCGAGCCATTGGCGGCGCGGGCGAAGATGAACAGCGTCTGGCCGGGCGCCGGCGCCGCGTTGCCGGGCGCAAGGTGGATCGTGCCGGAGAGGCGTGCCGCTGCCGCTGCCGTCGCCGTGGCGGGCGCCGTGGCGGGAATACCCTGGCGCGCGCGTGCCTCGGCGATGCCGGCTTGCGTCGAGCGGGCGAACTCTGAATCTTCCGGAACCAGCGGCAGGACAGCCAGCCATTGCCTCTCCGCGCGTGCGAAGTCGCCGCGAGCGAAGGCCGCGCTGCCGGAGAGCGCAAGCGCCTTCGGCTGATTTGGGTCGATGGCAAGCGAGCGCTCGACCAGGCGTTCCGGCTCGCCGGCCAGGGCGCCGTCCTGTGCCGTGGCCAGCGCGTCGGCATAGTCGGCCAGCACGCCCGCGTCCTGCGGCAGGAGCGTGGCGAGATGCGCGTAGGCTTTGGCTGCATCCGCGTAGCGGTTCATCGCGCTGTAGGAACGTGCCAGCATGTGCCAGCCGTCGATATCGTCCGGCTGCGCGCGAAGGCGTGCGGCAAGGCGTTCAACCATGGCGGGGATATCTTCTTCCGACGGCCCATGGTCGGTCGGCGTGGCGGCAGCTGCCAGCAGTTCGGGCGGCATGGCCAGCGCGTCGGGGCGGCCGACCTGCATGTAGATGGCTACTGCTGCCGCCGGGAGCGCAACGGCGAGCAGCAAGGCAAGCCGCGTTTGCGGATGCCGGGCGAGTGGCGCGCCGGATGCCGGCGCAGCACCGGCGGCAACGGTGCGGAGCAGCAGCGGTGGCACAACGCAGGCGAGGGCGATGGCTGACATGGCCGCGATGATGGCGATGAACATATTCATCAGATCTTGCTCCGAGAAACCTCGTCCTTCAGGGCGAGGAGTGAAAGGAGCCGACTGCGTAGCAGTCGTTTGCAGCGTTTGAAAGACGTGCAAGCGTGCGTCAGCGGGCGATAAATACTGTATATAATTGCAGTATGATTATGGTCTTCCGATACCGCGTGAAGTCGCTGAGCGGCCTGCTCAATGGGCAAGCCCGCAAAGTCAGCTTCGTCTGGAATTACTGCAACGACCGGCAAAAAGATGCCCTGCGCTTTGGCCGAC
>Ga0307408_100000753_pt1 | contig 26123 bp, 18 predicted proteins | sample 322Cmetagenome_FD_202116 | JGI IMG/M metagenome (GOLD analysis project Ga0307408, IMG submission 202116) | Maize rhizosphere microbial communities from greenhouse at UC Davis, California, United States - 322HYB-C-3 | ecosystem: Host-associated > Plants > Roots > Rhizosphere > Soil | place...
TCCTGATAAGCGACTTGCTGCTCCTGCTCATTTCCGCTTAAAGGGTTCACAAAATCAAAACGCAACTTTCCATTCGAGTACGACTTGTAATCGGCCAGCAAATCACGAGTTGCATTTCTCAATCGCTTAAAAGCAGCAGGAAACTCACCTTCCAAATACACCGTAACTACGACATTCTCATTAAGGGATGAGAGCTGTTTTTTGGTAATATCTGATAAAGTGAAGCGTTTTTCGGAAGTAAAATCGAAACGAGTAAAATAATTTGAGGATAGGATATTTAATAAGATCACTGCCAGGATAAAGACCAACAGATAACTTAAATCCTTTTTCTTCCGGTTTACCATTTCCTGCCTCCCAGTATTGTTTTGGTGATTACCAGGAAAACTGCAACGAAACTGACAAAATAAATCAAATCGCGGGTATCCAGAACGCCCCGGCTTATTGACTCGTAATGCTCATTGATACCGATTGCAGTGATATATGATTCGACGTTTTGCAATGAAAGTAAGTGGCTAACCGAATCGAAACCACTAAAGGCTATAAAGCTCAGAAAAACTGAAAGTGTAAATGCAATGATCTGGTTTTTGGTTAGCGACGATGCAAAGATACCTATAGCAACAAATGCTGCGCCCAAAAGAAAAAGCCCGATATAAGATCCAATCACAGCACCCGTATCGACATTCCCTTTTTCAACTCCCAGCTGATAGACGGTAATGTAATAAATGATTGTAGGAAGCAATGCGAACAAAACTACCAGCAAACTTGCAAAGTACTTTCCCAATACAATTTGCCAGTCGGTAAGCGGCCGTGTTGCCAGCAGTTCGAAAGTACCTTCCTTTTTTTCCTCGGCCAGGGAACGCATGGTAATTGCCGGAATGAGGAACATAAATGCAAAGGGTGCCGTACTGAAAAGGCTGTCGAGGCCAGCATAACCATATTCGAGTATGCTTGATTCGGGGAAAACCCAAAGCAACAAACCCATCACCAATAAAAAGACACCAATGGTTATATAGGCAACCAGTGAGCTGAAAAAGCTATTGATCTCTTTGCTAAAAACTGAAAGCATAATTTATGCTGCCGAAATTAATACAATTATATCCTTACGCAAAAATCCCCGCCAGTTTAACTAACGGGGATTTTAATGTTTTGATTGGATGAATTTATTTTTAGAGATGGAATTGAATACCGATCATCGGTGAGAGCAAGTCGTCACCAAAAGAAAATTCCTCGTCATGCTCTGAGTTTTTGCTAAAACTTGCTCCATTGAACAGTAATTCTATGCCTAGCTTTTTTGCCGGGAAAAATACAATACCGGGCGATGCTGTAACTTCATAAATCTGTAAATTATCGTTGTAGTAATAATATCGCTCGTTTTTAAGAATTTGAATTGGGAAAGCCAATTGCCCCACAAATTTCAAATTGTCATTCCATAATCGAGCATAATATCGACCAAAAGGAGCGACAACAAGCCCCTGCCTTTCAACTTCCCGATCCTTTTTATATGATGTATAACCAAGTCCCGTTCCAAAGGCAAGATTATCTTTAATAAAAAATCCCACTTGTGGCACCAAATTAATTCTTCGAGCAACTACGTTTCCCTGATAATAACCGCCTGCAAGTTCCTTCGTTTTGGAGTACAGGAGTTGCCCTCCTAATAAAATCGTTCCCTTCTCTGTTTGGGCTGACAACTGAATTGTGAGAAGAGCGAAAAAAGTAATAAGTAAACTTTTAATCATGATATAGCATTTAATACGCATTCATCGCATTGTTAAGGCTGAGCCAAAACTCTACAATCTCTCTAAAAGCAAAAAGTCCTGTCAATTTCAACAAGGACTTTTTGATTTCAAGGATTGATGAAATAATTCTGTTTAGAAGTAGAATTGAAGACCTAATTGTGGAGAGAAGAAATCAGCTCCGATGCTAAAGGTATCGTTGGTTGCTTTTGCACCACCAACTTCTGCTTTCGTAGTTGTGCTGATGTAAGAAACACCATTAAATCCTAACTCAATTCCGAATTTCTTTGTTGGAAAGAATGCGAAACCAGGAGAAAGAGAAACACCAACGGAAGATGTTGTTGCAACTTTTACATCGCTTGAGTTTTTAATTGTTCCAAAAGCTAAAGGCACAGCTAACTCTCCGAAAAATTTGAATTGCTCGCTACCTAAGCTTTTGTAGCATCTTCCGAATGGACTTACAACGAAAGCGCCAGCTTTACCCAAAGCAGACTTTCTTTGAGCATAACCAACTCCCGCTCCTAGCGAAATGTTGTTTGCTACGAAATAACCAATAACTGGAGTAATTGTAAGATCATCAGTAGACTCGCTTTCTCCATCTTCTTTTGAAGTTTCAAATTGAGCAGTACCTCCTAAAACAACTGTTCCTTTTTCAGTTTGAGCAGAAGCAGTAAACGAAGCTAAAGCCACAGCAGCGATTAATAAAACTTTTTTCATGATATGTAATCTTGGGTTTGTGAAAGGCAAATCTATTATCAATATTTGAAAGAAAAACCATTTTAAAGTCAATAAAAGCAACAAAACGGGCAAAATACTGCCAAAATATCAAAACACAAGCAGAACTTGTTGAAAATAAAGCAATTACTTCTCAGACAAAATACTATCCTTCAATAGTAAAAAACGAAAAAAGCCTCCGAGATTACTCGGAGGCTTTTACAATAATGTTTTAGCTTAAATGCTATTAGAATTTTAAAGCAACGCGGAAAGCGATTTGATCCATAGAACCACCGTCAGCAGACCAGCTTTCGTAACGAGCACCAGCATCAAAATCAAGTTTGTCTGACACAGGGTAAGAAATACCTACACCTGGAGTCCAAATAAATGCTGTTTTAGATCCGTCTTTTGTTCCAAAAGATGCACCTAACTCACCTTGTCCGTAGAAATTTTTACCGAAGTAATATTTTCCACCAGCTTTAACTGGAATGTATCCTATAGCTTCAGCACCAAGATCTTTCCATTCTTTTTTTGGTGACCAGCTAGTGTACCCAGCTGAACCAGTTACTGCAAAAGAACTTGCGACTGGCTTTTCAACAAAAACAGATCCGCCGATAGCTAAACTGAATACATCTCCAGCATCACCTGAAGGGATACCAGCTTCTAAAGCTACGCCAAATTTAGTTTTTGACTCAGATTGTGCAGATGCTGATAAAGATGCTAAAGCAACTGCTGCGATAAGTAACACTTTTTTCATGATTGTTTTTTGGTTATTAATGAGGCCAAATCTATTTTTTCATCTTTAGCAAAACAACATTTTTTTGTAAAAAAATTAACAACAAGAAAACAACCTACCTTGTCAGACTTAAAAATATTCCCTCAAGAGTCTGATTAGCATACTCTTCCTTTATTTTTTTAAGTGTATCATCAGCTACAATTTTTCCTTTATTTATAATCACCACCTTATCGCAAATGGCCTCAACTTCCTGCATAATATGCGTAGAAAGGATTACAGTTTTCGTTTTTCCGAGTTCTTTTATCAGATTTCTGATCTCAATTAACTGATTCGGATCCAATCCGGAAGTCGGTTCATCCAGAATTAAAACCTTCGGATCGTGAATAATTGCTTGGGCAATACCCACCCTTTGGCGGTAGCCTTTGGACAACTCGCCCACTTTTTTATGTTTTTCAACGCCTAAACCCGTAAGTTCAATTACCTCGTTAATGCGCTGAGCTTTATTCGCTATTTGATGAATGCCTGCAATAAAAGACAAACTTTCTTTTACATACATATCCAGATAAAGTGGATTATGCTCTGGAAGATACCCCAAATTACGGCGCACTTGGATCGGGTCTACTGCAACGTCATATCCGCATAAGCTCACATTGCCCGCAGTTGGTGGAATAAAGCAAGAAATTACCTTCATTGTGGTAGACTTTCCAGCCCCGTTTGGCCCCAGAAATCCTAAAATGCTACCAGCTTCTGCCGAAAACGATATGTTATCTACGGCCTTTTGCTGTCCGTAACTTTTTGTAAGCTGTTCTACTTTAACGCTCATGGGCTTGTTGGATAGGAAATTGGATACCGGACTTATGGTCACAATTCATAAGTACAAAAAAATAGAAATTTTGATTTAGAACCAACGTGAAATCGTTTTAAAATAGAATAGCGGAAATAAAAGCCATTTCATTCCATTAGCATAGCAGCTTAATTCTGATTATTTCAAGGCTTTATTATCAGATTACTTAATTTCTTAACCTTCAAATCCACCGTCATAATAAATGTAAATTTTACAATTAAAATTCATTTTCCTATTTTAGTGATCGGGATCTGCGGATCTGCAACTAACTAATCAATTTCAAACTATACCCTTCGGTTATTTATGCCTTTTCAGGACCTGCAACATTTGGAGGATGAGTTGCTTTTCGAATTGATAAGAAAAGACAACAGGGCAGCATTTAGCGAGCTTTACAACCGGTATTGGAACAAGCTGTATTTATATCTCATAAAAGTTATCAGGCATCCGGAGGAGACGGAAGATATCTTACAGGAGGTGTTTGTTTCCATTTGGAACAGGCGACAAGAATTGAATAACATTGAATCGATTAAGGCTTACCTTTTTTCATCTGCACGGTTTAAAGGCTTAAATTTCCTGCATCGGGAAGTTACAAAGGGAAAAGTTATCGATCATTTATTATTAGATTCAAACAAGCAGGATACTTCGCTTGAAAACCAACAATCTGCTAAAGAAATAGAACGAGTATTAGAAAATACTATTGAAGACTTACCTTCTAAAATGCAGCAGGTGTTTGTGCTGAGTCGTAAAGAGCAGCTATCCTATAAAGAAATAGCAGACACCCTTAACATTTCTGACAAAACTGTTAAAAAGCAGATTAACAATGCATTGAAGATTTTCAAAATGAAGCTTCAAAAAGAAAAACTGATTAGTTTGCTGATATTACTTTCACTGATCGGCGAATAGCTTACCATACTTTTAAAAGTCCCAAGCCTCTTCTTTATCTTTTTTTAAAAAAATCTACTACCAAACCGCATCCGGATGTACTTACTCTTACTAACCGGATTATGGACAAGCAAAGACTTAGCTCTCTATTAGAAAAACATGCTGCTGGAAAGTGTTCTGCAGACGAGGCGAATGAACTGCATATTTGGTTCGACAGAGCTTCTGATGTAAACAACTTCAACTGGACTTTGGAAGAACAAGCCAAAGTTAATCACAGACTAAAAGCCAAAATAAATCGGGCGATGGGCAGTGCTCCTAAAAGACAGTTGCACTCTTTCCCTTATCTCAAAATTGCGGCTTCGGTTATACTGGTTCTGTCCTTTAGTTTATTCTGGGCTCAGAAGAATTCGCCTAAGAAAGATAGTGATCCAATTAAATATGCTACTTCGACGGCAACTGTGGGAAAACGGATGAACCTTAAGCTTAGCGATGGAAGTATCATAACATTAAATGCGGGAAGTAAAGTTCGATATCCGCTATCGTTTAATGGGAAAGAAAGACTGGTAGAGCTATTGGAAGGGGAAGCTTTTTTTGATGTCGCTCATGATGCAGACAAGCCTTTTATCGTTATTGCCGGCAAAACACGCACACATGTTCTGGGCACTGCTTTCAATATTCGTTCCTATGCCTCTTTTGCAGATGTACAAATTACGGTTGCACGGGGTAAGGTTGGAGTAATGAAAACAGACAAAAGCCAGAAGCCTGCAGGCCCCGCCGAACTATTGCTTCCAAACGATCAGCTGGTCATCAACAAAAGCACAGGAAATGTTATCCGCCAAACAGTGAATGCCAATGAGGCTATTGGTTGGATTTCGGGCAAGCAGATCTTCAACAATGAAAGCCTGGCCAATGTGACTACTATTCTGGAAAATACATACGGTGTAAAATTCGCTTTTACTGAAAAAGACATGGAAAAAATCAGATTTTCAGCTTCTTACGACAGTACCGACTCCTTTAACGAAATTATTTTCTCTATTGCCAAAGCCAACAACCTCATGTATGTACAGCAGGGAAACTGTATAACTTTTAAACAACACCACACCAATAAATCAGAGTTTATGAAATAGCCGGTAAAAAAGAAACCGGAATGAGCAGATCAATCCGGTTTAAACAGCTTGCAAACGTCAATTATTAAGCTGTAAGAATGTTCAGAAAACAAAGAACCATTTATTAACTAAACATCATCAAAGGTATGAAAAATTGTACTTTATGTACGTGCTATGTCCTCAAGCGAATTATGAGAATTAGTTGTCAGATACTCTTTTTACTAGCGCTCAGCACCCAATTGCTGCTAGCTGCATCATCAAATGGCCAGGTTGCCTCGAAGGTAAAAATCGATTTAAAAGCAGAGAACAAGGAGCTTAAAAACATCCTGACTATTATTCAGAAAAAAAGCGGACTGCGGTTTGTTTATAACGACAAGCTGGTTGATGGCTACAAAAACATCAGTATATCTGAAACGAATAAGCCTGTAACTTACATCCTAAACGAGGTATTAAAGACTACGGGACTAAGCTATCTTGAACAGAACAAAAAGATCATCATCATTACCAAAGAGATACCGGATAAAGTCCCCGAAACAGGTAAAGTTGATTTTATTGATATCCCTGTTAAAGGAATTGTAAAAAGCGAAAAAGGCGAGGCTCTTATCGGAGTTATCGTTAAAATTAAAGGGAGCACTAAAGGTACCACAACCAATGCCCAGGGAGTCTTTAATCTGATAGTTCCAAATCCAAACGCAACTCTCATTTTCACTTATCTGGGTTATGAAACTCAGGAAGTTCCCTTGAATGGAAAAACGAGTTTTGATGTTGCTCTCCGTGAAACCATTAATAACCTTAATGAAGTAGTAGTTATCGGTTATGGAACCCAACGTAAAGGCGATGTTACCAGCTCGGTAGCAACTGTAAAAGCTGAAAACTTCGTAAAGGCACCAGTGCTGGACGCCGGTCAGCTGTTGCAGGGAAAAGTAGCTGGCTTAACCATTGCAGCTCCAAGTGGCGATCCTACTTCGGGCTCTGCCATATTATTACGAGGCAATACAACACTTTATGGAGCAAACCGCGATCCGCTTGTACTTATCGACGGCATCCCCGGAACTTTAAGAACGGTTGCCCCGGAAGATATTGCTTCGATAGACGTCCTTAAGGATGGTTCTGCTGCTGCAATTTATGGTACTCGTGGCACAAATGGTGTTATCATTATTACTACCAAACGGGCAAGCGGAAACTTCTCAAATTCTGTGGAATACAGTGGCTCAGTAAGCACGCAAACCATTGCCCGTAAATTGGATATGCTTACGGCTGATGATTACAAGCAGCAAATTACTCAGGGTACACGACTGGCTTCCATGGATTTAGGGGCCAATACAAACTGGCTGGATGAAATCAGCCAAACGCCCATTAACAATGTGCATAATATCACCATCAGAGGCGGAAACAACAAGACCAATTACCTGGCCAATGCCAACTACAGAGCACTGAACGGTATTTTTAAAAAATCTGATAATAAAACCTTTACGGGCCGGATTGATATAAACCACTACATGCTAAACGATAAGTTAAAGCTAAATGTTGGCTTATTGAACACCAGCAACAAATACACAACTACTGCTGATGGAGGAAGCTTTAATGGTTATACTTATCGTCAGGCGCTGATTTTTAATCCAACATCGCCTATTAAAAATGCGAACGGTAGTTATTACGAGCAACCGGGCACATTTAACTACGAGAATCCACTAGGCCGCATATTTGAAAGCGATGGCGAAAACACCTCTCAAAACTCCCGGCTGAATGCGGTACTTACTTATACTCCGGTTACAGGCCTGAAGCTGAATGCGCTTACATCTTACAACCGCTTCAATCAGGAACGGGGCTATGCCGAAAGCAAAAATCATATTTCAACCTTACGGGATGGCAGGAACGGGTATGCTTCAGTAGGTAGTCAGCAATCCATAGACCGGCTTCTGGAACTTACTGCAGAATATAGCAAAACGCTACAAGATCATAAACTTACTGTGCTGGGTGGATACACTTACCAGGAAACCGATTTTAGGGATAACTGGATGCAAAACTGGGATTTTGCTACAGATATGTTCGGCTACAGCAACATTCAACTGGGAAATGCCAACAGAAAGGGGCTTGCACCATTAAGCAGTACCAAAACCGAAACGAACCTGATCAGTTTCATCGGCCGATTTTCTTACTCGTACAAGGATAAATATCTCTTCCTTGCCAATATCAGGCATGAAGCAGCCAGTACACTTGCCGGAACAAAGGCTCCCTGGGGAACATTTCCTGCCGTTTCTGCGGGATGGAGAATTACTAAAGAGCCCTTTATGGAACATCAGAAGATTTTTGACGACCTGAAACTAAGAGTGGGATATGGTGTAACCGGTTCGCAGCCAAACACCTTATTCCTTGGCTCGGCCACTATAAATTATGGCGACTATTATTACAACAACGGCCAATGGGTACAAACCCTGGGGCCATCCAGCAATCCCAATCCTTACCTGCGCTGGGAAGAAAAACATGAGTCAAATTTTGGTTTAGATTATTCCCTTTTCAAAGGACGTGTTAATGGCGCATTCGATTATTACTATCGTCGGATTAGCGGCCTGTTGTATAACTTCCCCGTACCTACACCACCCAATCTGGTTGGAAACACCTGGGCTAACGTAGGTAAAATGGATAATAAAGGTTTTGAAGCCCTGGTAAACGTTGTACCTCTAAAGAAAAAGGACTTCAACTGGACGACTACTTTCATTTTCTCGACAAACAAAAACAAACTGGTTAATTTCCAGAACGAGCTTTATAAAACCAGTTCAAACTATATCACAACCGGCTCAACGGGTGAGCCAATTCAAACCTTTACTCACCTAATTAATGCGGCTGACCGGGTTGGAAATTTTTACGGGTTTAAAGTGATTGATGTAAGCGAAGATGGCAAATGGATTTATGAAGATAAAAATGGCAACGCTGTACCTTACGATCAGTTCAGCCACTCGTTCGAAGACAAAAAAGTATTAGGTAACGGCGTTCCTAAATATCACAGTGGCTGGAACAATACCTTTAATTATAAGAATGTAGATCTGGGAATTACCATGCGTGGATCATTTGATTATCAGATCCTGAATTTCCAGCGCATGTATTACGAAAACACTTCCATTAAAGACTATAACCGTTTAAAATCTGCTTATGACAAGGTGTTCAACAAGGCAGTATTAAGCACATCTATGCCTCTGGAATATAACAGCAATTATGTTGAAGATGGCGATTTCTGGAAGATAGACAACATCACATTAGGCTATACTTTCAAAAAATTCAAAACGAAATATGTCCGCAATGCAAGGCTGTTTGCCTCTTCATTAAACACGTTTGTTATTACGGGATACAAAGGAATTGATCCTGAAGTTAACTGGGTTGGACTGGAACCGGGAATTGACAACCGCGATAAATATCCAACAAGCAGAACATTTACTCTTGGCGTTAACCTTGGTCTTTAACCCCTAACATCATGAAACTTAAAAACATATATATATTAACATTTTGTGCGGCGTTTGCGCTGGCAAATACTACTTCCTGTACTAAATTAAAGGACGAAAGCTACTCTTCTATTTTGTCGGAAGATTTTGTACCCAAAACGGATGCTGATGTTGCAGCCTTGCTGGGAAGAGCTTATACCAACTGGAGATCTATTCTTTTGGAATGGAATGGCTTGTGGAGAGCACAGGAAGTTTCCGGCGATGCCATAGTGATTCCAGCCCGTCCGAACGGCTGGGTTGATGGCGGCATTTACAGACGGATTCATGAACATAAATGGACAACCGATGAAGATATTGCCATACAAACCTGGAACCGCACCTATGCCGGAATTACCAACTGTAACCGTTTGCTTTATCAAATAGAAAACAATTTAATCCCCTTCGCTTCGGGTAAAGAAAATGCCCTTGCTGAATTACGGGTTTTACGGGCTTCTTACTACTACGTATTGTGCGACATTTATGGCAATATTCCACTGGTAGATAAATTTGATCTTCCCGAGGGATTTTTACCTTCACAAAGCAGTCGCAAAGAAGTTTATGATTTTATCGTTAAAGAAATTAAAGACAATCTGGCTCTGCTTAGCATCAAAAACGACCAGTCTACTTATGCCCGGTTTAATAAAGGAGCCGCACTTACCCTGCTAGCAAAAATGTACCTAAATGCTCAGGTATATTCGGGCACAGCAGCCTGGCAGGAATGTATTCAAACTTGTAATGAGATTATTGCACTGAATCAATACACTCTGGAAGCCAACCAGAGAGATGTTTTTAAAACGAATAATGAGACTTCAAAAGAGATCATTTTCGGTATTCCTTTGGATGAAAAATACACCACTAACTGGAATGCCTTTGATATCCACATGCAAACACTGCAACCAGAAAATCAGGCAACGTACAATTTAAAGTCGACGCCATGGGGTGGCATGTGTGCTATTCCGCAATTCATCAGTTCGTTTGATGCGGATGACAGCCGCTTAAAAGACAACTGGATTCAAGGACAACAATACTCTTCATCCGGCCTGGCCCTCAATTCAGATATGGGAGCTTTTAAAGGCAAGCCACTTGCCTATATCAACGAGCTTCCAGGAGTAGATTCGTCTGAGGCTGTGCATGGTTTCCGTCTGGGAAAATTTGAGATTAAGGTTGAGTCGACCAATGTACTGAGCAACGATTTTCCTCTTTTTAGATATGCCGATGTGCTTATGATGAAAGCTGAAGCACTTTTACGTACCGGAAAACCGGATGATGCCGCCGCGATAGTAACAGAATTAAGACAACGCAATTTCCGCAGCAAGCCAGCAAAAGCTACAGTTACGGGCGCTCAGTTACAAGCCGGAAGTTCCTATAGTTACGGACTAAGAAATCATTTCACATCAACATTTGAAGGCGGCGCAGACATTCAATATGGCCGCTTTCTGGATGAGCTGGGATGGGAATTTGCCCAGGAAGGCCGCCGTCGACAGGACATGATACGATTTGGAGTGTTCACTAAAAAATCCTGGTTATCACATTCTCCTAACGGGGATTACCGCAGTCTTTATCCCATTCCAAGGGTAGAAATTCAGAAAAATCCAAACCTCAAACAGAATAAAGACTACTAATCTTTGCTACAAAAAACATCATTCAGGCCAATGCCAATAACCTGAATGATGTTCTCAACCGATCAATCAAATTATAAATTATACTTTTTTAAGCACCACATGAAGAAAATTTTAATCGCCATGTCGCTACTGGGTAATCTGGCTGTAACGGCTCAACAAAAAGACTACCCTATTCAGGCTGTAAATTTCACATCGGTTAAGTTTAGTGATAACTTCTGGCTTCCCCGGTTAAAGATCAACCATCAGTCAACCATTCCAACCTCCTTTGAACGCTGTGAGAATACAGGCAGGGTGAAGAACTTTGAGATGGCCGCCAGTCATTCAGGTAAATTTTGCACCACCTTTCCTTTTGATGATACGGATATTTATAAAACCATAGAAGGCGCATCCTTTTCATTAAGTCTTTTCCCTGATAAAAAACTTGAAAATTACATCGACGGTTTGATCGTAAAGATCGGAAAAGCGCAGGAAGCTGATGGCTATCTTTATACAGCCCGCACCATAAATCCTCAACAGCCGCATAATTGGGCAGGCGCCCAACGCTGGGAGAAAGAACGGGAAATGAGCCATGAACTGTACAATTCGGGGCATTTGTATGAAGCTGCCGCAGCTCATTATTACGCAACCGGCAAAAAATCTCTGCTAAACATAGCTCTAAAAAATGCTGATCTGGTTTGCACTGTTTTCGGGCCGGGCAAAAAACATGTAGCTCCAGGGCACGAAATTGTAGAGATGGGACTTGTGAAGCTTTACCGCATCACCGGAAAAGAAGAATATTTAGAAACGGCAAAAGATTTTATTGAAGAACGGGGACACTATGCCGGCTACGATAAAAAAAGTAGAGATCCATGGAAAAACGGAGCTTACTGGCAAGACCACATTCCGGTTTTGGAGCAAAAAGAGGCTATCGGCCATGCTGTAAGAGCGGCTTACCTATACTCGGGGATTGCAGATGTGGCTGCCCTTACCGGCGATCAAAAATACTTTGGTACGATTGACAGCATCTGGAATAATACTGTAAGCAAGAAAATGTATGTGCAGGGTGGAATTGGGGCAGTACCCGATGGTGAACGTTTTGGAGATAACTACGAACTGCCGAATGGAACCGCTTACAATGAAACTTGCGCAGCTATCGCCAATGTTTACTGGAACCACCGAATGTTTCTTCTTCACGGAGATGCGAAATACATTGACATCCTCGAAAAAAGCTTATACAACGGACTTATTTCGGGTGTGGGATTGGACGGAAAATCATTTTTCTACAGCAATGCCATGCAGATCAAGCACAGTTCTTCTCACCGGGCGCTGGAGCCGTCACGTGCCGGATGGTTTGAATGTTCTTGCTGCCCCACCAATATAAGCAGGTTACTTCCTTCTATTCCGGGCTATGTATACGGCCAGAATAAGAATGAGATTTACGTGAACCTGTTTGTTAACAGCACCGCATCTCTTAACGTGGATGGTAAAGCCGTAAGCATTCAGCAACAAAACAACTATCCCTGGGAAGGAGCGCTTAAATTCGTTGTTACACCTAAAAGTCCTGCTGCCTTTAAGATGAATATCCGCATACCGGGCTGGGCTTCAAACGAGGCAATGCCATCCAACCTTTACCGTTTTGCTGATAATGTATCTGAAAAAGCTGAAATCAAAATCAACGGACAGGTAACAAACTATGCTGTAAACAAAGGCTTCGCTCAAATTAACAGAACCTGGAAAAAAGGAGATGTTGTTGAAGTAAATCTGCCTATGCCAGTGAGGAAAGTAGCGGCGAATGAGCGCATAAAAGACGACCGGGGAAAGGTTGCTTTACAAAGAGGCCCACTTGTTTATTGTGCCGAGTGGGTTGATAATAATGGGAGAACAAGTAATATCCTGGTGCCTGCAAGCGCTAAATTCAGCACCGAATTTAGGCCTGAGTTATTAAATGGCCTTACTGTAATTAAAAGCGAAGTACCGGTAATAAACATAGATCAAAGTGGGGAAAATGTGCTTACAGCTCAAAAGACATTAACGGCTATTCCCTACTATGCATGGGCAAACAGAGGAAAAGGCGAAATGATTGTTTGGTTCCCCGAAAAGGTAAAAGACCTGGACGTGATTACGACAGATACAGGAGACAAAACTGTAGGCAAGTAAGCTGTTAAAAAATGTATGCGCCATAAAGCTAAGCGTTTCGCATGATGGGTCCATTCTCTCCCTTTGGCGAATGCAATATTGCTTGAAAACGCCTCGTATGAGCCAGAATTGACAACATCCCGTAACTTTGCGGGGTGCCACTATCTTAAATTCCTCACAAATACGGGTAAATCAGGCAATGCAGGAAGCGTTAGAGATCAGATTTCATTCATGCGTTCTTTTACTTAGCTAATCGCTAATACCTGATTGCTAATACCGTAAATCAATTTATATTTGCGCCATCATGAGCAAAAATAACGACGAGATCTTTAAAAACGTCATATCCCATGCTAAAGAGTATGGATTTGTATTCCAATCAAGTGAAATTTACGACGGATTAAGTGCTGTTTATGATTACGGACAAAACGGTGCTGAATTAAAAAATAACATAAAAACCTATTGGTGGAAATCGATGGTTCAAATGCACGAAAACATTGTAGGTATTGATGCCGCAATTTTCATGCACCCAACCACATGGAAAGCTTCTGGGCACGTTGATGGCTTTAACGATCCGATGATCGATAATAAAGACTCTAAGAAACGTTACCGTGCAGATCAGCTTTTAGAAGATAAGATTGCCCGTTACGAAAAGGACGGAAAAACACAGAAAGCCGAAGAACTTCAGGCTGCAATGGATGAAGCGTTAAAAAGCGACAACCTTGCTTCACTACGCGACTTAATCGTTGAGCACGAAATTGCTTGTCCGGTATCGGGAACACGCAACTGGACAGATGTTCGTCAGTTTAACCTGATGTTCTCTACACAGATCGGCGCTATTGCAGAAGAATCTGACAAGATTTATTTACGTCCGGAAACAGCTCAGGGTATTTTTGTAAACTACCTTAATGTGCAAAAAACCGGTCGTATGAAAATTCCTTTCGGGATTGCTCAGATTGGTAAAGCATTCCGTAACGAGGTAATTGCCAGACAGTTTATCATGCGTATGCGTGAATTTGAACAAATGGAATTACAGTTCTTTGTCCGCCCGGGCACAGAAAAAGAATGGTACGAATACTGGAAAGAAACCCGTTTAAAATGGCATAAAGCAGTAGGAACGCCTGCAGAAAAATATCGTTACCACGATCACACCAAATTAGCGCATTATGCGAATGCTGCTGTTGATATTGAATTCGAATTCCCTTTCGGATTTAAAGAAGTGGAAGGAATCCACAGCCGTGGTGATTTTGATTTAAGTCAGCACCAGAAATTTTCGGGTAAGAAACTACAATATTTCGATCCGGAGATTAACCAAAACTATGTGCCTTACGTTATCGAAACATCGATAGGACTTGACCGGATGTTCCTTCTTACCATGATCAATGCTTTTGAAGAGCAGGATCTGAGTGAAGGAGATAAAAAAGACAGCCGTACTGTATTAAGATTACATCCTTGCCTGGCTCCTGTTAAAGCAGCCATTTTCCCTCTAACTAAAAAAGACGGTCTTCCTGAAAAGGCAAGAGAGATTATGAACCGCTTAAAATTGGATCATAACGTAGTTTACGAAGAGAAAGATGCGATTGGAAAACGTTACCGCCGTCAGGATGCAATTGGAACGCCGTTCTGTATCACAGTAGACCACCAAAGCTTAGAAGATAATACTGTAACTATCCGTCATCGTGACACGATGGAGCAGGAGCGTGTTGCAATTGATCAGTTAGATCAGATCATTGGCAGCATGGTTAGCTGGAAAAATCTTCTTGGTTAAGTAAAAGATACATAGAAAAAGCTTCCTGGTATTAGATCAGGAAGCTTTTTTTGCGAAAGTTGGTCTTAAAAAGCTTTTATGTACCGTTAATTTCTTCTGTTAGTAACCTTATTTTGTACTGTCGTCTGCTTCCTGGGAGTTGGCTGCCGAAATACGCCTGATAATATTATTATAAGCATCACCCAGCAAAATATCTCCTGCAGATGTAATACCAATGCCTGTTGGACCATCAAACTGCGCTTTATGCCCCGGCCCGTTCACACTGCCCCGTATTCCAGAACCAGCTACTGTAGTTACCTGCCCGTCAGGACTTACTCTGCGAAGTTTATAGTTGCCACCATCGCATACGAATAAATTACCATCCGTATCCAGAGCAAGATTTCCTGGTAAATAAAAAGTGGCGTTACTGGCTGGTCCGTCTTTGGCCCCATATTGCCCTGTTCCGGCATAGGTAGAAACCATACCGTTCCTGGTTATTTTACGGATCTTATGATTTCCGTCAGATACAAAAAGATTCCCCAGGTTATCGATCACAATTCCCAAAGGCTCGGTAAATGTTGCGTGTTTTGCGGGACCATCTTTTGCGCCGGCTTCACCTGTTCCCGCGAAGGTTGAAACAACACCGGCAGGCGTTATCTTTCTAATCGTATACCCCTGGGCATCGGTTACAAACATATTTCCATCCGCATCAAAAACCATATTTTTTGGATACTTGAAACTGGCGAGATGCCCAGGTCCATCGGTGGCTCCATAAACACCGCTTCCGGCAAAAGTAGTAACAACTCCACTAGTAGATATTTTTCTGATCTTATTATTGAAATCAGTAACATACACATTCCCTGATTTATCAACGGCAACACATTCTGGCTGCGCAAACTCAGCGCTTCCAGCAGGGCCGTCTGCTGAACCGTAATTGCCAGTTCCTGCAATGGTAGTAACCTTCCCGTTAGGAGAAATCTCTCTTATTTTGTGATTTAAGGCATCTGCGATATACAGGTTTCCCCATTTATCGAATGCCATGCCTTGTACCAGATTAAACGTAGCATTTTGTTTCTGACCATCTGTTGCCCCAGCCGCTCCCGTGCCGGCATAGGTGGAAACATGGTAAACAGATCGCGGCATACAGCCAAAAAGCACCATTTCGTCTTTATCAGACGATGCAATAATGGTTTCATCGCTTGTCTTTCTTTCGTCGCTTTCGTTTTCAGCACCAGGATTACTGTTGCAATAAGTTAAGCTAATACATAGCAAAAAACAGATAACTGTATATAATTTTCTCATGGTAGGATAATTTTCCGAAAGTTCAGATTTAACATGTTTGAGAGAGTTAACGAAACGCTATTATTTGAACCTGATTTGCGAACCGCAGTTTTATTAATTCTTTCTTTGTGTCTTGTGCGAAAAAATTTCTCAGAATCTTTTACAGCGCTTCTGCATAATTAAAGTTGAACCGTTTTCTCACCTTAACAAAGTTCACACTATAATGACATTTTGCATGCAACCAAACTACTGATTATCAGTACACATCCATATCTTTGCATTATCTATTTCATTTAAAACATATCATCTATACGACCAAACTCTACTACATTTATTGAGGGAAAGAATATGAGAAGAAAGATTTTTCGCGGTGCGAGTGTAGTACTGTTCACATTAAGTTTACCTGCTATCGGATGGAATGCTAAAGATTCATCAAAAACAAAAAGATCGACTATTAAAGACAGTATTGTGGTAGTTGAAACGCCCGAACCAGTTAAACCAGAAGCTGCTTCTGCAGGCACTAACTTTCAAAAACACATCACTGAAATTTACGATGCAACACGTTTGAAAGACACTGGTTTAGACTTTGGTGTATTCAAAAAAGCATTGACCGGATATTACAGCTTTCGTAAATCTAACCAGGTAAGCAGCACTAAGGAGGTTATTTCGATTGTTGATTTTAACAAAGCAAGTACTCAAAAGCGCTTATGGATTGTTGATCTGGCGGCTAAGAAAGTTTTATTTAACACTCTGGTAGCTCACGGACAGGGAAGCGGCGATAATTATGCCACCAACTTTTCAAACACGGCCAACTCACATCAAAGCAGCCTGGGTTTTTACATCACCAGCGATACTTATTTTGGAAAACACGGCTTATCATTGAAACTGAACGGCATGGATAATGGCTATAACACCAATGCACTTAACAGAGCGGTGGTAGTACATGGCGCAGAGTATGTAAGCCAGTCATTCATTAACCAGCACGGACGCCTTGGAAGAAGTCACGGCTGCCCGGCAGTACCAGTAGAACTAACACCAGCAATTATCGATGCGATTAAAGGTCGCACGGCATTGTTTATTAACGGCCCAGCTTCGAGTAATTATGCTTCGAACTTTTTAAACGACGATCAGGTAGCCAACTCATTCAGTACTGAGATGAATGCAGTATTATAGATTACAATCGATAGAATTATTTTTTTTCTATCAATCCCATAAACAAGCGGATTTAAGCATGAACAATGAAAGACAGGCTTATACCGTTTTATTACTAGGTGTGTTATATATAGAGAAGCCTCTGAGACAATCAAGTCCCGGAGGCTTCTCCTTTTTATACTTTTGATAATATCTAAGCCAAATCAAACTTTACCCAACCCTTGCCCTCGTAACCAAATATGAACTGTTTAGGGTTAATTATCTCGGCAAGAATCTCGATGGTATCAATAATGCGAGGGCCAGAGCGATTAAAGTAATGATTGCCGTCTGCTATGTAGAATTTATTATTCTTTACTGCTTCAAGTTCATTCCAGCCTGGTACTTGCATCAGCAAACCAATTTCCTGCAAGGTGCGCTCAATCGAAAATCCACACACAGACACTACAATAATATCAGGATTGGCTTTAACTAAGTCTTCTGATGTAATATAAGGCGAATGGACCCCATTCGTAGCTAGTACAGGCACTCCGCCAGCAATTTCGATTAATTCAGGAGTCCAGTTTCCAGCAATCATCAACGGTTCAATCCATTCAATACAAGCTACCTTTGGCTTATTTTCAACGAATTTAAGCTTATGGCGAATCAGATCTCTGCGTTCCTCCAGGTCGTTTAGTAAAGCTTCTCCCCTGTCTGCAACATCAAGTTTTTCGGCAACCATTTTAATGTCGGCCAGAATATCACTTAAGGTATGCGGGCTTAATGAGATGATTTCGGCCTCCTTATCAAGCAAGTTATGCAGGGCATCTTCCACGTCTTTTAAACTTACGGCACAAACTTCGCATTGGGTTTGGGTGATAACTACATCCGGTTTAAGCCGTTGTATTAAATCCTTATCCACGGTATAAAGAGACAAGGCATCTGTCAGCGTCTTCTTAACCATGGTGTCAATCTCGCTGCTGCTAGCGCCACTCATATCCACAGAAGAGGAACAAACAGGCAGCGATTTAACTTCTTCGGGATAATCACATTCGTGAGATACTCCAACCAATTGCTCCTCCAGGCCAAGGGCATAAACAATTTCGGTTCCAGCGGCTAAAAGGGTGACTATTTTTTTAGAAGACATGAGAATAATTTGCGGGCAAAGTTAACTATCTGGCTTGGTTATGAAATGCCCTAAAACAAAAAACCGGTAAATACATTACCGGCCCTCTCCTTATTCTTAAATAGCTTACATTCCAGTCTGATTACTTTCCTGCTTCAGGTCGTCGTTGTTAACGCCTCGTTTCTTTTTGCTTTGTTGTGGATTGAAGTTCATCTTTCCAAACTGGTAGCTAAAGTTAACTCCTATTGAACGGAAAGGCACGGAGAAATTGCTGCTTTGAGTTAAACCACTTCCGGTGAACTGGCTTTTGAAATTTTTGCGTTCATTGAACGGATCGATCATATTCAAACCAATTTTCCCCTTTTTCTTTAAGATTTCCTTATTGAAGGATACCTGCCACATATTAAAAGAAGGATTACGACCCTGCGCAGTTCTTCTTGGTGCATTGATGATAACAAACGTCTCGGCCATAAAGCCCTTCACAATGGTGTATGAACCTCCCATAAACGCATTGTACATCAGAGACGTTTTGTTGTTATTGGCTGTTGATGACGAATATAGCGAACTAACTGCCGGTTTGTAAGTATATAGATTAACGTTTCCTCTTAAAGTAAGCTTTTTAAAAGGAGTAACCTGCCCAAAGAATGAACCGCCAAGTGAGTTATTGTTACCGATATTCTGGAAGGTTGATAAAGACACCGAATCAGTATGCCCGTCAGGGTAAGTATATTGTTCGCGGGTTACAAAGTTTTCAATGATATCATCAGAATGCCTGTAGTACAATGAGGCATTAATTACAGATGTTTTGATAAAAGTGGAGAAATTAAATTCTACGCTTTGAGAAACTTCCGGACTCAGACTAGGATTTCCCATACTGTGCGTAATCGGATTGCTTATGTTTCTGAACGGGTTAAGATATTGTAAGCTTGGACGTTGAATACGCTTGCTATAACTTAAACGATAAGAGTTTGACTTTACCGTTTTTGAAAGAGATAAACTTGGAATAAAATTGTCGTATTCATGATTTACGGGTGGCGTAGTTTGAACGTTGTTGGTCACGCTGCCATTAATGCGGGTTAGTTCATACCGCCCGCCGGTTTGCAGGCCCCAGCTGTTTTTTAGCGTAAATGTGAGCACTGAATATCCCGAATAAACATCCTGATTATATTTATAAATATTCGATAAGGCATCATTATAAATAAATGCACTTCCTTCTCTTTTGTTAAAATCATAATCACTATCAATCCTTCTGGCAATCAACTTCCCTCCTACTTCCAATTTCACTTTTGAAGACAATTGTTGCGCTAAATCTCCCTGGAAGGTATATTCATCATTCAAACCTAAGTTGGTCCCGGTCTGATCCCGCGTATCTTCAACATTGTAAAAAGTCTCAAAATCAGTATTGGCTTTGAGGTCAGTCCACTGAGCCGCGAAACTTAACTCACTACCTTCCTTTTTAAACTTATGCGTGAAGTCAGCATTCCAGTCGAAACCACGGAACCTATTCTTATTAAAGTTGTCGATTATATCTGAAGTAAATGAAGAATTACTAAGATCCGTAGTCGTTTTCAGCGAATTTCCGTCCGTTTTGAAGCCGCCATGATTATACCGGATACCTGAAGAAATGCTGTTTTTGGCATTAAAATCATAACTTACGTTGCCTGATGTGGTAAAACCGTAGCGCATTACTTCACTTGTACCTACCTGCGAGTTGGAGGTGTTCCCTGTGGCCAATAGCATACTTGTACGACTCTCTTGCGGCCACATAAGGTTTCCACCAAAATTTCCGGTAACACTTAAACGGTTCTTGTTAATATTCAAATTGGCGTTTCCGTTATTCTGACGTGTGCCTAAACCACCACTTACCGAACCGCTAACGCCCGACATTTCTTTTTTCTTGGTGATGATATTGATGATACCGGCTGAACCTTCAGCATCGTACTTAGCAGACGGGCTGGTAATTACTTCAACGTTTTTAATCTGATCAGCCGGAAGCATTTTCATTGCATCAGCTAAACTGCTTGCTACCGCTCCTGATGGTTTTCCATTAATAAGCACCCGTACATTCTGACTTCCGCGAAGGGATACATTTCCATCCTGATCTACAGATACCATCGGCACTTTACGCAATACATCACCAGCATTACCACCCGAAACCGTTGCATCCTTTTCGGCATTATAAACTACTTTATCTACCTTGTTTTCAATAAGGGCAGCGGTTCCGGTAATCGTTACAGCTTCCAATGCTTTTGAAGACGGTGCCAGAATTATTTTGCCCAGGTTCATATCCGGTTTGCCCGGAGTTGTTTCGATACCGTTAATCACCTTGTTCTGATAACCAATAAAGGATATCGTTAATTTATATTTCCCTGGAGCAACGTTATCAATCTTAAATGAGCCTTTTGCATCGGTTAAAGCGCCATTGGTACTTTTGGTAGAAGTAGCTCTTCCTAAAGCCACCGAAGCATAATCAACAGGCTTTTTAGTTAACGAATCGATTACTGTACCAGAAATTCTTCCTGTTATTGCAGGAGCCCCACCAGGCATTTGAGCAATTGCACTGTTAAGACTAAGCAAACTAAGTATTGCTATAAATAAGTGTTTCATGAACGATTAATTCTAATTTGTGCGAAATGCTTCATAGGGTTCACATCTAAGCAAGCATCGATAAGGTATTAGTCGCGAAGGCAGAAATTTTGTTACAACCGAGGCGATAAACGGTTGCAATATTAATGAAAAAAGCGGAGCATTCGCATCCGCCTTTCTTCATTAAATTATTAAATATCTGTTGGGGATCAGATAACGATATTCACAATACGACCTTTAACTACTACCAGTTTTTTAGGTGTTTTGCCATCAAGATACTTTTGAACATCGACGTTATCCAATACCAGCTTCTCGATATCAGAAGGCTCTAATGAAAGCGAGATACTCAAATTCATTTTCATTTTACCATTAAAAGAGATAGGATATGCAAACTCATCCTCTACCAGGTAATCCGGGTTAAATTTAGGATACTCCGCATAAGATAGCGTACCGGCTGCATGGCCTAACAACGACCACAATTCTTCGGTGATATGCGGCGCATAAGGGGCAAGTACAATGGTTAAGCCTTCAAGGATTTTACGCTTATTGCATTTCAGCTCCTGAAGCTCGTTCACACAGATCATAAAGCTGGAAACCGAAGTATTGAACGAGAAACGCTCAACATCTTCCTCCACCTTACGGATAATTTTATGCAGCGATTTATACTCTGCTTTTGTTGGCTCTTCATCAGATACCACAAACTCAAATTTATCGTTGTGGAATAGCTTCCAGAATTTACGTAAGAATTTGAACACACCTTCGATACCGTTAGTGTTCCAAGGCTTGCTTTGCTCCAACGGACCTAAGAACATTTCGTACAGACGAAGGGTGTCGGCTCCGTAACGCTCAATAATATCGTCAGGGTTCACCACGTTGAATTTAGATTTTGACATCTTCTCAACTTCAACGCCGCAGATGTATTTACCATTTTCCAAAATGAATTCTGCGTTAGTAAACTCCTGTCTCCATTCTTTAAAACTTTCACGATCTAAAATATCGTTTTCAACAATATTAACATCAACATGAAGCTTTTGAACCATTAAGGATGTCCTTACTTCAAATTTCAGAGCTTTATCTTCTCCGAGTTGGTTTACCAAGATCTCTTTGAATTCAATTGGCAAAAGATCCGCTTTTAATATCCTCTCCGCTATGGAATGAGATATAAAAAGAGGTTGCTCTTTTTCTACTTGCTCGAAGTTTTCATTCAAATAATGAGGAGAGTCCAAAAATAGTCTATACACAAAGTTCGAGCGCCCCTGTATCATTCCCTGGTTAATCAGCTTTTTGAATGGCTCTTCTTCGGTTACATAACCCAAATCTTTTAGGAATTTATTCCAGAAACGGCTGTATAGCAAGTGACCTGTAGCATGCTCAGAACCTCCGATGTACAAATCCACATCCTTCCAATATTCAATTGCAGATTTTGGCGCAAAAGCATTTTCCTTGCGATCCTGCTGCGATGCCATGTAACGGTACCAGTACCAGCTCGAACCAGCCCAACCCGGCATAGTGCTCAGTTCGTAATGCGCCTCGCCTTTATATTTCCAATCTGTTGCACGGCCTAAAGGAGGTTCTCCGTCTTCGGTTGGAAGGTATTTATCTACCTCCGGCAACAATAACGGAAGTTCAGATTCTTCAATTAAATGCGGCAATTCATCATTGAAGTATACAGGAACCGGCTCGCCCCAATAACGCTGACGACCGAAAATTGCGTCGCGCATACGATATTGAATTTTTGCTTTTCCGGCATTGATAGATTCAAGCTTCTCTGTCAAAGCAGGAATTGCTTCCTGATATGTCATCCCATTGATAAAATCAGAATTAACGTATTTGCCCTCTTTGGTAGCATCAGCTTCATGTTCAATGTCTTTCTGTGCATCCAGAATTTGAATCACCGGAAGATTAAAATGCTTTGCAAATAACCAGTCACGCTGATCGCCGGAAGGTACTGCCATTACAGCTCCTGTTCCATATCCGGCAAGAACGTAATCAGCAATCCAAACCGGAATTTTAGTGCCGTTCAAAGGATTTAACACATAACTTCCCGTAAAGGCTCCTGATACTGTTTTTGCATCGGCCATACGATCAAGCTCTGACTTCTTCTTGGTTTGAGCAATGTAAGCCTCAATTTCTTCCTTTTGCTCAGGTGTAGTTAATGAAGCTACTAATTCGTGCTCAGGTGCAACTACTACAAAACTAACTCCGAAGATAGTATCTACCCGGGTGGTGAAAACCTCAATGTAATTTACGATTTCAGATTTTTGATTTACGATTTCTCTGGCACTCGTAAATCGTAAATCGTCAATCGGAAATTTAACTGAAGCTCCGGTGCTCTTTCCAATCCAGTTCCGCTGCATTTCCTTCAGTGGATCAGGCCAGTCAATGTTATCTAAACCAGCCAGAAGTCTGTCGGCATACGCGGTGATGCGCATACTCCATTGCATCATTTTCTTTTGCTCTACCGGGAAACCACCGCGTTCAGAAACACCGTCTTTCACCTCATCGTTAGCAAGCACAGTTCCTAATGCAGGACACCAGTTTACCGTACTTTCTTTAAGATAAGTAAGGCGATACTTCAAAAGCTCTTCTTGTTGCTGCTTTGCGCTGAAATTATTCCATTCCTCTGCGCTAAAGCTTAAAATATCTTCATCAGAAACAGCCTTAATACCAGCGCTTCCTTTTGATGAAAAGTGAGCGACCAAAGCATCGATAGATTCCGCTTTCTCTGCATCCAGGTTATACCATGAATTGAAAAGCTGCATAAAGATCCATTGTGTCCATTTGTAATACTCAGGATCACTGGTACGCACTTCACGGCTCCAATCAAACGAAAACCCGATTTGATCTAGCTGGCGACGGTAAGTTGCAATATTTTGTTCGGTTGTTAAGGCTGGATGCTGCCCTGTTTGGATAGCGTATTGCTCGGCCGGTAAACCGAACGAATCATACCCCATCGGGTGAAGCACATTGAAGCCCTTTAACCGTTTGTATCTTGAAAAAATATCAGATGCGATATATCCCAGCGGATGCCCTACGTGTAAACCTGCACCGGATGGGTAAGGAAACATATCAAGGACATAATATTTTGGCTTTTCAGAATTGTTTTCAACCTTGTAAGTTTGGTTTTCAGCCCAAAACTGTTGCCATTTTTTTTCAATCTCTTTATACTGGTAGTCCATGGAATTAAAAACTTGGGTTGCGAAAATACGAAATCCCACTGATTAGTAATTATTACCGTTAGATTAAGTCGTAAAAGAACTTCACAATTTGTGGTTCTTTAAAACATTTGGCAGTTCTAATTATTGATTTTATAGAAAGCATACGCAATTATCTATCTACGAGCTCTCCCTATAAACATTTGCTGCCATGATAAAACATTTACACCTCTGCATCATTTTCCTTGTTATTAGCGCCTTAACATTCAGCGCCTGCAAAAAAGACAAAGATCCCAGCGGCTCGCGAAAAATTTCCTTTAAGATAGCAATGGCGAATCTCGGCCACACAACAACATACGCTACTGCGGGTGGTACCTGGACATCGGCAGTTTTAAACGTCGATAAATTCACCTACAAAGTGAAACTAAAAGGACATCATGTTTACTCTGACCAATTTTCCGGCCTATGGAACGTCAACCTACTGACCCAAAATCAGGAGTTTTGGAATATCACCATTCCCCGTAAGCTGGTATTTGATGAAATTGAAACGACCATAAATTTAACGCCCTCCGCAATACATCCCCCACTTACACTTAAAGCATTATTCACTCTTCCAAATGGCATTCAGTTACCTGCTGAGTTTTATTTTAATGATCTTGCAACAATGGATCTCACCATCGATGGAATCGACGCGTCAAAACGTGATGAATTTCTAGCTACGGTCTATCTCGATGTTAATGATATTTTCGAATACCTTGATTATTCTAAACTGGCAAAAGCCGCAAATAGCGAAGGAAAGGTTGTGATCAGCTCTACATCAAATGTTGAATTGTACAACCAGGCAAAGACCGCACTAAACGAGAGTTATTATATCTCAGTGGATTAGGATTTGACATCCGTTTATCCTAAGTGAAACCGGCTGATTGGGGAGGTAAAAGGAGCATTTTAACAACACTCAACCAAATAAAAAAAGGGGAGCAGTCTTTACAACCGTTCCCCTAACAATCAAACTCTTAACCTAAAAACTACACTATAAACCCTTAAAACTCAAAATGAATATCTTCTTGACCTGAACTGGCCTTTGTTTATTTATCTATTTATTGGAACATGCACCTGACGACCATCTCTTAGCACCGCAACGCGCTGTGGTTTTAATCCTAAAATTACACCTAGTAAATCTTCGAATTTGGTAAATGCTCTGGTAATCATGTCTTTCAAATTTGGTGATGATACCTCTTATTACGACCTATCTATAAGAGAGTTACAGATTTTTCATCTTTTTATCTGTTGGAAAAAGACGGGAAGAAAGAAAGACTGAAAGTCGGGAAGAGAAAATTGAAAAGAGGAAAGAAAAGTAATCACGAAAGAGGCGACTGAGGTGGTAACAAATCAACAATATCCGACAAAAAAAGGGAACAGTCTTTACAACCACTCCCTTAACAATCAAACTCTTAACCTAAAAAACTACAAATAAAAACCTTAAAACTCAAATGAATATCTTCTTGACCTGAATTGGCCTTTGTTTATTTATCTATTGATTGGAACATGCACCTGACGACCATCTCTTAACACCGCAATGCCCTGTGGTTTTAATCCTAAAATTACAGCTAGTAAATCTTCGAATTTGGTAAATGCTCTGGTAATCATGTCTTTCAAATTTGGTGATGACACCTCTTATTACGACCTATCTATGAGAGAGTTACAGTTTTTTCATCTTTTTGTCTGTTGGAAAAATACGGTAAGAGAAAGACCGAGAGCCCGGAAGAGAAAGTTGAAAAGAGGAAAGAAAAGTAAGCACGAAAGAGGCGACTGAGGTGGTAACAAATCAACAATATCCGACAAAAAAAGGGAACAGTCTTTACAACCACTCCCTTA
>Ga0307408_100000754_pt1 | contig 26065 bp, 25 predicted proteins | sample 322Cmetagenome_FD_202116 | JGI IMG/M metagenome (GOLD analysis project Ga0307408, IMG submission 202116) | Maize rhizosphere microbial communities from greenhouse at UC Davis, California, United States - 322HYB-C-3 | ecosystem: Host-associated > Plants > Roots > Rhizosphere > Soil | place...
CACGCTGGCGAACGACACGCCCGGCAGGTTCGCCAGCGAGGTGTTGAACTGGATGTCCTCGTTCAGCACCAGGCCGTTGCCCTTGCGGTCTTCGGTCACATAGGCCAGGCCGTGGCGCACGGCCTTCTCCACTGTGCTCACATCGATGGACTTTCCATGCAGCCGCACTTCGCCACTGATGCGCTGGCCCCACGAACGACCGAAGATGCTCATGGCCAGCTCGGTGCGGCCAGCGCCCATCAGGCCCGCAATGCCCACAATCTCGCCGCGCCGCACATTCAGGTCGATGCCCTTGAGGTGCTCGCGGTCGCTGCGCTGCGGATGGTGAGCCCGCCAGTCGCGCACCTCGAAGACGACGTCGCCGATCTGTGGCTGGCGCGGTGGGTAGCGGTCGCTCATCTCGCGGCCGACCATGGCCTGGATCACGCGGTCCTCGCTCACCGGGCCTTCGTGGCAATCCAGGGTCTGCACGGTGCTGCCGTCGCGCAGGACAGTGATGGAATCCGCTACGCGTGAAATTTCGTTGAGCTTGTGCGAAATCAAGATGCAGGTGATGCCCTGGGCCTTGAGTTCCAGCAGCAGGTCCAGCAGGGCCTGGCTGTCGTTCTCGTTGAGGCTGGCGGTGGGTTCGTCCAGGATCAGCAGCCGCACCTTGCGCGACAGGGCCTTGGCGATCTCCACCAGCTGCTGCTTGCCCACGCCCAGCTGGCCCACGGGGGTCTCGGGCGACTCGCGCAGGCCCACCTTGGCGAGCAGCGCCTGAGCTCGGCTGTGCGCGGCCATCCAGTCGATGACGCCGTGGCGCGCTGTTTCGTTGCCGAGAAAAATGTTCTCGGCGATGGACAGCAGGGGCACCAGGGCCAGTTCCTGATGAATGATGATGATGCCCAGGTGCTCGCTGTCGCGGATGCCGGAGAACTCGCGTGCTTCCCCGTCAAAAATGATGTCGCCGCTGTAGCTGCCATGCGGGTACACGCCCGAAAGCACTTTCATCAGCGTCGATTTGCCCGCCCCGTTTTCACCCACGATGGCGTGGATCTCCCCGGCCTTGACGCGCAGGTTCACCTGGTTCAGCGCCACCACCCCCGGGAAGGTCTTGCGGATGTTCCGCATCTCAAGAAGCATGGTCTTTCAGTCTGTTGCGGCCCGAAGCCCTGGAGGTCCGTGCCGGTTGCAGGCCATCTGCCTCGCGCCGGTGGCTTGTTGGCAGATGGCGGTTCACGTGGGGAGAATGCGGCGTGCTACTTGACTTGCGACTCTTTGTAGTAGCCGCTGCCCACCAGCACTGCGTTCCAGTTGGAGGCGTCAACCGACACCGGCTTGAGCAGGTACGACGGCACCACCTTCACGCCGTTGTTGTAGGTCTTGGTATCGTTGATTTCAGGCTGCTTGCCCGACAGCACGGCGTCGACCATGTTGGCGGCTACCTTGGCCAGTTCGCGCGTGTCCTTGAACACGGTGGAAGTCTGCTCGCCCTTCAGGATGGACTTGACCGAGGGGATCTCCGCGTCCTGCCCGCTGACCACGGGGCAGGGCTGCTGCGGCGTGCAGTAGCCCACACCCTTCAACGACGACAGGATGCCGATGGACAAACCGTCGTACGGTGAGAGCACCGCATGGACTTTTTCCTTGCCGTAGTAGGCCGACAGCAGGTTGTCCATGCGCGCCTGGGCCACGGCGCCGTCCCAGCGCAGGGTGCCCACCTTGTTCATGCCGGTCTGCTTGCTGCGCACCACCAGCTTGCCGCTGTCGATGTAGGGCTGCAGCACGCTCATGGCACCGTCATAGAAGAAGAAGGCGTTGTTGTCGTCGGGCGAGCCGCCGAAGAGTTCAATGTTGAAGGGGCCTTTGCCTTGCTTCAAGCCCAGCTTGTCCACGATGGAGTTCGCCTGCAGCACGCCCACCTGGAAGTTGTCGAACGTGGCGTAGTAGTCAACGTTCTTCGAGCCCTTGATGAGGCGGTCATACGCAATGACCTTCACGCCCTTGTCCGCCGCGTTCTGCAGCGCCTTGGACAGCGTGGTGCCGTCGATCGACGCAATCACCAGCACCTTGGCACCCTTGGTGATCATGTTCTCGATCTGCGCAAGCTGGTTGGGAATGTCATCCTCTGCGTACTGCAGGTCGGTCTTGTAGCCGCGTTCCTTGAGCACCTTGACCATGTTGTCGCCATCGGCAATCCAGCGCGACGAGGATTTGGTGGGCATCGAGATGCCGATGGTGCCCTTGTCCTGGGCCGATGCGAGGGATGTGGCGCCGATGGCTGCGAGCGCCACGCTGGTCAGCACGGCTTTGAAAATTGCACGCTTCATTTGGTTTTGTCTCCTGTTGTTGTGAATGTCCACGCCACTGCGGCGTGTCGAGAGCAGTTTCAGAGCCGTTCGGGCTGATCCTGTCGAAGCCTCGCGTGTCGCTTCGACAGGCTCAGCGTGAACGAGTGGAGGGGGCTAATTGCCTCCGGAATCAATACTTCCGCTTGGGGAATTCTTGTGCCGCCACCTCCATCGGGAAGATGCCTTCCTCGGTCACGATGCGCTTGGGCACGGCCTTGCCGGCCTTGATGTCCTTCACGGCGCTCATCAGCTGCGGGCCCAGCAGGGGGCTGCATTCCACGCTCACGTTGAGCTTGCCGGCGATCATGGCTTCGAAGGCGCCCTTCACCGCGTCGATGGAGATGATGATGATGTCCTTGGCAGGCTTCATGCCGGCTTCTTCAATGGCCTGGATGGCGCCAATCGCCATGTCGTCGTTGTGCGCGTACAGCACGTTGATCTTCTTGCCTTCGGCCTTGAGGAAGGCTTCCATCACTTCCTTGCCCTTGGCGCGGGTGAAGTCGCCCGTCTGGCTGCGGATGATCTTGAACTTGGGGTCGGCTTTGATGATTTCCTCAAAGCCCTTCTTGCGGTCGATGGCGGGTGCGGAGCCCACAGTGCCTTGCAGCTCGACGATGTTGACCTCGCCCTTCTGGTCCTTCATCTTTTCCACCAGCCAGCGGCCCGCCTTGCGGCCTTCTTCCACAAAGTCCGAGCCCATGAAGGTCACGTACAGCGACGTGTCCTTGGTGTTCACCGCGCGGTCGGTCAGCACCACCGGGATCTTGGCGGCCTTGGCCTCGCGCAGCACGGGCTCCCAGCCGGACTCCACCACGGGCGAGAACGCGATCACATCCACCTTCTGCGCGATGAAGGAGCGGATGGCCTTGATCTGGTTCTCCTGCTTTTGCTGAGCGTCCGAGAACTTCAGTTCAATGCCGGCCTCCTTGGCGGCGGACTTGATCGACTCGGTGTTGGCGGTGCGCCATTCGCTTTCGGCCCCCACCTGGCTGAAGCCCAGCACGATGGGCTTTTGCGCCCAGGCGGCGCCCGGCAGCAGTGCGGCGACGGGCACGGCGGCCAGGGCGGCAGCGACGGTGCGGCGGTTCATCTTCGTCATCTCTTGTCTCCTGTCTTTAATGGTTGGTTGACGATGGTTGAGGGATGGGAAATTCGCGCAAGAGGGGTCAGGCCAGCATGTAGCCGGTCTTGACGGTGGTGTAGAACTCGGCGGCGTAGCTGCCCTGTTCGCGGGCGCCGTAGCTCGATTCCTTGCGGCCGCCAAAGGGCACATGGAAGTCCACACCCGCCGTGGGCAGGTTCACCATGGTCATGCCCACGGCCGCGTGGCGCTTGAAATGCATGGCGCGCTTGAGCGATGTGGTGCAGATGCCCGCGCACAGGCCAAAGGGCGTGTCGTTGGCCAGGGCCAGCGCGTAGTCGTAGTCGTCGGCGCGCAGCACGCAGGCCACGGGACCAAAGATTTCCTCGCGCGCCACGCGGTGTTCGGGTTGGGCCAGGAAGAGTGCAGGGCTCATGTAGTGGCCGGGGGTGGGGCGCTCCATGCGCTCGCCGCCCCAGACATGCTCCGCCCCCTCGCTCTTCGCAATGTCGATGTAGCCCAGGTTCTGCTCTAGCTGGTTGTCGTCCACCACCGGGCCCATTTCGGTGCCGCGCTCCAGTGCGTGGCCTACCTTCAGGTTCACCAGGCGCTGGCGCAGGCGCGCCACAAAGGCATCGTGCACCTCGGCCTCCACGATGAGGCGGCTGGACGCCGTGCAGCGCTGGCCCGTGGAGAAGTACGAGCCTTGCAGGGCGCAGTCCACCGCCTGGTCCAGGTCGGCGTCGGCCAAGACGATGAGCGGGTTCTTTCCACCCATCTCCAGCTGCACCTTGGCGCGGCGCTGGCTGGCGGCGCGCAGGATGCGGTCGCCTGTGGCGACTGATCCGGTAAAGCTCAGCGCATTGACCAGCGGGTGGTCCACCAGCGTCTGGCCCACCTCGCGGCCGCTGCCCATGATGAGGTTGAAGGCACCGGCGGGCAGGCCGCTGCGGCTGATGATTTCAGCCAGCGCCCAGCCACAGGCGGGCACCAGCTCGGCGGGCTTGAAGACCACGGTGTTGCCGTAGGCTAGAGCGGGCGCGATCTTCCAGGCCGGAATGGCAAACGGGAAGTTCCACGGCGCGATGATGCCCACCACCCCCACGGGCTCACGGGTCACATCCACCTGCACGCCCTGGCGCACGGAGGCCAGCAGCTCGCCCGGAATGCGCAGTGCCTCGCCGGCAAAGAACTTGAAGATCTGCCCGCTGCGTGCCACCTCGGCCACGCCTTCGGGCAGGGTCTTGCCTTCTTCACGGGCCAGCAGCGCACCCAGCTCGTCCTTGCGTGCCAGCAGCTCGCTGCCGATCATGTCCAGCACATCGGCCCGGCGCTGGGGCGTGCTCTGGCTCCAGGAGGGCAGGGCATCGGCCGCGGCCCGCACGGCCAGTTCGGTCTGGTTGCGGTCGGCGCGCGCGTACTCGGCCACCACTTCGCGGGTGTCTGACGGGTTGGTGCTCACGCCGGTAGTGGTGCCGATCTCCCAGCGACCGTTGATCAGGTGCCGGGGGTTGAGCTGGTGTTCGCCGAACTTCATGGACGGGGCCTTGGGCGGGGTTGGTTGCAAGTGCGGCGAAGTCTATGGAAGGTTTTGATATCAATCCAATCATTTTTTCGACAAAATAGATATCTGTCTTTGCATTCTGGAAAACCCGTCCCGGCCATCCATCCCTTGACGCATCTCACCCATGAGCACCTACAACCACTGGTTCATCCGCGCCCGCCTCAAAACGCGCCAGCTACTGCTGCTGGTGGCCCTGGCCGAAGAGGGCAACATCCACCGCGCCGCCCAGGTGCTCAGCATGACCCAGCCGGCCGCTTCCAAGCTGCTCAAGGACTTGGAAGACGTGCTGGAGGTGTCGCTGTTCGAGCGCCTGCCGCGCGGCATGCGGCCTACGTGGTATGGCGAGACCATGATCCGCCACGCCCGCATGGCCCTGGCCAACCTGAACCAGGCGCACGACGAGATCGGCGCGCTCAAGCGCGGGCACTACGGCCAGGTGGGCATCGGCGCCATCACCTCACCCGGCCTGAGCCTGCTGCCCGCAGCCGTGGCGCTGGTCAAGCAGGAGCACCCCAGCCTGCGCATCTCGCTGGACATTGAAACCAGCCCGGTGCTGCTGGAGCGGCTGGAGCAGGGCAAGCTCGACATCGTGGTGGGCCGCCTGTACGAGGAGCATGACAAGGAGAACCTGCGCTACGAGTCGCTGACGGAAGAGCTGGTCTGCGCCATCACGCGTCCGGGGCACCCGCTGTCGAGCATGGCGGGCCTGACGCTGCGCGACGTGGTGTCGGCCAACTGGATCGTGCCGCCCGCGGGCAGCGTGCTGCGGCACCGGTTTGACCTGATGTTCCAGCAGGACGGGCTGGCGCCGCCGCTGCACACGGTGGAGACATCGGCCCTGCTGTTCATCACGCGCATGCTGCAGCAGAGCGACATGATTGCGGTGGTGGGCGCCGATGTGGCGCATTACTACGCGGCGCACGGGATCGTGACGGTGCTGCCGCTGGAGATGCCGTGCCATATGGATGCCTTCGGGATCATCACGCGATCGGACAGGCTGTTGTCGCCGGCGGCGAAGGTGATGATGAAGGCGTTGAAGCAGGCGAGTCTGGTGCAGTATGGACGGCGGTTGGAGGCGGGGGATTGAGTCTTGAGTTTTTTGGGCTCTGGCGCTTATTCAGCAAGCGCTGGTAGCTATTGTTTTTGTAGTGTTGAGCGCATTTGCTGCGGGGCGTGCCAAAGCGGGCGGCGCCTCGTCCGCGCGCCGTCCTCCGCTTCGGCAAGCTCAGCCCGAATAAGTGGGGCGTTTGTCCCGCTTGGGCCGTCATATCCCCATGGATGTGCCCTCGAATGCTATAAAAATGGTAGCTGCCGGCGCTCTGAAGTCAGGCGCCGAGGGCAGAATTTGCCTTGGTCAAACCCATCCTGCATCCACCTTGAACTCCTGCGCGGTGCACATTGCCCCGTCATCCGCCGCCAGAAACAGCACCATGCGAGCAATGTCGTGCGGCCGTAGCTTGTCGGGCAAGCACTGGTTGCGCGCAATTTCCTGCTCGCCCTCGGCGTTCAGCCAGAGCTTGATCTGGCGCTCCGTCATCACCCAGCCGGGCGACACCGTGTTGATGCGGATCCGGTCCTGCCCCAGCGTCTTTGCCAGGCCGCGGGTAAGGCCGTTCACTGACGACTTGGCAATGGCATAGCAGGGATAGCCCGTGCCTTTGCCTTGCCAGCCCGTGGAGCCCAGGTTGATCACCGAGCCGCCGCCCAGCTTGCGCATGCCGGGCACCACTGCCTGGATCGCGAAGAAGGCAGGCCGCTCGTTGATGGCCATGCGTTCGTCGTAGTAGTCGGGCGTCACGGATTCGAGCGTGTGCCGGTCGTCGCTGGCCACGTTGTTCACCAGCACCGCAAAGTCGCTGCCCAGCTCGGCTGCAGCGTCGGCCACGCAGGCTTGCAGCGCGCGCACATCGCGCACGTCGCACACGCGCCACCAGGGGCGGGGCAGTCCGTCCTCGGCCAAACGCTCTGCCAGGGCCTCGCTGGCTTCGCGCGCCACGTCCACAAAGGCCACGCGTGCACCTTGTTCGGCAAACGCAGCCACGATGGCCGCGCCAATGCCGCTGCCGCCCCCCGTCACGAAGACTGCGCGGCCTTGCAGGCTGGGAAAACGGGCCAAGCCCTGCGGGGCGCCTGCCGCGTCAGCCGAGGAAGAAGAGGGAGTAAAAAGCTGTGACATATCAATATTGCAATTAATCAATGGCTAAAAAATTCATTTCAAGCATCAATTGACGTTGATAAGATGCCGCTCGTCAAGTGCCTGGCGGCAGGCCGACGCAAAAAAATGACCGGAGACACGCGTGCGCCCCTTGCTTGAAAACCCGCTCCCCCCGCCAGAGAAGGCAGCCGCGCCCGCTGCAGCGGTTTCGTGGGTCGCACCCGCCGCCGCCAGCGACCTGAGGTGCATCGTGGCCCCCGGCAATGCCCTGGGCGAGGGCGTGCTGTGGTCGGTGCGCGAGCAGGCCGTCTACTGGGTGGACATCCTGCAATGCGAGCTGCACCGCTGGGATCCAGTGACCCGCACGCACCAGCGCTGGACGTTGGAGGAAGAGATTTCTGCCATCGCAGAACGGGCCCCTGCGGCGGGTTTCATCATCACGCTGCGCCGGGGTTTTGCACAGTGGGACCCCACCGCTGATGCCGCCCCCCGCTACCTTCACCAGCCCGAGCCCGAGCGTGTGGGCAACCGCTTCAACGACGGCAAGTGCGACGCTCAGGGGCGTTTTTGGGGCGGCAGCATGGACTTCGCCTGCGAGGCACCTTCTGGCGCGCTCTACAGCTACACCGCCAGCGGCGAATGCGTGCGCCACGACGACGGTTTCGCCGTGACCAACGGCCCCACCTGGGCACCTACTGCGCAGGGGCCGGCCATGTTCTTCAACGACACCGTGCAGGGTGCCACCTACCGCTACCGCTGGGACCCGGCCACTGGCACCGTGAGCGACAAGACCCTGTGGATGCGCTGGCCCGCCGCTGACGGCGTGCCCGACGGCATGACCACCGATGCCCAGGGCCGCGTGTGGATTGCCCATTGGGGCGGCGGCTGCGTGACCTGCCATGACGCTGACACTGCCGCCGAGCTGGCCCGGATCGCGCTGCCTGTGAGCCAGGTCACCAACTGCGCTTTCGGTGGTGCAGATCTGCGCACGCTCTACATCACGTCGGCGCGCACCGGCCTGTCGCCTGAACAACTGGCGGCCGAGCCGCTGGCGGGCGCACTGTTTGCCGTGGACCTGAATGCGCCAGGTATGCCGGCCCATCTGTTCGGCGGCTGATCGGCGCGGCTCTGGGCCAGCGGGAACGCGACTGAGCCACCGCTGGACACGGGCCTCGTCAATGGCGCGGACCTCCTTGGGTCTGCCGTCACAAGAGCCCGAGCGTTGCGGCTCGCGGCCGTCTTCACTTTTGCCTCTCTTCAGAAAGCCAATCCCATGACCACCACCCAGGACCCCGAAACCCACCACCCCATCGTCTGGCTGCACCATGCCGGTCAGCACCTGGGGCTGGTCCCTACGCTCGGCGGCAGCGTGGCGGCGTGGCAGATCGACGACCCGCAGGACGCGGCGGCCCGCGCCGACCTCTGGCGGCCATGGGACGGCATCACGTGCGACCTGTACAAGCTGGCTTCCTTTGCCATGGTGCCTTGGTCCAACCGCATCAGCGGCGGAGGGTTTGAGCATGCCGGGCAGTTCCACCCCCTGCGTCCCAACCGCGTCGGCGAGCCGTACCCCATCCATGGCGACGGATGGCTCCAGCCCTGGCAGATCACCCAGCCTGCCAACGACACGCTGCAGATGACCCTGCGATCGCAGCACTTCGATGGCAACCCGTACGAATACGAGTGCGTGCAAACCTTCCGCCTCGTGGACGGAGGGCTGGACCAGTCGGTGCAATTGCGTCACCTGGGCGAGCAGCCGTTGCCCTATGGCCTGGGGCTGCACCCCTGGTTTCCGCGTACGGCCACCACGCGCATCACGGCCCCCGTGCAAGCCGTCTGGCTTTGTGGTGACGACCCGCTGCCCACGGAACTCACCTCGCAATTTCCCCCCGGATGGGACCTGAACGCTGGCATTTCTGCTCATGGGGATTTGATCGATAACGCCTACACGGGCTGGGGCGGCACGGCGCAAATCGAGTGGCCCGAGCGCGGCCTGCGGCTGACGGCCCACATGCCTGACATTGCGAATGAGGGCGGGGCGGCCCGGCATTACTGCCTGATCTACCGGCCTCCGCACGGCACTGCTTTTTGCTTTGAACCCATCACCCAGCCCATCGACGCTTTCCATCAGCCCGGTCAGCCCGGGCTGCGGACTTTGGCACAGGGGGAAGCCACAGCTCTTCGGGTGCAGTGGCGTTATGAGCGTTTGACGGGCACAACCGCCGCCGGGTGACGCGGAACGCGCACGGCTCGACGTGCCGTCTGGTCAGCCACCGGAAGAGGGCGCTTGGGTGTGCTGGGCGGCTTCCCTGTCGCGGCCCAGCTGTTCATCCACCAAGGCTTGCTCGGCGGGGTCGACGGGCTCGACCGGCGCGTCACCTGCGGAGCTTTCGGCTGGTGGCAGCCCCGAGCTGGGCCTGGGCGCTCCGGTTGGGGTCACCGTGCCCGTCCCGGAAGGGGTGGCACCGCTCTTTGCTCCTTCAGGCCCAGTGACCTGCCCTTGCGCCGCCAGATGCTCCAGAGGGCTGGGAGCGACGTTGGGTCCATCGGGGATGCTGGCTTGGTGCGCCAGCAGCTTTTCAGACTCGCGCACCACGGCCTGGCTGGCGGCGTGGCCGCTGGGTTCCTGCGTTTCCCGCGCGGTCATGGCTTACTGGCCGTAGGCTTTTTTCAAGCCTTCGGCGTGCTCGTGGTGGGCCTTGAGGGTGGGCAAGGTCTTGGCAGCGAAAGCCTTCACCTCGGCATCGTCAGCATCCTTGCTGGCTTTCTCGAAGAGCTGGATATCTTTCTTGTGATCGTCCACACCCACCTCGTCCACAAACTCCTTGTCGAAGTCCTTGGCCTTGGCGATCTTGTCCAGGCGTTTCTTCTTGTCCGCCGGCACAGCCGCAGGCAGTGTCACACCCTTCGCGCTGGCCAGGGCTTTCAATTCGCCGTTGGCGGCAGTGTGGTCTTTGATGAGCATTTCGCCGAAGGCCTTCACGGTGGGACTGCGCCCCTTTTCCTGCGCCAAGGTTCCGGCCGCCACTTCATACAGTCCGCCCGCGGCGGCACGGGTCATGAAGTCCTGGTCTTTTTTGCTCACTTGTGCCTGCGCCGCCACGGCAGCGGCCAGGGCGGCAGCGGCGATCAGCAGTCTTGGGAATGTTTTCATGGTCGTCCTTTTGCGTGAGAGAGTTCACGCGGGTTATTCGTGGCCCAGCCACCATCGGCGCCGCGGCCACGGCGGCTACGCTGCTTCTTTGAACGCTTCGGCATCGCGTACGAGTTCGGTCCCCGGAGACCAGGTCCACGTAGCGGATGCATTTCGGGACGGCGAGCCGGAGGCGTTGACCGTCGTGCGGTACGTCAAGGACGACGCACCTTCCTCCGATTCGTCCACGAACTCGGTATCGCGTTTGCGCAGCTGGGTTTCCTTTTCAACCACGTGCCGCACAAAGCCGCGCTGGCTCTGGAATTCGATGAACCTGGGCAGCAGCCCATCGCCGAGTACCTCGGCGGGGTCGCGGCGCTCCAGGTCCTTGAAGAGCTGCAGCGCCACCTGCAGGTGGCCCAGTTCGTAGTCCAGGAAGCGTTCCCAGATTGCCCGGATGCGCGGGTTGGTTTCCTGCGCCGCGCAACCGGCGTAGTTCCATACTTCGCAGGCTTCGCTGATCAGGAGCTTTTCCAGCGGGGTTTCGTGCGGGTTCAGCATCGAGCCATAGTGGGTGATGTGTTGCGACTCCACCGACGCAATCTCGGCATACAGCTGGCGCGCCAGAGGGTCGGCAAACAAGGGGCCGATGTTCATGTAGTAGTCGTGCGTCTGGTACTCCCCACCCGTGAGCGTCAGTGCGTGCAGTTGGGTGCTCAATGCGGCATCGGGGCCGTAAGGCTGCAGCAGGTCGTGCTCGGGCGCGCGGTGGTGCTCCCATGTAGGCCGCGCAGGCACGATGTCGGTGTAGCCCTGCGTGATGTTGTTGGCATCCTTGCCCTCCAGCCGGTCGAGCAGCGCGCTGTAGCGGTAAAGATGGTCGAAGTCTTCGAGCAGCGCGTAGCGGTATCCCTGGGCCAGGTACGGGTCGGGCTCCAGTTGCGCCACCGACGCGGTCACCTCGATGGCTGTCTGTTCGTAGCCAATCGTCGTCTCCAGCGGAGAATGGTCCGCGCCGATCAGCCAATTGATCGTGGTCGCCTGGTGCTGCTCCACCCGCATGAGCTGGGCCAGCTGCACGCGCGCATCGGCGTTCATGCGCAAGGCCACTTGCTTGGTGCGCAGGGAGTCGAGCTCCAGCCCGTTCATCAGAATCGCCCGAACGCGGGTGAACGCATCGTCGTCGAGCTTGCTGATGGGCTTGCCCACCATGTCTTTCCACGCCACGGTCTGGCGGCCGAGAGGCGTGCCTTTGTCTTGAAGCAGGTTGATGGTCATGCAATGTCTCCTGGGTTATGCGGCCACGGTGGTGGCGGTGCTGCCAGCGGTCACCAGCGCAGTGAGCCAGCCCTTGATCGTGGCCAGGTGTTCCTGCTCCTCGGCCATCGCGTTTTCAAACATTTCCACCATGTCGGTTTGGCCCGCTTCCTGGGCCAGCGCAATCAGCAGTTCCCAGCCAGCGTTGTCTGCCAGCTCGGCAATGAGCATGGCGTTGAGGGACTGCGCCAGCGTCGTGCGAGGGTCGGTCACGACTTGCATGATCCCCATGGATGCCGTCGCGGTGGCATCTGCGCAAGGCGTCTGGGCCGTGGGGTCGCCACCCAGCGAGCGCATGACCTCGCTGAGCATCAGGAAGTGGGCCTGCTCTTCAGTGCGGATCCGCTGCAGCGTCGCTCCCACGTCCTCTTCCGCGCCGTCCAGTGGGTTGGGCAGTGCAGGTGCGTTGTCGCTCTCGGCCAGGATCTCGTACTTGAGGATGAGCGCGTCGTACAGGCGGGTTCCCGTGCGCTCGAACGCGATCCGTTCACCGATCTTGTCCATCAGCATTTCCGGGCGCTCGCCCATGAGCTTGTTCAAGCCGCTCTTGAGCATGCCCTGGATGGTCACCGGCGGGGGTACCGAGCCGAGGGCATCTGATTCGATGATGTAGACCCCCCGGTCCGCTTCCGCGAGCGTCGTGTCGATAGGGCCGGGAGGTGCCCAGCGCTCGTTGGCATCAAGCATGGCGCGTACGCCCTCTTCTGCGGTGGCGGCGCCGGTGCGGTTTTCACCAGTGGTGGTGGGTTGCATTGGTACATCCTTTCGTGGGGGAGGGTTCACTGTCGAACCGCGTTTTCGCAAGGTCTGTAGGACTGCAGGCTGGGGGCCGGTAGTAATGCCCCGACCCCACCGCGCCGCTGCCGCCATGGGGCTCCCGTCGGGGGGCGAAGCTGGTTGTCAGCGCTGCTTGTCGCCCACTTCGCCAATGGCGGCTTGGCCGGTCCGGGAGGACGGCTTGTCAAAGGGCCGGTCTTCCTTGGCACCCACTCGGTGGCCCGCGGCATCCACGGTGTCGGCTGGGCCGATCACCGCCTGCTCGCCACCAGGGCGATTGCCGTAGACGTCCACGGCCTGAGGGTCTTCGTCTTTGAGTCCATATTGGTTGTAGTGGGGTGGGGAGTGTTTCTCGGTCATTGCAAGGCTCCATTGATGTCGGTGGTTGAAGTGACAGCCGTGATCTCCGGGGAGGTTTTCGGGAGAAGGGCGTCAACCACCACAGTTGTCGCCGAGGTGTCTGTGCCGCTGTGTGGGCCCAGCCACGGTGGTGGTGTAGGACGGCGCGTGGGTCGGCAGCCGCGTTGCTTGCGCTGTCCGCAGCTGCGCGAAATCGTGCACAGGGGCTGCCCCGCGTCCTACGCGCGGTGGTGAATCTGCTGCTACGTTGGATGCTCGAAGCTGCCGAGCAGGCGTCGCACATGCATGCGGCCTGCAGCACGCATCCATCCATTCAAGAGCCCTTTGATGACCTCCAGACCTGCTCACGCTCCCGGCCAGCCTTGCAAGCCTTTTGAAGTGGACGACCTCTACCGCCACCTCGCCATTACCGAACTGCAGGGCTCTCCCATCGGGGAGCAGGTTGCGGCGGTGGTGCGCTCCGTCGATCGTGAAAACAACGCCTACCAGTTCAAGCTGTGGCGGTTTGCGCTCAATGGCACGGCGCCCGAACAGATGACCTTCGGCCCCGGCAACGACCAATCTCCCTGCTGGTCTCCCGACGGCAGTCAGCTCGCATTCGTGTCGAACCGGAACGGGCCTGGGGAGATCCATGTACTGGAGATGGACACGGGCAAAGCGCGGGCGATAGGCCAGCTGCCGGGCGCACCGTCCGGCTTGCGCTGGACGTCCGGTGGTTTGTCCCTGATCGCTGCTGTGGCGACGCCGGTGAACCCGGACCTGCGGGGCGCGCAGCAGCAACCCGCCGGCCCCGCGTGCAGCCGATGCGCCCGAGGTGGCGTGGCAACTGCCTTACAAGTCCGATGGCATCGGCTACCTGCTCGCCCGCGAGATCCACCTCTTCAAGGTGGAGGTGGGAAGTGGTGCGGTCACGCAGCTGACGGACGGGGCATTCGACGTACTGGCCCACGACGTTTCCCCGGATGGCCAGCGCATTGCCTACGTGCGCACGCGCGCGGGCCGCTTCGCCCATGAAGCCGAAATCTGGGCTGGCCCGGCCACCGGCACCGCCAGCTACCAATGCCTCGTTAACACGCATGCGCATGTCATGTGGCCCGTGTGGTCTCCGTCTGGCCGGTACCTGGCGTTCACCGGATCGGTGCTGGCCGGGGATGCCGAGGTGCGCCTTTGGCTATTCGATACCACCACCGGCAACGCCCGCCAGCTGGGGGACGTGGAAGTGGCCATACCGGCCTCGGTGCACTGGATGGGCGATGACGAAGGCATCGTGTTCGTGCGTGCCCACCGCGGTCGCCATCACATTGCCCGGATGACGCTGGATGGGCAATTGCACATGCTGCTCGAGCGCGACCAGCAACTGGGCGCGTTCGGCTGGACAGGACAGCACTTTGCAATGGCCGTGCACCATCCAAGCCAGCCCAGCGAATTGTTCGCGTGCAGCACCGACCAGTGCAGAGACACCTGGCGGAAGGTCAGTGACCTGAACCCGTGGTGGAAGGAACGCACGGCCATTCGCGCCGAGGCGATGACATTCGAGGTGCCGGCTGATGCGCAGGGCACCACCACGCAGATTGAGGGCTGGCTGATGCGCGCTGAAGGAGCGACCGGCTGCGCGCCCCTGCTCAACGACATCCACGGCGGCCCCGCCGCCTATGCGCAGCTGGATTTCGACTCCGCCGTGTACTGGCAGGTGCTGTGTTCGCAAGGCTGGGCCGTGCTCGCGCTCAACGCGGTGGGGTCGGCCAGCTTCGGTCACGAATTCAGCCACCGCCTCGAAGGCCACTGGGGCGCCCGCGACATGCCGCAGCACCTGGCGGCCATCGCCGCGCTGCAGGCCCAGGGTGTGTGCGACAAGCGCCTGGCCGTCTGCGGAAAATCCTACGGCGGTTACCTCGCTGCGTGGGCCATCGGCCACACCACAGTCTTCAGGGCCGCCGTGGTGATGGCGCCAGTGGGCAACATCGAAACGCACTACGGTACTTCGGACGGCGGCTACTACGCCGACCCCTTCTATATGGCTACGGCTCCGCGTTTCGACCGCGAGAAGGCCCGCAAGCTTTCGCCCCTGCAATACATCGAGAAGGCGACAACGCCCACGTTGTTCATGCAGGGAAAGGACGACGAGCGCTGCCCAAAATGCCAGTCCGAAGAGCTCTTTGTGAGTTTCATGTGCGCCAGCGAGTCACCGGCCGAACTCGTGCTCTATCCGAACGAGGGCCATGGTTTTCTGGGCCAGGGCGCGCCGGCGTGCCGTGCCGATGCGGCGCGGCGGCTCATTGAATGGGTGTCGCGGCACACGCTGGCGGCTGCGCATGCCCATGCAGGAGCCCATGCGCCTGGGCCGCGCCAAAAGGAGACAGCAGCCGATGAAACCGTCTGACCACAACACCAGCGGCACAGCGGAACACCACCCGCGCCCCACCGAACCCGCGGCATTGGCGCCGCCCGCCGTCGGCATGGCGGCCGATCCCTTGCGGGGCCTGGCCAGCGCCAGCGATTCGGCGGCGACCCCAACGACCGACCGTGCAACGCGTGCTTCGCTCTGGAGCCGCATCAAACGAGCGTTTCAATACGGAAGCCAGGGCGGCGAGGACGGTTAGCCGCCGGTTCTGCGCTGCCGCGGGTGCTGACTACACGCAGTCATTCAAAAGCCCCTTCAGGCCCGCTCAGGCCTTCTTCACCTCGATGTGGTACAGGCCCCATGGGCACTGTCCGAAGCGTTCCTTGACCGGCTTGTCCTTGAAGGCGGGCAACTTGTCGGCGTCGTACACGGCCCACTGCGGTCCGAGGCCACCCAGGGCCATGGGCTGGCCATCGACGTGCGTGGCGACGATCATGCGCCAGGCCTGCACGTCGGCCATGCTGACGGTGACGTTGTAGCCATCCACCGCGCGCAGTACCAGCTGTACGGGACTGCCTTCGGCCACTCCGGCGGCGGCCAGTACGGTGGTGAGCAGGGGCCCTTTGAGCGTATGGGGCTTGCTGTCGTATTCCAGCGTGGGCTGGATGGTGACAGCGGGCATGCGCTGCAGGGCAGCGGCGTCCAGCGCATAGGCGTTGGCAAACTGAATGCCGTGCTTGCCCATCATCTGGTCAATGGCGGGATCAAGCGCGCCGCGGTTGGTCTTGGCAATCGCGCCGCTGATCGTCAGCAGCGCAGGGTCCGCAACGGACTTGGCTTTTGGAGCGGCGTGGCTGCTGCCTGCAGCCGTCCAAAGACCGGCCAGGCCCATGCCGGCGGCGACGAAGTGGCGCTTGTTCATGCTCATGTGGTTTTCTCCTCGTTGGTTGGAAATCAGGGGCGCATGGTACGCGCGGGCGACGCGTTTGCCTCCCGGAAAATGGCAACCGCTGGTTCTGGAGCCCGTTCACGATCTCCCAGGGGCCGCGTTGGAGCGCCATCGTGATGGACGTGGATGCTCCGGATGCGCCGCATGGGCTCGTGCCCATGCAAGCAGCCGGGGCGTCAAAGCTCCGAGTTCATCAGCCCGATTTCGCTCCAACCCTTCGGGCAGTGGTCTTTGCGGGCGGTCTGCGGCGTTGCGGCGTTTGCCAATAGCCGAGCTATTGGCCGCACACCGCGCCTTGCACGCCATCCCGCAAACCGCCGCGCGACCCCTGGGAGATCGCGAACGGCTCCAGGGCATGCTCAACCTTGCTTCGCCGGGGTGCACGCACGCTGCGCCTGCAGCCTTGGATCGGCCGCATCACAATCGGCGCCCATGACTTCTTCTTCGACGATGCTGCGGCTGCTCGGCCTGGCGGCCTTCTGCAGCATGGCCTCCATGCGCGTGTGTGACCCGATGCTGGTGGCGCTTTCGGTGGAATACCGGATCAGCACGGGTGACGCCTCGGCGGTGATTGCCGCGTTTGCGGTGGCCTATGGCGTATTGCAGCTGGTCTATGGCCCTTTGGGCGACCGCGTGGGCAAGGTCCGCGTGATCATGGGCGCCACGGCGGCCTGTGCGGTGTTCAGCGCGATCACGGCGCTGGCGCCGAGTTTTACGGTGCTGGTGGCGGCTCGTGCGGCCATGGGGGCGGCGGCAGCCGGGATCATTCCGTTGGCGATGGCCTGGGTCGGGGATGAGGTGGCCTACGAGCAGCGGCAGGAGACCCTGGCACGCCTGATGGTGGCCACGGTGACCGGGATGATGGCGGGCCAGTGGTTTGGCGGCTTTGCCACCGAAACGCTGGGCTGGCGTGCAGCGCTGGGCGTGCTGGCCGTGCTGTTCTTCACGGCGGCCACGCTGCTGTTGCGCCATGCGCGCGCTAGCGGGGCGCTGAGCCCTGTGGTTGTGCCGGGCGCACCGGCGTTTTCGCTGCCCAACTACCTGGCGGGCACCCTGGCGCTGCTGCGCATTGCGCGCGTGCGCTGGGTGCTGACGGTGGTGGCGATTGAAGGTGCACTCGCGTTTGGCACGCTGGCCTTTGTGCCCGCGCGCATGGTCGATGGGTTTGGCCTGTCGGCCTCTGCTGCGGGCGGTGTGATGGTGCTGTATGGCGTGGGCGGGCTGATCTACAGCGTGTTTGCGCGGCGCTGGCTGGCGGCGCTGGGAGAGCGGGGACTGGCCGTGCTGGGCGCCAGTTTTGTTGCCATCGGCCTGCTGTCGCTGGCCTGGGCGCCTGCGGTGGGCTGGGCCATGCTGGGCTGCTTCTTGGCGGGCATCGGCTTTTACATGCTGCACAACACGCTGCAGGTGCAGGCCACGCAGATGGCGCCCGAGGCGCGGGGCACGGCGGTCACGTTGTTTGCGTGCCTGCTGTTTTTGGGGCAGTCCACGGGCGTACTGATGGTGGCTTTCAGTGTGGACCGGGGCTGGCTGCCACCGGTGTTCACGGTGGCGGCGGTGGGTATTTTTGTGCTGGGCCTGCTGATATCGCGCCGTGTGCAGGCGCGTGGGGCGGTGGCGGGGGCCTGACGGGCCCCGCCGGTGTACCCGTCAGCCCCGCGCCTCGTACCAGCCCTTGCTGCGGTTGACCACGGCCACCACCGCCAGCATCACGGGCACCTCGATCAGCACGCCCACCACCGTGGCCAGCGCCGCGCCGGAGTGAAAGCCGAACAGGCTGATCGCCGTGGCCACGGCCAGCTCGAAGAAGTTGGACGCGCCGATCAGCGCAGAGGGGCAGGCGATGTTGTGCTTTTCGCCCACGGCGCGGTTCAGGCCGTAGGCCAGGGCGGAGTTGAACAGCACCTGGATGAGGATGGGCACGGCCAGCAGGGCGATCACCAGCGGCTGCTGCAGGATGGCCTCGCCCTGGAAGGCGAACAGCAGCACCAGCGTGGCCAGCAGCGCGGCGATGGACCACGGGCCGGTGCGCGCCACGGCGGCGTCAAACGCGGCCTGGCCCTTGCGCAGCAGGCGCTTGCGCAGCCACTGGGCGATCACCACGGGGATCAGGATGTAGAGCACCACCGAGGTGAGCAGGGTGTCCCACGGCACGGTGATGGCCGACAGACCGAGCAAAAAGGCCACCAGCGGCGCAAACGCCACGATCATGATGCTGTCGTTGAGGGCCACCTGCGACAGCGTGAACAGCGGGTCGCCGCCGGTGAGGCGGCTCCACACAAACACCATGGCTGTGCAGGGCGCGGCGGCCAGCAGGATGAGCCCGGCGATGTAGCTGTCGATCTGGTCGGCAGGCAGGTACGGCGCAAACCAGTGGCGGATGAACAGCCAGCCCAGCAGCGCCATCGAAAACGGCTTGACCAGCCAGTTGACGAACAGCGTCACGCCAATGCCGCGCACATGCTGGCGCACCTCGGCCAGCGCACCAAAGTCCACCTTCAGCAGCATGGGGATGATCATCACCCAGATGAGCAGGCCCACCGGCAGGTTGACGCGCGCCACCTCCAGCGCGCCCACGGCGCGCGCCGCGCCGGGCAACCACTGGCCCAGCGCAATGCCCACCACGATGCACAGCAGCACCCAGACGGTGAGGTAGCGCTCGAACACCGCCATGCCAGCGGCCGGGGAGGGGGGCAACGCGCTGGCAGCAGCGCGTTGCGAATGGCTTGGTGGCAGGGTCATTTCAGTGATCCCTTCAGTGATCCATTGCGCTGCGCGCCACCCGCGATGCATGAAACTGGCGCGGCCCAAACCAGTGCACCCGTGGAGCTGGCTTTGCCAGGCCACCGGGTGCGTCCCCCTCCCGCGCAGCGAGAGAGGGGTGAAGGCGCGAAGCGACTCAGGGGGTGTGTCATCTTATTGCGCGGGCAGGTTGCGGGCCGTGGCTTGCAGCGCGGTGGCGGCCAGCTTGTCGTCGGGCAGGTTCACCAGCAGCTCCAGGCGCTGCTTGATGGCGTGCAGGGTCTTGCGGAAGGCCTCGGCCTTGTCGGCGTCCGAGCCATCGCCCGCTGACGGGTCGGCATAACCCCAGTGCGCCGTGGCCGGGTGGCCGGGCCAGAAGGGGCAGACCTCGCCCGCTGCGTTGTCGCACACGGTGATGATCAGGTCCATGTGCGGCGCACCGGGGGCGGCAAACTCGTCCCAGCTTTTGCTGCGCAGCCCCTCGGTGGGGATGCCTGCGTGGGCCAGCGCCTGCAGGCCCAGCGGGTGGGGCTGCTGGTTGTCCCGCGGGCTGCTGCCGGCTGAATAGGCCTTGAAGCGGCCCTGGCCCATGGCGTTGAGCAAGGCCTCGGCCAGGATGCTGCGGGCGGAGTTGTGCGTGCACAGAAACAGCACGTTCAAAGGATTGCGTGGGGTGCTCATCGTAGACCTGGGCTCAGCAGCATTTGTTGGGGTTGTTGGCGGTGGGCCCGCAGCAGGCGGCCTGGCCGGGCGCGGGGGCAGACGGTGCGCCCGTGGGGCAGCAGGCGGCCTGGGGTTGCTGCGCAGCGGCTTCGTTGAACACAGGGATGTTGCCCAGCGTGTGGAAGTGTTCCCAGGCCACGCCCTGCGGGTCGGTGATCCAGTGCTTGTCGCTGCGGGCGTAGCAGCAGGTGGTGGCGCCTTCGTCCAGCAGGGCCATGTCGGCGCCCTGAGCGCGGGCCTTGAGCTCGGCCAGTTCGTCGGCCTCATCCACCTGGAAGCCCAGGTGGTCCACGCCGGGCTTGTCGCCCCGGGTGGAGATGGCGAAGTTCACGCGCGGGTCTTCGAGCATCCACTTGGCGTAGTCGGTCTCGACCCGCGCAGGCTCGGCCGCAAACAGCCGGGAGTAGAACGCGATGCTCTTGGCGAGGTCATCGACATGCATGTGGACGTGGAATCGCTTCATGGTGGTTTCCTTTCGGCTGTGGGTCGTGGGGTGGGGGTTGTGGGGGAGGCGATCAGCACTGGCAGGCGGCGGTGGCCTCGTCGGTCAGGCAGGCGGCGCCCTGGCAGCAGTTCTCGGTCAGGTAGGCCAGCAGGTCGTTCATGGTGGCAAACGACGCGCGGTAGATCAGGTTGCGGCCCTGGCGCTCCTGGCTCACCAGGCCCGCGTGGGTCAGTTCCTTGAGGTGGAATGACAGCGTGTTGGGCGCAATGCCCAACTGCTCGGACAGGCCGCCAGGCGTGAGTCCCTCCTGGCCTGCCACCACCAGTGCGCGGAACACCCGCAGGCGCACTTCCTGGGCCAGGGCGGCGAGGGATCGGATGACGTCGATTTCTTGCATGATTCAATAGTACAACAAAAGTAGAAATATAGAAATAAAGAGTCGAAAAAATGCCCCGTGGAAGCCGGGGCGGGCCAGTCGCGTAAATGGCGGGCTGCGGAGATGTTGATGAAAATGCCTGGTAGCGCCCATGGATAAGCGCCAAAAGCTATATTTTTCATAGCTCTGTAGCACAAGCACCCACCAGCGCCGTGCGATGGTGGGTTGCCAGCCGCACGCGCAGCCCGAGCGGGCAGCTGAGGGGCTTACTTGCTTTTGGACCGGATGCGGCCCAGCTCGTCCGCCATGCTGACCCACAGGTTGAAGCCCGCCTCCTGGGCGATGGGCGCCACCACCCGTTCCAGGCGCCGTTCGATCAGCAGCCGCTCGCCAATCTCCAGTTCCGAAACCTTCACGCCCGCGTCCTTGATGATCTTCAGCGCTTCGTCCGTAGCCCGTTGCGACTCGGCCCGCTGGAACAGGCGAGCCTCTGCCAGCGCGTTGCCGATGATGGTGCGGTCTGCTTTGCTCAGTGTGTCCCACCATTTCTTGGAGGCCATCACCCCATAGATGCCATACAGGTGCTTGGAGATGGTCAGGTACTTCTGCACCTGGTGGAGATTGGCGGAGACGATGGTGGGCAGGGGATTTTCCTGGCCATCGAAGGCACCGGATTCCAGCGCAGGTCGAAGCTGGGGAAACGGCAGGGGCTGGGCATCCGCGCCCAGCCGCTTGAACGTATTGATCGCAAGCTCGGTCGGCATGGTGCGCAGCTTGATGCCCTTCAGGTCCGACAAGTGCGTCACAGGGCGCACGTTGTTGGTGAGATTGCGGAAACCCAACTCCCAGAACGACAGCCCCACAAGCCCGCCTGCGGATACGCCGGCCAGCAGGTCTTTGCCGATCTTCCCGTCTAGGAGCGCATGCGCCTCTTCGCGGTGCGCAAACAGGAAAGGCGTATCCAGAATCGCCAGTGGCTTGTAGACCGGCACGATCGTCGACGTGGAACTGATGAAGATCTCGATGTTCCCGTCAATGGCGTCTTGCATGAGCTTCTGGTCGTTGCCCGCCGCGCCACTGCCAATCTGCTTGAGCACCAGGCGCCCGCCTGAGTCGGCGGAGATTCGTTCTGCGGCTTTGACGAGCGCGCGCCCGACGTGCGAGTCATGCGACAGCGCATGGCCTACCCGAATCTCCGCTGCTCCCGCCATCTGGGTCAAGGCAGCGCATGCCATGAGGCAAAGAGCGCGCAGTGCCATGAAGCTCCTGGGTGCAGTGCGGGGGGTGGTGGGTGAAACCTTCAAGTCCATAGTCGTCCTCCGTCAGGAATCCATGCACCCTCGTGCGGGCGCATTCTTGTGAAAGCGTCCGAATTGCATGCCACGGGCGTGACGCCAATACCACCAATGTGTCATGCATTAAGTTTTGTAATCTTAGGTTTGAAAAATGTACTATCCAGTCCGTGTTTTCCCTGGCAATGAATCGCTAGGCCATCACACCATTGCTGTGGTAGCAACCAATAAGTATCCAAACTGTTCATGCACGTGGAGTGGGCTGACGCGCGAACCTTTGCCAAGTCCGTGAACTGCGCAAGGCCAGGGAGCAGCGCAGTCAATTGCGAGCCGCATCCTCTTCATAACCAGGTGATCTAACCAATCGATTTTTCAATCGTTTGTGAACTTACGATTAGCCGATACAGTCGCCCCTCCTTTTTCTCCGAACCGCGCGGCAGCAGCCACCAGGGGGCCGCTGCCGCGCACTGCTTTCCATGATCGATTTACGGGGTATCACCCAAACCTATCCGGGCCCACAAGGCCCCGTCGAAGCCCTGCGCGGCATCGACCTTCACATCCAGCCGGGCGAAGTGTTCGGCATCATCGGCAAGAGCGGGGCGGGCAAGAGTTCGCTGGTGCGGGTCATCAACCTGCTCAATCGGCCCACCATGGGGCAGGTGATCGTGGGCGGGCGCGACCTCACGCAGCTCAGTGAGGCGCAGCTGCGCGAGGCCCGCCGCGAAATCGGCATGGTGTTCCAGCATTTCAACCTGCTGTCGTCGCGCACGGTGTTTGACAACGCCGCGCTGCCGCTGGAGCTGGCGGGCATGGGCAAGGCCGAAATCCGCGAACGTGTGAACCCGCTGCTTGAACTGGTGGGCCTGGCCCATCTGGCCGACCGCTACCCCGCCCAGATCAGCGGCGGGCAAAAGCAGCGTGTGGGCATTGCGCGCGCGCTGGCCAGCCGGCCCAAGGTGCTGCTCTCCGACGAAGCGACCTCGGCGCTGGATCCGGAAACGACCCGCTCCATCCTCGACCTGCTGCGTCAGGTGAACCGCGAGCTGGGCCTGACGGTGGTGCTCATCACCCACCAGATGCAGGTCATCAAGCAGGTGGCCGACCGCGTGGCCGTGATCGAGGCCGGACGCATCGTGGAGCAGGGCCGGGTGCTGGAGGTGTTCACCCGCCCGCAGCAAGCCATCACCAAGAGCCTGATCGACGAAATCCTCCCCCAGGAACTGCCCGCGAGCGTGCTCGACCATGTGCGCAAGCTCACCCGCCAGCTCGCCGCCGCGGCGCCCGGTCACGCCGGGCGGCTGCTGCAGCTGTCTTACTCGGGCGACAGCGCCTACCAGCCCATCCTGTCGCAGCTCATCCGCGAGTTTGGTGTGGACATGAGCATCCTGCACGGCCAGGTGGACGAGATCCAGGACGAGACCTTTGGCTCGCTGGCCGTGTACGCCAGCGGCGAACCCGCGCGCCTGCGCGGCGCGGTGGAGCACCTGCGCGCAGGAGGTGTGGACGTGCAAGAAATCACCATTGAAATCTGAGGGAGCCGCAAGCCATGTTCGACCATTTCACTCCGGCCATGCTGGATCTCTTTGCCTCCTCGTTGTGGGAGACGCTCATCATGGTGGGCATCTCCGGCATCGTGGGCGGCCTCATCGGTGTGCCGCTGGGCGTGTTCCTGCGCCTCACGGACCACGGGGGCGTGCTGCAAAACGGCCCCGTCAACAAGCTCGTGGGCTGGCTGGTGAACGCAGTGCGGTCCACGCCCTTCATCATCCTGCTGGTGGCCATCATTCCGCTCACCCGCTTCATCACGGGTTCGTCCATTGGCACCGCGGCGGCCGTGGTGCCGCTGACCATCGCCGCCGCCCCCTTTGTGGCGCGCCTGGTGGAGGCCGCCCTGCGCGAGGTGGACCATGGCCTGGTGGAGGCCGCCCAGGCCATGGGTGCCACCACCAGCCAGATTGTCTGGAAGGTGCTGCTGCCCGAGGCGCTGCCTGGCATCGTGGCAGGCCTGACCATCACTTTCGTGAGCCTCACCGGCTACTCGGCCATGGCCGGTGCCATTGGGGGCGGGGGCCTGGGTGACCTGGGCATCCGCTACGGCTACCAGCGTTTCCTGCCCGAGATCATGCTGGCCGTGGTGTTGGTGCTGATCTTCTTCGTCCAGGCCGTGCAGAGCCTGGGCGACTGGGCGGTGCGCAGGCTGAGCCATCGGTGATGGGTGAAGATTTGCTATATAAATAATAGCTTCTTGCGCTTTTAGGACAAGCGCCAGCGGTCATTTCGATGCCAATGGCTGGCCAGCCTCTGGACCTGCCACGTCTCAGCCCGGCACCCGGTAGTGGTAGCCGTAGGCTGTCGTGAAACCCATCGATTCATACAGCCGCAACGCCGGGGTGTTCTGCGCCCGCACCTGCAGGTAGGCACTGGTGGCGCCGGCCTCGGTCGCCCAGTGCAGCAGCGCCTGAACCAGCGCCCGCCCGCGCCCGCCGCCGCGGTGCGCGGGGGCCACGGCCAGGTCGTACAGGCCCACCGCACCGCGCTCCAGAACCGCCAGACCAAAACCCACTGCCTGGCCGTGCGCATCGTGCTGCAGTGCGAAGGCGGTGGGGTGGGCAATGGCCTGCAGCATGCTGCGGTGCAGAGCGCGGTGGTGCGCGGCCACGCCATTGGCGGTCGCAAAGCCCTCCAGCCAAGGGACTGACGCGCTGGTGCTGACGACCGTGCTTTGGTCGGCCGGTGACATGCCCGCCGTCAGCGGCCGGTGCAAGACCAGAGAGGGGTCGAAGTGCTGGTAACCCGCCTTCGCCAGCTCCTGGTCGGCCTCGGCCGGGGCCAGGGGCGAGATGCGGAACACCGCGGGCAGCCCGTGCCGCGCATACATCGCCCGGGCGGCCTCGTGCACCCCGGCAAAGGGCGCCTGGGCCACCAGCGCGTTCACTGAGTTCGCGCGCTTGGTATAGCCGCCCGACAAACGAAAAACCCAGCCTTGGTGGAACACCGTCTGGTGGGCGGGCCACGCGTTGAAGGCGCGCTCTTCCAGGGCAACCACCTGGGCGAGCGGGACGGTGGAGGCAGCGGTGGCTGTGCCAGCGGGCGAAGCAGCGGGTGAAGCAAGGGGACTCATCCCGCCGTTATAGCAACACCCGTCCGCGCAGGCTGCGGGCCCATCGGCTGGGTGCGGTGGTGGTGGTGTGGGCCCGGCGGCCCGGTTCAGCGCTTTCATTGATCTGCCTGCTGGCATTTGTACCGCCATCCGGTTAGCGTGTCGCAGCCGCACGCAGCGCTTGTTCGTTCCCGATTTTTTCGTTCCACCGCCCATGACGACCTTCATCTCACGCATTCCAGCCCTGGTGGCTGGCTCCCTGCTGGCCCTGCCGCTGCTTGCCGCTGACGCACAGGCCCCAGCCGCCTCTGCAGACTGGGCGCTCTCGCCCGATGGCGCTTATGTGCTGGACCTGCGCGCCGGGCTGGCCTGGCCGCGCTGCGTGGAAGGCATGCAGTGGAATGGAAAAACCTGCACGGGCAAGCCCTTGCTGCTCGACCGGTCTGAGGCCAACGCCCTGGCTTCCGAGCGCTGGAAGGCGGAAGGCGTGGGCTGGCGGCTGCCGCGCGTGCCCGAGCTGCAGCGCCTGATCGACAAGAGCCTGTCGCCGCCCGGACTGCACCCGGTGCTGTTCCCCGCTGCGCCGGGCCAATGGCATTGGTCAGCGACGTCCAATGTCAATGCGCTGAGCACCAACCAATACAACTACAACACCATCGCCCAGGGCCGCGCTGGCGACAGCGGACGCCAGGCCGCCATGCTCAACGGCTGGGCCGTGAATCTTTCCACCGGCGAGGCCCGCGGCGATGCGGCACGCACCAGCAAGCTGCCCGTGCGGCTGGTGCGGCCGCAGCCGGTGGAGGCTGTGGGCAAGTAGGCCGGTCTGGCCGCCTGGCATAGGGTCGTTGGCCCGTGGCTGCTGCGACAGCGCAATACTGTGTGTACATTGCATCGCCATACGCCTTTGTTGCGATTCCCCGGAGACACCCGCCATGAACCTGCCCCTGCATCCTCTGGACGCCGACCTGTTTGCCCGCGCACAACCGCTGCTGGACGACGAATGGCTGACCCGTGACCCAGACCTTGCCCCCGTGCTGCCCACCGTGCTGGCGCGCAATGTGGGGCAGGATTGGCACAAGGCGGGCACGTTTCGCCACCACCTGGTGGGCGTGACGCGCACGCTCACGGTGTGGCAGCAGCCGCGCGATGTGCGCCTGCTGGGGCTGCTGCACAGCGTGTATGGCAACGCGTTTGTGGACCTGGTGAAGTTCGACCCCGCCAAGGAGCGCGCCCGCGTGCGCGAGATTGCGGGCGAGTCGGCCGAGCACCTGGTCTACCTGTTCTGCACCCAGTCGCGCACGCAGTTTGTGCAAAAGGTGCTGGCCCACGCGCTGGAGGCCGACGGCAGCCTGGTGCTGCAAAAGGATGGGCAGGACC
>Ga0307408_100000755_pt1 | contig 26051 bp, 25 predicted proteins | sample 322Cmetagenome_FD_202116 | JGI IMG/M metagenome (GOLD analysis project Ga0307408, IMG submission 202116) | Maize rhizosphere microbial communities from greenhouse at UC Davis, California, United States - 322HYB-C-3 | ecosystem: Host-associated > Plants > Roots > Rhizosphere > Soil | place...
GCGCCAAAGGGGCGACCGGGATACGGCCACAGCTCGTGCTGGTAGGTTTTTTGCAGTGTTCCGCCATTCGATTTCGCGCCATTTTTTCTTCAGATCATCAATTGCCATAGGCGCCGAGTTTTTAACGCTGAGACCAATCGGTCAATGATTTATTTGAAAAATACCGTCACCCGCAAGGACAAACCAAAAGGCAAAGCCCAAAAGAAAAACCCCGGGCAGTTGAACCGACCGGGGTTGACGGCGGGCTTAATGCTCATGCCGTCGGGTTTCGCAAAAGAGAGATGAATCGTCTCCAGTGCGGTGGAAGCAAGTGATTGCTCCCAGATTTTCCGGGGTTGGCTACCCGGTTGGATGCCTGAATCAACAGGCAACTGCAGGTTAAACCTGGACCGCCTTGCAGGCAAGTCCATCTTTTCAATCACACGGACCAGTGTGATTGCCGCTGCCTTCACCGAATGCGGCGGAACCCGGAATCGCTCCAACAGTCCCACATCGGTCATCGAAAACCGCCTACAGCCGGACCCGCGATACGCTGATCCGGTATTTTTCACGGCGAATTTAACTTAGAGCTTGATCTCAAAAAGAGGCCGTAACTACCTTGATTCAGGCGGATTCCGCCCAGAATCAAGGTTTTTATTTGCTTATTTGATATAAGAAACAAATTCATTATTATTGACAGGTTATTTAACGACCCCATAGAATCCCGCCAGTCCCACAGAAACCTAGGGACAACCCGAATCTCCGCTGCCCCTTCATCAAAGAAGCTGGCAACGTCAAACAGGGGTCAACACCCACAAGGCATGCCTTGGTTTGATGGCGACCCAATCAAAGCCTGCTTGGCCCCCAAAGGGCCTGCAAGCGTAGAAAGGAGTGCTATGACAGCGCTAGGACAATTCGGCCTTGAGGCACACTTGAAAAGTGTACGCAGCAGTGTTTTAACCATTGCTGATGACATCGCCCAGGGCTTTTTCGAGATTACCCACAACAGCTTCGCCCTCCTGGGCCTGGCGGTTGTGTTCGCGGTGATCACCCTGACGGCCCGGCCCGACTTGCGTCAAGCCGGTGAATTCAAGCTCATGACCTGGCTGCAGCAGCGCCAGGAAGCGGCCATCGGTTTTACCGAGCCCGCCGCCATTGAGCGCGCCACCGCGTCCAACCCCAAGGACCTGCCGGTCCAGCAGGCGGCGGTGGCCTATTGGCTCAGCAAGAAATACGGCGTGGCGCCTGAACCCCTGAGCGTCCTTGTGGCTGAAGCTTTCGACATCGGCCAAAAAGCCAAGCTCGACCCCACCCTGATCCTGGCCATCATGGCTATTGAATCCGGCTTCAACCCGTTCGCGCAAAGCCCGGTGGGCGCCCAGGGCCTGATGCAGGTCATGACCAAGGTGCACCACGACAAATACGACAACTTCGGCGGCAAGCTGGCGGCTTTCGATCCGGTGACCAACCTGCGCGTCGGCGTCAAGGTGCTGCAGGAATGCATTGCCCGCGCTGGCTCCGTAGAAGGCGGTCTCAAATACTATGTGGGCGCAGCCAACATGGAAGACGATGGCGGTTATGCCAGCAAGGTGATGGGCGAGCATGCCCGCCTGCTCGCAGTGGTGGCGTCCGCCTCCAAACGCGGCAAGCCTTCGCCGTTCTTTGCCGAGCCCGGCGCCTCGCGCCCGGTTCCGGCCTCCATGCCCGGCAAGTCCGACACGCCGGCCGCCGATGGCAAGACACCTGAAAAAGTGGCCTTGCTTAGCCAGTCCTGATCCCTTGCGGGCTGGTTGACAGCCTTCCCCTCGCCGCAAAGCCGGGCTGCCGCCAAGCGCCCGGTTTTTTTTTTGCTTTCCGGACCCCGGGCAATGGAGATGCACGCAGCCGGTTTTTCGCGCCCTCAGGTACACTAGCCGGGTGCGCGACTGGCGATAGGCTCAAGGTTTCACAACTTCTGGAGCTGACGTGGGACACCACTGGGAAGCGCACCGCTGACAGCCGTTGGGCTTAAGCGTTCAGCCGTTCGCCTGGGCAGCCCTTGTTTCATTGAGAGCCACTCGCTCAGATGAATAGCAGGGACCACGTCTTAAAGGACTGCCATGTACCACCGCAACATCCTGGTCGAACAGACCGATCCCGAAATCTTCGCCGCCATCCAGGCTGAAAACGCCCGGCAGGAGCAGCACATCGAGCTGATCGCCAGCGAAAACTACGCCTCGCCCGCCGTCATGGCCGCACAGGGCTCGCAGCTCACCAACAAATATGCCGAAGGCTATCCCGGCCGCCGCTACTACGGCGGTTGCGAACACGTGGACGTGGCCGAGCAGCTCGCCATCGACCGCATCAAAGCCATCTTCGGCGCCGAAGCCGCCAACGTGCAGGCGCATTGCGGCGCATCGGCCAATGAAGCCGTGTTCCTGGCCTTCCTCAAGCCCGGCGACACCATCATGGGCATGAGCCTGGCCGAGGGCGGCCACCTGACGCACGGCATGGCCTTGAACATGAGCGGCAAGTGGTTCAATGTCGTCTCCTACGGCCTGAACGACAAGGAAGAAATCGACTACGACGCCATGGAGCGCAAGGCCCACGAAACCAAGCCCAAGCTGATCATCGCGGGCGCCTCGGCCTACAGCCTGCGCATCGACTTCGAACGCTTCGCCAAGGTGGCCAAGGCTGTCGGCGCCATCTTCATGGTCGACATCGCCCACTACGCCGGTCTGGTGGCCGCGGGCGTCTATCCCAACCCGGTGCCGCATGCCGACATCGTCACCTCGACAACGCACAAAAGCCTGCGCGGCCCGCGCGGCGGCATCATCCTGATGAAGGCCGAGCATGAAAAAGCCATCAACAGCGCGATCTTCCCGGGCCTGCAGGGCGGCCCGCTGATGCACGTGATCGCGGCCAAGGCCGTGGCCTTCAAGGAGGCCATGAGCCCCGAGTTCAAGGCCTACCAGCAGCAGGTTGTGAAGAACGCGCAGATCGTCGCCGAAACCCTGACGCAGCGCGGCCTGCGCATCGTCAGCGGCCGTACTGAAAGCCACGTGATGCTGGTCGACCTGCGCGCCAAGGGCATCACCGGCAAGGAAGCCGAAGCGGTGCTGGGCAGCGCCCACATGACCATCAACAAGAACGCCATCCCCAACGACCCCGAAAAGCCGATGGTGACCAGCGGCGTGCGCATTGGCACCCCCGCCATGACCACCCGCGGCTTCAAGGACGAAGAGGCCCGTGCCACGGCCAACCTGATCGCCGACGTGCTCGACAATCCGCGCGACGCGGCCACCCTGGAAGCGGTCCGCACCAAGGTTCACGCCCTGACCAGCCGCTTCCCCGTGTATCGCTGATCGCGATGGAGCGGCGCAGGCACTATGATTTCAATAGCACCCCCGCCGCTCTCCATGGTTCCAGGGGGGCTAAGGACCAAGTGATGGATTTGATTTCAGGCCAACACCCATGAAATGCCCTTTTTGCGGCCACCTTGAAACCCAGGTTGTGGAAACCCGGGTCGCCGAGGACGCCGACTTCATACGCCGCCGCCGCCAGTGCGGCGCATGTGAAAAGCGCTTCACCACCTACGAGCGGCCCGACGTCACCTTCCCGTCCATCGTCAAGAAGGACGGCAGGCGCATCGAGTACAAGCGCAGCAAGATCCTGGGCTCCATGAACCTGGCGCTGCGCAAGCGGCCCGTCAGCACCGAGCAGATCGACTCGGCCATCGAGCGCATCGAGGAAAAGCTGCTGAGCCTGGGAGTGCGTGAAGTCGCCTCCAACCGCCTGGGCGAACTGGTCATGCGTGAACTCAAGAAGCTCGACAAGGTAGCCTATGTGCGCTTTGCGAGCGTCTACCGCAGTTTTGAGGACATCGACGAGTTCAAAACCCTGGTTGACGAGGTCAGGCGCTAGGAAGCTGTTCACCGTGTCCGGACGAAGCCGGACGCCCTGACCGTTCGTCACGCTAGCCTGACCGGGCGTCGAATACCGGAGGCGGGAGCGCCGGTGCATGCTCACAATTGCGCATGTCCGAAAATCCAACGATCACCGGCCCTGCTGTTCCCCGCCCATCAGCCTCCCTGGGGGTGCGACCGCTTCAGCATGGATTTACATTGATTGAGGTGCTGGTCGTGGTGGCCATCATTGGGATTTTGGCGACCCTCGCGGCGCCATCCTTCCTGGGCCTGCTCGCCAACGCGTCCGTAACCCGAGCCACCAACGGCTTTCTCTCCGATACCCGTTACGCCCGCGGCGAAGCCATGCGGCGCGGGAAAAGCGTGACGATTTGCAGGACCGCCGACTCGACCGCGGCAGCTCCGGCATGCTCCACAGGCGATGGCGCGGCTGTCGGCGGCTGGATGCAGGGGTGGGTGGTGTTCCTGGACAGCAACAGCAACGGCACATTCGACGCCGCAACCGACATTGTGTTGCGCGCGCAGGAACCCATGGCTGGCATCAGCGACTTTTTCGCCGTCGCAGCCACCACCCCCTCGGCCGTCAGCACCGGCAACCGCATCATTTATGACGCCACGGGCCGCGCCATCGGCCAGTCGGGCCGCTGGCTGGTGCATGCCTCTGGCTCATTCGCCACCAACGGTTCCTACACCCGCACCCTGTGCATGAATTCAGTGGGCCGGGTCAAGGTCCAGACGGGGGATGTCGCATGCTAGGCTCGACCCGAAACCCACATGCTTCGCGCAACCGGCAGCGCGGCTCGTCGTTGCTGGAGGTGCTCATTTCCATACTGCTCATGTCTTTCGGCATGCTGGCACTCGCCGGTATGCAGGCCTACTCGGTCGCAGCGCAGAAGAACGCGGCCAATCGCGCCATCGCAAGCGCCCTGGCCACCGAACTGGCGGAAGTGATCAGGCTGAACCCGGCCGGTCTCTCCGCCGGGAACTACGACGTGTCAATGATGACCACGGGCAGCCCTCCCGCCCTCGCGCCCTGCACCTTTCCGAATTGCACCACTCCTGCAGCGCTGGCCGCTGCGGACCTGACCGCTTTCCAGAGCCGGGTCCGTTCGCTGCTGCCCCTGGGTGGAGTCGAGGTGACCCGTCCCGGCGCGAGCGCCACACAGGCCAACATCTGGATTCTTTGGGAAGAAGCCGGCGTGCTGGACAACACTCGCAAGGTCAGTGGTGTGGATCAATCGGCGGAGCTGACATCCGACAACTGCTCGGCCACCGCCAAAGCCCTGCCCACGCTGCCACGCTGCTTTTACATGAAGGTACAGTTATGACTTCGCCCGCAAAAGTCCGCGTGCAGCAGCGTCCCAGCCTGTCCGCGCCAAAGTCCAAAGGAAGGCGGCAGTCGGGCTTCACCCTGATCGAGCTGCTGATCTCCATGACCTTGGGCATGGTGATCATCGGCGCGCTGGTCGTCATGTACCTCTCCGGCAGCACAGCCACCCGCAATGCGCAGGCCCAAGGCCAGATGAATGAAGACGCCCAGATGGCGCTCAGCGTCTTCACCCAGGAGTTGCGCCAGGCGGGATATAACCCCACGCGCACCGGCGGCGTCAAAAATGACCTGGGCCAGGGTGGCTGGAATCTTTACGCCTGCAATACAGGGTTCACGGACGCGACTGTGGCCAATATAAGTGCCCTCACTTGCGCGGCCAGCGGCGGCTTCGGCCTGGCTGTGGCCTACGAGGGAGACCTCAACACCGGTAAAAACACCAGCGGTGGCCTGCCCATGGACTGCATAGGCAACGGCGTGGCGGCCGCCGGCGCGGGTGGGTACTACGTTATGCAGTCACGCATCGCCATCACCAACAACACGCTGACCTGCCGCGGCAGCGGCAATCTCGCGCAATCGCAGGTGCTGGCCGAAAACATTGAAAGCGCGACGGTGAATTTCGCGGTGACCGAACCCGGGGTTCCCAACAGCCAGAATGTGCGTGGCTACCTGAGCGCCTCCGGCATCATTGCCCCCACGGACGCGGGCCTGGCGGCACTTCCCATGCTGGACCGCTGGAACAAGGTGGTCGCGGCACAGGTCTGCGTGGTGGTCAGGAGCGAAAACGCCGTGCTGGGAGACCTGGGCACATCCGCCACCAAGCCCAGCTATCAAAACTGCGCCGGCGCCGATATCGACATCACCGATGGCAGGCTGCGCCGCGCCTATCGCACCACAGTGCTGCTGCGCAATCACGGAGTAGGTTATGTCAATCCCTGAATCACATCAAACCATGAAGCTGCATGCGCAGCAGGGCGTTGTGCTGATAGTGGCCCTCATCATGCTGATGATTCTGTCGGTGCTGGCCAGCATCTCCATCCGCGGCGCCTCGTCGAGCGAGCAGGTGGCCAACCAGAGTCGCCAGCAGGCGCTGGCGCGGCAAACGGCCGAAACGGCCTTGCGTTACTGCGAGCAGCAGGTGCAGCTCTATGCAGCCAATCCGGCCACAGGTTTCGCACCTGAAGCAGCCCCTGTGGGGGCAGGCACACCGTACGGCTGGGAAACCATGGCCAACTGGGACACCTTGGCACCCACAGCCAATCTCAAGACGGTCGCGGTCACTTCGGCCGGGGATGCCGGGACCGCCATTTACTTTGCCCGCTCGCCCGAGTGCATGGCGCAATACCTGACCCCCGCCGACACCAAGGTTTTTGTCACAACGGCCAGAGGCTTTGGCCCTGAAGTCGGCGCAAAAGACGGAAGCGCACCCAAGGGCACCGAGGTGTGGCTTCAATCCGTAATCACCATGAAATGATGCTCCATGAGAGCATGAAAGGCTTGGCCATGAAATTTTCCTTTTTGCGCAATGTCGCGCTTTACGCGGCCGCGCTGGTCGTGGCGGACAGCTCATTTGCGGTCGTCGCGCAGGAACCGCTGCTGTCCAAAACCGTGAACGTCAGGCCCAACATCGCGCTAGTGCTGGATACCTCGGGCTCAATGGACTGGGAATGTGTTTATGCCAAGCACGTCAGCAGTGCATTGGTCAATGAATCACCCAATTCCACCAGCATACCGGGCTTCCATGTGGACTGCATCAGCAGCGCCGACCCCCGCCAAAGCTCCCCCGTCAACAACCTGCTGTTTTACAACCCCAAGAAGGTCTACGCACCGGGTTATGTCGGAGGCGTTCTTCAGGGCAACGCGACCGTGGACAATTCGTCCGTTGTGACCATGTACCTGCCAAAAACAGGTGTTAATCCCGCAACGTTTACATCGTCCAATGACCTTAAGAACACAGGGAATTACGACAGCTACCAGGTCACGACAAGCAACTTCAAAAAGAACGGAGCCAATACTTCCGGCAACAGCAATCCCTTTGGCCCGCACGGCGGCACCCGCACTGACTGCGCCGGCACCACCTGTACGTTCGCCGAAGAACGGCAGAACATTGCCAACTGGCGCGCCTACCACATCGACCGCATCAAGTCGGCAAAAACGGGGCTTTCGGCGGCTTTTACCAGCCAGGCCGACAATTTCCGCCTGGCCTATGGCGACATCAACGGTACGCCCAACACCATGACCGATTTCGGCGTGGCCAAAACTGCTTTTTACAGCTGGCTGGACGCGCGCGTGCCCAACGGCGGCACGCCGCTGCGCGGCGCACTGGACCGCGCTGGCAAGTACTACCAGAACAATGCCAACAACGGACCATGGGGCTCCAAGCCCTGGGCGCCTCCCGCCGGCGAAACGTCGGCCAGCCACCTCTCCTGCCGCCGTTCCTATGCCATGCTGATCACCGACGGTTTTTACACTGATGGCGCACCAGGAGGCGTAGGCGATGTCGACAGCACCCTGGGCACCAAGTACACCCATGCTCTGGACTCGACCAAAACCTATCAGTACAAGCCGGGCGACAAAACCGACGTCCGCAACCGAGGCAAATCGGACAAGACGACCGGCGCCAGCGGCACCGCCGACACGCTGGCCGACATCGCCCTGAAATATTGGGCCACTGACCTGCGCGGGGACCTCCCGAACGACAACGGCACCGGCGACCCCTCCGCTCCCCCGTTCTGGCAGAACATGACCAGCTATATGGTCAGCTTCGGCGCCCCCGGCAAGATGACCGACGCCGAAGTGGCCAGCGCCAAGCTCGGCAACCTGGCCTGGGCCACGCCGGTGCTCAATACCGTGACGACGATCGACGACATGCGCCATGCGGCCCACAACGGCGGTGGAGACTTCCTCACGGTGACCGATGCGCAACAGTTCGCGACCGACCTGGGCAACGTCATCGGCAGTATCGCCAGCCAGCAGTTCTCGCAAGCCGGTGTGGCGGCATCCGCCGTGACACTGACTGCGGGCACCAAGAAGTTCGTGCCCTACTACACCAGCGGAACCTGGTGGGGCAATGTGCAGATGGTCAACCTGACCGCCAACGGCGACAGCGCCGGCGTGGCATGGCAGGTCATCGCCACCGACGGCAACGGCCAGCCGACGGGTGTCACCACGCTGCCCGCGCCAGCCTCCCGCAACATCGTCGTCTGGACCGACGCGGCGAAGCAAGGGCTGGCCTTCACCTACGCCAACATCACTACGGCGGCCAACAGCCTCAAGGGCACCAACACCAACATGCAGATGAGCAATGCGGTGACCTCGGATATGGTGGATTACCTGCGCGGCGTGCGCACCAAGGAAGGCGCGGGCATGAGAAAACGGCCGGCGGTGCTGGGCGACATCGTCAACTCCACCCCTGCCTTCCTCAAGAACAACACGAATCCGCAATATGAGAAGCTTCCGGCCTCTACCCCGGGCCTGACCACTTATGCCGCCTATATGGCCAGCAAGGCAGCTCGCCCCGAAGGCGTACTGTTTGTGGGCGCCAACGACGGCATGCTGCATGCCTTCGGCGAAGGCAACGGCGCCGCCGTCGGCGGCCGCGAACTCTTTGCCTATATACCCCGGTCCGTGCTCGGGAAGCTGGAAGCCCTGACCGACACCGGCTATACCTATGCCCACACCTATTCGGTGGACGGCCCACTGACCGAAGTCGATGCCTATCTGACCACCCCCAACCTGACCGGCGGCGGCACCTCCACGGGATGGCGCAACCTGGTCATAGGCACGACCGGCGCCGGCGCCAAGTCTGTTTTTGCGCTGAATGCCACCGACCCCATCAACATGAATGGCAAAGCCGTTCTGTGGGAACTCAACCCGGATCCGGCGTTTCCCGTGATGCCCGGCAATTCCACAACCTCATTTGCAGAGCTGGGCAATGTGCTGAGCACCCCGCAAAGCGGCATCACCGTCAGCGGCGACTGGGTAACCGTGTTCGGCAACGGCTATGACAGCAAATCGGGAAAAGCCAGCCTCTTCATCGTCGAAACCGGCACCGGCAAGCTGCTCAAGGAAATCAAGACCGACAACACGCTGGCCAACGGCCTTGGCGGCGTGCGCCTGGTCTACAACGACAAGCAGCAGATCATTGGCGCCTATGCCGGTGACCTGCAGGGCCGGCTGTGGAAGTTCGACCTGAGCGGCGCTACCTCGTCCACCTGGGGCCTCGGCAACGGCGGCGTCGCGCTGTTCACGGCGCTGAGCGGTGCCACGCCCTTGCCCATCACCGCCCAGCCAGCCGTTGTTGCACGAACCGACCAGCCCAGCTACCTGCCCAGCTACCTGGTGTCCGTAGCGACGGGCAAGCTGTTTGAAGCCGGCGATCCGGCTGTTACAACCCCTGTGCAGGCCGCCTACGGCCTGTGGGACCGGAAGCCATTCGGCTCGACCGGCGCCGACACCATCTCTGAAGCCCAGCTGGAGCTCCTCAAGGCCACGGCCGTCACGGTCGGCATAGATCCCAGCACGGGCAACACCATCAATGGCGGCGGCCTCACGGGTTTCTACACGGTGGGCTTCGACAACCCGGCGGTCACCAGCATGAACTGGACCTCACGGCGCGGATGGAAACTGCCCCTCAATGTGTTCACCGGCCAGCGTGACATCTATCCGCTCCAGATCCAGGGCGATGTCGTGAAGATCGACACGGTCGCGCCCCAGGCCAGCTCATCGAGCTGCCAGGCATCCACGAGCAATGCCTTGAGCTTCTACATCAACCCCCTGACAGCCGCCTGCCGGTCCGGCGGTACGCTGGACACCAATGCCGACGGCAATATCGACGGCAGCGACGCCAATGTGTGCGCCTATACCTCGCTGGCCGACGGTACGGACGTGGTCCTGACCATCCTCAACTCCATGGGCGAAGAAACCGGTGTGAAGGACGTGCAGAACTCCAGCGGTCATATCAAGGTCCGTACCGGCAACCCACCCCCACCGCAAGACTGCACCAACCCGGCCTACGCAGTAGCCCATGTGTCGGAATGCGGTAGCTGCGCAGATGCGGCTTATGCCGCGGCACATGAAAGCGAATGCACGACGGCCAACTGCAGCAGCGCCGCCTACCGCGCGGCCCACCCCGGCGCCTGCCCTGGCTCGGTCCTGAACCGTTCGTGGCGCCAGCTGTTCCCTCGCGCCAACTGAGCTTGAAAATCGCTGCTTTTACAAAGAGAATCACCTCATGATGTCCATATCGAAGAAAAACAGCGGATCGGCGGGCTTTACGCTCATCGAGCTCATGATCGTCGTGGCAATTGTCGGCCTGCTGGCCGCGATCGCCCTGCCGTCCTACCAGAGCTACATCGCCCGCGGCAACCGCGCTGCGGCGCGCGCGCAGCTCTCGCAAGCCGCCCAGTACATGCAGCGGTTCTACGCGGCCAACGACCGCTACGACGCAGACCGCACAGGCTCCCAAACCATCTGGGCCACCATGCCCCCCGCCTTGATGAGGGCGCCCGCCGAGGGCACCCAGCTCTATGAGATCTCCAACACCGGCGCCAATCCCAGCACCGCCACCCAGAGCACATTCACGCTTATCATGCGTCCTTTGAGCACAGGCACCATGGCCAATGACAAGTGCGGCGGCTTTACCCTGACGCAAGCCGGCGCCAAAGGCATCACGGCCGCTTCCCCAACCGCCGCATTAATTGCGGAATGCTGGCGTTAAAACAAGGCCCCGTCCGCCAGGTGGCCGCAGCAGGAAACAATGCAGCAGCCCACCTCCACAACCTCTCACCCTGACTTCATCCAGGCGGCCTTGCGGGCCGCCGCCGGCGCGCCCAGCAGCGCGGCCCCCAATCCGCGCGTTGGCTGCGTCCTGGTATCCAAGGATGGCCGCACCCTGGGCATAGGCCACACGCAGCAGGCCGGCGGCCCTCACGCGGAAATCATGGCCCTGCGGGATGCAGCGGCCCAAGGCCATCCAACCCAGGGCGCAACCGCCTACGTCACGCTGGAGCCCTGCTCCCACCATGGCCGCACGGGCCCCTGCTGTGACGCCCTGATTGCCGCGGGCATAAAAAAAGTGGTCGCCTCCATGGCGGACCCCAACCCGCTGGTGGCCGGCCAGGGCTTTGAGCGCCTGCGCGCAGCGGGCGTTGAGGTAGAGGTAGGTGAAGGAGCGGAAGCGGCCAGGGAACTGAACATCGGCTTCTTCAGCCGCATGGTCCGCAAGACGCCCTGGGTGCGCATGAAGATCGCCGCATCGCTGGACGGCGCCACCGCGCTGGCCAACGGCCAGAGCCAATGGATCACCTCGCCCGAGGCACGGGCGGACGGCCATGCCTGGCGCGCGCGGTCCAGCGCCGTTCTGACAGGCATAGGCACGGTGCTGCAGGACAACCCCCGGCTCGACGTGCGGCTCGTGGACACGCCCAGGCAGCCCTTTCGTGTGATCGTCGACAGCCTGCTGCAGACACCATTGGATGCGAAGATCTTCGAGGCAGGCGGGCCCGTCTGGATTTACACGGCGGTTCAGGGCGCTGCGCAAGAGGCCGCCTTGGCAGCAAGGGGCGCCACCATCACCTGCCTGCCGGATCCCCGCGGAAAAGTCGACCTGGCGGCCATCATGAAAGACCTGGCGCGCCGCGAAATCAACGACCTGCATGTCGAGGCCGGCAGCAAGCTCAACGGTTCCCTGATCCGCGAAGGGCTGGTCGACGAGTTTCTGGTCTATCTCGCACCCAAGCTGCTGGGCCCCGGCATGGGCATGGCCTCCCTGGGGCCGCTGGCGCAGCTTTCCGATGCGGTGCCGCTGCAATTCCAGGATGTCGAAAAAGTCGGCCCCGACCTGCGTGTGCTGGCCCGCGGTGTGGGCCGGGACCGGTTTTAGGGCCTGTTAACAGCTCCCAGCCCCATTTCATGCGGGTCCGACCGCTGCTGGGCCGCTTTTACACGCCAATAGTGCCCCTTCCCCACGCCCCGGCCGGATTCCCTGCGAAAATGACGCATGTTTACCGGAATCATTACCGGCGTGGGGCGCATCGTCGCCATCCATAGCCTGGGGAGCTCTTCAGATCACGGCAAGCGGCTCACCATCGAGACGCCTGCGGGTTACCTGGACGACGTGGGCCTGGGCGACAGCATCGCCCTCAACGGCGCCTGCATGACAGCCACCTCGCTGGACCTTCCCCTCAACCGCTTCACCATCGACATTTCCGCCGAATCCCTGGCCAAAACTACGGGCCTGGCCGAAACCGGCCCCATCAACCTCGAAAAAGCCCTGCGCGCCCATGACCGCCTGGGCGGCCACATTGTCTCCGGCCACGTGGACGGCATAGGCCGCGTCACCCATTTCGCCGAGGTCGGCGAAAGCTGGGAGCTGCGCATACTGGCCCCGCGCGAGCTCGGCAAATACCTGGCCTACAAGGGCTCCATCACCGTCAACGGCGTGAGCCTGACGGTCAACCGCGTCACCGACCAGGCCGAAGGCACGGAGCTCAGCATCAACCTGATCCCGCACACCGTGCAGAATACCGCCCTGGGCCAGCTGGCCGCGGGCTCCCACGTCAACCTTGAAATCGACCTGATCGCGCGCTACGTCGAGCGCATGCTGGGCGACACCCACAACAACGTCCTGAAAAAGCCCTGAACATGAGCACTGCCATTTCCCCTGTTGAAGACATCGTCGCCGACATGCGCGCCGGCCGCATGGTCATCCTGATCGACGAGGAAGACCGTGAAAACGAAGGCGACCTGGTGCTGGCGGCCGACCACGTCACACCCGAGGCCATCAACTTCATGGCGCGCTTCGGCCGCGGCCTGATCTGCCTGACCCTGACCCGCGAGCGCTGCGAACTGCTGCAACTGCCGCCCATGGCTACGCGCAACGGCACCAAGCACTCCACGGCGTTCACCGTTTCCATCGAAGCCGCCGAGGGCGTGACCACCGGCATCTCCGCCGCCGACCGCGCCCGCACCGTGCAGGCTGCCGTCGCGAAAAATGCCAAGGTCAGCGACCTGGTGCAGCCCGGCCACATCTTCCCGCTGCAGGCGGTGGACGGCGGCGTGCTGATGCGCGCCGGCCACACCGAGGCCGGCTGCGACCTGGCCGGCATGGCGGGCTGCTCCCCGGCCGCCGTGATCTGCGAGATCATGAAGGACGACGGCACCATGGCCCGCCTGCCCGACTTGCTGGTCTTCGCGGCCGAGCACGGCTTGAAGATAGGCACCATTGCCGACCTGATCGAGCACCGCAGCCGCAACGACTCCCTGGTCGAGAAAATCGGCTGCCGCACGCTGCAGACCGCCTTCGGCGAGTTCACCGCCCATGCCTTTCGCGACAAACCCAGCCAGGGCCTGCACCTGGCGCTCGTCAAGGGCGAATGGTCACCCAGCGACGTCGTGGCCGCGCGTGTGCACGAGCCGCTGTCGGTGCTCGACGTACTGGAAACCGGCCGCCCCATGCACTCCTGGAGCCTGGACCAGAGCCTCAAATACATCGCCGATGAAGGCCGTGGCGTGGCCGTGCTGCTCAACTGCGGCGAAAGCGCCGCGCAGCTGCTGGCCCAGTTTGAAGGCACGGCGCGCGCCAGCCAGGCGCCCGAGCGCGGCCGCATGGACCTGCGCACCTACGGCGTGGGCGCGCAGATCCTGCGCGAATGCGGCGTGCACCGCATGAACCTCATGGGCAATCCGCGCCGCATGCCCAGCATGACAGGCTACGGCCTGGAGATCGTGGGCTACATCACCCGGGACTGACCTCCGTGTCACTCCACCAACCAAGAAATCAATCAAAAGGGAACCATCGTGTTTGGAGCAGAAAAAGGAACGGCCGACAAACTGGACGGCAGGAAACTTTCCATAGGCATCGTCCAGGCGCGCTTCAATGAAAGCGTCACCAACACCCTGGCCGAGGCCTGCAAGCACGAGCTTGCCGCGCTGGGCGTGCAGGAAGACAACATCAAGCACGTCAAAGTCCCCGGCGCGCTGGAAGTGCCCTGCGCGCTGCAGGCGCTGGCTGAAAGCGACAGGTACGACGCGCTGATCGCCCTGGGCTGCATCATCCGCGGCGAGACCTACCACTTCGAACTGGTCGCCAACGAAAGCGGCGCCGCCGTCACGCGCCTGGCGCTGGACTACCAGCTGCCCATCGCCAACGCCATCCTGACGACCGAGAACCTCGCGCAGGCCCAGGCCCGCCAGGTGGAGAAGGGGCAGGACGCGGCACGCGTTGCCGTTGAAATGGCCAACCTGATCAATGAAATTTCCTGAGCCTCGTCTGCCAGGCGTCGCCTCTACCCCTCAACTGACCCGCATTTTTCATGGCTGAACCCATCATCAAACCCAAGCGCCCGCCGCAGACCCGCACCGGCCTGACCGATACCGGCGTCAAAAAAGCAGCCGACAAATCAGCACGCACGCGTGCGCGCGAATTCGCGCTGCAGGCCCTTTACCAACACCTGGTGGGCCGCAACGAAGCGGACTCCATCGACGCCTTCACCCGTGACCTCGCGGGTTTTCACAAGGCCGATTCGGCCCACTACGACGCGCTGCTGCACGGCTGCATCGCCGACGCGAAAACGCTGGATGCCGGCATCATTTCCCTGCTGGATCGGCCCCTGGCCGAAATCTCGCCCATCGAACACGCGGTGCTCTGGATTGGCGCCTATGAATTCACCCACTGCCTGGACGTGCCCTGGCGCGTCGTGATCAACGAATGTATCGAACTGGCCAAGGCCTTCGGCGGCACCGACGGCCATAAATACGTCAACGGCGTACTCAACAAGATGGCGCCCACCCTTCGCGCGGCCGAAGTGGCTTCCGACAAAGCCCGGCAATCCGCGAAGTGAAGGGCCTGCCGTGAAGATCGCCCGGCGGGCTCAACGCATTGAGCCGTTTTATGTCATGGAGGTCGCCAAGGCGGCCTCGGCGCTGGCGCAGGAGTTCGCCCACAGCGACCGGCCCATGATCTTCCTGAACATCGGCGAACCCGACTTCACCGCACCGCCCCTGGTGCAGGAGGCCGCGGCCCGCGCAATTTCGCAGGGCAACACCCAATACACCCAGGCCACCGGCCTGCCGGCGCTGCGCGAACGCATCAGCGGCTGGTATGCCTCGCGCTTTGGCGCCGACGTGGCCCCCGGCCGCATCGTCATCACCGCCGGCGCTTCGGCCGCGCTGCAGCTGGCCTGCCTGGCATTGATCGAGGCCGGCGACGAAATCCTGATGCCCGACCCCAGCTACCCCTGCAACCGGCATTTCGTCAGCGCCGCCGAAGGCAATGCGGTGCTGGTGCCGACCACGGCGGATGAGCGCTTCCAGCTCACCCGCGAGAAGGTCGAGGCCGCCTGGAACGATCACACGCGCGGTGTGCTGCTGGCCTCGCCCTCCAACCCGACCGGCACCTCAATTGCACCCGAAGAGTTGCAGCGCATTCACGAGTTCGTGCACGGCCGCGGCGGCATCACGCTGATCGATGAAATTTACCTGGGCCTGAGCTATGAAGAGCACTTCGGCCACTCGGCCCTGGCCATGCCGGGCGAGCTGGGCCAGAGCGTCATCAGCATCAACAGCTTCAGCAAATACTTCAACATGACGGGCTGGCGCCTGGGCTGGCTGGTGGTGCCCGAGGGGCTGGCGCCCGTGGTTGAGCGCATTGCGCAAAACCTGTTCATCTGCCCCAGCACCGTGGCCCAGCATGCGGCGCTGGCCTGCTTTGAACCCGAAAGCCTTCAGGAGTACGAGCGGCGCCGTGCCGAATTCAAGGCGCGCCGCGACTATTTCATTCCTGAATTGAACCGCCTGGGCCTCACGGTTCCGGTCATGCCCGACGGCGCGTTTTACGCCTATGCCGATTGCATGCAGGCCGCCGCGCGCCTGGGTGTCAGCGGCAGCTGGGACTTCGCGTTCGAGCTCATGAAGCGCGCCCACCTCGCCGTCACGCCGGGCCGCGATTTCGGCTATGTCGCGCCTGAGCAGTTCATCCGATTTTCCACGGCCAACTCCATGGCGCAGTTGCATGAAGCCGTGGCCCGGCTCAAGGCGGTTCTGGCATGAGCGCAGGTGCGCGCGTGTTCACCTGGCCCTTGCGGGTCTATTGGGAAGACACAGACGCGGGCGGCATTGTTTTTTACGCAAACTACCTGAAATTTTTTGAACGTTCGCGCACCGAATGGCTCAGATCACTCGGTATTGAACAACAGCGCTTGCGGGAAAGCACGGGCGGAATCTTTGTGGTGGCGGAAACCAGCATACGCTACCATCGTTCCGCCCGGCTGGACGATGAACTGATTGTTACGGCAAGCCTGGTCGAAGCCGGCCGCGCGTCCATGATAATCAGCCAGCAGGCGCTATTAAAAACAGAGCAGCCACAAGGGCAAGCCATGCCACTGCTTTGTGAAGGAACCATCAGGATCGGCTGGGTCGATGCAGCAAGCCTTCAGCCACGGCGCATCCCGGCTTCCATTCTTGACAGTTTAAAAACTTGAAACACGATACGGCCACAACATGAACCAAGACCTGTCCATCGTCAGCCTCATCCTCAATGCCAGCTGGGTCGTGCAGGCCGTCGTGGCACTGCTGGTCGGCGTGTCCATCGCCAGCTGGGCCGCGATCTTCCGCAAGATCGTCGCGCTCAAGAAAGTGCAGAAGCTCAACGGCGAATTCGACCGCGAGTTCTGGTCGGGCACCAGCCTGAACGACCTCTTCGCAGGCGCCGCGCAAAACGCCAAGCATGCGGGCCCCATGGAGCGGATTTTCGCCAGCGGCATGCGCGAATACCAGAAGCTGCGCGAACGCCACATCACCGACCCCGGCACACTGCTGGACGGCGCGCGCCGCGCCATGCGCGCCAGCTACCAGCGCGAGCTCGATGCCATTGAGGCCAACCTGTCCTTCCTGGCCACGGTTGGCTCGGTGTCGCCCTATGTGGGCCTGTTCGGCACCGTCTGGGGCATCATGCACGCCTTCACCGGCCTGGCGGCCCTGGAGCAGGTCACGCTGGCCACGGTGGCGCCCGGCATTGCCGAGGCCCTGGTCGCCACGGCCATCGGCCTGTTCGCAGCCATCCCGGCCGTCATCGCCTACAACCGCTTCTCGCACGACATTGACCGCATCGCCAACCGGCTGGAGACCTTCATCGAAGAGTTCTCCAACATCCTGCAGCGCAACCTGGGCGCGCAATCGCCCTCCGGACACTAGGCCGGCAAGGAGGAGACCGCCATGCCAGCAGTCATTTCCCGCCGCGGCCGAGGCCGGCGCACCATCAGCGAAATCAACATGGTGCCCTTTATCGACGTCATGCTGGTGCTGCTCATCATCTTCATGGTGACGGCGCCGCTGATCACGCCCAGCATGATCGCGCTGCCCAAGGTGGGCCGGGCGCCCAGCCAGCCGCAGAACCCGGTGCAGATCCAGATCAGCAAGGACGAAGCCGTGCTCATCAAGATCAAGACCGACAGCGTGCCCAGCAATGTGCGCAATGTCGCCGCCGACATCGCCCGGCTGCAGCCGGGCGTGAAGGCCGAGGGTGCGCAGGCCGTGCCGGTGGTCATCAGCGCCGACAAGTCCATCAAATACGAAACCGTGGTCCAGGTCATGGACAACCTGCAAAAAGCCGGTGTGTCACGCGTGGGCCTGTCGGTGCAGACCGGCGGCAAGTAAGCCGTCAGGCCATCCGCAACCCGCCATGCCCAGCGCAGCAGACCGGCTCGATTTCCTCCCGCCCCGAGATGGCGGGTCGGGCCGCGCATTTGCGCTGGCGCTGCTTGCGCACGCCTTGCTGATCATCGCCCTCACCTGGGGCCTCAACTGGAAACGCGGCACGCCGGACGTCGCCTTCCAGGCAGAGCTGTGGTCCAACATGCCTCCGGTGGAAGCGGCGCCCAAACCGGTGGAAACGCCCACGCCACCACCCCCTCCGCCAACGCCACCCACCCCGGAAGTCAAAACGCCCCCGCCGCCGCCCGCACCCAAGGTCGATATCGCCCTGGAGCAGGAGAAGAAACGTAAACAGCTGCAGGAACAAAAGGAAGCGGAAGCCGAGCGCCTGAAGGAAAAGCAGAAGGCCGAACTCCAGGCCAAAAAAGACAAAGAGGCCGAGAAGCAAAAGGCCGCCGAAAAGAAAGCCAAGGAAGAGCTGGCCAAACGCAAGGCGGCCGAAGACGCCAAAAAGCTCGAAGCCCAAAAGGACGCCAAGGACGCCGCGCAGCAAAAGGCCGCCCAGGCCGCCGCGGAGAAACAGCGCCAGGAAAACCTGCGCCGCATCACCGGCTTGGCCGGCGCAACGGGCGATGCGGAATCCAAGGGCACGGCGCAAAAATCAAGTGGCGGCTCTGCGACCTACGGCGCGATCCTCAGGGCGGCGATCAAGCCCAACGTGGTGTTTGCCCAGGAAGTGGACGGCAATCCATCCACCAAGATCGAAGTACGCGTGACGCTGGACGGCACCGTCATCAGCCAGCGCATCGTTCAATCCAGCGGCAACAAGGCCTGGGATGAGGCGGCTATCAACGCCATCATTCGTACCCGGGTCATGCCCAAGGATGTCGACGGCCGGATTCCCGACACCATCCTGATCGTGGACATGCGCGCCAAGAACTACTGACCACCGGCTCGGCCAAGCCGGGCCCGTATCACTCGTAAACGATCTGCACCAGCCCCCTGTCGGCCTGCGCCATCCAGCTGGCCAGCGCCGCATCGGTCGGGAAGAACCTGGCGGCCTCGCCGAGGTGCAACTCGGCCGTCGCGCCTCCTGCGGCGTTTTGCCGTCTAAGGCTCAGGCGCACCGGCAGGCCGCGGCTGATCTCGCCCTGCTCCGACATTTCGCGGCGCGGCGGGAAGTCCCTAACCATCCGCGAAATATCGGGCGCGCTGCCGTTGACGGCCACGCGCAGGTATTTGCCGAACTTGCAGCGCGCGGTCTCCAGGTCCCATACCTGCGTGACCTTGAAGCGGCGGCCGAAACGCTCCGACGCGCCCTGCAGCGTGCCCTGCACGATCACCAGTTCGTCGTCCTTGAGCAGGTTGCGGTTGGCATTGAACAGCGCCTCGTCCACCGAAGCTTCGAGCACGTCGGTCTTGTCGTCAAGCTTGAAGATGATCAGCTTGCCGCGGTTGCCGTTGATGACGCGCAGGTCGCTCAAAATGGCGGCCAGCAGCTGCGGCTCGCGCGAGTCGATCAGGTCCTCGATCTTGCGCTTGGCGAACTGGCGAACCTCGGTTTCCACCTCGTCGAAAAGGTGGCCCGACAGGTAAAAACCGATCGCGGTTTTCTCCTGCACCAGGCGTGCCTTCACGCCAAAGGGCACGGCTTCCACCAACGGGGGCTCCTGGGTGCTGGCTGCGTGCGAGTCGCTCATGTCGAACAGCCCGCCCTGGTTGGCGTTGGCTTCGGTCGCGGCGGCGAATTCAAAGGCGCGGTCCACCGAGGCCAGCAGCGAGGCGCGGTTGAGCTGCAGGTTGTCGAAGGCGCCGCCCTTGATGAGCGCCTCCACCGTGCGCTTGTTCAGGCGGCTGCGGTCCACACGCACGCAGAAATCGTAGAGTGAGGTGAAAGGCCCGCCCTCCTTGCGCGCCGCGACGATCGCGTCGATCGCCTGCTGGCCCGTGCCCTTGATGGCGCCCAGGCCGTAGCGCACCGAGGTCGCGCTGATGGGCTCAAAACGGTAGTTGCCGCGGTTGATGTCGGGCGACTCGAACTGGATGCCCATCTTCTGCGCGTCGCCGAACAGGATCTTGAGCTTGTCGGTGTCGTCCATTTCCACCGTCATGTTGGCGGCGAAGAATTCTGCCGTGTAGTGCACCTTCAGCCAGGCCGTGTGGTAGGCCAGCAGCGCATAGGCGGCGGAGTGCGACTTGTTGAAGCCGTAGCCCGCGAATTTTTCCATCAGGTCGAAGACCTCGTCGGCCTTTTCCTCGCTGAGGCCGCCCTCACCCGCGCCCTTGCGGAAGATGGCGCGCTGCGCGTCCATTTCCTCTTTTTTCTTCTTGCCCATGGCGCGGCGCAGCAAGTCGGCGCCGCCCAGCGAGTAGCCGCCCAGGATCTGCGCGGTCTGCATCACCTGCTCCTGGTAGACCATGATGCCGTAGGTCTCTTCAAGAATGGCCTTGACGCGCGGGTCCGGGTACTCCGGCACCTCCTTGCCCTGCTTGCGCGCGATGTAGGTCGGGATCAGCTCCATCGGGCCCGGCCGGTAGAGCGCATTCATCGCGATCAGGTCTTCCAGGCGGTCCGGCTTGGCATCCTTGAGCATGCGCTGCATGCCGATACTTTCAAACTGGAACACGGCTTCGGTCTGCCCCCGGCCGAAAAGTTCGTAAACCTTTTTGTCGTTGAGCGGCAGGTCTTCGAACTTGAAGTCCTTCTGGGCCGGGTGCCGCGCGATGATGAATTCCCTGGCGATCTCCAGGATGGTCAGCGTGGCCAGGCCCAAAAAGTCGAACTTGACAAGGCCGATGGCCTCCACGTCGTCCTTGTCGAACTGGCTCACCGCGGAGTCGCTGCCCGGCTGGGCATAGAGCGGGCAGAAATCGGTCAGCCTGCTGGGCGCGATCAGCACGCCCCCTGCGTGCATGCCCACGTTGCGGGTCAGGCCCTCGAGTTTTTGCGCGAGTTCGAGCAGGGTGTGCACGTCCTCCTCCTTGCGATCACGTTCGGCCAGGATGGGTTCCTGCTCCTTCGCCTGCTCAATCGTGATGTGCTGGCCCGGTTTGTTGGGGATGAGCTTGGAGATGCCGTCGCAAAAACCATAAGGAAAGTCCAGCACGCGGCCCACGTCACGGATGGCGGCGCGCGCCGCCATGGTGCCGAAGGTGGCGATCTGGCTCACGGCGTCCTTGCCATATTTGTCCTTCACGTAATCGATCACGCGGTCGCGATTGCTCTGGCAGAAGTCGATATCGAAGTCGGGCATGGACACCCGCTCCGGATTCAGGAAGCGTTCGAACAGCAGGTTGTACTGCAGCGGGTCCAGGTCGGTGATCTTGAGCGAATAGGCCACCAGCGATCCCGCGCCCGAACCCCGGCCCGGCCCCACCGGGCAGCCGTTGTTTTTGGCCCAGTTGATGAAGTCGCCCACGATCAGGAAGTAGCCCGGGAAGCCCATCTTGAGGATGGTGTTGATCTCGAACTCCAGCCGCTTCACGTATTCGGGCCGCTTCTGGTCACGCACCGCCGGGTCGCGGTACAGGTGGGCCAGGCGCTCCTCCAGGCCTTCAAACGAGGCCTGGCGGAAATACTCGTCAATGGGCATGCGCACGCCGTCCACCACGGGCGTCGGGTAGTCGGGCAGCATGGGCTTGCCCAGTTCCAGCGTGAGGTTGCAGCGCTTGGCGATTTCCAGCGTGTTGGCGACGGCCGTAGGCACGTCGGCGAACAGCGCCTTCATCTGCTCGGTCGACTTGAAATATTGCTCGCGCGTGAACCTGCGCACACGCCGCGTGTTGCCCAGGATCTCGCCTTCCGAGATGCAGACGCGCGCTTCATGCGCCTCGTAGTCGTCGTAGGTCAGGAACTGCACCGGGTGGGTGGCGACCACCGGCAGCTTGAGCCGTGCAGCCAATTGAACCGCGGCCGCCACGTGGCGTTCGTCGTCGGGCCGCTGGGCGCGCTGCAGCTCGAGGTAAAAACGGTGGGGGAACAGGCCGGCGAAATACAGCGCGCATTCAGCGGCGCGGGCGCTGTCGCCCTGCAGCAGCGCCTGGCCCACGGCGCCGCCCTGGGCCCCAGACAGGGCGATCAGGCCCTCGCCCAGCTCCTGCAGCCATTCAAGCTTGACCACCGCCTGGTCGCGCACCACGTTTTTGGTCCAGGCTCGCGTCAGGATCTCCGACAGGTTCAGGTAGCCCTGGCGGCTTTGCACCAGCAGCAGCAGGCGGGCGGCGGGCGCGCCCGCATCCTTGCCCGGCGCCTGCACCCAGATGTCGGCGCCTATCAGGGGCTTGACGCCCGCGCCGCGGGCTTCCTTGTAAAACTTGACGGTGCCGAAGAGGTTGTTCAGGTCGGTGATGGCCAGCGCCGGCTGGCGGTCGGCGGCCGCGGCGGCCACCACTTCATCGATGCGGTTGGTGCCGTCGACGACGGAAAATTCGGTGTGGAGACGCAAATGAACAAACATAGAGGTCATTTTAGGGCCGGGTCTGTCCGCTGAGGCTCTGCAGGCCGGTGCAAGGGAATGCCTGCCTGCCTACAATCGATCGCATCATGCAAATCCTGAACATTGCAGCCTACAAATTCGTCGCGCTGGCCCAGCCAGAGGCGCTGCAATCCAGCCTGTCCGCCCGGCTGCAAGGCCACGCCATCAAGGGAACCGTGCTGCTGGCGGAAGAAGGCATCAACCTCTTCCTGGCCGGCCCGGCCGCTGACATTCATGACTTTTTGGCATGGCTGAAACAGGACACGCGCTTTGCGGATTTGGAGGCCAAGGAAAGCTGGTCCGGCGCCCAGCCTTTTCGCAAACTGCTGGTCAAGGTCAAGCCCGAAATCATCCGCATGAACCACCCGGCCATCCAGCCCGCGGCCGGCCGCGCGCCCGCGGTGGACGCCGCCACACTCAAGCGCTGGCTGGACGCGGGACATGACGACACGGGCCGGCCGGTGGTGACGCTGGATACGCGCAACGACTTCGAGGCCGACGTCGGCACTTTCCACAACGCCATCGACTGGCGCATCCGCAAGTTCACAGAATTTCCCGAGGCGCTGCTGGCGCACAAACAGGAGCTGGCCGGCAAGACCGTGGTGAGCTTTTGCACCGGCGGCATACGCTGCGAGAAAGCCGCCATCCTGATGCGCGAAGCCGGGGTGGAGAACGTCTGGCAGCTTGAGGGCGGCATCCTCAAATATTTTGAAGAGAGCGGGCGCGCGCATTTTGACGGTGAATGCTTTGTGTTTGACGAGCGCCGTGCGCTGGACCCTGAACTCAAACCCCAGGTCAACCCACCCGCCAAGGCGCTTCACCTTTCGCCTGCCACCCGCCAATCCAGGGTTCTCGGGCTGTTGTCCGACAGCTGAGGCGACCAGGCCGTGCGAAGCTGTTGAGCCGCCCCTCCTGCTTCCTCCTGCTTCAGCGCATCCAGCTTCAGGCCCCGCCGACCGCCCCTTTTTTACGGTAGCCACCATGCCTACAGACACCTCTTCCGTCCGTAAACAAGCCGTCCCTCATGCATCGCCGTCGTCCTTGGCCGGCCGCTTCAGCGCCGTGCGCCAGCAAACCGAGGCGCTGATCCAGCCCCTGAGCCCCGAAGACTGCCAGTTGCAGTCCATGCCAGATGCCAGCCCCGCCAAATGGCACCTGGCCCACATCACCTGGTTTTTTGAGACCTTCATCCTTGAACGCTTCGAGCCCGGTTTCACGCCCTTCGACCCGGGCTTTCGCGTGCTGTTCAACAGCTACTACAACGGCGTGGGCGACAAATACCCGCGGCCCAAGCGCGGGTTGATCAGCCGGCCTTCGCTGGATGAAGTGCTGGCCTACCGCGCGCAGGTCAACCAGCGCATGCTGGCCGTGATCGACGCCGTCGAAGCCGGCACGGACAGCCAGCGGCAGCGGGAACTCACCGAACTCGTCACCCTGGGCCTGCACCACGAACAGCAACACCAGGAGCTGCTGCTGACCGACATCAAGCACGCGCTGTCCTTCAATCCCGCGCGGCCGGCCTATGCAAGCCGCTGGCCCTTGGCCGGCATACACCCGCAGCCGGTGGAATGGCTGCGCCACGAGGCAGGACTCGTGGAACACGGCTACGACAGCGCACGCGACGGCGAGTTCGCCTTTGACAACGAAACGCCGCGCCACAAGGCGTATGTGGCGGCCTTCGAGCTGGCCAGCCGGCCGGTGACCAACGGCGAGCTCATGGCCTTCATCGCCGACAAGGGCTACCAGCGCCCCGAGCTGTGGCTGTCCATGGGCTGGGACTGGGTCACGGAAAACAAGGTCAGCCTGCCCTTCTACTGGCAGGGCAACGAGGGCCGCTTCCAGCATTTCACGCTGCAGGGCCTGATTGACGTGGACCCCCACACGCCGGCCTGCCACCTCAGTTATTTCGAAGCCGATGCCTTTGCACGCTGGGCCGGCGCCCGCCTGCCGACCGAATTTGAATGGGAGCTGGCCGCGCGCGGTTTGCCCGGCAGCCCGGCGCCGCAGGGCAACTTTATTGAGAAGTCGGCCTTCCACCCATTGCCGCAGCAGGAGAGCAGCCATGGCCTGCCCGCGCAGATGTTTGGCGACGTGTGGGAATGGACGCAGTCCAACTACAACCCCTACCCCGGCTACAAGCCCTGGGAAGGCCTTGTCGGCGAGTACAACGGCAAGTTCATGTGCAACCAGTTTGTCTTGCGCGGCGGCTCCTGCGCCACGCCGCAAAGCCACATCCGCGCCAGCTACCGCAATTTCTTTCCGCCCGATGCGCGCTGGCAGTTCAGCGGCTTGCGGCTGGCGCGTGACCTTGCGCCCGCCTGAGCGAGGCCCTGGCAGATGGCAAGATTTCTCTTGGTGCCCGGCGGTTGGCATGGGGGCTGGGCCTTCGATGCTGTCAGCCATGCCCTGTCAGCCCAAGGCCACGAGGTCCGGGCGCTGACGCTCTCAGGGCTGGGTGACGAACCCGGGAATGGCGCCGTCAACCTGGACCACCATATCAACGAGGTGGCCCAGGCGCTTCGCTCAGACGATACGCCGGCCGTCCTTGTCGGCCATTCCTACGGCGGAATGGTCATCACCGGCGCGGCGGACAAGGAGCCCGCTTGCGTCAAGGCGATCGTGTATGTCGATGCCTATGTGCCCGACAACGGCGCCTCGGTGTGGTCGCTCACCACGCCAACCTATCGGGAACGCTTCATCGCCGGCGCGGCTGCGGACGGTTTGAGGTGCGCGCCGGCGGCGCATCTCGACAAGCGATGCCGGCCCCACCCCATGGCGACTTTCCTGCAGGCGATCAGGTTGACAGGCCACTGGCGCCAGGTCAGCCGCAAGGCCTTCGTGGCAGCCAGCTGGGACGGAAGCCCCTTTGCGGATCTGTACGAGGGGCTGCAGCAGGACCCTGGCTGGGACACGCATCGCCTGGCCTGCGCACACGACGTCCCGCGGCTGGCCCCTGACGCGCTCGCGAAGATTCTTTTGAACTACGCGTGAAGGGCAGGCGGCGCTAGTCGCGCAGCACGCCCAGCACGTCGGAGTTGAACTCGCGGTTGTAGAGAATCAGCACCACCACCGCGGTCGCCAGCACAAAGGCGAAGGTCGAGAAAAACCAGGCCATGATGGCAAAGCTGAAGTAGTAGGCCCTGAGCCCATCGTTAAAGGTCTCCGCCGCCAGGCCCACCATGCGGCTGGTGCGCGTGGCAAAAGCCTCGCGGTCAAATTTGCCGACCTCGAACTCCTGCGGCGAGGGCATGGAGCCGATCAGCAGGGCCACAAAGGTGTATTGGCGCATGGACCAGCTGAAGCGGAAGAAGGCATACACAAACACCGCCACCATCAGCAGCACCTTGAGGTCAAAAATCAGCACCGAGGTGCGCACCGCGAAGGGAATCTCGCGCACGAGTTCGGCGGCCTTGTCGGTGGTGCCCAGCAGCGCGAACAGGCCGCCGATGATGATGATGGTGGTGGACGAAAAAAATGCCGGTGTGCTGGAGAGGTTCTGCGTGATGATGCCGTCGATCACACGCGGGTCGCGCGCCGTGGCCTGCAGCAGCCAGTAATGCCGGTAACGGTTGGTCGTACCCAGCAGCGAAGAGCGCTTGGCGCCGTAGTGCCGGGCGAACCAGGCATAGCCCATCCAGCCCGTAAAAAACCAGGCGATGGCCAGCCAGTCGCTCCACGGGAGCAGGGTAAAAATTTGCATCGCGTGATCTTAAT